>JADMIO010361565.1_pt1 | contig 52407 bp, 44 predicted proteins | sample 8958161 | NCBI WGS metagenome assembly JADMIO01 (sample SAMN16585339, study PRJNA669376) | soil metagenome | isolation source: Crop rotation soil | place: USA: Cullars Rotation, Alabama | collected 2011
GCCGCGACTTCAAGTCACGTGAATTCCAAGCTTCGGATCCCACTGTGCTGGAAAGGAATTGCCGGCTCGGGAACCGGCGGTCGCGTCACCATCAAAGATCTCGAAGATTTTCTGACCTCTATTCAATCGCAGCCCACTGAAAAACCGAGCGCGATCCGGACCGGCGTTGCCGACGCGATGCGCCGGAGTTGGACTCGACCGCTGGCAACGGTTGGGGTTTCGGTCAATCTCGATCCCGTTCTGGAAGACCGCGCAAGCCGTGATCCAAAACCAGGCCCGGCGTTGTACGCATTGCGTGCCTTGGCCCTGGCCATCGCAGAACAACCGAACGCCGCCGCGCGCTTGATCGGCGGACGTTCGATCGCATCACAATCGATCGATATCGGACTCGCTGTCGAAGCGGGCGAAGGAATCATGGTCCCGGTGATTCGCAATGCGGATAAAACTTCCCTCGCTGATCTCACCACAAAGTACGCGGAATTGGTCGACCTTGCCCGACGTCGGCGCCTAAGCACGGAAATGACTTCCGGAGGAATTGCATCGGTTTCGAACTTCGGCACCTTCGGCCTTGATTGGGGCACGCCGATTCCCCTGCCCGACCAAACCATGATCCTCGGACTCGGTGTGGGAAAGAAAACGCCGGTTTGGGACGACTCGAAAAAAGAATTCGTTCCGCGAACCGAAGCCCAAATGACACTGAGTTTCGATCACCGCAGCCTCGACGGTGGCGGCGCGGGGCGTTTGCTCAAGCGCGTGATCGAGCTGCTGGAAGATCCGAAAAAATTGTAGGGGGAAGACGACCTCCGTGTCGTCCACTTTACGGCCGCGGCGAACGCGACGCGGGCTTTCGGCTCGACAGAGTCTCGCGCCACCAACCTTGCGAATTGCAACGCTGAGCGTACGTTCCAAATCCAATGTACAAGGATAAAGAGTTCGAAACCAAGCGCGAGCTAGAGGTGATTCTGATCCCCGCCGGGCAGAAATACACCGTTCCAGCTGGCACGAAGGGCGTCATAACCCAGGCGCTGGGAGGCAATTACACAATTGCCACCCAGTACGGTTTGTCGCAGGTCGCGGAAAAGGATTTGGACGCCCTCGGTTTGGAAAAACCGACCGGTCAAGCGAAGGAAAAAAGCAGTACGCGAACGAATGGCGAGGTTTCCGAGGACGAAGTTTGGAACCAGCTCAAGCAATGCTACGACCCGGAGATTCCGGTGAATATCGTGGACCTCGGATTGGTTTACGATTGTCGTTTGACGAAAAAAGATGACGGCGGGACCCGAGTGGAAGTGAAGATGACATTGACCGCGCCCGGCTGCGGAATGGGCCCGGCGATCGCGCACGATGCTCAAAGCAAGATTTTATCTATCGACGGTGTGGATGAGGCCGAAGTTCAGCTGGTTTGGGATCCGCCGTGGAACCAGAACATGATTAGCGAAGCGGGGCGGATGAAGCTCGGCATGATCTAAGAAATTTCCAATTGCCAATTTCCAATTGCCTGCTTTGATAGGAACTCGCTCTCGCCGGAAAATAAATTTGCGAGCGTAAAATTTTCTCAATGCCAACGACTGAAGTCATTTTAACCGATAACGTGCCAGGGCTCGGGGCGGAGGCCGACGTGGTCAAGGTTCGTCGCGGTTACGCGCGTAACTACCTTTTGCCTCAGAAAAAAGCCTACGAAGTCACGCCGGCCGCGTTACGTCAGCTCGACAACCTCAAGAAGAAGCGCGCCGAACGCGAAGCGCGGGAACTGAACGAATCAGAGGAGCTGGCCCGCAAGATCGGCAAAGCGCACCTGGTATTTACTTTGGCTACCGGCGAATCGGGCAAGGCGTTCGGTTCGATTACGGCCCAGGACATCGTGCATCGGATGAAAAACGAACTTGGGATCGACGTCGACCGGCACAAGATCGTGCTGGAACGTCCGATCAAGGATACCGGCGAACACGAAGTCGCGATCAAGTTGCATCACGATGTGACCGCACAATTTCGATTTGATGTGAAATCGGCAGAGGCGCGAAAGACGGAAGCTGAGCCTGCGGGCGAGCATCCGAAAAAAGAGCGCCGCGGATTTTTCCGCCGACATAAGGAAGAAAAGAAAGAAGAGTAATTAATGGCTACTCAACCATCCTCCGGGATTGGTCGAGAGCCTCGCAAGTCAGGGAATGGCGCTGGCCGAGGCTCGGCGGCGCGAAGCGGAGAAAATGTTATTCCGATTCCGCGCACAGGTTCTGCGCAGGATATTCACCGTCCCCCGCCCCATAGCGTAGAAGCCGAGCAAGGCGTGCTCGGTTCCATGTTAATCTCGCCCCGCGACGCGATCGCGGAAGTCGTGGAAAAGATCACGGCCGATTACTTCTACGTTCCAGCGCATCAAACGATTTTTGAAGTTCTGGTGGAACTCTGGAATGCTGGCGCCGGCATCGACCTGATCACCTTCACCCAGGTCCTGCGCGATCGAAACGTGCTTGAAACAGTCGGCGGCGCTGCCGCGATTACAAACCTGTTCACCTTCGTGCCGACATCCGCGAACGTTGGCTATTACATCGAGATTGTCCGCGATAAATACATTCTACGTTCGATCATAGCCGCAGGCACTGAAAGCGTACGACGCGCTTACGAGGAGCAGGACGAGGTCGGAAATCTTCTCGACGAGGTAGAGCAACGAATCTTCGCCGTCGGCGAAGACCGGTTCAAAGGCCAGATGCTCTCGATGAAGGACCAGGTTATGGAAGCGATCGAATCCATCGAGAAGCTTTACGAACGCAAGGGCGGTATCACCGGGGTTTCGACCGGCTTCGTTGAGTTCGATCGGATGACCAGCGGCATGCATGCGTCGGAGATGATCGTCATTGCCGCTCGGCCGAGCATGGGTAAGACGGCCCTCGCAATGAACATCGCGGAACATGTGGCGATCAACGAAAAACTCCCGGTGGGCGTATTTAGCCTGGAAATGAGCAGCCAGCAGCTCGTGCAACGCCTCCTTTGCTCGCGGGCACGCGTAAATTTGCAGAAGGTCCGTGACGGATTTCTTGGCGAACGTGATTTCCCGAGCCTCACCGCGGCCGCATCCAAGCTGGCGGAAGCGAAGATTTTTATCGACGACACGGCGAGCCTGACGATTCTGGAATTGCGAGCCAAAGCGCGCCGACTCAAGGCCCAGCAAGACGTGCAGCTCATTATTATAGATTATCTCCAGCTCTTACGATCCACCTCGCGGCGAGCGCAGGACAATCGACAGCTTGAGATTTCAGAAATTTCGGCCGGACTCAAGGGATTGGCCAAAGAATTGAAGATCCCGGTGATTGTCGTCGCGCAGCTGAACCGCCAGCCTGAGCAGCGCTCGGGCGGTAAACCGCGATTGAGCGATTTGCGCGAGTCCGGCTCAATTGAACAAGACGCAGACCTTGTTGGATTATTAGTTCGTCCCGAGCTTTATGAAGAAGACGAGGAAGCGCGGGCCGAGAAATCGGGTGAAGCCGAACTGATCATCGCGAAGCAGCGGAATGGCCCGGTCGGGGAAATTCCCCTGACCTTCCTGAAGGAATTCACCCGGTTTGAAGATCGCGCTCGTAACGTCTCTGAACCGGACGAGGCATTCTGAAGCCAGCCCGCCGCAGCGGGAGCCGGAGCAGGCGTTCCAGGTAGCGGCCGCTCACCAAGCCGCCATGGCGATTGAGGTCAATCCGCTACCTTAGCTCTTTCGCGGCTTCCACAACGTGTTTGGCGTCGATGCCGAATTCCTTCATCACTTCGGCTCCCGGCGCGCTCAGACCGAACCGATGCAGGCCAATTACCTTTCCATCGAGGCCGACAAATTCGTACCACAGGTCGGGCACGCCGGCTTCGATTGCCATCCGTTTCCGACAGGTATCCGGTAACACTTCGTTACGGTATTTTTCCGGCTGACGCTTAAACCGTTCAAAACACGGCATCGAGACGACCCGAACGCCATCTCCAAGTTCCTTTGCCGCAGCCAAAGCGTGCTGCAACTCGCTGCCGCAAGACATAATAATCAAATCAAGTTTGCCATTCTCTTTCTTGGCGATGTAACCACCTCGAAACACGCCTTCGCGGCGCAATTTCAGCTCAATCTCGTTCAACATTGGCACAACCTGGCGGGTCAGGGCCAGAAACGTGGGACCATCGATGTGCTCCGCCGCCGCCGCGAAAGCGCCCGCAGTTTCCTCCGGGTCCGCGGGACGAATCACATCGATTTGCGGCATGACCCGAACGCTGCTGACCGTCTCAACCGGTTGGTGGGTCGGACCATCCTCGCCAACTCCAATCGAGTCGTGGGTGAAAATGTAAATGTTCGGAAGCTTGGACAATGCCGCCAATCTGATCGACGCACGACAGTAATCAGTAAACACGGTAAAGGTGGCACCCGAAGCGCGAAACACTCCATGGTAGGAAACTCCATTCATAATCGCGCACATGCCGTGTTCCCGAATACCAAAATGAATATTGCGCCCGGCGTGGGTATTGCGGGTAAAATCGCCGCCATCTTTGATGTAGTTCAAGGTCGACCCGTGGAGATCGGCGCTCCCGCTGATCAGTAACGGAATGGCCTGGGCGATGGGTTGAAGCGCTTCGCTGCCGGCTTTGCGGGTCGCCAGCTTCGAGTCCTTGGGGAACTCGGGAATCTTGGACAGGAGATCCGCGGGAACTTTGCGCTCAATTCCGTCATCCAGCAGTTTCGCCTTGTCTGGGTTCTTTTTTCGCCAGTCGTTATAGGTTTTTTCCCAGCGTTCGTATTCGGCCAGCAGTTCCTTTTTGTGGCCGGCAAAATAATCGTAAGTCTCTTTTGAGACGTAGTAATGTTCATCCGGGAGGCCGAGCGCTTTGCGATCGGCATCGACGTACTTCGCGCCGGCTTCGCCATGCGCCTTGTAGGTTCCGGCAACTTCCGGAATTCCTTTCCCGATCAGGGTGTGAGAAATGATCAGCTTCGGTTTGCCGTTGTTGTTTTCCTTGGCGCTGTTCAAGGCGTCGAGAAACGCCTGCATGTCGTGACCGTTAATCTCTTGAACGTCAAACCCGTAAGCTTTGAACCGCATCCCGGTATCTTCGCTTTGTGAGGCTGTCGCCGGAGCATCGAGAGTGACGGCGTTGGAATCGTAAATCAGGATAAGATTATCGAGACCGAAATGTCCGGCGAACGCGCTGGCTTCGGACGCGACGCCTTCCTGCATGCAGCCATCGCCGGCCAGACAAATGCAATGTTGGTCGAAAATGCGGTGTTCCGGGGTATTGAATCGTTCCGCCGCCATTTTCATGGCCACCGCAATTCCAACGGAGTTGCCGACGCCTTGTCCGAGCGGCCCGGTGGTGCACTCGACTCCCGGAGTTTCAAAAAATTCCGGATGGCCCGGCGTTTTGGAATGGAGCTGCCGGAAACGCTTGATCTCCGACATCGGCAAATCGTAGCCGCTCATGTGCAGCCAGGCATAAAGAAACATTGAGCCGTGGCCGGCCGACAAAACAAAATAATCCCGCCCGATCCAGCGGGGTTTGTCAGGGTTCTGCTTGAGAGCATATCCATATAGTACCGCGCCGATTTCGGCGCAACCGAGGGGCAACCCAAGATGGCCGGACTGAGAGGCCTGGACCGCGTCCATGGCAAGGCCGCGCGCCTCGGTTGCGGCGCGCGAAAGGGCTTCGATGTTTAAGCTCATGAAAGACGAATTACTTTATGGTTTTGGACCGCCGTTTAGGCAAACTCTTTCCCAATTATCGCCTCGAAGCAGCGAAATGGGGCCATAATTGGCCACGCTTTTAACCCGATCGCAGGCCGGATATTCAGTGTTGAATAACTTGTGAATAAAACTCGTGAGACGGGCACTTTTGTTCACACGCTTCTGTGAATAAGAGCTTAATTTTCCAGTCCTTGACCCCTAATTTGCTGGCCCGCCTATGAAGTTATCCGAAATCCCGGGTCTACTACGCGAGATCGGCGTTTCGCCGGTGAAAAGCCTCGGTCAGAACTTTTTGCATGACCGGAATCTGGCGCAGTGGATCATCGACCAGCTGGACCTCGATGCGGGAGATTATGTGATCGAAGTTGGCCCGGGACTCGGCGCTCTCACCGAATTCGCGCTACAAACGGGCGCCCGCTTGCTCGGAATAGAGAAAGACCAGCGTCTTGTCGAATTTTTGCGAAAGAGATTCTCGGCCCAGAATTTTGAAATCATTCACGAGGACGCGCTCCAATTCGACTTGCGAAGGCTGTATACACTACCGCGAGTAAAATTTCTGGGAAACCTTCCTTATTACATTTCGAGTCAACTGCTCATTAAATACCTGGAATATCCGAGTCCTATCTCGTTGTGGTTATTGATGTTACAAAAGGAGCTGGCCCGCCGCCTCGGAGCAAAACCGAGAACCAAGGACTACGGCGCGCTGACATTACAAATTCAATTGCACTATCGCGTGGAATATCTGCGAACCGTTTCCGCTGATGTTTTTCTTCCAAAGCCAGATGTCGACTCGGCTTTGGTGCGGATTACGCCGCGGGGCCGAGATGAATTGCCCGCGTGTAATTCATTTGTCTTCAACAAGCTAGTCCGGCGGGGTTTCTCACAACGGCGTAAGCAACTCGGCAAACTAATTAGAGAAGACGCGTCAAATTGGAATGAAATCGCCGCTGAGCTCGATCTTAATCTGCAGGCACGCGCCGAAGAGCTTTCACTTGAGCAATGGGTCAGCTTAACCAATCGGATCGCCCCACTTACCGAACCAACGGCGCCTAACACCTCGGAGGAACAGTTTCAGGTCGTTGACAGCACGGACACTCCGACGGGGGCCGCCGCCAGGAGCGTCGTGCATGCGAATAACTTGCTCCATCGGGCCGTCCACGTCCTCATTTTCAACCCTGCCGGCGAGGTCTTTCTTCAGTTCCGATCCCCCTCCAAGGACCGGCACCCATTGAAATGGGATTCCAGCGCAGCGGGGCACGTCGACGTCGGCGAGAGCTATGATCAAACCGCCATCCGCGAGGTTCAAGAGGAGTTAGGCATCGCGGTCCCCCTCGAAAAGGTGGCAAAGCTGCCCGCTTCGGTTCGCACCGGCCAGGAGTTCATTTGGCTCTACCAAGGCTACTGCGACGGCCAAATGCAGCTCAACCATTCCGAAATCGAAACCGGCCGGTTTTTTCCTGCGGGAATCGTCGACACATGGATCGAGACGCGGCCGGAGGATTTCGCGACTGGATTTCTGGAATGCTGGAAGGTGTGGCGCGAAAAAAATCGCTAGCGCCGACGACGGCGTTGCTGAGCTCTTGGTTTCGCACCTCGCTTGGGTGCGCGCCCTAACGCCGAGCGTTTGAACTTTCGCGCGGCACGGCGAGCGCCTGCTTTGCCGCCATATAAAGAATCACTAAACATTCTAGTCACCGCCGCCTTCCCGCGCAGAAAATGCACTTGAAAGCCGTGGGTTTGCTTTGCCGCGCGCGCCTTGGTGTCGATGCGCCGGATGTTTGGTTCAGAATCAGGATTGGATCGTCTTCGCATGAGCTCTGGCCTAACCGTACGTAAAACCGCGCCGGAATCAATGAGTCGCGGTCTTTTTATCGTCGATCGAGACTTTTTCGGGTGCCGGCAAATTCCAATCCCGCCATTTTTTTTCATATTCGGCGGCTGGCAACAGAACGTAGCACGGATGTTTCGCCGCCCGAAACCAGCTAATCATTTTGACCAACTCCGGCTCGGCCATGGTGGTGCAACCGGTGGTCGCGCGGTTCACTCCCCGTCGAATATGAAAGAAGATGGCGCTGCCGTCCCCAGGCACTGGCGGGTCAGAATTGTGGCGGATTTCTACCAGCCAATGGTAAGCGAAATCCCCCGACCGCATTTTTTCGTGGCTGTAATTGTCCGGCGGATTTTTGGGGTCGATGACGATGTGACGGTTGTAATTCGCCGACCGCGGATCATCGCTCCACACATCGGCCTCGGTAACCTGATGATACGGATAATCTCCTCCAGAGGGCAGTTTTGTTTCGTAGCCGAAGACTTCGCCGATGGCAAAAACGCCGGCTGGCGCGCGCCCGTCGCGCTCCTTCTTATGCAATCCTGACTCCGCCTGGCCGGCGAGACCACTCCCCCACGCCAGACCATTCTTGCCAAACAAAACTGGAATGGGCGCGCTGACCGCGGTCCAGTTTCCCTGTATCCGCTCGAAACGCTGTAGTTGTCCACGCATCGAATTCCAATCGGGAGCGATCGCCACGACCAATTGGCTGCAGTTTCCCGGAACACCGTCGGCACGAGCGTTGCTTGCCTCAAGCAACAGCACACCGAAGACCGCCGCGATTCGGAGCGGTGATAAGATCGAGATAAACATTCTAAACATTCGCAAATCCTAGTTTATTGAGTTCGTCGTTTCGTGAAAAAAATCTGGGCTATTCTGATTCTCTTGATCGCCGTCTTCCTTAGCTATGCGCCCGCTGTGCGCAATGGTTTTGTATGGGACGACACGGCCTTGATTCTGCGCGATCCATTGATTCGCAGTTGGCGGCTTATTCCGGAAGGATTCAATCACTTCGTTTTTATCGATGCCACAGCGTCAGATTTTTACCGGCCATTGCAACGGCTCACCTACACGCTTGATTATGCCACAGCGGGTTTTCAACCGGCTGTTTATCACGCGACCAGCATTTTTTGGCACTTTCTCGCAGCGGTCGGTCTCCTCCTATTCGCCGAGCAATTGCTCGCCAGTTTTGCCGTCGAGCGCCGCAAAGCTCGAGCCATATCTCTATTTGCTGCTTTGGTCTGGGCTGTTCATCCGGTGCAGACTGCCGCGGTCGTTTACATCTCGGGTCGAGCAGATCCACTTGCGGCGGCATTCGGATTTTTCGGTCTCTTCTTTCTTCTTCGCGCCAGAATTGCCGCCGGCTCCGGCAAACTCGCATTTCTCATCGTTAGCGCACTCCTTTTCCTTGCCAGCGCCTTCAGTAAGGAAACCGGCCTGATTTTTCCGATAATTGGACTGAGCTTGTTCGCAATTCACCAAAATTGGAAAGATTTATGGAAGATTGCGGCGCTCGCGGCCTTTGTCAGTGCGATTTACTTGGCGCAGCGCATCGGAGCCGAACACGAACCGCCCCCCCAGCTAACACCGCCGCCGCCTCTTCTCGTCCGGCCGATTATCGCGGCCCGCGCCGTAGCCGAATATGCCGGGCTCGTGGTTTTCCCCTGGAACTTACACATGGATCGGGACGTCGAGAGCCATCCGTCTGGATTTGGTGACTCGAGTCTTGCCCACGCGGCCTGGCGGGAGCTGCAAACGCTTCTCGGGATCGTCTTGATTGGCGCGTTTCTGTGTTGGTTGGGGCGAGCTCGCAAACGCAACCCTGCGATCTTTGCCTGCTTGATATGCACTCTAATCACCTATTTGCCCGTCAGCGGAATCGTAACTCTCAATGCGACAGTTGCAGAGCACTGGATTTATTTGCCGAGCGCATTTTTGTTTTTGGCGATTGCGCTTGAACTTGGGCCGCTTCTCCAGTCGATTCGACTTCGAAAACTGCCAACGTCGATTGCCGCAGCCGCACTGTGCCTTTGGATCGTATTCCTGGGGGGTCGCACCTTCATGCGCACTTTCGATTGGAAAGACCAACGCACTTTCTTCGAACGAACTATCGCGCAGGGAGGCGATTCTGCCCGAATGCTTATCAATTTGGCCGGGTTGGAGCTGAGCGAGGGTAAACTGCCGGAAGCGGCAGAACATCTGCACGCCGCGTTGCAAAAGAAGCCAGATCAGCCGTTCGCAATAATTAATCTGGCGTCGGTTGCGCTAAAGCAAAATGATTTCAAACAGGCGCGCGAACTTTTGAACCGGGCGACAAAGATGCCAATCGTGGATGCACAGGCTTATCAGCTTCTCACTGTGCTCGAACACAAAGAAAATGGAAAAGTCGATCTGATGCGAATGCGGCTGGCTTCCCGTACGGGTCCGCCAAATTGGGCGATCGAAAAAGCTTACATTCAATTGCTCGACGAATCCGGAGGGCGCAGCGCCGCGATTAACGAATTGCTCGCCTGCCTCCAAACTCAATGGTATCGCGCCGATAGTTGGAAGCTGTTGAGCGATCTGGAAGTAAAAGCGGGCCACGCGGACCAGGCAGCCAAGGCGCTGGCTCAAGCGCGGGATTACGATGTTCACCTGGATAACGCGGCGCCACCGGCAATTCAGAGCCTAAGGGAAAATCTGACGACGAAGTAAGAGCGCGCGCGCTGAATAGGAAGCCCCCCGTCGCTCGTCAGTGTTATAAACTATGAAAACATCTCTCATCATGGGAGCGGCGCTGGCCATTCTGGGTGTGGCAGCGGCTCCTTTAATTGCACAGACCCAGACTACCACGACCTCGACAAGCACCGGTTACGTGCAGACGAGCAAGATCGTTGGAACAAAGGTCAAGGCTTCGAACGGCGAAGAAGTTGGCGTCGTTAAGGACGTTGTGCTCGATCGCAACAACGGGTGCATGGCCTACACCGTTCTCTCGACGGGCGGGACGGGCACTCGGATTACGGGCGGCGGTAAACTCGTCGCCGTGCCGTGGAGTGTGTATACCGTGTCACCGGATGCCGGCTATTTGACGGTCAACGTCGAACGGGATCGTATTTACAACGCGCCAGCGTTCGAATACTCGCGGATCGGAGACACAGCTTACGTAAACCAAGTTTATTCTACATTCGGCGTATCGGCCGGAGCCAGTTTTTCTGCGGGTAGCACAACCTCCCGAACCAGCGCCGGTGCGACTACAAGTACGAATGCCGAAACTAACGCCGCTACGTCGAGTGCATCGGCTTCGCCTGAAGCGACAGCCTCAATGACACCGGCTGCGTCAGCGACTCCTGGCGCCTCCGCCAGTGCTTCGCCTAGCGCGAGCGCGAGGGCTTCGGGAACTGTCCCACCAGATGCAAGATCCACAGCATCGCCGAAGGCGAGCACAAGAAGCCGCGCGCGAACCAGCGAATCCCCGAGTTCGTCGCGAGAATCGTCGGAAGCAAATGAGACTTCTTCTGGCAGAAAGAGCGCACATAAAGGTTCGAACGAAGAAGCAAACGCTGAAACCAGTGAAAGTCCTTCCAGCAAAAAGAGTTCGCATAAGCATAGCCGAACTGAAGGAAGCAGTGAATCGGCTCCAACACCTCAAGAACAAGAATAACTTTGTAGCGGCGTAAGGCGCGCCACTTTAATCGCGGGAATGCCGTTCCGGTGTTCCCGCGATTAGTTTATCAGCGCGTCGAGGTCGCGGCTTCGACCCTGGCGGTATCTTCCGGCAGATATTTCGCCCCGAACATCCAGGCAAGTCCGGAAGCCAAGATCACGGCGGACACAAACAAGAACGCGATGCGAATGTTCGTGTGCCCACCAATATAACCGAGTATCCAATTCGCCTGGACGTCGCCCAGCGCGTGGATAATGAGAATATTTACGGCAAACGCAGTCGCTCGGACCGCGGGCAATGACACGTTGGCCAGCGCGGTGTTCGACGGACCGGTGTTCAAGAAGAGGCAAAAGATCGCGAGAAACATTGCGATCCAGGCCGCCGGAAACGGGATATAAAGACTCACCACAAAAAGCGGACACGCAATCAGCATTCCAAATCCTGAAACCCAAAAATAAGACCCCGGAAGACGCGGACGAAGCCTATCGGCAACGACGCCGCCAATAAGTGTCGAGCCCAGACCCGCCACCACGGTGATGAGTCCAAAAATTGTTTTCGCCGCTGCCGGGCTTTGATTGCGAAAAGCGAGGTATTCAGCAACCCAATACCCCAATCCACCGGTTGCGAAGGTAAACAGGGTTTGAGCGATACAATTCAGGAGATAGGACCGGGTTCGGAAAAGGTTGAGGTAATCTCGTAGCCCTCGGCGGGGTGCTTTTTGAATCAAATGATGCGGCGGGACGCGCAGATCGCGCTGAAAAAAACAAAGCAGACCAAGAATGAGCCCCGGCGGCGCAACCATGTAAAACGCCCAACGCCACCCCAAATGCGCGCCGATCAGGCCGCCGATCGAGTAAGCCAGCGCGCTGCCCACTGGAATCGCCGCGCAGAAAACAGCCATGATCTGGCCGCGGCGCTCAATCGGAAAAAGATCAGCCAGGATCGTGGGCGCGGCAGGACCGTATCCGCCTTCGCCAATCCCAACGCAAATGCGGGTTGCAAACAGAATTGTGAACGTCGCAGCCAAGCCGGATGCGCCGGTGGCGAAACTCCATAGGATCACGGCGGTGCCAATGATGAGCCAGCGCGAAAAACGATCGGCCAGAAAGCCGAGAATCGGCGCACTGATCATGTAAGTAAGGAGAAAGGCAGAGCCAAGTGCGCCGGTCTTGGTCATTGCGTTCTGGTCACCGGGCGCGAAAAATGTCGCCCGAATATCGGGCTCCAACGCCGCTAACATTTGCCGGTCGATGTAATTGAAAAGATTTATCGCCAGCAACAAGGTAAGCGCAGTCCACGCGCTGGGTGCAGAACGAGCGCTGCTTTGCATTCGAGAGTTGCCGATTGCAGACGAGCGCCGAGTGATTGTAAATCATAAACGATGGCCGCCATACCGATAGCCGAACGAACGCTGTACTTTTTCGGCCGGGCGATTTGCCGATGCTTCTACCGTGTATCTGCATACGGCACGGATAATCTGCCGGCCGGCGGCTGTTTGCTCCTCCCGAATCACATCAGCTGGGTCGATGCGATCGTTCTGCAGCTCGCCTGCCCCCGCCCTGTGCGCTACATCATCGACCAGGAGTTTTATCACAAGCCTTTGCTGCGTCCGTTGTTAAGAGCAGTCGGCTGCATCCCAATCGATACCCGGCATGCCCGCTCTGCCATCAAAGCGGCAACCGGACGGCTCACGGCAGGCGAAGTTGTTTGTCTCTTCCCTGAAGGCCAGCTAACACGCTCGGGAACACTGTTGCGCCTAAGGCGCGGTTACGAATTGATCGCTCAACATGCCAATGTTCCGGTGGTTCCGGTGTGGCTGGACCGGTTGTGGGGATCCATCTTTTCTTATCAAGGCGGCAAATTCTTCACCAAACTGCCAAGGGAAATCCCTTACCGCGTCAGCGTCGCTTTCGGTAAAGCACTAGAACCGGCCGCAGCGGATCTGGCGACGGTTCGCGAGGTCCTGCTCAAGCTCGGCGAATTTTGTTACAGCCGACGACCATTGCTTAATCGCCACCTTGCGGAGGCTTGTGTTCGTGGATTGAAACGGCACCGCTTCCGAGTTGCCGTCATCGATGGTCTCGATCACAGCGAATTAAGCCGAGCCAAGGTTTTTGGCGCAGCCGCCGCCTTGAGCCGTTGGTTGCGCGAACAATTTGCCGATCAACGGATCGCGATTGTTCTGCCAGCCAGCAAAGGCTCCATGGTAGCAAACTTAGCCGTGACTCTCGCGGGCAAAGTGCCGGTGGACCTCAATTTTACCATGGGCCGGGCCGCTAATGAGTTTTGTTGTCGACGGGCAGACTTGCACGTCGCGGTCACGGCGACCTCCTTCATGGAGCGGCTCAAGGATTTCCCGTGGCCGGAACACGTTTTAAAACTGGACGAATTAATGCCGCGATTGAAGTCGCGGATCTTTTTTTGGTGGATGATGGCAATTTTGTGCCCGACTCCACTCTTATTGCGACTGCTGCAGGTTCCCAAGTTCGGCGGCCACGCCGAAGCAAGCTTGCTTTTCACCAGCGGCAGCACTGGGGATCCGAAAGGCGTTATCCTCACTCATCGCAACATTGTGGGAAACGTTTCTCAGTTTCGTGAATTGCTGGATGCGAAAAAAGAGGACGCCATTCTCGCATCTTTGCCTTTCTTTCACAGCTTTGGTTCGACCGTCACACTATGGTATCCCCTGATCGAAGGTGTCCGGATTGTTACTTATCCAAATCCGCTCGAAGTCGCAAAAAACGCGGCGTTAATCGAAAAGTACAAGCTAACTCTACTGCTGGCGACTCCGACATTCCTGCGCGGTTATTTACGCAAGGTTGAACCGCGTCAACTTCGGAGCCTGCGACTTATCATCACCGGCGCCGAGAAACTGCCACTGGATCTGGCCAAGGCATTCGAAGAGAAGTTCAATCAGCGCGTCTACGAAGGCTACGGGCTGACCGAGACTTCGCCCGTCATTAGCACGAATCTTCCCGATCCCAAACCGAAGCACGGCGAATCCGTTCAACCTTCGAGCCGCCTAGGTTCGGTCGGCAAAATGGCCCCGGGAATCGCAGCCGAAATCCGAAATCCCGAAACCGACCAAAAGGTTTCGCTGCACGATACGGGAATGATTTGGTTTCGGGGCGTCAACATTTTCGAAGGTTATCTTCATGACAAAACGCGAACGGCGGAAGTGCTGCGGGATGGCTGGCTGAAAACTGGTGACATTGGCCGTTTCGATGAAGACGGGTTTCTTTATATTGAAGGACGGTTGTCCCGATTCTCGAAAATCGGTGGCGAAATGGTGCCGCATGAATCAATCGAACAGAAAATCATCGATTTGCTCGGTCTCGCTGGAAAGGATGAGCGATTGCTCGCAATCATGGGCGTGCAGGATGAGGCAAAAGGCGAAGCCCTTGTCCTCCTGAATGCAATCGATATCGATCTTTCCCAGTTGCGGGATAAATTACGCGACGCTGGCGTCCCAAACCTGTGGATTCCAAAAAAGATCTGCCGGGTAGAGGCAATTCCGGTGCTCGCATCCGGCAAATTGGATCTCAGGAAATGTCAGGACCTCGCGACCGTAATCTGAAATTGGCGCGACGTTTTAGCGCTGCTGTCGCGACTCGCGTTACGCATCTATCGTTTTTCCAGCCTTGAACGGCTGGTATTGTCAAGAAATGGGCGAGATCTTCCATCGCATCGCCAATCGCACGGCAGCTTCATTCATGAAGCTGTTGTTCGGTTATTCGTCACGCATTCATGTCGTGGGCCTGGTCAACACTGAGCGCGCTGGAGGCTTGCTGCTTGCGTCAAATCATATCAGTCATTTCGATCCGTTCATTATTTCGTCGGTTGTTCGACGAAAAATTGATTGGATGGCGATGGCGGAATTTTTCCCGCTTCCAGTCGTCGGATTGTTTTTGCGCGCGGTCGACGCGTTTCCAGCCGAGCGGAATCGCGCGGATCGCAAAACGATTCGCACTGCAATCGAGCGTTTGAAAAACGGTCGCCTGGTCGGTGTTTTTCCCGAAGGGGGAATTCGTGACGGGGCCCAATCCGTTCTAGAAGGCGCACTCCTCCGGCCCGGCGCATCCACTCTGGCTCACATTGCCCAAGTTCCGGTATTGCCCTGCGTGATTCTTGGGAGCGATCGTCTCTATGCGAAACGTAACTGGCTCCCATTTCGACGCACGCCAGTGTGGATCGGGTTTGGTCGGCCAATTTCAAATTTTTCGAACTTAGACAAATCGGCCGCGCGCGAACGGATTGAAGCGGAACTGAAGTCGGCTTTTCAACAAATCTATGCCGGCCTGCGCGAGAAATTTCATCTGATTGCCGATGATCTCCCGCATCCACCGCGTAAACGAATGGCCGATAAAATGTCCGCAGCGCCGCCTGCGTACTTGAGTCGTGGTGCCGCATCCGCCGTCGATTTTGCGATGTGCACGTCGATGAATCTTCTACAATGGCGCCACCGCCTGAACGGACAAAGCGCCGAAGCGATGGCGCGCTACGTCGCGGAATGCGAAAACCTTACGCCGGCAGACTATTATGCAGCGCCCGATGACGTCGACCTTGCCCGCGCAATTGCCACCGAAAATGGCGCCACAATCAGCTGGCGCAGCCCAGTTCAGACGAAGTTTCCGCCAAACAATGACGCGCGAGTCGAGTTTTTTCCAAGCGCTCATCCTCGCACCGCGCCGACCGTTATCATACTGCACGCGCTAATGTCGGCGGGTAATGCGGGTTACCGGCGGTGGGCAGTGCACTTTAACGAACTTGGCTGGAACGCATGCTTCGTTCACCTGCCATATCACTATTCGCGCGTGCCGCGCGGCTATTGGAATGGCGAGCTTGCTATTACCGCGGATCTTATCCGCAATGCAGAGGCCTTGCGCCAAGGCGTGATGGAAGTGCGCCAGCTGATTGCGGCTTTGCGAGCTCACGGTTGTCGCGAATTTGGAATTCTAGGGACAAGCTACGGCGGTTGGATCGGCGCGCTTCTCGCAACCGTCGAAAGTAATCTGCGGTTTCTCGCACTCATGGCGCCGATCGTGAATGTAGAACACGCAATCTGGAGAAATCCTGGAACCCGCACTATGCGACGCGAGCTTCGGCGTGGGAAAATCAGCCACGACCTAGTGGCGCGCCATTTTCATCTCAGCTCGCCGTCCCATACCATACCGGTTTGTGATCCAGGCCGAATCCTGTTCGTGCTGGGAGAATTCGATTTAGTTGCGCCTGCCAAAGATATCGAGGCTATTCACCAGAAGTGGCGCGGTTCGGAACTGCTGCGCGTTTCCCAGGGACACTTCGGCTACCGGATGATGCGCGAAACAATAGCGCGCCTCAAGGCTCGCGGGTTGCAGATCAATTAATTCCGAGAAAATCCAGACTCGGTCCCAAATCGGCAAACGCGGCTTCAGCAAGAGCATTATGACCTTCGGCCGATGCATGCCAGCCATCGACGCCGTGAAGTAAATCGGCTCGACTTAGATCAGCGGTGGCAAGGGCATCGGAATATCGCAATTGAACGTGCGACGCGATGCCATCATTGAGCTCCGCGACCATCGAGCGGAGATGGTGGTTCACCATTTCCATCAAACGAATTACGTTTTGGCGATACTCGGGGCGAAATGAAACCAGGTAACTGTCCATCTTGTCGGAGTGCGGATAAAGACGCGGATTAGTCTTTCTCAACTGCTCCACCTCGGCCCGCCCTTTAAAGTAAGATCCGAAGTTTACCAATCCGAAAACGATGATGGCAGAGCGATGCCGTTGTTGTTGCGCAAACTCGGTGAGCTTGCGGAATCGAGATTCGAAAGCAGCTTTGAAAAGTTGGCTCAGTTTCGGCAATCGCGACTCCGGGTTACCTAATTCCTCTGGAGGACAACGCCAGGCCCAATCCACGTTGTTGTGCCCGATCGAAATTAAAGTCAGATCAGGAAAACGACCAGCGTGCACGACTTGGTTGATCTGGCCCGAGAAATTGCGCGTCCCGAGAAGCCGCCGGGAGAACCAAAGCCGTTCGCCTTCCGCGTCCACCATTGCCCCGACGCCGCCATAATGGCTCGCGACCAGCGGAGTGAGCTTTTCTAATCGCTTTGAGATACTCTGAATCGGCGTGGCCGGATCGAGAGTCAGAAACCAATTCCCACGATGGCGCCGGCGAGCACGGCGGATCGTGCTCCAAGGTGTCGAAACATAAATTCCAGTGCTGACACTGTCCCCGATCATTGCGAGGTGTGGCAACCGCTCGACTAATTGCTGACGGGTTAGTTCACCGCGGCGATAGGCCAGATAATCCGAATGAAACCGCGACTCTGGGAGACTAATTCGCTGCAAAAAGTCTTCGGTGACGACGCGCGTCGATTTCATGACCAGGAGCAAATTTATCTGTTACTGCAACTAGTCGAGCCAGCCCTTCCAAAATAGGACCTGACGTAATTGTTCGTTGTCCGCCGCAAATGGCGGCATCCATTCACCGATCAGCTCGCGCTTCCACCAACCTTTCTCGCCCGGCGCGACAAATTGATAACGGTACAACCGGGCCCGGACGTAGTGCGGAGGCGCGTCGGGAAACGGATTGTTAGCCAGAAGCGACAGCGTGCCCTTGTCGTTATGCAAAAGTCTCCAGACAAAATGAAACGTCCACGGATACTCACCAGGCGTGGACATGGCTGCGAACCAGATTTGCCAGTCAAGACGCGGTTGATATGGCGCGATAAATGGCGGACGCCGATTTGGATCGCCGGGTTTGGCGACGAATTCATATTCTTTCCATTTCGTATCCCCCGTAATGACCGCATCCTCGGTTCCTTCGAAAATAATCTCGTCGCGTTCGCGGCCGACCGTGCCAAACGCGCCATACGTGTTCACCAGATCCAGCGGATCAAACGAGTAGTTCATTAACTGCCGGCCCCCGGCGAGATTCATCACCGTCGGAATACTCAGAAACGCCACTAAAGCAGCCAAAGCGACCGAAATCCCATTACGACTTCGCGATGACTCGGATTGGGCAGCTGCTTCTTCCGCCCGCCTAACGAGTGACTTCGGCAAGATGCGTCGCAAAAGGGTGTCATCGAAACAGGCCAGAAAAGGAATGATGGTCAGATAGTTCAGGAATGAAAGGTTGCCACTGATGATCAAAATCACTTGAAACAGAACGAGCAGCACCCCGGCAATGTGCCGCGCTGCTCTCGGGCCGAACGAAAACCAAGGCACAATCAATTCAACCACATGGTTCCAGAGCACTTCGAGGTTGTGGAACCAATGCGGGAGAAAATGAAGATACCGGCTGATCGGATTCGGGATCGGCTGGGTTTCGTAGTGGTAGTAGAGGCAAGTTAGATCCCGCCAGCAATCGTCACCGCGAAGCTTGATTAAACCGGCACCCACCATGATTCGGAATCCCAGCCAACGAAAAAGCCAAAGCACCAAAATCGGCGGGCGCGCTTTTGGAAACGGCCGCCCATCCAGCAGCGGACAAAGAAAAATCGACAAGAAGCCGGTTTCGAGGAGCTGAATCTCCCAACCGTAACCGTACCAAATATTGCCGATGTGAACGATCGACATGTAGATACCCCATAGGAGCGCGAGCAGTACCGCATTGGCATAGCCGGCCAGCACGACAACTGAGAGTGCGAGACCAACCCAGGAGAAGATTCTGAGCCCAAGGTCCGACACCCCAAACCAAAACAGGGTTGGCACATGCAGCATGGCCATGTGGCGTGAACCGTAATATCCATGAATTACCCAGAGATAACCGCGGGCCGGCGTTAGCCCCTTCTCTCCGATCAACGGCACTAACTGAACTACCGCGACCAAAAACGCGGTCGCGTACACGAAACCGAGCAGTCGCAGGATAACGAATCGGGTGAGCCAGTATTCATTGCCTTTGGCAAAGAATTTTTGGATCTCATCGTTCATCGGTTCGTCACGTTGACACTTTCGCTGATGCGATTCAATTTGGCTGCCTTCACGCCAGGGTAGCTCAGCGGTAGAGCAGGGGACTCATAAGCCCTTGGTCGGGAGTTCAATTCTCCCCCCTGGCAGTCCCCTACTCTTTTTTGGTGGCAATGTAGGGCGCGAGATCCTTCTCACTGCCGCGCAACGCCGCCATAAAGCAAACCCCGCCTTCTTCTTTCACTACTCCAGTCCAGCGATCCTGATCGACATAACGCCAGCCATTGAAGTGTTTGGTCGCGCCGGTCTTGGGGTCCCGCTCCGCCGGGAACAGAAAAAACTGCATTCGTTTCTCAACCGCCCAAACTTGAGCAACACGACGGCCTTCTTCGTCATCGAAAACCCGCAAGCCTAGGGTTTTCAGATCGGCAAACTCCGGCGGCACATCATAATGAGCCAAGCGATGCTTCATGAAGAAATAATCGCCAAGCGCGCCGGCATTCGTCTTCACCGGATCTAAAATCATCGAACGAGTCGACGACGCCGTGGTCAGCAATCGGCGAGCGGTTGGTTCTCCCGGAAAACGGTTTAGGCGGTCTATCAATTGGAAAATCAAAATCACCGCGATTACCAGGGCCGCGACACCGGTGGCCAGAAATACTGGGTTTTGGGCGTATTTGCTCCAAGTCTTCCGCGGCGCGGCGATAAACGATTCGGTGGGGACCCATTCGACGATTTCCTTGGGGATGGGAATAGCCTGCACCAAGTCGGCCGCTGCTTTGTCGAAATTCTGCTGGACTGCAAACTGAGAGGTCTTGCGAGCGTGATGCATCGCAGTGCGCAGCGCGCGATCGTCCACCTGCTCGTCGCGAAGCGGCGCGCAGTGCAACAGGGTTTGGTCCCGGCGCGAAAGTTGCGGCTCGCTCATACCTGTGCAACCGGAAAGGTTGCATCCAGCCAGGCTTGGAATTCCCGCCGGCCGTTACCAAGCATCTTCGACAACTCCGGCGGTTTAAGCTCAGTCACGGACAACAAGTCCCGATAACTGAATTCGTTCAGGTAAAAAAGGGCGAGCGCAGTGCGCTGCGGATCCGGCGCCGCGGCAATCCAAATGGCGAACTGTTGAGGTTCGAGCTTTTGGATTTGGCTCGGCGCCCACTCCGCCAGCTCACCCAGTTCAAAATCGACTTCTTCCGCTTGCAAGCCTTGTTCCCCGGCTTCGAGACAACGCCAGCGTGCGTTGCGAAAGAACCACAGACGATCGCGCGGCGGCTCACCGTCAGCTGCAAGCTGCGCAGCTTCGCGCAGAGTCGCATGAAAAATTTCCTGCGCCTTCCCCGCCTCAGCCACCATTAGAAAGCAAAAGCGATATAACTGCAGCAGATCTTGTTTCTCGTCGGCCACCCAGCTCTTCTCCGGCGGAAATGTTACGCGACCTGCTTAGATCGCAACCAAAAGTAGTGGCGGCTCACCAATCCACTGTGACGGCGCTTGAGGTCAATCGCCTCTACTTGAAGTGTTTTATCCGTCGCGCGACTTCTTCCGCGTTTTCCCGGCTGTTGAAGGCGGAAACTCTAAAGTAACCTTCGCCCTGAGCGCCGAATCCCGACCCGGGCGTGATCACCACATTGATTTCATTCAACATTCGATCGAACATTTGCCAGCTCGTTAGGCCAGCCGGAGTCTTTACCCAGATGTAAGGCGCGTTCTCCCCGCCATAAACGCCCAGGCCGATTTCTTCGCACGTTCGGCGCAAAATCTTTGCGTTGCCCATGTAATGATCAATCAGAGTCCGGCATTGCTTGCGCCCTTCGGGCGAATACAACGCTTCCGCGGCGCGTTGCACCGGATAACTGACACTGTTCGACTTTGTGCTCCAGCGCCGCTGCCAAAGCGGCTTCAACGGCAGTTTCTTTCCCGATTCCGTTTTGGCCAGCACCGTCTTCGGCAGAACGGTGTAACCGCAACGCACTCCGGTGAACCCGCCGATCTTCGAAAAGCTTCGAAATTCCATCGCGTGTTCGAGGGCTCCTTTGATCTCAAAAATTGAATGCGGAATTTTTGGATCCGAAATGTACGCTTCGTAAGCGGCATCGAACAAAATCAGCGCATCGTGCTGGCGGGCATATTCAATCCAGCGCGCGAGTTGATCGCGGCTCGCAACCGCGCCGGTTGGATTGTTTGGGAAACAAAGATAAACAACGTCGACGTGTTCTTTGGGCGGCTCCGCGACAAAGTTATTTTCCGCGGTGCATGGCAAATAAACCAGTCCCTCGAAACTGCCATCCTTTCGCGCCGACCCGGTGTGTCCGGCCATCACGTTCGTATCGACGTATACCGGATATACCGGATCGGTCACCGCGACTTTGTTTTGATCCCCCAGGATGTCCAAAACGAAACTGCAATCACACTTCGACCCGTCGGACACGAAAATCTCGTCATCGGCGATATCGACCTTGCGATTGCGAAAGTCAGTCTGCGCGATTGCCGATCTTAGAAAATCGTAACCCTGCTCCGGGCCGTAGCCGCGAAAAGTTTCGCGGTGCCCAAGCTCGTCGGCTGCTCGTTTCATCGCGTCGATCGCCGCCTGCGGCAAAGGCTCGGTCACATCACCGATGCCGCAGCGGATTAATTTTTTGGCGGCGTCCGGATTCTTTTCGAGAAACTGGCGAACGCGGCGAGCGATCTCAGGAAAGAGATAGCCGGCCTGGAGCTTTAAGTAATTCTCGTTGAGGTAAGCCACTGGAGCGGCGCTTCTACGAGCGCCGGACGAATATGCGGCGGCCTATGACCGCCGCTACGGAAAATGAATCAATAGTTCTTCGCCACCGCGTCCCAATTCACCACATTCCACCAGGCTTTGAGGTAATCAGGCCGGCGATTCTGGTAATTGAGGTAGTAAGCATGTTCCCAAACGTCAACGCCCAAAACCGGCGTTCCTTCCACAGCCGCGATGCCTTTGCCCATCAACGGGCTGTCTTGGTTCGCGGTCGAAACGATTTCCAGCTTGCCACTGCCATTCTTAATTAACCACGCCCAGCCACTGCCGAATCGTTTTACGCCGGCGTCTGCGAACTTTTCCTTAAACTGATCAAATCCGCCAAAAGTCGATTTGATATCGTCCGCGAGTTTGCCTTTGGGTTCGCCACCGGCGTTTGGGCCCATGATTCTCCAAAAGAATGAATGGTTTGCGTGACCACCGCCGTTGTTGCGCACAGCCGTACGAATGTCTTCGGGGACTGAGTTTAAATCGCGAATGAGATCTTCGACCGATTTTTTCTCGAGATCGGATTTGCCTTTGATCGCGTTGTTTAAGTTCGTTACGTATGCCTGGTGATGCTTGGAGTAGTGAATCTCCATCGTTCGCGCGTCGATATGCGGCTCGAGCGCGTTATAGGCGTAAGGTAATTTCGGTAGTTCGTATGCCATAGAAATACGTTAGGCCGCGGGCAAATGCGGTCAATTGGTACCGGCCGGTTCACGAACCGCCATGGCGGTTGAGGCCAATCGCCTCTACCTGGCCTGGTAATACCCTGGCTGGGTAATCAAGCCGTTCCGGAAATTCACGTAGGTCGCAAGGGCCAACAACGGGAAGTTTTGGCGGTACATGTCGTACTTTAAATAAAAGACACCCGGGAACCCGGTCCCCGTGATCTCTGGTTCATTCCACGAGCCGTCTTCCTTCTGGGTGCTCAACAAGTAACGCAGTCCGCGCTGAATACTCGGGCGATTCAAGTCGCCGCAGGCGCAGATGCCCATGATTGCCCAGGCGGTTTGCGAGGCAGTGCTCTTACCGATTCCTTTCGTCGCCGGATTCTCGTATGTCGCGCAGGTTTCGCCCCAGCCACCGTCGTCATTTTGGCAGCTCTCCAGCCAATCGCGGCCGCGCAAAATCCAGTCGAGCGTCATGTTCTGACCGATAGCGCGCAATCCTCGAAGAACTTGCCAGGTTCCGTAAATGTAATTCACGCCCCACCGGCCGTACCAAGAGCCGTCCGCTTCCTGGGTGTCGATCAAGTATTGCAACGCATCGCGCACGCTGCGGACTTTTGGATTGAAATTAATGTAGCCGAGCAATTCCAAGGTGCGCGCGGTCAAATCGCTGCAGGTCGGATCAAGAATCGCGTTGTGATCCGCGAACGGCATATCTTCGAGCCACGGCGTTGTGACATCCTTGTCGAACGCTCCCCAACCGCCGTCCTTACATTGAAAACTCATTTGCCAGTCCAGCGCGCGCCGGAAGGTATTCGCGAGCTGGGTTTCGTTCTCGGGCTTCACCAAACGCAACGCCATTAACACCATCGCGGTGTCATCGACATCTGGATAATAGACGTTGTTGTATTCGAAGGCCCACCCGCTCGCTTCGCGATGGGGATTGTTGTGCCCCCAATCGCCACGGATTCTAACTTCTTTATCGAGCAACCATTTTGCGGCCCGGCGCAAAGCCGGATCGTCCGCCGGCACACCTGACTCTGCGAGGGAGATCAAATTGATCGCAGTGTCCCAGACCGGGGACAAGCAGGGTTGAATTCGAAAATCTTCCGGGTCATCCACAAATAAGCCGGAGAAATCCTTGGCCGCTTTCTTGTAAACCGGATGATCTTTTGGATAACCCAGAACACGCAAAGCGATCAAACAATTCAGCATCGCCGGATAAACCGCCGCCAGCCCGTCACTCCCCTCGCCAATTCGTTCGAGCATCCAACGTTCTGCTTCCTCGAGCGCGCGCTTCCGCATCGGGTTGATGCGCATCGGGTGCAGAACCTTCATCACGTCGTTGACTCGAAGGAAAAAATTCCGCCAGGTCCAGAAACGCTCGCTCCGAGGCAACCGGAGATCGCTTTGCTCGGTGCCGAGCGGATACAGCTCGTGCAATTGTTTGTTACCCGGTAACGAACGGGTCGGCTTAAAGTGGTTGATGATTGCCAGCGGGATGAGCATCGCCCGGCTCCAAGATGACATCTTATAGATGTGGAACGGCGCCCAACTGGGCAACAAAATCATCTCCACGGGAATCGTGGGCAGATATTTCCACGGAAATTGTCCGAGCAACGCCAAATAAAGCTTGCTGAACGTGTTCATCCGCGGAATGCCGCCCAGTCGGAGGATGTTTTCGCGTGCCTTGCGCATGAACGGCAGATCAGTCGAATAGCCAGCCAATTTCAGAGCGAAGTAGCCTTTAACCGACGCGTTGATTTCACTCGGGCCGCCAAAGTAGATGTTCCAGCCGCCATCCGGCAGTTGGCGTTTCAAAATATGACGGGCACAACGCTCTTGAAGAGTAACGTCGATCTCACCCAGCCAGTGCATGAAAAGCACGAAGTCTGAGCAGAGTGTGCTATCGACCAAAAGTTCACCGCACCAATGACCATCCGGGTGTTGCTGTCGCAACAAATTCTGCTGCGCGCGGCCAATCGCATCTGCGAGGTCCGTCTCGAGAAGCGGCTGATCGCTTTCAGCGCTTCTCAAGGCAATAACGTTGGGTGACGAACTCATCTATGAATTCTGATTTTGCCCACTAAATGGATGCTTGTCACGTCGTGTCATGACGGAACGCGGGACGATCCTTAGGACGCTTTAGTTTCGGTCGCTTCGGCTTGCGCCTGTTTGCCGGTGAGATGGCCATTGCCTGAACTCACCCCGTTGAACGCTACCGTTTCGCTGCCGCGCCCCGTCGCCTTTGGTCTTGCGCCGAAGTTGAATTTCAGAGTCTTCCAGGTATCGCCAGGCTGTGCGTGCAATCCGAGGCTCGCGGTCGGTTCGTACCCGCAATGAGTCATGCAATTTTCACAACGCGGGTCCCGCGCAACTCCATCGACCACGCCGTATTTTTCCCAATCCACACTCGCGAGCAGTTCGGCATAACTGGTGTAATGCCCGGTGCCGTTGGTTCCGATCGCATCGGTCATGAAATAACACGGTGCCTTCCAACCCTTGATATTCCGCGTCGGGATTGCCCAGGCTGAGCAGGTCAGGTCGCGGTGCCCGGCAAGAAACTCAAAATAGACTGGCGTGCCGAAAAATGTGTAGCGGTTCATCCAATCTTCCATCCGGCTGAACTTCTTCACCGTTAAATCCCGAGTAAGAAAGAAGTTCTCCGGCTGTAAATTCAACCGCTTCACCATGTCCTTTTTCGCCGCGTCATACTCGTAGCCAGGCGTGATGGTGTGTCCATCAACTCCGAGATCAGAAAGGTAATCGAACATTTGTTCGAGCTCGTCCATGTCGGTCTCTTTGTAGACCGTGGTGTTGGTCGCGACCTGATAACCAAGGATCTTGGCCATCTTGATGGCAAGAATGCATTCCTTGAACACGCCTTCGCGCTCAACGATCAAGTCGTGAATGCGCTCAAGTCCATCCAGGTGAACATTCCAATACATCCACTTGCTCGGCGCGATGACGTTATCTTTGACGGCCGTTTGGGGATCGCGGATTATCCCCGCGTCCTTCTCGCTGACCAGGCCTTCGGCAACCAATCGGTCGATCTTACTTTCCAAATCACTCCGCAATCCGCTATCGGTCGCGCCTAGACAGGACAATTCTTTGGTGAGCCATTCGCGCATCTTTTTGCGCATAAACATGGCGTTGGTGCAGATATAAACGATCCGGCCCTGCTCCAACAAACCGCCCACTAGTGCTTCAATTTGCGGGTAAATCAGCGGTTCGCCACCGCAGATCGACACCATCGGCGCATTACATTCGGCCGCCGCATCCAGACAATCTTCGAGCGGCATCACATCCTTCATCGACGTCGAGTATTCCCGAATTCGCCCGCATCCAGTGCAAGTCAGGTTGCAGGTATGCAACGGCTCCAGCTGCAATACTGTGGCGAATTTCTTAGTGCCGCGGAGCTTCTGCCCAATAATGTAGGCAGCGATTTTGGTCGTTAATGCGAGCGGAAATCTCATAAAATTGAAGGCGTGGACGGTAACAACCGTCCCCGGCGTGTCAACCCGATGTAGGTTGGACGAAATAGAGCCCAATCTATTGGAAAAGCGAGCAATTTTGCGCAACGTCAGGCCTGACCCGCGGTTCAATATTTGAACCTTTTTGCCGCAGAGGAAACGAATCTAATACAGAGACTTATGAAAACACTACTCACACTCGCAATTGCCGCAGTTCTCGCCGGCTCCGCATATAGCCAGAGCGCTTCTCGCGAAGGCCAACCGGTCGGTCCAAAGACGACCGGGCCCGGCGCATTTTCGCCCGCCAATTCGCCGTTCCGGAAATGGACCACCGATCAATTACAGCAACGCCGGCTCGATCTTTATCGCCAAATCCCGCAGACCCAAGATCGGCACGGACGCCCAGTGTTCATCCACCATGGGGGCGAAGCCTACTCCGATCAGCAGAAAGAAATTTACGCGATCGAAGGCGAGCTGAATTATCGCTACGATCATGGCGATAAAGGCGCGGAGCTAAAGCGGGCAATGCCCGGCATGCAGCATCCGTAAGGACAGAAGTCCCGGTCAGAAATCAGAAGTCGGCAGGCCAAGAATCTACCGAGCCGCCCCATCCGCTCGCGATTGCCAAGAGGCTGACCACTCCCTCAATGCATTTGCCACCCGCGGCGGATCAGACTGATTGCGATCGCTGCGAGTAATAGCGCGATAATTTTAGACACTCCGCGCAGTCCCTGGCGACCCATCAAACGCGCAAAGCGTTCGGCATTACAAAGCGCAATCGCCACGATCGCAAGGTTAACGATCAGGGATATCAGGGTGAAGACGAGACCGACGCTGTCGATTAGCACCAATAACGCGGTCAGTAATGCCGGTCCGGCAATCAAAGGCATCCCGAGCGGGACGACCCCATACTCATCATCTTTTTCGCGATCGATCCTGCCGAAGCCAACCAGCTCGCGCACCGCGAGCGCGAGCAAGATCAGTCCGCCGGCCACCTGAAAATCAGCCACAGTAATTCCGAGCGCCGAGAAAATTCCTTTGCCGAGGAAGATAAATCCGACCGCGACTAACAATCCGGTCACCAACCCGAGGAATGCCTGGGACCTCCGGTGTTCGTGAGAGGCGCTTGTGCCCAGTCCCATAAAGATCGCGACCAACCCTATTGGGTCGATGGCAACGAACACCGGAATAAACGCGAGCAGGAATCTCTGAATGATGGATTGATCCACAATTTGGCTTTACCGACTTAGTCTTCTACACAATCTTCGCAGACTTCACCAAGCATAACCGCGCCCATGAAACTCGTTTTTCTTGCTCCTGCTCTTGCTCTTACTCTTCCTCTTCACGCCGAAAATTTGAAAACGGTCGACGATTTTGCCGCCGCCGCGGCGAAGGCAAACGCCGTTCTGGCGTTGCCGGATTGGGAACACACACCCGAAGCGGTAGACGCCATGACGAAAAACGCGATCGACACCGCGAACAAAGCGCTCGACCAAATCGGGGCGCAAGACCTCAGCAAAGTCACGTTTAAGAGCACGGTCGTCGCGCTGGATGACCTGAATTGGGCCGCCGGCAACGCGGCCAGTCGTGCGGTAGTTCTTAAGGAATCGAACACTGACCCCAAAGTGCGCGAAGCTGCCGAAAACGCGGTGAAAACGTTTCAGGATTGGGCGGTCAGCATCGATTACCGCGAAGACGTCTACAAGGCGCTGAAAGCTTTCGCCGACACCAAGCCGAAACTCACCGGGGAAGATAAGAAACTTTTCGACGAGACAATGCGCGATTATCGCCGGGCCGGTTTGGATTTGCCGCCGGACAAACGCAAGGAAGTCGAGGATCTACGCAAGCAATTGGCCAAGCTCGGCACCGATTTCGACACCAATATCGTGAACGCTAAAGTCCCGGTCGTCTTCACCAAAGCTGAACTGGACGGCGTGCCCGACAGCTTTCTTTCCTCACCCGGGGTGAAGACGGGCGACGATTCTTATACCGTGCTGCCCAACGTTACCTGGCAATTCGTTGCCGTTGAAGAAAACGCGAAGAACGAAGCGACCCGCAAGAAACTTTACGTGGTCCACGATTCGCTCGCCAAAGAGACCAATCGGACCGTGCTCAATCAGATGATCGGGTTGCGAAACAAAATCGCGCTCCGGCTTGGTTACAAATCCTGGGACGATTACCAGACCGAGATCAAGATGGCCAAGACTGGGGCCGGCGCGAAAAAATACATCGACGACCTGATATCCGGCATTCAGCCAAAGTTCGCCGCTGAAGTCGCGGAGATCCAAAAGATGAAGGCGCTCGATACCAAAGATCGCACTGCGAAGATCGGGGTCTGGGACTGGCGGTATTACGACAATCAGTTGGTGAAACAGAAATACGCCGTCGATAAGGAAGCACTTCGCGATTTCTTCCCGTTCCAAAAAGTGCTCGAAGGAATGTTCAACATTTATCAAAGCATCTTTGGACTGAAGTTTGAACCAATCGCCGCGCCCTACAAATGGGTCGACGATCTCCAGCTTTACATGGTGACCGATGCCGCCACCGGCGAGCCGCTCGGCATGTTCTATCTCGACATGTTCCCGCGCGAAGGAAAATTCAATCACTTCGCCGAGTTCAGTATCACCGGGGGCAAGCTGCTCGCCAACGGGAAGTATGAGCGGCCAGTTTGCGCGTTGCTTTGTAATTTCCCACCACCGAGCGCGGACAAGCCGTCACTCATGACCCACTCCGATGTCGAAACGTTATTCCACGAATTCGGACATTGTCTGCACGAGCTCACAACGCGGGCAAAGTACGGTCGCTTTGCCGGCACCCGCGTTCCCGGCGATTTCGTCGAAGCCCCGTCGCAAATGCTTCAAAACTGGGTCTGGAACAAAAAAGTTCTCGATACTTTTGCGGCCGATTATCGCGATCCATCCAAGAGGATTCCAGCCGAGATCATTCAAAAAATGAACGACGCGAAAAAAGCGACGGCGGCGGTTTTCTATCGCCGGCAGTTTGCTTTCGCTTCGCTCGATCTGGCGATGCATGACGCGCATCCAGAGGATGCGCAATGGGACTGCGTCGATATTTCCAATCCCGTTCTGGAAAAGGTTTTCCTGCCGATTGACCCGAGCACGACAATGGTCACGTATTTCGGCCACATGAACGGTTACGATGCGGGGTATTATGGTTACGCCTGGGCCGATGCGATCGCCGCCGATATGGGAACCGTCTTCGAAAAAGCTCCCCAAGGTTATCTCGACAAACAGGCGGGAATGAAATTGCGGAAAGAGATTTACGAACAGGGCGATAGTCGCGACGTCACGGTCTCAATCGAGAAATTTCTGGGCCGTAAACGATCCGTGGAGCCATTCCTGAAGAAGATCGGTGTCAAAAGCGGATCCGGCGACGAGAAGAAGAAAGTCGCACCTCAGCCATCACAAGAACAGCAGTAGAGTCTTCTCTTCGGTAGAGGCAGCCGTGTTCGGCGGCGTTTTTTAAGGATTGCACGAGACACGCCCGCCACCACAGGATTCTTGCGGCGCTCACGGAGCGCCGCCAAGGTAGAGCGATTGCCCTCAATCGCCCGCGCGCCGTTGGCGCAACGGCCCTACCATCTAATTATGAAAACACTTAGCCTCGCTTGCGCGGCCCTTTTGACACTCGCCCTTTGCACTTCTGCCGAAGACAAAGTTGCCGAAAAATTGAAGCCTGCCCTCGATGTCATCACACCCGACGCCTTGCTGGCTCACATCAAAATTCTCGCCTCCGATGAATTTGAAGGTCGCGCACCCGGGTCGAAAGGCGAAGAACTCTCGATCAAATACATCGCCGACCAGTTCAAATCGATCGGACTCAAGCCGGGAAATCCGGACGGAAGTTATTTTCAGGAAGTGCCGCTCGCTGGAATCAAAAGCGATCCGAAGATGCAGCTAGTGGTCAATGGCAAGCCGCCGATGGACCTCAAATTCGCCGACGATTTCGTCGCCTCGTCCGCGCGATTACAAAACGAAATCAAAATCGACAATTCCGACATTGTTTTTGTGGGCTACGGAGTCGTCGCCCCCGAATACGGCTGGGACGACTACAAGGATATAGACGTTCACGGCAAGACGATCTTGATGTTGATCAACGATCCGGCCGTTCCCGATCCAAAAGATCCAAGCAAGCTCGATGAAAAGATGTTCAAGGGGAACGCGATGACCTATTACGGACGCTGGACCTATAAATACGAGATCGCGGCCCAGAAAGGTGCTGCCGCTGCCGTAATCATTCACGAAACCGTTCCAGCCGCTTATCCATGGCAGGTCGTGAAGTCCAGCTGGTCGAAGGAAAACTTCGAGCTCGATAACCCCGATAAAAACGCCGGCGCAGTGGCAGCGCGATCATGGATCACCTTGGATGTTGCCAAGAAACTACTAGCTGATTCCGGTCAAGATTTCGACGCCCTCAAGAAATCGGCAATCACCAAAGAATTCAAACCGATTGCGCTCAACGCCAAGGCTAACATCGAGATCAAACAAACTGTTCGCTCGTTCAAGTCACACAACGTGATCGGTAAATTCGAAGGCGCCGACCCAAACCTGAAAGATGAGTACGTCATCTATAGCGCACACTGGGATCATCTCGGTAAACATCCGGAATTGCCGGGCGACCAGATTTTTAATGGCGCGATCGATAATGCTTCGGGTGTTTCCGCAGTAATCACTCTTGCCAGCGCGTTTCCCAAAGCCGCGCCCCCGCCAAAACGATCGATCATCTTCATGGCTACGACGGCGGAGGAAGCGGGCCTGTTAGGAGCGAAATGGTATGCCGAGCATCCGCTTTATCCGCTCAACAAAACTCTGGCTGACATCAACATCGACACCCTGAATGTGTGGGGCAAAGCCCGCGACATTGAGGACACGAGCTACGGCTTCTCCGACTTAGACGATACGCTCGCGGAAAATGCGAAACGACAAGGGCGTCCGATGATTCCCAATCCGCGTCCAGAGAAGGGCAGCATTTACCGAGCGGACAACTTCGAATTCAGTAAGGTCGGTCTCCCGTCGCTCTACATTGGGAAGAACCAGCATCTAATGTCCCGTCCGCCAAACGGCCCGCTCCGTGCCGACGAATACGATTTGAAGGACTATCATCAACCGAGCGACGATGTGAAACCGGATTGGGATTTGTCGGGAGCCGTGCAAGACGTCGATCTTCTTTTTGAAGTCGGTTACCAGGTCGCCAATGCCGACAAATTTCCGGAGTGGAAAACTGGGAACGAGTTTAAGCCGAAGCGGGATGCGATGATGGCGAAGTGACTAAGGCCCGCCGAATTTTGATGGCAGTGGTTACACTAATGGCCCTTCTGCCTGCGGCAATGGCGACCGCACAAATGTGCGCACATCACTTGTTATCAGCTGCTGACCGAGCCGCCATGGCGATTGAGGTCAATCGCCGTTACCTTCTCATCATTCGTCATTGATTCGTTATTCGTCATTATTCTCATGCTCGTTACCTTCGTCATCGGCGGGACTCAAAAGGGGGGAACGTCGGCGCTGGATTCATTTTTGCGGCAGCATCCGGAGATTTGCATGCCGACCACGCGCAAAGAGCTGCACTTTTTCGATCGCCAGGAAGAGAACACTGACTACAAGCAGTATCACGCGAACTTTAAGCCAAAGAAGGCGCACCGCGTCATTGGCGAAGCGAGCCCGATCTATATGTATTGGGAAACTGCGCCCTATCGAATTTGGAAGTACAATCCAAAGATGAAATGGGTCCTCGCCTTGCGAAATCCAGTCGACCGGGCGCTCTCCGCCTGGAATATGGAAACTACACGCGGCAAAGAAAGCTTATCGTTTGCCGAAGCGATTGAGAAAGAGGCGGAACGGTGCCGGGAAGCGCTCCCCTTACAGCATCGTGTTTACTCGTACGTCGACCGCGGTTTCTACGCGCACCAGGTTAGGCGGTTGTTTAATATTTTCGGTAAAGACCAGGTTCTCGTTCTCCTCAGCGAAGAACTGCGGAACGAACATCAGAAAACATTGAAACACGTTTTTGAGTTTCTCGGCGTTGATTCCTCGTTCGTTCCACCCCAAGCAAGCGTATTCGAGCAGGAATATTCGGACAAAATGGATGGCCAGTTCCGATCGCGGTTGGTGGAAACTTTCAAAAGCGACATCAAAGAATTGGAAAAACTGATAGGACGCGACCTCAGGAGTTGGTCCGCGAAATAAGGCGAGCCGTTGAGGGTGATAGCGCCACCTCTTATCATTCCAAGCGAAGTCGATGAATCTCAAATTATTGTCTGGCCATTAATTGATTCAGAAATATTTAGAGATGTCTCGACTCCGCTCGACATGACAAAAGAATGAATCTTCCCGTACCCATTCTCAGCGTTCTGATTGGCACCGTGGTCTTGTTATTCGGCCGAAGACTTTTCTGGCTTTGTGTGGCGGCGGTCGGTTTCGCCGCCGGAACCGAAATCGCACCTCATTTGATGCACGAACCGACTCCGATACTTCAGCTGAGCATCGCAATCGTATTCGGCTTCATCGGCGCGTTGCTCGCGTTGTTCTTGCAAAAAATCGCCATCGCGATTGCTGGATTCCTGGCGGGCGGAAAGCTGGCGATGGCCCTGGTCGCAGCGTTTGTCGCAGAAGGGGCGCGTTATCCGGGAATCGCGTTCATAGTGGGCGGAATCCTCGGAATGATCCTGCTGTTGTCCTTGTTCGACTGGGCCCTAATTGTCATGTCGGCGGTGGTGGGCGCCTATTTGATTGGTCATACCATCATTTTACCTCAAACCGGCGCCACGATTCTCTTCCTGGTCCTGGCCGTGATTGGCGTCGTCTTTCAATCGTCAGCCTTTCGACGAAGAGCGGCTGTTTAAGCCGTTCACCCTATCGAATGACGCCGAGCTCCAATTTTTTGCGCTGACAAAGCAACGGCCGCGTTGGAGAATCGGGGCATGAGCTCACAACAGATGGGTTTACGGGTCGCATCCCTAATTTTCGCATTGGTCGCCATCCTGCATGTCGTCCGGATTGTTAGACACACCGCCGTCACTTTTGGACGTCACGTGGTTCCAATGGGATTGAGCTGGGTCGCAATTGTCGTCGGGGTCATCCTTTGCATTTGGATGTGGCGGCTGTCTTCGGCCGCGAGGTAGAATTTAGCAATTGTAGCGGCATGGTGACTGATCACGAATGAGACAATCGACTCTTGCCCTGATCTGCGGACTCGCCCTGTTCGTGATCCTGGCCTATTCCTGGTGCGGCCGAAATCCACTGCCTCAGGGGAATGTCTTGTCGCCGAATCCTGCGCAGAGTCCGGCTCAAACCGCCTCTCCGCCGGCAGCAACAACTCCAAACCCAACAGTTAGTGCTAGCGCAGCGGCTTCAGCCTCGGCTTCCGTTGTTGCCTCGCCAACGCCGACACCTACGGCGTTCCCGCCCGAATTCGAAAAAGTCGCGCACAAAGCCGAACCGGCGATCGTTGAGCTCACGGTGTTCGACGCTAAAGGTCAACTTCTTCGGAGCGGTAACGCGTTTTACGTTTCGCGGGACGGGTTGTTGGCAACCAGCCTGGATCTGGTAGCCGATGGCGCTTATGGCGTGGCAAAGTCCTCCGACGGGAAAATTCGTAACGTAATGGGCGTTATCGATTTTTCGAAAACGAGTGGACTTGCCATTCTCCGAGCTGAGACCAAAACCGGCGTGCCATTTCTTCCGTTGCAAAAAAATTCCGAATCAATCGCGGTCAATGCGTGGGGTGCCGTGATTGGCAGCTCACTGCAGCACAAAGAACAACCGATCGCCGGCGGCCTGATCAAATCGATGGGCGCCGATCCTAAAAAGGACCCCTTTCAAATCGGTGGAACAATTCCGAGCGATGCAACCGGCGCTCCCGTAATCGACGCCAATGGCGATGTCGTTGGAGTCGTAACCGCTGGGGGCAAGAATGACATCCAACCCTCCGGACAGCTCGAGCCGCTACTCATGGCAATAAAGTCCAACTCGGGAGCGAAATGGGCGGCTGCGCCGGTTGAAAGCCCCTCGGCTACTCCAACTCCGAAAGCAGCGCCCCGCCGGGTTCTTTATAATCCCGCGCCGAAATATCCGTTCGAAGCGCGTTCGATTCGGGTCGGACCGAACCGCGGGAACGGAAAATATCGGGTAACTTTTGGCACGAATGGCACCGTGAGAAATGTCCAGGTCGTACAATCAACCGGCCAACCGATTTTGGACAACGCGGCAATTGAAGGTCTTCGTCAGTGGCGAGCCGAACCAGGCGCAAGCGATTGGACTGTCCTCGTACCGATTACGTTTCAGCCTTAAGCCTGAAGCGAAATGCCGGTTCAGTGCCTGAAATGGCGAATTCCGGTAAAGATCATTGCCATCTTGCGCTCATCCGCCGCATCGATGACTTCCTTGTCTCGCACTGATCCGCCCGGTTGAATGGCGCAGGTCGCCCCCGCTTCGGCCGCAGCGATCAAACCATCCGGGAACGGAAAGAATGCATCACTCGCAACCGCACTTCCCTTCAGAGAAAGACCAGCTTCGTTAGCTTTCCAGATTGCAATTCGCGAAGCATCCACGCGGGACATTTGTCCGGCGCCAATTCCCAGCGTGCGGTCTGCTGCCGCGTAGACGATGGCGTTCGACTTTACATGTTTCGCAACTCGCCATCCAAACAACATTGCGTCCATTTCCTTTTTCGTCGGCTTGCGTTGGGTCACGATTTGTTCCGGATTGTCGGTGGCGATATCAGAGTCCTGCACCAGAACACCGCCACAGACCGATCGCAGATCGACGGTCGGTCTCGCCGCTGCGGCCGAGGTCGTAAGCCGAATGAGTCGCAAATTTTTCTTCTTCTGCAAAAGGGCTCGCGCTTGAGCGTCAAAATCTGGTGCGATAATTACTTCGGAGAAAATTTCACTGATTGTTTTGGCCAGCGCTTCGTTAATCTCACGATTGCACACGATAATTCCGCCAAACGGGGCCTGTTTATCAGTGGCGAAGGCTTTGTCCCATGCTTTACAGAGATCATTGTCCGAACCGACGCCGCATGGATTAGTGTGTTTCAATATCGCAACAGTAGGCTGTGCGAACTCGGCGATGAGATTCGTGGCCGCGCTGATATCGAGAATGTTATTAAACGAAAGCTCTTTGCCATGAAGTTTTTCGAAATGATGCTCGAAATCACCATAGAGCGCCGCGTTCTGGTGCGGGTTTTCGCCATATCGCAACTTCGTGACCAGGGGCAGGGAAAGTGAAAAAGACGCTTCCGTGATTTGCTCGCGGTTCAGGTAATTGCCGATGGTGCGGTCATAGTCGGAGGTCTTAATGAACGCTTTGATCGCGAGATGTTCGCGCAGCTTGAGCGTGGTTTCGCCGCCGTTTTCGCGCATGTTTTCCAAGAGCACGTCGTAATCAGTAGGATCCACCACTACCGTCACCGACTCGTAATTTTTAGCGGCGCTGCGAATCATCGACGGACCACCGATGTCGATGTTCTCGATAGCTTCGGCGAGAGTGACGTCCGGTTTTTGGATAGTTTTCTCGAACGGATATAAATTGACCACGACCAAGTCGATCGGTTCGAAGCCACATTCCTTGGCTTCGGCTTCGTGTTGCGGGTTGCCGCGCTTGTAGAGAAGACCGCCATGCACCCGCGGGTGCAGCGTTTTTACCCGCCCTTCCAGAACTTCAGGAAAGGCCGTGAAACTTGAAATCTCGCGCACCGGAATTTTCTCTTTACGCAACAATTCAGCGGTCCCGCCGGTCGAAATGATGTCGACACCTTGGCGCTCCAGCTCGCGGGCAAACTTGGCGATCCCGGTTTTGTCAGACACAGAAATAAGCGCGCGGGCTATTTTCATTGGAGTGCGGGAGTATTGGAGTGATGGAGCGTTGCAGCTAGTAGAAACATTACTCCACTCTCCATTCGACCGGCGTCTACGCAACGCGCGCTACCGATCAAGAATTACGTTCTTGGCTGCGGGGTAGAGAACTGGACAGCAGCCGATTGTCTCACAAAATGCCTTGCTAAAATGGCTCAGGCTGGAGTAACCGACCTCCGTTGCCGCCTCGGTGACATTATAACGGCCGGTTCGAAGCAGCTCCGCGGCGCATTCCATTCGCAGTTTGCGCAGATACTGGGGGATCGTAAGCCCGACTTCACGCGAAAACATCCGGCTTAGGTAATACTGACTGCAACCGACTTCCTGGCCGAGCGCTTCCAGAGACAACGGATTCGTTAGGTCGCGGGCAATCAACTCTTTGGCGCGCTCGACCCGCTCCCGGGCCACCCGCTTTTGCCGCTGACAGAAAAACTCAGGGTCCTTCGGTTCGAACAGAAAATGGGCCATCAATTCGAGCGACTTGCTTTGATACCATAGAACTTGGGCGGCTTTCGAAACCGGCGGGGCGGCAAGGTTCGCAATCACGTTGCGTTGTTCGACCGACATCGGCCGGGTCGGACCTAACACGGCATCGTCCTTATCGCCGAAAATGATCTGCCGGATCTGGGGCTCAAGGTCCTCTTCGTTTTCCACGAATTGCTTGTGCAAATGGCTCCGGGAAAATTCGAGGGTCGCGAACTGATGATGATCATTGGCTCGGCGTGTTGCCGGCAGCAGTTCGTCCCCGACTGCGTAATAACCGGCCGTGGCCGGCGCGTAACCAACCCTAGTGCGGCTACCGACTTCCCCTCGCCCCTCAAGATTCAAACAAAACTCGAGGCTGCGCCGATGAAACGTGCGGCCCCAGTTAAACGGCCGAGCAATCCTGAAATCGTGCCATTCCACGGCCACGCCCATTGACTCGACGTCCCCGTAAAGCGGCCGCCACCCTTCTTTCACCTCGCGCCAGGCAGCCTGTTCGGCCGCGCATTGAAAACTCATCGCCCATCAACTTACGAACCTAATCGGGCCGAATGCAAGATTGGTTTCTTTTCCTCGAGTCCCACTCGATCCCATTTTCCGAGCGTCGAAGCCGCGTCGTAGGTGCTTTGGGCGAAATCCAGCAGGGCTTCATCCGGGGAATTAGCCGTTCGAACCGCCTCATAAGGCAGGACAAACTCACGAAGCTGTGCATTATAAGATGCGCCTTCCGGCTTCACCTTCGCCTGCGCGAAGCCCGCCGGCTCGGGGTAGGCATAGGAATAAAACAACGCTTGGGGCATTACCTCGGCGCCAGGCCAAAAGCCGAGGCTGCTTACCTCCTGCGAGTAGGCTTCGCGAGTAATCGCATCCGGCAAATGCGGAATCCCGCCAGGATGCGGAGGCGCCGGCCGGCCCGAAAAACGGGTGACGGCAAAGTCGAAACTGCCCCAAAAGAAATGGACGGGGCTACATTTGCCGCAAAAGCGCGCCCGAAATGCCTTGAACACGCGATCCGCTTGAACCAGCACGCGCCAGAACCTGTTCGCATATTCCGGGTCATATGCGCGATGCGTTTCGTCCTTCTCGAAAGGAATCGGATTCACGATCTCATTCGGCACGGTATCGATTTTCACGGGCAACTTAAGGTCGTTAAGCGCGGTCATGACTGATTTGTAGAAGTCCGCAACGCTTTGCTGCTTCAATTCGATCGCGCGTTGACCGCCATCATTTTTTACGATGCGCAGATTGTGAGCGATGAAATCGAAATCGATTTCGAACGTATCGCTCCCGTGCGGAATTGGCGAAGTGGTCAGGCCGCGGGAAGTCACATACAGCGTGACGTGCCACGAATGATTGATCCACGGAGACTGAGTCAGCCGGATTTTACCTACGATCTGCGTCCACATGTGCAGCGTCGCACACGTCTCTTTCCAATCCGCGTAATTTAATTGCGGCCAAATCGTCATCTCTTCCTTTCAACCTTAATCTGCCTCTTCAACCTACGAAGATTAAGAGGCAGAGGAAGATTGTTTACCGATTCACCGAATCATTAAACGACTGCCGCACCCGCTGGAACATGTCGGCCGCTTCGTCCTGGGCGCGGTGGAAATATCCGCGCATGCGCTGCCGCACGCCGTAAAGCGGACCGTGCTCATCATCGTCGTCGTCCCGATTGCCTCGATCGCGCGGCTCTTCTTGGGCCAATTCCTCCCCATTTTCATCGTCGTGACGCCGCTCTTGACGGTAAACCCGTTCCTCAGTAGCAACGTCGTTCATCGTCGCTCCCGCAAACATTCCTTCGGTGCGGGTAACGTTCCCACGATTGGCGCCAATATGCACGGTGCCTACTGGCTCGCCTCCGACGCCGTGCAAAGTTACAATCCAAACAGGATCGCCATGCGCATCCGTCCGCAAAGTGTAACTGGCACTGTCGAAACGTGTGCCCGATTTGTCGGCGATGTGGCTGGCAACTTGAAACGCGCCGCTCGAATCCAAATTCAGTCGCGCGGTTTTGATAGTCGATCCTTCAGTCGACCCAACCACTGAGCTGGGGCGATCCGACACCACTTGGCCATTGCGAACTTGAATCTCATGGACGCTGCCGCGATCAGCGACCAGAATTCGCCAAACTTTGGGCTGGGGGGAACCGTGCGTGCCAGTTAGCGAGACCACGTGATTAACTGCGTCGCGATTGAGATGGACACCGACGACCCGAAGGGCGTCATACGCGGTAAATTGTTCTTGAGCCAGAGCGGGGGCGGCGCAAATCACCAGCGCGACCAATATTTTCCACATGCGCCAGACTGAACAACTACCTGCAGCGGCTGTCCATTGGTTTCGGACGGTATTGCTCTTGATTTCACATATCCTTGTCGCCCCGTAGCTTTTTCGAAAGCGGCCCTGTTTACCGAAGTTTCGGCGTAACCGGACTTCTCGCGGCGGAGCGAAGCGAAGATCGATCGAGTGCTTTCCTCTGATCATTACTTGATTGAACGCCGAAGCGTGCGCAGCGTTGCACTGACGAATGAAGAAAGGCAAACTCCAGTTCACCAGCCACACCGCCAACCTGGCAGTGATGCGCGACTTTGTGCGGGACTTTCTTCGGCAGTTCCCATTCACGGAAAAGGAGCTGGCGCTGATCGTGCTCGGAGCGGACGAAGCATGCACTAACGTGATCCGTTATGCTTACGCGATGCAGGACGATCAACCGATTCGATTGTCCGTCGAAGCTTTGCAAAGCGGTATTCGGATACGAGTGCGGGATTATGGCGAGCCGATCTACAAGTCACTGAACCAACTCGGCTCCAGTGGTCCAAAGCGAGGCGGCCGCGGCATCCAGTTAATGCGGAACATTTTCGACAAGGTTGACTACTATTATAAACCGCGGGGCACCGAGCTCGTCTTAACCAGATGTTGGAGACGTGAATCCTGATCCAGATTTGATTTGGCGATTCAACGATCCACGATGTAACGATTCACAGCCGCCTTTCCAATGAACGCCGCTAAAATGAAGCCGCCCGAGCCGGACGCTGCTTTCGAAATGTCATTGCGCCCGCCAATGTTTAGCGAATTCACCGGCCAGGTGAAGGTGCGCGAGCGACTGGAGTTGATGGTTGCAGCCGCCAAGAAACGTGGGGATGTCCTGGAACACGTGCTGTTAAGTGGCCCGTCCGGCCTCGGCAAGACTACCCTCGCCTACATCATCGCCAACGCCATGGGTGTAAATGTGAAAAACACCAGCGGACCGGTGATCGAAAAAGCCGGAGAACTTGCCGGACTGCTCACCAGTTTGGAAAAAGGCGATGTCTTGTTCATCGACGAAATCCATCGGCTGCAACCGACGATCGAAGAGTATCTCTACCCAGCGATGGAAGATTACCGGCTCGACATCATTATCGATCAAGGTCCCCAGGCGCGGAGTTTACGTTTGCAGCTTCCGAAATTCACCCTGGTTGGGGCGACGACCCGCGCCGGGATGGTGAGCGCGCCATTGCGGTCGCGATTTGGAATGACGGCGCGCCTCGATTACTACAGCGCAGACGACATGCAGAAGATTATCCTGCGCAGCGCGGGTTTGCTCCGGGTAGATATTGACCCGCCCGGCGCGGCCGAAATTGCGGCGCGAGCGCGCGGAACACCACGGACCGCGAACAATTTACTGCGCTGGGTCCGCGATTACGCGCAGGTCAAAGCTCAGGGTAAGATCGACAAAGACATTGCGGACGCTGCCCTCGCAATGTTGGAGATCGATCGTGATGGGTTCGATCAATGGGACAAACGCATCATTGAAACGTTGATCCACAAGTTTAACGGCGGTCCGGTCGGATTGAACTCGCTTGCGGTCGCGGTCGGCGAAGAAGCTGGCACGCTCGAAGAAGTCAACGAGCCATATTTGATCATGGAAGGTTACATCAAACGCACCCCCCAGGGACGTGTCGCGACGCCAAACGCTTACAGGAAGCTCGGACTCAAACCGCCAGCTGGAATGCAGCAGGAATTGCTCTGAATTTAGCGATTCACAGCAGAGCGAGTTGTTGTACGCCCCTTTTTCTCCGAAGACTTTCGCTATTTGTCATTCCGAGCGAAGTCGAGGAATCTATAGATATTTCTGATCGGACAACCGCAAGACAATATTTAGAGATGTCTCCCGTTCGACTCGCTCCGCTCGCTCAGGGCAGGCTCTCAATCTGGCGACTTTGCCGCTGTAAACTGGATGCAACGTCACGTTGCCGCTCGACATGACAAACACAAGCGACCTCTTCCAACAAACTTCCAAGGTCCTCACCGTCTCGGAATTGAACCGTTCCATTCGCGGCACGCTCGAGACAAAATTTCGCGCGGTTTGGGTCCAAGGCGAGGTTTCGAACTACAAACCACATCCGAATGGCCACCATTATTTCACGCTAAAAGACGCTCGAGCCCAAATTTCCTGCGTGATTTGGCGGGATTCCATGGCGTCTGTAAAATCTCAAGGCGGACGGCCGATCTTGGCCGACGGCGAACGCGTTCAGGTTTTCGGGATCGTTTCGGTCTTCGAAGCGCGCGGTCAATATCAAATTAATGTCCAAATTGTTCAGCCATTTGGGCGTGGCGTGTTGCAGGCAAAATTCGAAGCGCTCAAGCGCAAGCTCGAAGCCGAAGGCCTGTTCGATCCGGCGCGAAAACGCACGATGCCCAAGTTTCCGCGGCGCATTGGAATTGTGACGTCGCCGAGTGGAGCCGCAATTCGCGACATCTTGAACGTACTTCGGCGGCGTGCTCCCTGGTTATCGATTTTGATTAATCCGGTGCGCGTCCAAGGAACGGGCGCCGCTCAGGAAATCGCGGTTGCAATTCGCGAGATCGCCACCCCCAACGATAATTTCTCGGCAGTCGATCTCATCATTGTCGCGCGGGGCGGTGGCAGCATTGAAGATTTGTGGGAGTTCAACGAGGAAATCGTGGCCCGGACGATTGTCAGTGTTAGCGTGCCGGTTGTTTCCGCGATTGGTCACGAAATCGATTTTACAATTGCTGATTTCGTGGCCGACTTGCGCGCGCCGACCCCAAGTGCGGCCGCGGAGTTGATCGTTCGGGACGTGGCCGAGCTGGGCGACAGGATCAACGTGATCTCGCGAAGGCTGGGCAGCGAGTTGGTCAACGCCCTCCGGCAGAGCCGGCAGCGGCTCGATCACGCAGGTGAGACATTGAGACGTTGTCTCGGGCATAAAATCGATGGCTATCGCCGAACTCTCGATCACGCTCTGAAAACTCTGCAGGCGCGAAGTCCGGCCCGCGAGCTCATGCTGCGTCGCGATCGCTTTGGTGACTTGCAACGCCGTCTCCGCGAATCGCCTGCCCGCGTTCTGGAAAATGCGCGACATCGGTTTCAAAAGATCGAAGGAATTTTGCGCGTTCTCGGACCTGAAGCGACTTTGCGCCGCGGTTACAGCATCACCAGAGATACAAACGGCAAACTGATTCGCTCAGTCGCTACCGTTCGCTCCCAAATGCAAATTAAAACGCGCCTAAGCGACGGCGAATTTGAATCGCAGACGTTGTAGCCTTTGTCATTCCGACCGACAACCTACGGCTGCTTCAAAACCCCAGTGGGATCGCCAGCAGTAACAGTTCCCTGCGCTTCCCCGGGTTTTTTGCCGACCAGCGATTCGAAAGCAGCCTCCTGGCCGCTGGTCGCTTTTGCATTGTTCTTGCGCAAAACGACAGCATCGCCGCCTTTGCGCACGACAACAAAACCTTTGTCACCAAACGGAGGCGCCGTCGTCGCGCCAAAATCCGTGTTGTAGGTGTAATTAGAAGTGACCGCAAAGATCACATTTGATCCATCGGCTGCTGTTACCGGATAAACTTTTAACCCACTGGTGCCGCCCAGGGTCACCGTCGTTGCCGCACCAGTTCCGCTGGAAGAAGCGGTGACCGTTGCTCCGGGCGCGCTCAAGATTTTTGGCAAATCGCTGGCTTTCAAGTAATCATTCGCCACCAACTTTGTACAGTAATCTTGCAGCGTGGTCATGCCGCTGGTGTAATCACCCGGCCACGCCAGATTGGCGTCCGAATTGGTTGAGCCGTCCAACGCCATTTGATAACCGGCGAGATATAATTGCCGTGCGTTATTTACCGTTCCGGTCATTTGACCTTTGGTTAACGCGCTGGTCAGAGCCGGGACCGCGAATGCGGCGATCGTGGCGATGATCGCGATGACGACGAGCAGTTCGATCAAGGTAAATCCGGGTTCGCCGAAGACTAAGATGGGACGGGGCCGCGGACGTTCACATAGTTTGAGGGTAGAGGGAGACGGATTTTGTTTGTTCATAAGCAGGGGGGGTGTGTTTTTTGGGGGTTGAGGATTGAGCTCGAGAAATGTTGCAAATCGCGGACAGAATCAAGCCGGATCGATCGTTAGGCCGGACGGGGGTCGTACCTTAATCTTAACTCTCGAATCAATTCGTTAGGCCAAATCAAAAGAAAAACCCCGCCACCTTTTCAGGCGCGGGGTGTGAGGTCGAGAGAGTCCTTAAAAATTACATATGTTTGCGGCGAAATCTGCGCACCCCTGCGAGCAAACCGCCACCGAGAATTAGCATTCCCCACGTCGCTGGTTCCGGAACAACTGCCGCAGGGGGAGCCGTTATGACCTTGTCGCCACTTGCGGAGTCATTCACTGGCCCGATCAGCGCTGGCTCGCGCTCTGTCAGTGGAACAAGTTGAGTCGCGAAAAGATTCGCGCCGGTCAACATTACCGCCGCGAATATGGCCATTCGCGAGACCGATGAAATGATCCCTTTTCTCATGTTATCAGACTAATGAAGTGCGGTCGTAGCCGGCCAAAGCCGGGTCGGACTGGCGATTGGGCCAAATTTGGGCAGAAAAGTCAATCCTTTTCCTACAGTTTTTGTGGCAATTATGTGAGGCCAGAACCGCTCGAACAACTCCCGGTATTTAGATTGCAAGGCCCGCTGTCAGCCCACCGGAAACACAGGTGAGTTATTCTTCAAGCTTGAATGCCAGAGTCGCCAAAGGCGGTAACTGGATCAGAATTGAGTGTTCCCGCCCCATCCACGGCGTCTCTTCACTGCGGACGCCGCCAAGATTTCCCACGTTGCTGCCACCGTAAGTCTCAGCATCCGTATTAATGATCTCCCGATAAAACCCGGCCTTGGGCACGCCTAACCGGTAACTATGCCGCACCACCGGCGTCGCGTTTACGATAAACACGATGGTCTCCCCTTCCTTCGATTTTCGCATGAACGAAACCACACTGTTGTCGGCGTCGTGGAAATCGATCCACTCAAATCCGTCATAGGAGTCGTCTTGCTGCCACAAGGCCGGTTCACTTTTGTAGATATAATTCAGGTGCTGGACTAATCGGCGCAGTCCGTCGTGTTTCGGCTGCTCGAGCAGATGCCAATCTAGACCGGCGTCGTGGTTCCATTCGTGCCATTGCCCGAATTCGCCGCCCATGAATAACAGCTTCTTGCCAGGCTGCCCGTACATCCAGGCGTAAAACATCCGGAGATTGGCGAACTTCTGCCATTCGTCGCCAGGCATTTTCGATATCAAGGAGCCTTTGAGATGAACGACTTCATCATGGCTCAACACCAGAATGAAATGCTCGGTGAACGCGTAAAGGAGCGAGAAGGTGATGTTGCCGTGATGAAACCGGCGGTAAATTGGATCGAGGGACATGTATTCGAGGAAGTCGTGCATCCAGCCCATGTTCCATTTGAATCCGAAGCCGAGTCCGCCCAGATACACTGGCCGCGAAACCCCGGGCCACGCGGTTGATTCTTCGGCGATGGTGATGATTCCTGGGAAACGCTCGTAACAAACTTCGTTGAATCGCTTCAGGAAATAAATCGCGTCGAGATTTTCGCGACCGCCAAAGACGTTCGGGATCCATTGCCCTTCTTTGCGCGAGTAGTCGAGATAGAGCATCGACGCCACCGCATCGACCCGAAGACCGTCGATGTGATATTTGTCCAGCCAGAACAGCGCGTTCGCGATGAGGAAATTGCGAACCTCATTGCGGCCGAAATTAAAAATCAGCGTGCCCCAATCCTGATGTTCTCCTTGGCGCGGATCCATGTGCTCGTAGAGATCGGTGCCGTCGAACTCGGCGAGCGCGTGCGCGTCTTTCGGAAAATGGGCCGGCACCCAATCCATAATGACTGCGATTCCGGCCTGGTGACATTTGTCGATGAAATGGCGGAGCTCGTCCGGGTTTCCGTAACGGCTGGTCGGCGCATAATAATTTGTAACTTGGTAACCCCACGAACCTTCGAATGGATGTTCGGCGATCGGCAGCAGCTCGATGTGGGTGTAACCCATCTCGAGCACATACGGAATGAGGGTTTCAGCAAGCTCGAGATAACTGAGGTGCCGATTGTTCTCTTCAGTCTTCCGCCGCCAGGAACCGAGATGCACCTCGTAAATCGAGATCGGCGACCGGGGCCAATCTTTTCGCCGGCGCGACTCCATCCACTCGGCGTCGCTCCATTTGTAACGTTCGAGATTGTAAACCAGCGATGACGTTTCCTTGCCCCACTGATTGAAAAAGGCGAATGGATCGCTCTTCAGCAAAAGCGCCCCGCTTTGAGTGCGAATCTCGAACTTGTAATGCGCACCTTCGCGCACGCCGGGCAAAAATAATTCCCATACGCCTGCGCCGGGATGTTTGCGCATCGGATTTACCCGGCCATCCCAACCGTTGAAATCGCCGACCACACTAACCCGCTGGGCATTAGGCGCCCAAACCGCAAAATAAACACCGCGTTCACTTGTCGCGGCGGAGCCTGGCGAAACCGGACCATTAATTTCCCTCACATGAGCGCCGAATTTTTCGTAAAGACACCAGTTCTGCCCTTCACCAAATAAATGCAGATCGACTTCCCCCATGATCGGTCCGTACTGATAGGGATCGCGCACCGTGTATTCCGATCCGTCCCAATTCGTGATCTGTAGGCGGTAATTGAGATCCCGCGCCGCGTTTGGAATCTTCGCCTGAAAAAATCCGTCGCGGTGAATTTTTTCAGCCTCCACCGGACTGCTTCCGTTGACAACAACCTCGATCTTGCGCGCATCCGGCCGAAAGGCTCGAACGGCGAGATCGTCCCCCATCCGGTGCGGGCCCAAAATCCGGAACGGATCGGAATGCGCACCCGATAGGAACGCATTTAGGTCATCCGGCGGAATTCCGGCAACGGAGAATGGCTTCATTGTGATCGTTCAACCTAGAGTTCAAGCGCGGGTTTTCAAACAGGTAGCGGCGTTCACGAACCGCTATCGCGACTGAGGTCAGTCGCCCTACCTACTAATCGCGTGCGCTTTGCCCGCTGATCGCGCATAATCCCTCCGTGACCAGTAAGAACGGCTCCGACGCGGTCAACGAACTCCTCGCCACCTACGGCGAGACCGGCGGAATCAATTATCTCGACGCCGCCGCCACGTTGCCATCCCGGAAAACGATCGAAGATACCTGCGCCGATCTAATGAGCCTGATGTTTCCAGGATTTCGAGGAGAAGCACTGGCTGACTCAGACGACTTGCCGGACATCACCAAGAGTAAAATCAGAACACTCCGGATTCGGTTGAAACCGGAAATCTGTAAAAGTTTTAGTGATTATCCAGCGAGCGACGAAACAAAAAAGAAAGCTGATGAAATTCTCGACTTTTTCGTTTCGCAACTTCCGGAGGTTCGCAAACTTTTATGGACCGACATCGACGCCGCTTATGAAGGGGATCCGGCGGCGAAAAGTTACGAGGAGATCATTCTCGCCTATCCGTCTTTGGAGGCGATCGCCATTTATCGAATGGCGCATGTTCTTTATAACAAAGTGCCGTTGATCCCGCGAATCATGACCGAATGGGCGCATAGCCGGACTGGGATCGACATTCATCCCGGCGCGGAGATTGGATCGCACTTTTTTATCGATCACGGAACCGGAGTTGTGGTTGGCGAGACCACGAACATCGGTTCCGGTGTAAAGATTTATCAGGGCGTATCGTTCATCGCGCGCTCGCTGGCAGCCGGACAAGCGCTCCGCGGAAAAAAGCGCCACCCAACCATAGAGGATGGGGTTTGTATTTACGCCGGGACAACGATCATGGGCGGCGACACGGTGATTGGCAAAAACACGACCATCGGCGCCAACGTGTTTCTTACTAAGAGCGTTCCACCGAACTCGCTGGTTTATTACGAGGAGAAAGAAGTGGCAGTGATTCCGAAACGGTCCAAGCAACGGGCCAATGCGGATGAAGGTTTGAGCAGGAAATGACCTGTTTCCTCTTCCGCTTCTTCTTAGTCTTAATCTGATGCTACGATGCCCTGGACTTTAGAGTGAGATTAAGAGGCAGAGGAAGAGTCGGATGATTTATCTCGATTACAACGCAACCACGCCACTTTGCGACGCCGCGCGCGAAGCGATGGAGCCGTGTTTCACCAAAAATTTCGGAAACGCATCCAGTATCCATCGCTGTGGCCGCAATGCTCGCGCCGTAGTCGACAGTGCACGGGATAAAATCGCGTCACTGATCAAAGTTAAATCGAACGAAATCGTTTTTACTGGCGGCGGAACCGAGTCATGCAATCTCGCCGTGCTTGGACTGGCACGAACGAAAACCGGCGACCGTGGCCATATCGTTTGTGAGAAAACCGAACACCACGCGGTGATGCATGCCGTCGAGCACTTGGAAAAGTACGAAGGTTTTGAGGTCACCTGGCTCGAGACTTCACACGACGGCGTTGTCGATCTCGATCAACTTGCCCAATCGATTCGACCGGACACGCGTTTGGTTTCGATTATGACTGCGAATAATGAGACCGGCGTGATCCAGCCAATCAACGAAATTTCGAAAATCTGTCGCGAACGCGGCGTCCTGCTGCACAGCGATTGCATCCAGGCGTTCGGCAAGCTGGATCTCGATATGTCGTTGGTGGACGCCGCCAGTTGCGCCGCCCACAAGTTCTACGGGCCCAAAGGCGCCGGATTTCTATTTCTTCGAAGCGGACTTTCGTTGCAGCCGGTCCTGTTTGGCGGTTCCCATGAGAATCAACGCCGGCCCGGAACGGAGAACGTTCCGGCGATTGCCGGGATGGCCGCAGCTGCGGAATTCGTTTTGTCGAATCGACAAGCAGAACAGGATCGTTTGCTCGCATTACGCGGTCAGCTTTGGAATTTGATTTCGCACAATGTTCCGGACGCGAAGTTGAACGGCGAAAACGCGCCCCGCCTGGCCAACACCTTGAACGTGAGTTTGCTCGGCATTGATTCCGAAATGGCATTGATCGCGCTAGATCTGAAAGGCGTGTGCGCATCGAGCGGGTCGGCTTGCATGGTCGGCAGCGTATCGGCATCGCATGTCATTCTCGCCATGGGATTGCCAATGGAACGAGCGCGATCGGCCGTCCGATTTTCGTTAGGCAAAAATACCACTGCCGAAGAAATCGAAGAGACCGGAAAAATCATCGGCGAGATTGTGGATCGCGTGTCCAAACGCAAGAGCGCACATGCAGTCGCGTAAATTCTGTTGTTGTCATCCTGAGCGATAGCGAAGGACCTCTGACTGTTTCTGTTTGGACATAATCACGGATGTTTCGCTTCGCTGAACGTCACAATATGGTAATATGCCGCCGTTGATCGGTTGATGCGGCGGTTTTTTAAGCAGCTTGAGTTTTTGTTTGATGGAACGCAACCGCCAGTGCGGCTCCTGCCTCCGAGCGCGCTGATTGCGGAATCGCGCGGCGATTACCGAAAGGGCCAGTCCGGCTTGGACCGGCGCTGCACCCTGACCCAACCTTTGCCCGATCACGCGCTTGAATCGCAAGCCCGCGAACTGTTGCACTCACTCGGAGCCAGCAAACTCGCGCGCGAAATTCGGGTAGAGTGGAATCCTCGACTGAAAACCTGCGCCGGCCGGGCCGATTATTGTGAGAAACTGATTTCGCTCAATCCCCTGCTGATCGAATTAGGTGACAACCTTGCTCCAGCTCAATCGACTGGTGGTAGAAATCTTGAATGCATAATGCATTCAAGATTGATCCCTCACAACCAATACGATGGCCGTGCCGGCGAACTTGAATGCGAAAACCATTCAAGTTTTCCAGGTAACGGTTGGAAACTTGACGGCATAATGCCGTCAAGTTTAACGAACGTTGCTGGCGCTGATGGGACGCAGCAGTCAGGTAGCGTGCTTCGTGACGAGATCGACCGGACGTTGCGGCATGAATTGGCTCATTTGCTTGCACAATGGCGCGTTGGGCGTCGCCGAATCCGGCCGCACGGACTGGAATGGCGACAGGCTTGTGTCGATTTAGGAATCGCGGACGAACCGCGTTGCCACAATCTGCCGTTCGCAGCGAAAGTTTATCCGCCGCGCTACGTTTATCGTTGTCCGAGTTGCAAAGAGAGATTTCCGAGGGTGCGAAGGATTCGCCGTGCTATCGCTTGCCTAGCTTGCTGCCGCGCCCACAATCGAGGTGAATTTGATCCACGCTTCCGATTGAAACTCGTTTCGAAAAACAACAATCGCGCCTGCCCGCTGTAGCCATGACAAGGCGAGGCGATGTGCGATCCGCGCTGTCGACTAAAGCTGCGGGATCGCGCTGTCGCAGCAACGTCGTCTGTCACCTCGTCACTTCAGGCGAAGGCGATTAAACTTCATCATCCTTCTCACCCTTGGCCGCCTTCTGTCCTCGCAGTTTGGCCTGGATGAACATATCGATTTTTCCGTCCATGACTTCCTGGACATTGCTGGTCTCGGCGCCGGTCCGGTGGTCTTTCACCATTTGATACGGCTGAAAAACGTAGGAACGAATCTGATTACCCCACGCAATCTCGCCCTTCTCTCCGTATTGCCGGTCGATCTCGGCGCGTTTTTTGTCCTGGTCGATCTGATAAAGTTTTGCCTTCAACATTTTTATGGCGAGATCGCGGTTACGGCCCTGACTGCGCTCAGCCTGGCAGGCCACGACAATCCCGGTCGGCTTGTGCAGAATGCGCACAGCGGTTTCGACTTTGTTAACGTTCTGGCCACCTTTGCCGCCACTCCGGAAAGTGTCGACCTCAAGATCGGCCGGATTGATTTCAATAGGCGCGGTGTCGGCGATTTCGGGCACGACGTCGACGCTCGCGAACGAAGTGTGCCGGCGTTTGTTGGCGTCGAACGGCGAAATCCGGACGAGCCGATGAACGCCGCGTTCGGCTGAAAGATAACCGTAAGCGTACTCGCCGCTCACCAGCAGAGTGACTGACTTGATCCCCACTTCTTCGCCGGTCTGAACATCGACGATCTGCGATTTGAATCCGTCGCGCTCGATCCAACGTTGATACATGCGTAAAAGCATGTCGGCCCAATCGCAGGATTCAGTGCCGCCGGCGCCGGAATGAATGGTGAGAAACGCATTGTTACGATCGCTCTCGCCCGAAAGAAACTGGCGGAGCTCGAATTCCTCAAGCTTGTGCAGGAGCCGATCGTGCTCGGCGACGACTTCGCGCTCGGCCTGGGCGCGATGGGCATCGTTTTTCTCTTCGGCAGCAAGTTGATGAAGGGCGTCGAAATCCTCGATCTCCCGCTCGAGCTCGCGGAAGGGGTTAATTAAAGATCGCAGGCGCGAGACTTCATCGACATCGGTTTGGGCGCGCTCACGATTGTTCCAGAAATCGGGCGCGGCCATCCGCCCTTCGAGGGCGATCAGTTTTTCCTGCAGTTTGGGCAGGTCAAAGAAACCTCCGGAGCTCGCGCACGCGCGATTTCAAATCTTCGGCGTCAACGGTGGACGTGTCGGTCGGCATGATCCGAAGGTAGTCGACGTGAGAAAACGCGCAATAGTTGCAGTGGTGCCTGTTCTCGAGTGCCGATCTAAAATAAACAGGCGAGAGGAAGCGCCTCTACCACGGGGAAGTGCAAATCCCGCTCAGCGCCGCGCGGACGCGTCGCGTTTGGCCGTGCCTTGCGCCGCCGACTCGACTCGAAAAACGGTTTCGCCTTCCTTCATCAAATCGAGACGATCGCGGGCAGTGATTTCCAAGAACGCCGGATCGGTCTTGAGGAGATTCACTTCCCGGGTCTGTTTCGCCAGCAACGCCTGTTGTTGATCGCGTTGAGCCTCGAGCTTGGAGATATCTTCCTGGCCGAGTTTCAATTTCTTATACGGCGGCACAAACAGACTGATGATGACGAGCCAGGCGGCGAGAAAAAGAAGAGTCAGGAGGACACGATTCCAACGCTGCCAAACAGAAGCTTCACGTCGCGCACGGAAATCGTTGTAATCCACTTTCAACGGATATTACCGCCATACCGCGCTTTGTCACTAAGTTCGTTCTGAAAAAATAGAGGGACGGGCTCCGTCCCGACCTTTGAAAGAAGCGACGACACGCCGGTCGTCGCTCGAAAGTTAGTGCAAGCCGTACTGAGCCTTGTCCCCTAACTCCTCGGCGATTCGTAGAAGCTGATTGTACTTGGCCACGCGATCAGTCCGGCAAAGCGAACCGGTCTTGATCTGGCCGGCGTTGGTCGCGACCGCGATATCGGAAATCGTGGTGTCTTCGGTTTCGCCGGAGCGATGACTGATGACCGACGTGTATTTGTTTTTCTTGGCGAGATCAATTGTGTCCAACGTTTCAGTGAGCGTGCCGATCTGGTTCACCTTGATCAAAATCGAATTCGCGACGTGTTGATCGATTCCCTTTTTCAGAAATTCAACATTTGTCACGAACAGATCATCGCCGACCAGCTGAATGCTTTTGCCAAGCTTGGCGGTCAATTTTTTCCAACCGTCCCAATCATTCTCGGCGCAACCATCCTCAATCGATACGATCGGAAAGCGCCGGCAAAGATCGACGTAATATTCGATCAACTCTTCAGCGCTTTTTTTCGAGCCATCCGATTTTTTGAAGACGTAAGCGTTTTGTTTCTTATCAAAAAACTCCGAAGCAGCGACGTCGAGCGCGATGAAAATTTCCTGGCCAGGTTTGTAACCGGCTTTCTCGATAGCTTTGATGATTGATTGGAGTGCGTCATCCGCGGATTTCAATTGCGGAGCGAAACCTCCCTCATCGCCGACATTTGTGGAAAGGCCGCGATCTTTGAGAACACTCTTAAGCGCATGAAAAACTTCGGCGCCGTAACGCAATGCTTCGGCAAAGGTCGCCGCCCCTTTGGGCATGATCATGAATTCCTGGAAATCGATCGGCGCATCGGAATGAGCGCCGGCGTTGAGAATGTTCATCATTGGAACCGGCAACACGTGCGCGTCGTCACCGCCCAGATAGCGAAAGAGTGGTTTGTTTTGGGAGGCGGCGGCGGCATGGGCAACGGCGAGCGAAACGCCGAGGAGCGCGTTGGCGCCAAGGTTCTTCTTGTTCTTTGATCCGTCTAACTCAATCAGCTTGTGATCGATCTTCGCCTGATCAGTGGCGTTCAATCCTTTGATCGCTGCGGCAATTTTGCCGTTTACATTCGCGCACGCGTTGATGACGCCTTTGCCGCCGTAGCGCTTGTTATCGCCGTCCCGCAATTCCCAGGCTTCGTGCTCGCCGGTGCTGGCCCCGCTCGGAACCGCAGCCCGGCCTAACGCTCCACCTTCGAGTCGGACGTCGACCTCGACGGTCGGATTTCCGCGCGAGTCTAAGATCTCTCGGGCGTGAATACTTTTAACTGAAGTTTTCGCCATATCGCCGGGAGCGCCTATCATGCGCCGCTTTCCGCAATCCGCAATCCGCAATCCACACTCGGCATTTCCCGCTGGCAATCTGCCCAAGTGTGCGTACGCTGGCGATCCATGAGGCGTGTCAGGCGATTCCTCGCGATCATAATTTTGCTTGGTTGCTGTGCGATGCTCGGAGCCGAACAGGGGCGTTTGCCGGCCGATCAGATGGCCAAGGCGATCAAGCTCGACGCCATCAGCATTCCAAGCCCCGGTGAACTTTTCGCGGCGCTGGAAAAACCGGGCAAGCCAAACTGGGTCGGGCAAATGCGGGGACCCATCGGAACAAACTACAAGAATCGCGCCCAAATTGCGCTCAATCTCCTTTCCAGCACATTGGGATCCTAAGCTTAGAATTCCACGTGGACAAGTTGTCGCG
>JADMIO011694148.1_pt1 | contig 52388 bp, 39 predicted proteins | sample 8958161 | NCBI WGS metagenome assembly JADMIO01 (sample SAMN16585339, study PRJNA669376) | soil metagenome | isolation source: Crop rotation soil | place: USA: Cullars Rotation, Alabama | collected 2011
GCCGCGACTTCAAGTCACGTGAATTCCAAGCTTCGGATCCCACTGTGCTGGAAAGTCTGGCCCATGCTCAGACGGGCGGCGTACAGGTCGTCCTCAGTGCTGGCCAATCTTAGTGCTTCATAACCTGCATGCTGGCGAACCAGCTCGCTCAGCTGCTTGTAAAACATCCAGACATCGTCATCCGGATAAGGCGGCGGCTGGCAGTGACGCTTGATCGCGTGCTGGAAATACTTCAGCTTCTCATCCCACGTCAGGTGTGGATCCATCGCCAGCGTAACATACTGCCCGACTTTGTATGCTTCATGCGAATGCCGGTCGCCGATGCGATCCGCCTCATGCCCGAGCTTGGCATAATAGCTCTCGGGTCGACCGATCTCCGGCATTGGCGGAAGCTGGCGGGACTTCATCATTCGCGCCTTTTCAGACCCAGGTTTTACAGGCCGCAAAGCCAGACGTGCAAAGGCCACCGATTGCCTCCTTATCCTAACCGCATTGTCGCAGCGGTGACAAGATTCTTTCGAATCGACGCCACGGCATGAAAAAGACATCGGCAGGATCCGGCACTGAATTAACCGACAAAGCGGGCTTTTATCGGACGCAGCGGTCTGTTCCGTCGATTGACGGCGAACGGGACGCGGGTAACGTGGTAGGCTGTGGAGCGACACGCAGATAAGGCCGCGCGCCCGCGAAGCGATGCGCCGGCAGCCGACCCGACCGCAGCCGCGAAGCCGGCTGCGAACAAGCCGGCGGGCAACAAGCCGCCGGGGCGAAAGCCTGACCCGCCCGCCGAACTCTCGCCCGCTCCTCTGGGCCGATCCAGCGACGAAGAGCTGATGCGCCGCACCCAGCAGGGCGACCGGCAGGCGTTCTCGCTGCTGTACGAACGCTATAACGCCTCCGTCCTGTCGTACCTTTATCGCATGCTCGGCAACGTCGAGGACGTCGAGGCGATCGGCCAGGAGGTCTTCCTGCGGGCGTATCGCTTCGCCGCGACCTATCGATATCCCCAAAAGCTTTCCACCTGGCTTTTCACGATCACGCGAAACCTGGCCATCAACAACGCCCGCCGCAAGAAGCGCAGTCCGGTGCGCAACATCACCGAGCTGAACCTGGAAGGCGTGGACATGTCCGGCGACCCCTACGAAGTCGCCGGCCGGGTTACCGACGACACCGAGAAGCGCGAAGAAATCGCCCGCATGCTGAAAGCGCTCGACGACCTGCCGACCGACCAGAAGGAAGTCATCGTGCTGGGCGTCTTCCAGGATATGAGCTATGCCCAGATGGAAGAGATCACCGGGACGAAGGCGGTGACTCTGCGCTCGCGGATGTTTCACGGGCTGAAGAAGCTGGCGAAGATGATTGGCGGCGACGAAGACATCGACGAGGAATAGATGCCCGCGCTTGATTTCGAATCCGACCAGTTCCTCCAACTCCTGACCGACGCCCTGCGCGCCGGGCCGGGCAGTCCGGAATGGCACGAAGCCGTCGAAGCACTGCGCACCAACGGCAGCGGGCATCATGATGAGTATCAGATGCTCATCGCCGCGCGCGAAAATCTTGAGAAGGGCAAGGAGTATCGAAGCGTCCGTGCCGGGCCGGGGTTCTCGCGGAAGTTGAATGATGCGCTGGATAGCGATGTATCCTCGCCCCGCAAGACGCCGCCGACCACCGGGACGATCGCCTTCATCTCCGCCGGCATGATCCTCGCCGCGGCTGGGGTGTTGCTGTATCTGCTCTTCCCCGGCGGCGCGCCGACCGCAGCGATCGATAAGCTGGCCAACACTTACTTCGTCGAGCCGATGCTGGAGCGCGGATTTGAGACCTCGATCGGCAATGACTTCGGCAAGATCGGCTCTCTCCGGGTCGAAGCCCAGCGCGGGCTTCATCCCGCTGCGGGATCTGAGAGTGACGAGCTTCGCGGCGGGGGGATTGTGTGGATGAAAAAGATTCCGGCGAACCAACCCGTCGCGATCGACGCGACGCTTCGCATTGCGCGCCCGACCGACGCGACCATTGCCGAAGTCTTCATCTCCGACAACGACAACTTCACCACCGATCGCGGCACGAGCAATCATGAGTTTCTCTGGCTCTATCAGGCCGGCCAGGCAAAAGTCGTTCTGCCCGGCGATCACGTCGAGGCGCAGCTTCCGCCGGCGCGCGACTTCAAGGGCGTTCTGACGATCCGTCTTGCCATCGAGCGCGACGCGGCGATCGTCTCGCAGCAGGGCAAGCCGATTTGGTCCGGTGCGCACCAGTTGGATGCGGGCAAACCGCGCTACGTCGGCCTGCGCTTCATCCAGACCGGCGCCGACAAAAATCCCGATCCGGCGATGGCGTTTGGGTCGGTCAAGGTGAGCAAACCCGGTGGTTAAACGCTGCGTCCGGATTCCGGTGGGACAGACATTCTTGTCTGTCATCGGACACGGTAATCCGCGGCGTATACTCGCGCGAAAGGATTCGGGCCGATGAGTAGATCGTCCCGAGACAGACAAGAATGTCTGTCCCACCGACAGAGGAGCGCTCGACGTAACGACATGCATCAACCCGCCAATGAATCCTCCGACTTGCAAGCCGCCGAGTTCCTCGCGACGGCGGCGCGCGATCTTCAGACCGAGCTGGCCAAAGTCATCGTCGGCCAGCAGCGCGTGATCGAGGAATTGCTGATCGCGATCTTCGCGCGCGGCCATTGCCTGATGCAGGGCGTGCCGGGGCTGGCCAAGACGCTGCTGATCTCGACGCTGGCCCAGACGATGGATTTGTCGTTCCGTCGAATTCAATTCACACCCGACCTGATGCCATCCGACATCGTCGGCACGGACATCTTGCAGGAAGATCCCGAGACAGGCCGGCGGACGTTCGAGTTCCAGCCCGGCCCGATCTTCACGCACCTGCTGCTGGCCGATGAGATCAACCGCACGCCGCCCAAGACCCAAGCCGCGCTTCTGCAGGGTATGCAGGAGCGGCAGGTGTCGATCGGCAGCAGGACGATGGATCTGCCCGATCCGTTCTTCGTGCTGGCCACGCAGAATCCGATCGAGCAGGAGGGCACGTATCCGCTGCCCGAGGCACAGTTGGATCGGTTCATGTTCATGGTCACCGTCACCTATCCGAATCGCGAAGAAGAGCTCGATGTCCTGAAGCGAACGACCGGCGCCGACGTGCCGCAGGTCAATCGCGTTCTGTCGGCTGGCCGGATCAATGAGCTTCAGTCGATCGTGCGGCGCGTTCCTGTTGGCGAGCAGGCGTTCAACTTCGCTTTGGACATCATCCGCGCCACGCGACCGAACGAGCCGACTGCCAGCGACTTCGTGCGGCATTGGCTCAGCTGGGGCGCCGGCCCGCGCGCCGGTCAATACATGATCCTCGCCGCCAAGGCCCGGGCGCTGATGCACAGTCGCCTGTTCGTCTCGATCGAAGACATCGAGGCGATCGCGGCGCCGTGCCTTCGTCATCGCATCGTTCCCAACTTCAACGCTGAAGCCGAGGGCGTGACGGTCGAACAGATCATCGAGAAGATTCTATCGATGATCCCAAGGGGAGAGGGCGATCGGTTGTTATGACCCTCTGGCCCCCTCTCCCTCCGGGAAAGGGCTGGGGTGAGGGGGTCTGCACAAGTCGAGCGATTCGCAACCGCTAGGACCCTCACCCTAACCCTCCCAGAGGGAGAGGGAACCTGAATGCAACTCGGCCACTACAACATCCTCCGCAATCTCTCCGACAAATGTTTCCTCGCCCACGACTCCTCCGGTCGAAAGATCGTTCTCAAACTTCTCCCTCCCGACTGTCTGCTCGAAGGCCAGATCAACCCCAACATCGCCGAGCGTCTCCGGCGCGTGCGGGAGATCGCGATGACCGATGTCGCGAATCTTCGAGGCGTCGAGCGTGACGGCGATCGCGCGTTCCTTGTGTGGGACTTTGTCGAAGGCGTTCCGTTCGACACTTTCGCCGCGAGCCAACCGCCGCAGGAGATTCCGAAACTGGTTCGCGAACTCGTGCACACCGTTGAGCATTTTCACTCCACCGGGTTGGTTCACGGCGCGCTTCACAGCGGCAATGTGCTGGTCGATTCCGCTGGACGCATTCACCTGATCGACGTGAGCCCGTTGCTCTTTCTCGATCCCAAGCGTGACGAGCAGGCGATCAAGGATTTGTGCCAGAACCTCAATCACGTTCATGAAGGCGGCTTGCCCATCGGGCCATCGCGTCAATCGAAAATCCGAAGACGCACGCTTTTCGCTGCCCTGCTGGTCATCGCGCTTGGCACGGCGGTGGGAATCACCATCCATCGTGCCGTCGGTCGCAATCAGCCGGTTCTTCCCACTCCGCCGAAGTTGCAAAAGTAACGCTTGGAACCAATCCGCATTCGACTTACCTTTATCGCATGCCCCACGTCAGTCGGTTTCTCGATCCGGCGCTGGTTGAGCGCCTGAACCAGCTTCAGGTGAGTGCGCGCTCGGTGGTGCAGGGCAACACCGCCGGCCAACATCGCTCGCCGGTGAAAGGGGCGAGCATTGAGTTTCGCCAGCACCGTTTCTATGCCCCGGGTGATGAGCCGCGCCGATTGGACTGGCGGGTGCTGGCGCGGACGGATCGGCCTTACATCAAGGAATACGACGAGGAGACCAACCTTCGCTGTGTGGTTCTGGTCGATGGCAGTGGATCAATGGGATACCATGCAAAAACGGCATCCAAGTTCGACTTTGCTACGCGCCTTGCCGCGGCGCTCAGTTATCTCATGCTGGGCCAGGCCGAGTCGGTTGGACTGGCCACAAGCGGTGATCCAATGCAATGGCTCGCCCCGCGCGCCGGCACGCAGCAGCTTTCGCGCTTGATCGACGTGCTGGATCGACTGTCTCCCGAAGGGCCATCTGACATCGGCGGCTCGATGCGCCAGATCGCCGATCGCCTGGAGCGACGGTCGCTGGTGATCGTTCTCTCCGATTTTTTCGCGCCGGCGATTTCCATCCGCAAGGGCCTGGCGCGTCTTCGTCACGATCGTCATGAAGTGATCGCGATGCGGATCCTGGATCGCAACGAGATCGACTTCCCCTTCCGCCGCTGGACGCGCTTCCGCGGGATGGAAGGCGAGTCGTCGGTTCTCACAGAGACGGCGCTGGCCCGTCGAACCTATCAGGACAACTTCCGCCGTCATCAGCGCGAGCTGGAAGATGCCTTTCGCGATCTGCGTGGCGAGTTCGCGACGTTCACAACCGACAAGCCGCTGATCGATGCCCTCACGACATTCCTCAGGCGCCGGGTGGTGGCATGATGGGTTCGTTTCGCCAGGTTCGAAGCATTCCCCATGTCGTTGAGACGTCGATGCGTAAGTCTTGGCTGCGCCTAGGTCCCCGCAGAGACGATTTTTCCACATGGGGAATTTTGGGGAATTTTGGGGAATCGATAGCGCAAGCCTCTATTCGGTTGCCAAAGAGCGCCCTCCATAGTTCCCGGAGGCGCTGCGCGTCGGCGCGCTCCAAGCGCAGCGCACAGCGACGAAACCGGCATTTCTGCCCTGAAAACGACGAAATTTTTTTTGAATCTCTGGATTTTTTCATCCTGGCGCGCTGCGTCGCGAGCGGGGGGAAATGTTCCTGAAACCGCTCATGCTCGCCGGATTGGGCGCTGCGGTCATTCCGCTGGTGCTGCATCTGCTCAGCAAGGCGCGATATCGCACGGTTGAATGGGGGGCGATGATGTTTCTCGAGCCCGGCGCGGCGCCGATCCGTCAGAGCGCGCGGGTCAAGCAGACCTTCATGCTGCTGTTGCGAACTGCGATTATCGCACTATTGGCCGTTGCGCTTGCCCGGCCGGTGTTGCGCCCGGGGAAGGGGACGGGCGCTGAAGATGCCCGATTGCACGCGATCATCATTCTGGATCGCTCTGCGAGCATGGGTGTCACCGAGAATGGCCGGCCTCGACTGGCGATCGCCAAACAAGCGGTGATCAACATCCTCTCAAGTCTGCATCGCGGCGATGAGGTATCGCTGATCCTCACCGGCGATCCGATTGATCCGGGACAAGCCCAGCCGACAACCGATCTGCAATCGGTCGCGACGCGCCTGGCCGCTTTGCCGGCATCCTTCGGCCGGGCCAACATCGCCGCTGCATTGGAACAGGCCCGCCAGGCGCTTTCGCGCGAGCCGGGCGTGGTGCATGAGCTTTATCTGGTGTGCGATCAACAGGCCAGCAGTTGGGAAAGCGTCAACGACAAGTTCGCTGAGTTGTGGCAATCGACGCAGGAGCAGCTTACGTCGCCGCTGCGCTTCTTCGTGATCCCCGTCGGCGGCGAGGAAGCCGACAACATCGCGATCGAATCCGTCGATCTTCCCGGCCCCGCGGTCATGCGCGATATCCCGGCGCTGCTGGAGATTCACCTTCGCAACTTCGGCAACGTGCCGCGAAGCGATCTGCCGATTCAGATTCTGGCCAATCGCAAGCCAATCGCGCAGTTGTCCGTGAATCTCGCACCCGGCGCAGGCGGCGTCGCGAAGCAGTGGCTGAAGTTCCCTTCCTCCGGATCACAAGTGCTATCGGTGCGCCTCAGTGGTGGCGGAATGCGGGCCGACGATCAGATCGATCGCGCCGTCGACGTGCTTGAGCCGGCGCGCGTGCTGATCATCAGCGGCGAGACGCGCAGCGCCGGTCAGCGAACCTCCGCCGATTTTCTGCGGCTTGCGCTCTCGCCATTTGAAAGCTCGGGCGACACAGGCGTCGATCCCGCATCGGTGCGCATCATCGGCACCGACGATTGGTGGGGCATCTCCCCCGATCGCGACGACATCGTCATCCTCACCAACATCGCCCAGCTTGGCGAGGATCAGATCCGCCAGCTTGAACAGTTCACCTATGGCGGCGGCGCCCTGATCTTCGCGCCGGGCCCGCTGACTGATGTCGAGAGCTGCAACAGTGATCTGTATCGCGAGGGCGAGGGATTCCTTCCCGCGAGCGTAAAGGCGCCTGCGGTTGATGCGGCGCCGGCGAAGATTTCACAGGTCGACACGAATCATCCACTGTTCGCGTTTATGCGCGATACGCCGGGAACGCTACCGGATGCGCCGATCGCGCGATGGTTCGAAATCCCCGATCGTCCTGGCGATTCGCGCGTTCTCGCTTCCCTTTCAAACAATCAACCGCTGCTGATCGAACGACAATACGGACGCGGGCGCGTGCTGATGTTCACGACCACGCTGGGCCCCCAGTGGAACGCGCTGCCGGCGAGCGATTTCTATCTGCCGCTGATGCAATCGGCGGTGCGATATCTCGCCGGGACGAATCTGCCCGATCGCAATCTCAAACTGGGCGAGCCGATCGATTTGACATTCGATCACGAGCCGGCCGAAAAAACTGCGCTGATCACAATGCCCAGCGGCAACCAGCGTCGGGCCGTTGCCACCGAATCCGGCCAACGCTGGACGTTGCATTTTGTCGACACGAGCCAGCCGGGACGATACGTCGTCGCGTTTCCCAGCGGAAGCCAGACGCGATATGTGGTCAACGCGCCGCGCGATGAATCCGATCCCACGCCGGTGTCTACCCAGCGCTGGGCGTGGCTGCAGAATTCGCTGCGATTCAAGTGGCTCGATTCGGAAAAGGATCCGATGGCGGCGCAGGTCGCATCGCAACGCACGGGAACAGGATTGCACATGGTGCTTATTGGAGTCGTGATCGCGCTTGCGCTGGTGGAGATGGCGCTGGTGAGGAATTGGGCCAAAGGAAGTGACGAGGACTAAGGACCGAGGACTGAGTGGTGTGCGGTTTACTCAGCCGTTAGTCCTCAGTCCTGGTCACTGTTAATCGATGTTCGAACACTTATCGTGGCATTCTCCGGCACTCATCCCGATTGCGATCGGGCTGTCGTTAATTATCGCCGGGGCTGTGGTGTGGATGTATTGGCCGCAGATGCGAGCGATGCGCGGGCCTTGGCGGTGGTTATTGCCGTCGTTGCGCGGGGTGGCGCTGGTGGTGCTGGCGATATCGATCGTCAGGCCGGTGATTGTGCGGCCGCGCACGCCTGCGGAGCGCGGGGCGATCGTGCTGCTGATCGATCGCTCACCGAGCATGGCCGTGGTGGACGCGGGGCGAACGCCGTCGCAATTGGTGGCGCTGGCCGAGGGATTGCAGATGCTGCCGCGCGGGATCAGGCCCAAAAGCGCCGTCCGCCTTGAAGAATCACCCGAGACGCTACGCACGATTGTGAATGATCTGTTCCTGGCGCGCGGGCAGCTGGATTACGCGCGAATCGTCGGACAGAGCACCGAAGCGCCCGAGCAACGCCTGGACGAGCTTGGCCAGCGGGCGCAAAAGCTTGCCGATCAACTGGCGGATTTCGGCAAGGTGTCGCGCCTTCTCGAGCAACTGGCCGAGCTTGCCTCGCAGACCGATTCCCCTGCGGAGCAATGGGCGAAGAATGTCGGATCAACCAACGACGCCCTTGCCGAAGCGATCGCCAAGGCGCAGACGGCTGCCGACAATGACCTGTATCGATCCGACGACAATGTCCGGCAGGCATGCGACGAATTGAGCGCGATGTCGAGGTTGTCGATCGTGAACCAGGCGCTGTGTTCCCGCCCGGGCTCGGTTCTCCCGCGTTTGTTGGAACAGGCCCCGGTGTTTGGGTTCACGTTTTCGGACGATCTGACGCCTTTGCCGCTGGAAGACGATTCCGGCGCGCTGCGTTCCTTACCGCTGGAGTTTGCCGGATCCCGCAGCGATCTCACCGGCGCACTGCGGGCCGTCCGCGAGAAGATGCAGGGCCAGCCCGTGCAGGCGGTCGTGCTTTTTTCCGACGGCCGGCAGGTTGGGCCAGGAGGCGATCTGCCGCAGGTGATCGCGACTGCCAGCGCGCCGATTTTCACGATCAACTGCGCCGGACAGGTGAAGAAGGATGTCGCGCTGGTGCGCCTTTCCGCGCCCGCGGGCGCGTTTGTCGGGCAGACGGCGACGATCAGCGCCGACGTTCGCGGCGTGGGCATTCCCGGCCCGATCGACGTCACGCTCGACGCGGATGGAAAGCAATTACACCAAAAGATCAATCTCCCGGACGATCGCGTCGCCATGGTAGAGTATTCGGTTCGTTTCGAACATCCCGGCGATCAGACGATCGCCTTGTCGATCGCGCCGCTATCCGGAGAGACGACGACCGAAAACAATCGCGTCGAGAAACGGATCAAGGTGCTGGACGACAAGGTCAAGGTACTGGCCGTCACCAATGCGCCCCTCCCCAACCCACCCGGCGCGGATTTCGAGCTCGTCCGTGCGGCGCTGCAGCAATCGCCGTTCATCGAGTTGCACGGACAGATCCTTACGGCCGAATCGCCGAAGCTCACTGCGACGCCCGAAGAAATTCTTCGCCAGGATGTCGTGCTGCTGAGCGACGTTCGAGCTGCCGCGTTTTCGCCGGAGCAAACAAATGCGATCTCGCTGCTCGTGCGCGAGCGAGGCGGAAGCGTGATCGTGGTCCCCGGTGATCCGAAAAATCTCCTCGAGCTTTCCCGATTGCCCGGCATGCGCGAACTGCTGCCGTTCAGTGATGTGCAGGATTCGGCGTGGCGTGTCTGGCCGGGGGAGGATCCATATTTTCTGCTCAACATCGCGCCGGGCGCCGAGGAATCTGAAGCGCTGCGCCTGGCGGACGATCCGGTTCAAAGCGCCAAGCGATGGTCGGATCTCGGCGGGATGTTCAGGTTTATGCCGGTGGCCGATGCGCGCCTCGGCGTTGTTCCACTGCTGATCGAGCGTGATTCGGAACTGCCGGTTCTGACGGAGATGCGCGTGAGGGCGGGCCGGGCCTTTTTCTTTGGCGCGCGCGAAACCTGGCGGTGGAAGCGCGACGACCATCCGGGCGATCCGGAAAGATTCTGGCTGCAACTGATGCGCTTCGCCGCCAAGGCGCGCGAGAGCAACAGTGACCTGGAGGTGACACAGGAATCGCTGGTCGAGCTGGCGAATGTCGCCGCTGATGACGTTCGTCTGCGGCGGATCGCCACCGGTTCCGGAGGAGAGATGATGAAGATCGACGACATCACCGATCTGCCCGCCAAGATTCGCGACGCCGGCGAAAAACTCCCCGCCTTCAGTGAATACCCCGTGTGGGATAGCGGCTATCTGCTGGCGTTTGTGGTCGGATGTTTCGGAGTGGAATGGGCGCTGCGAAAGCGCGCGGGCATGGTTTGATGAGAAGAACTTGAATGAGCGATCCATCGATCATCCCGATCGCAATGCGGCGTTGCCTCACTTGCTATGTCGCGCGGCGGCGGCGCATTGAGCTTCTGCGCGGTGCTGGATTGGCCGTGGCGTTTGCTGTTGCGTGGATGCTGACGGTTGCGCTGGTTGATCGTCTGATTCCCTTGCCCGGCTTTGTCCGACTGATTCTGGCGATCATAAACGTTGGCGCCGTTGTGATGATTCTATTTGTTCCCCTGCGCGCGATGATCCTGCACGGTTTCGACTGGCACGCGGCTGCGGCACAGATCGAACGGCGTGATAAACGGTTCTCCGGACGACTTGAAACCGCCGTCTCCCAGTTGCTTCTTCCTGTGGCCCGACGCGGATCAATGCCGCTGGTCGATCGGATCGTCACTGAAGCTGACGCGCTGGCGCGCGAGCAGCGGATTGCGTCGCTGGTATCTGCTTGGCCCGCGGGCCACGCGTGGTTGATCGCGCTTGGGATTGCGATCATCGGTGCAGTGCTGTCGCAACTCGCCTGGTTCGATCTGCCAATACTCCTCCGCCGACAAATCACGCCCCTGGCGCCTGTGTCGGCGGTGACAACAACGCGCCTTTCGGTCGAGCCGGGAGATGTGAGCGTATCGCAGGGGCAGTCCTGCACGATCCAGGTGCGCGCCCAGCGCCTTCGCACCGGTGCGCCGCACATCCGACTCATCGGCGATGCCGGCCAGGTCAGCAGCTACACCATGACGTCCATCGGTGATTCGAAATTTGCGTTCACGCTCAACGGGATCGAGCGCGATTGGCAATACGACGTCTCCGGCGGCGACGCGTGCAGCGAAACTTATTCGATCCGGCTCTTGCGCCGCCCCGGCGTTACGCAGTTCCGCGTGCGTTACGTCTTCCCCGCCTACATGAATCGCCAACCCACGACGACCGTCAACAGCGACGGGCTGCTAGAAGGGCCGGTCGGCACGCAGGCCGTCATCGATCTAATGTGCACCGAGCCGGTGGCGTCGGCGGCGATCATCATCGGTGATCGGGCGATCCCTGCCCGCGCGACGCCGCAGGCAAATGTGTATCAAGCATCGATCACCATCGCCCATTCGACCCCGTACCAAGTTCGACTGACAAGCCCGCGCGGGGCGCATGGGGTCGTGCCGGCGAACACGCAGATCCGCGCCCAGCCTGACCATCCGCCTGGGATTGAATGGACGGGCGGTATCAAGTCGATTCGACTGGATCCGTTTGATTCGGCTACGTTTCGCTATCGCATCAGCGACGACTACGGCGTAGCGTCGGCTAGTGTTTCGCTAAGCAAGAACGACTTGCCGCCGCGCACGTTTTCGCTGGCGCCACAACCCGCTTCCGGATCGATGAATTTGCAGCTTTGGGACTGGGATGTCGAACTTGGCGATGTGATGACCGTTTCGATCTCCGCCACTGACGGCCGCGGGCAGGTCGGCACGGGCGAGTCGATAAAGATCATCGCTGCGCCGCGCAGCGTCGGGATCGATCAACAGGTCTGCGCGGCCGAGCTGGATCACGCCGCGCGGTTGTCCGAGGCGTTGTCGGATGAGATTGCCGAGGCATTGCGAGCGAGTCGCCAATCGACCGCTGGGGCCGGGCGCGCGGGGCGAAACGCGCACCTGGCGCGCGCCGCCGATCTGGCCGGTCGGGTGTCGGCGCATGTTCTCCGCGCGATCGACAGGAACACGTCTCGCAATCTGGACGATTCGCTGCTTGGGATGTTGGACCGCGCGACAGCCTGCCGATCGATTGCCAGTGCTTCGCTGGCGGCGCAGAAATCACCTGCAGCGTCGCAGCGCGACCCGCTGCCAAGGGCGGATCTGAATGCGCGAAGCCTGCGCGATTCGCTTCGCGCGCTTGCGCCTGCGGAGCGCGCCCGCATTCTCCGAATCGACCTGCTTAATCTACAGGCCCTGATCGGGACGAATGCGACCCATCCTGCTCTTCTTCCGGCGCTTCAATCTGCCGGACATCTTCTGGATGAACAGATCGCACGCCTGGGAATCGATCCGGATGATGATCGGCTTCTGTCGTTGCTGGAAGAGAAGATCGATGTTGGCAACGCCATCATCGAATCGCTGCCGCCCATCGATTGGCCGGGCGAGGCCAAACGCATCGATGCTGCGGAACTTTCGCAGAGGCTGCTGTTTGCATCGTGGGGCGAGGCGCTGACGATGGACGACAATCTGGGTCGTGCCCGCGATCTGAATCTCGCAGCAGGCGCGGCTCTCACCTGGCCGGCGGCCGCGGGGCCGTTCGCCGATGCGCTGGAGGCTCTAGAGGATCCAAATCGCGCCGATCGGATGCGCGGGCAGCTTCGCCAACACGCCGGCGCAGATCCCGAACTTGCCGCATTCGAAGCCGCAGCGATCGATATGAAGTCGTCCTCAACGCAACCCACGGAATCGCCTGCATCGCCGCTCACACTTTCCACCACCACGCCGCCGCCGATCCTCGCGAGACTTGACGCACTGGGCCGATTCCGCGGCTTGCCGGTGGTCGGCGAATGGGTCGCTTTGCTTGATCGATTTGCACGGCAGCGCGGAATCTCTTCGCAGACTTCCCGAGAGCCCCGAGATCGCATTCGCGCTGTCCCCGCTATCGCCAGGCTGCTGGACGAATCGTCCGGCACGCTCGCGGACATCATCGGCTTTGCTGTGCCCGACAAACCCGCTACGTCCCAACCTGTTTCCGGCCAGGCGGCTGCATCGGGTGGCTACGACGAGCCGCTGAGGATTTATTTCCAATTGCTTGGGCAGGGCAAATGATTCGTGATCGGCGAGACCGTTGACGGCCCTCTGCGACCGTCAACGGTGTCATCGTTCTCAAGCCCATCCAGTCATGCCGGCGGCGCGTCCGTGTCGCTCGCCTTTTCCTTGCTCACCAGCTTGTCCTGTAACGCATTGAAATCGTTCTGGGGATTGTTGGAGAGCTTGGTGACGACGAAGGTGTCGTGGCCGGCGCCGCCGACGAGGGTATTCATGCCCAGCACGCCGCCGAGCTTGTCGTCGCCGTCGTTTCCGTTGACGGTGTCGGCGCCGTTTCCGCCCCAGAGGGTGTCGTTGTCCGTGCCTCCGGAGAGGTTGTCATTGCCCAGCCCGCCGTAGACCAAATCCTTTCCGCCGCCGGAGTTGACGACGTCGTTTCCCTTGCCAGCGTAGATGACATCCGCTTCGCCGCCAGTGGTGATCGTGTCATCGCCGCGGCCGGATTCGATGCGCGTCTTGATGCCCACCGAGCCATTGGCCTGGCTGACATTGATCGTGTCGCTGCGAATTCCACCGCTGATGTTGATCTTCTTGAAGCCGATGCTCTTGGGAAACGATGCACTGAAATTCTTCTTCACTTTCAGCGCCGTCACCCAACTGACGCTGACGTCGACGTTCTTGCCGTCGACGCTGTTGTTGACGGTGATGATGTTGTGATTCGTCTCGTTGCCGACGACGCGCAACACGCCGTGCGACACCGACGCGCCGGTAAACAGGCGTCGCGATTCCAGACATTCCAGACCGTGATCTGCAAACATGATGAACCTCCTCGAATTGTGTGCCAAAGCCCGCACCCACGACTTCGTGGGATACCTTCTCGAACAAAAAAGGCCGGACGTGATTTCGACTCAAGAGACGGACGATGCGTGCAGTGTTTACAGGAAATTTCGTTGAATAGCAGAATTTTTGAACGACCTGATTTGCCCCAGCTTTACTGATCGGAAAACACCGCGCGATGCAGCAATTCGACCGGATGAACGACCTTCACCTTGCGGCCGAGGCGCTGCGCTTCGGATTGGATGTGCATCGCACAGCCGACGTTTCCCGTGACGCAGATGTTGGTGCTGGTGGATTCGATGTGGTTGAGCTTTCGAAGCGCCAGGTCCTGGGCCATCTCGGGGTGTTCAAGGTTGTAGGTGCCGGCGGCGCCGCAACAGATCTCGCTTTCGGGGAGAGCGACCAGGACCAGGCCGGGAATCTGTGCGAGCAGTTTCCGCGGCTCAAGCGTCACACGCTGGGCGTGGGCGAGGTGACAGGCGTCGTGATAGGTCACGCGCGCCTCGATCGGGTTGTTCATCTTCGGCAGCCCCAAAAGCATCAAAACCTGGCTGATGTCACGCACCTTGCCCGCAAAGGTCTTGGCACGCTCTGCATATTTGGGATCGTCGCGCAGAAGCACGTCATAATCCTTGAGCATCGCGCCGCAGCCCGCGATGGTGGTGACGATGTAGTCGGCGTTAGTGCGTTCGTATGCGTCAATGTTATCCCGTGCGAACTGCTCTGCGGGCGCGTGCTCCCCGCCGTGATGGTGGATCGCACCGCAGCAGGTATTGCTGGGGGGAACGATCACCTCCGCCCCGGATGCGGTTAAGAGTTCGACGGCTTTGCGATTGACGGATTCGAACATGACGCTGCCGATACAACCGGGGAAGAAGGCGATTGTCGATTTCTTTTGCGTGGTTTCTGTTAAGGATGGAAGTGGTTTCGCCCAGAGCGGGCCTTGCTCGGGCAGCATCTGCTCCATCTTCTGCAACTTGATTGGGAGGATCTTGAACAGCCCGATCTTGCGTAGCAGTCCGTAAAGTCCGATCTTCTGCATCATCCGTGCTGGGAGCAAAACCAACTTCAATCGTGTGGGGTGGACGAACACGTGAAAGAACATCCAGCGCATGAAGCGATCGGTGAGCGTCGGTTTCGATTGCTTGAGCAGCTTCGCGCGCGTCTCCTCGATGAGTTCGTGATAAACCACGCCGCTGGGACACGCGGTTTCGCAGGCGCGACAGTCCAGGCACAGATCAAGATGCAGCTTTGCGGATTCGCTCGCCTCGATCTTTCCATCGGCCAGGCCGAGCATCAGTTGGATTCGCCCGCGCGGGGAGTCGGCTTCGTTGAGTGTCTGCGTATACGTCGGACAGGCCGGCAGGCACAGGCCGCAATGCACGCACGAGAGGCCGCGCTGATAGGTGCGCGGGTCCAGCGGCAGCGGGCCGGTCGGGTCGGTGGTCACCGGTAAAGGAAGGCTCATGTTGCGTCAATCGGCAGGGGGTTTAACTTCTGATCGGGATCGAACGAATGCTTGAGTCGTTTGAGAAGCGCCGCGATGCCCGGATCGAGCGTGAGATTCACCGGTCGGCCCGAGGCATCGCAGAAGACCACACTGCCGCCCACTGATCGAGCCGCGGCGTCGATCGCCGGGCATTGGTCGGTTGAGTAAGTCCCGACGACGACGCCGAACGCCGCATCCGCCGACCAGTCGATCGTGTTGATCTTCTGCACGAATTCCCCACTTCGCGATGGCGGCACCGCGGCGCGGAATCCGGCGCCGGTGACCTTCTCGCCCCACAACCGCAGACGGATAGCGATGTCTTCCTCGAGTGTGTGTCGAACCAGATCGCGTGAGCCGTGCTTCGGAACATTCTGCTCATAAAAATCCGCGGTCAAGCGATCGCCAAGGTAACCACATTGCAGCGCCTCACGCGTGAGGATCGCCCATTGCGGACGGCAAGGCGTCACCAGCAGCGCGTTGAGTTTCTTCACATCCGGCTCAAAGGTGGCCAGTAGCGCAAACTCCGGCGCTTTGTACGCGCGGGTCGTCAGCGTCACGACTTTGCCGAAGATTCCATATTGCCCCACCATGAACTTCGTCAAATCGTATCCCGCGACATTCTTCACCGTGCGCCCGCCTGCGGTGATCAGCTCACCCGCGCCGTTGTGGAATTGTGCACCCAGCAGCAGATCGCGCCAGGCGCCAAAGCCCAGTCGCAAAGGCCCGGTCGAGTTCCGTTCAACAAGGTCGCCCAGGGCAAGCTGCGGATCCCCATCGATCGGCAACCACTGGCCCTGCTCGCGCAGCTTGGCCTGTGCCGCCGCCAGCGTGACATCCGCGGCGAAGGTGGCCGACAGGTCAGCGATGTGATGCTCGATCTCACCGGGTGCGACGAGCGGGTTTCGATTCGGACGCGCAACATCCATAGACGGATGAATTGTACGCAGCGGATGGACGGCTACAATGTCGGCCATGGATTCGAAGCTTCGCAGCCAGCTTGTACCCGGGGCGCGGGTGAAGGTTACGCAACAGATCGCCGCGCGCGATCACACCTGGACAACCGAGGTGCGCGGGACCATCGTCGATCACGCCCAGCGCGAAACCGGAAGCTGGTTCGCTCATTCCCGCGACGACAAGCTCTGGCTCGATCGCCTGGTGATCAAGAAAAACGACGGCGAAATCACAACGTTGATACTGGATGATTACAGCCACGTTGAAGTTGAATCACCGCCCGCGGCTGCGGCATCGACAGAAGCATCGCAACCGGCTTGAAGAGTGAGTGAACAGGACTGAGGACTGAGGACTGAGTGAAGACGAAATTCACTCAGTCCTCAGTCCTTAGTCCTCGTAACTAGAAAAAGCATGGACGCTGCCATATTTGGATTGATCGTGGCCGATTGCATCGCCGAGCCGATGGACTTGAGGCGTCCACCGGCGCCGGGCGGATTGGTGCAGCTCAATTCGCTCACCCTCACCACCGGTGGAAATGCCTGCAATGTATCGATCGCCATGGCTCGGCTCGGTATGAAATGCGCCGCCGCGGGCATGATCGGCGAGGATGTGCTGGGCCGGGCGATGCTGGAACGCATGCACGATGTCGGGATCGACACAAGGTGTGTCTTCGCGACCGATCAGGCGCAGACGAGCGCAACGGTAGTGGCCGTCGAGCCCGGCGGCGAGCGGTGCTTCTTCCACACGCCCGGCGTCACGCCGCTGATCGATGCTGCGGTGTTTCGCAAATGTTTTGAGCTGTTCCGAAAGTGTGCCTGGGTGCAGGTCGGCTATTTCGGATTGCTGCCAACGCTCACGCCGGATCTGCCGCAGCTCCTGGAGGAACTTCACGCCGAAGCGCCCGGTACAAAGATCGCGCTGGATACGGTGAATCCAACTGGCGAATGGAAACAGCTCGAACCGATTCTGCGCAGCGTCGACCTCTTCGCCCCAAGTCGCACCGAAGCTGAAGCGCTCACCGGCGAGACCGATCCGCGCAAGATGGTGAAGAAATTCCGCGCCGCGATGCCACAGGGATTGATCGGCATCAAGCTGGATGCGCAGGGGTGTTATCTGGACGATGGCGACCAGTCGATCAAGCTACCGGCGTATAAGGTGAAGGTGGTGGATACAACGGGCGCGGGTGATACATGGTTTGGAGGGCTGCTCACCGCGCTGCGGAAAGAAATGCCATTCGATCAAGCCGGCAAATTCGCCAATCGCGTGGCCGCTGATTGCTGCACGGCGCTTGGCTCTTCAGCAGGTGTGAAGTCTTTTGACGAGACAATGGCGCGCTTATGACCATGAGCACTTCGCAATCACAACCTCCCATGATCGGTTCCTGGCAAGTCGAAGTCTTCGGCGTGCGTCCTTACACCATCCACAGCGATCTGTATTACGAACTTCAGGTGCGCCGGCTCGACGTCAATGAGCCGAATGGTTACGCCGTGCGGGTCCCGCAACACGCGGTCGATCGTCCACCGGTTATCGGCGATCGGCTGAATCTCACCTTTCTTATGGGCCAGATTACGTCCGCCAGGCCGATCGTCCGATAAGCGCTGGTTTATCCGCGACATATCGTCCAAACAGAATCCTTAACCAAAGTCGCGCAGCGCCCGGCCCGATACCTCCAGATGAGTCGAGTCATTATGGAGTAGTCGTGTCTGCAACAGTTGCGACATCTTTCTTGAAGCGCTTTTCCCCCGGGAAATTGCTGGTCCGCGGCGAAGCGCTGATCGCGGTGCTGGGCATTGGCCTGGCCGCGATGATGACCGCGTCGATCGCGTCTACCGGCTGGTGGACCTTGCGCACGCAGCGCGATGCGATGGATTTCGCCCGCCGCGAACAGATACGAAGCGTCAGCGGAATCCTCTCGCAGAGCGCTGAGACACTGTTGAGCAGCGCCGATCTGTCGGCACTGCGCCGCCAGATGATCGACGCGAAACTTCAATACGGATTGCTTCAGTGCCGCATCATCCTGCCAAATAATTTGATCATCGCCGACGCCGATCCGACCAAGATCAACGCGGTGGCGATGCCGCAGCCCTGGCCCAGCGGGCCCGTGGATGTCGTCACGGCTGCGCAAAAGCCCGGTGAGATCGCGATCACCCGGCCGTTGATCGTCGCCGGCCGAGGCGGCGCGACGCTGGAGATTGTCGCTCCGGGAACCAGCAACCTCGGCAACGAGCGCGAGCTGCAAAGCGGGCTCGCCGGCATCGGCATTCTTTCGCTGGCAGGGCTTCTGCTCATCTATCGCAAACTTCGCAATCGCATCGTCCCACTGAGCATGATTCGAGAGGGGCTTGTCGCCATCAAGAATGGCGAAACCTCGCGCGACGTGCTGGCGATGCGAAATGACCTGGGCCCGGAAGCCGCAGCATGGAATGATCTGCTCATCGAGGCGGAGAACCTTCGCAAAGCCGCGGTGGCCGAGCGTGCCAAGGGCGCGCTGGATCAACGACGCGGAACGCCGGGTGACTTGGAACACGCGTGCGATGCGCTGGCGACAGGCCTGGTCATTGTCGATGAGCAGGCCAGGATCAAGCACGTCAACGGCGCCGCAGCGGTGTTGTTGCAGGCGCGTCGGGATGAGATGGCTGGCAACAGCGTGTTGAATTACATCGATCACGCCGATCTGAAACTCGTGATCACCGCCATCGCCGCCGGCACTCGCGCCGAGCGGAAGACGATCGAGATCGAGCGTCCCGAGCTCAGCGGCGGCGGCGTGATCCGCGTGCACGTGCGTCCGCTACGCCGTGAGGGTGATACGCCCGGTGCGTTGATCACCGTCGAAGACATCACCCAGCAGCGCGTTGCCGAGGCTGCCCGAAATCATTTCGTCGCACAGGCCACGCACGAGCTGCGCACGCCGCTCACCAACATGAGGCTGTGCCTTGAAGAAGCGCTGGACGACGAGCAGCAGGATCCAGTGCTGTTGGCCAAGAGCCTCAACATCCTGAACAACGAAACGCGCCGGCTTGAGCGCATGGTCGGCGAGATGCTCTCGGTCTCAGAAATCGAGGCCGGCTCGCTGAAGATCCGCACGGATGATGTGCGCCTGGACAAAGTTTTCGAAGAGCTCGAGCACGACTATCAACCGCAGGCTGCGGAAAAGCAGATCGCCCTCACGTTCGAGCTGCCACCGAAGTATCCGATCGTCATCGGCGATCGCGACAAGCTGATGCTGGCCCTGCACAACCTGATCGGCAACGCGCTCAAGTACACGCCCAAAGGCGGCCGCGTGAACGTGATCGTGAAACCGGACGCCAAGTCGCTGCAGGTGCAGGTGCTCGATACCGGGATTGGCATTAACGAAAAAGAGCAGGCGCTGGTTTTCGAGAAGTTCTATCGCGCCAAGGATCCGCGCGTTGAGAAGATCACCGGAACCGGGCTTGGACTGGCGCTGGCAAAGGAAGTCGCCAAGCTGCACGGGGGAGATATCACCGTGCAATCGCAGATCGATCGAGGAAGCACGTTTACGCTTGTAGTTCCCGTAACCGCGCAGGCAGCATGAGGCGCTTATGGAAATCCAGGAACAGAAACAGGGCGCCGTCACCATCCTGAAACCCGTGGGCGCGCTCATCGATCCCGAATCGCGCCTGTTCAAGGAACAGGCGATGGACACGCTTGCCAAGAGCATGGGTCGCGTGATGGTTGATGCATCGGCGATCCCGTTTGTCGACAGCACGGGCGTTGAGGCACTGGTCGATCTAACCGATCAACTCTCGCAATCCGGACGCGCGCTCAAACTTTGCGCCGCCAACGACACGCTCAAAGAAGTGCTGAATCTCGTCGGATGGTCGCACGCATTTGAATATTACGGAGACGTGAACAGCGGAGTCAGAAGCTTCCTATGAAGACCGCCAAGCGAGTGCGCATCGGCGAAGTTCTCCTGGAGCAGGGCATCCTGAACCAGGAACAGCTGACGCGCGCGCTGGCCGATCAAAAGGCATCGGGAAAACTGCTCGGCGAAATCCTCGTCTCGCAGAACATCATTCCCGCCTCCACCCTCATCGAAGCCCTCACCAAAGAGTTGCAAATCCAGGGTGTCGTGCTGCGCCACGGTCTGGTCGACCCATCCCTGATGAAGCTGATCGGCGAAGAAGAAGCAGAGCGCCTGATCGCCATCCCGATGTTCAAGGTGCGCGACACCCTGACCGTCGCGATGGCCGAGCCACAATCGCTGCCGCATGTGGATCGGCTGAGCCAGCTTACCGGATGCAAGATTCGCCCGATCCTTGGCTTGGGCAGCAACATCAAGGAGTTCATCAACAAGTACAAGGGCGGGAACGTCAACGTTGATGCGTTCCTGACTTCGCTCTCTGAATCCGACGTCGAAGTCGTCGAGCGCGAGATGATCGACGAAGGCCCGATCTCGGACCTGGACAAGATGATCGAGGGTTCACCGATCGTGAACCTGGTGAACGTCATGCTGCTGAGCAGTGTTCGCGACAAAGCCAGCGACATTCACATCGAGCCGGACAAGAAGGGCACGCGCATCCGCTATCGCATCGATGGCGTGCTGCGCGACCTGATGAAGCCGCCGATGGGCATGCACGCCGCGATCGTGTCGCGCGTGAAGGTGATCGGCAAGATGGACATCGCCGAAAAGCGCCTCCCACAGGAAGGCCGCGTGCGCATCGTGGCCGAAGGGCGCGAGATCGATCTGCGCGTCAGCAGCATGCCCACGCTGCTCGGTGAAAAGCTGGTGATGCGCGTGCTGGATAAGGAGAACCTCAAGGTCAAGATGGAAGACCTGGGCTTCCGCGAGAAATCGATGGAGGCCATCAAGCGGATGCTCGATCGGCCGCACGGATTGTTCCTTGTCACCGGGCCGACGGGCAGCGGTAAAACGACAACGCTGTATTCCGCGCTGGACCTCCTGCGAAGCCCTGAGGCGAATATTCTCACCGTAGAAGATCCCGTCGAATACCAGTTGGAGCTGGTCAACCAGATCCAGGTGCAATCCGGCATCGGGTTCACGTTCGCGCGGGCGTTGCGATCAATCCTGCGACAGGATCCGGACATCATCATGGTGGGTGAGATTCGCGACGAGGAGACGGCGCGCGTGTCGCTGCAGGCCGCCCTCACCGGCCACCTGGTTTTGGCGACGCTTCACACGAACGATGCCCCGAGCACGGTCGCGCGATTGCTTGATATGGGGATCGAATCGTACCTGCTCTCCGGCGCGCTCAATGGCGTCGTGGCGCAGCGGCTTTCGCGAACGATCTGTGCAAACTGCGCGACGAAATATTTCCCCACCGAGCAGGAATTGGCGGATGCAGGATTGAAGGACAAGACCGGCCGGCCCTTCCGCAAAGGCGCGGGTTGCCGACAGTGTCATGACACGGGCTTCAAAGGCCGGCTTGGGATTTACGAGGTGATGGAAGTCACGCCCGAGCTTCGGCGGTTGATCCATCGTGGCGCTGCGACGCACGAGATTCGCGACAAGATGCGCGAGGGCGGAATCCTGACGCTGCGCGAGGAGGGCGTCGAATCAGCCCTCGCGGGCAAGACCACACTCGATGAAGTCCTGCGCGTCACCCATAACGACGATGGCGAAGAAGAGCATGTGACGCCCCCGCCGCCCGCGCCCGAAGTGGCTGAAGGGAGGGCGGCGTGAAATTCGTTTACAGTGCATTCGATTCCTCCGGCAAAACCGTCGCCAGCAGCATCGAGGCCGCCAGCGAAGCCGAAGCGCGCGAGGCGCTGCGCAAGCAAAACCTCTTCGTGAGCGACTTCCGCGCTGCCGGCGCCAGCACTGGGCCGACGAACATCAAGCCAATGCGTTATGGCGTTCGCCTCAAGCACTTGGCGACACTTTCGCGCCAATTGCACGTGCTCGTCTCCAGCGGCACGCCATTGGCTCAGGCATTGGTTGCGATCGAGCGGCAATGCGACGACGCACGCTGGAAGCAAGTGCTGGAAGCGCTGCGACGACGTGTTGAAGAGGGTATCCAGCTGTCTGATGCGATGCGCGCTCTGCCACAGTTTTTCGATCCGGTGTGTCGATCGCTCGTGTGCGCCGGTGAGACCAGCGGGCAGATCGTCAAGATGCTCGATCGCCTGGCGATGATGACGCGCAAGCAGCTTCACCTGCGCAACTCGATTCGCGGCGCGATGGTCTATCCTCTGGTGCTGATCGGCATCGGCATCATTGTGCTCAACCTGATGCTGCTGTTCGTGCTGCCGAGATTCGCCGGATTGTTCAAGACGCTCGACACCGAACTTCCGCCGATGACCAAGATGCTCATGGGGATGAGCGAGTTCCTGCAAGGGTATTGGTGGGCGATCCTGATCGGCGCAGCTGCGATCGGTTTTGGCACGCACGCCTGGCTGAACAAGCTCGGCGGATGGGACACGATCCAGACACTGATTCTCAAGCTCCCGAAGATGGATCGCTTCGCCCGGAGCATGATGAGCGCGCGCGTCGCGCGCATGCTCGGCACGCTGCTGCAGAGCCAGGTGCCATTGATGGATGCGCTCCAGCTCACGCGGGAATCGTCGGGACACGTCGATTACGTCAAGCTCCTGACGCGCGCCGAAGACGCTGTGAGTCGCGGCCAGCCGATCAGCGCCGTCTTGGCGCACAGCGATCTGATCACACCGGCGGTGCAGGAAGCGATTCGCAACGCAGAACAATCCGGCGATCTCGGCGGGCCGCTCGTGCACATGGCGGACTTCCTTGACGAAGAAAACGAAATCGTCGTGAAGGCCCTGACCAGTCTGCTTGAGCCGATGATTTTGATCGTGCTCGGCGGTCTTGTCGCGGGCATGGCGGTCAGCATGTTCCTGCCGCTGTTCGATCTGGTGTCGGCTGCTCATGGATAAAGGATGATGCTCAAACCAAAACGCTACAGCTTCATCGGACTGGACATCGGCGCCAGCGCCATCAAAGCGGCGCAGGTGTCGCGCACCGGCAAGCAGACGCGCATTGAAGCCGCCGCGGTGATTCCGTATCCGTCCACGCCGGCCGTTTTGGATGAAGCAACCGTCAAGCGGGTACGCGATGTGCTGAACCGACAGGGCTTCCGCGGCAATCGCTGCGTGATCGCCGCGCCGGCAGACAAGCTGCATCTTGAACTGCTCGATCTTCCTCCCCGCCACAGCGGCGCCCCAGTCGACCAACTGGCCCGCGCAGAGATGACGCGACTTGCCAAGCTGGAAGGCACCGCGTTCGAAATGGCGACGTGGGATCTTCCCGCACCGCCGCGTGGAGGAACGGGAACCGCGGTCATCGCCGTGGCAACCAAGCACGCCGACACCGAAACCGTCTACAACCTCTTCGATCATGAAGGACTGTCCATCGAAGCGATGGATGTGCAGGTGTGCGCCATCGCCCGCGCCTGTCGCACGCGGCAAAGCACTCAGGGAATTACAGCGGTGTTGGACCTTGGGTTCAGCCGCGCGGTGCTGATGTTCATTCGAGAAGGCGTGGTGGTCTTCCAGCGGAGCTTCGTGCTTTGCGGAACGGGCGCTGTGCAGGCAGAGTTAATCAAGCGACTGGGCATCGACGCCGACGTCGCAACACACTTGATGACCAAGACCGAGTTGGATCAACCGGCCAATTCCTCGCCGCAGATCGCCGCAGTGCAGACGCTTCTGGGGCGATATGTCGAAATGCTCAGCGAGCAACTGGAATCCAGCTTTGCGTATATCTCGCATCGTTACAGCGACGCCCAGCCGACGGAAATTCTCGTGATCGGCGGTGGGGCGATGTCGGGCGGCATTCGCGATCTGCTCAAGACGCGCCTGGCTATCGCGATTGAGCCGGTCGCGCCGATGACATTGGCCGAGTGTGCGCCCCTGGCAATGGAAAAATGTTCCACGCCGCTGCTGACAACGGCGGTGGGCCTGGCCCTTTACGAGGGAGATTGAGATGAAAGGCATCAATCTCATTCCGCAACCTCTGCGATTGGCGCGATCGCGCAAGCGGCGAATGCGCAAGTGGATGCTGGGCTCCGCCGCATACGCCGCTGCGCTGCTCATGGTCTGCGCGGTGATCCATGGGCTCTGGTCGAGCCAGGTGCGTGCGCAGAGTGGCGACATCGCCAAGACCAGCCATCGCATCGAAGACGAGAATCGCACGATCGCGGGACTCAAGGCGCAGCTGGCGGCGATGCAGGAAGCCAGCCGCACGTCAACAGCGATCGCGGATCAACCCGACTGGAGCATCCTGCTCTCAGCGCTGTCGGCGAGCACCGAAGATGAGCTCGTCTTCCGCGAGGTGCGCTTAGGTGCTGCATCCACGGGCGGAATGAGCCGCACCGTCGCGGATGAACCGTGGACGCCAAGGAGATATCAACTTTCTCTGCGCGGCACCGCTCGTGCGGCAAGCGGCGTCAGCAAATTCGTCAACAAACTCGAGCAGATGCAATTCTTCAACGACGTCAAGCTGCTGCGCACCACGCGCGAGTCATTCAACAACGCCCCTGCTACAGGGTTTGAGATGGAATGCTCGTTCGGCCAGCAACGGAGGGCCAAATGAGCGATTCATTCCTCAAGCGCGCAACTACCGAATGGCGGATGGACTCGATCGGCGTCGCGGTCTTTATCGCGCTCACCGGCCTGGCGTACCTGCTGGAGTTCGAGCCGGCCATGCGCGATCGTGATGCGCTGCGCGCCGGCGCAACTGAGTTGGCGGACAAACGCGAAACCAGCACCAGGCTGCAATCAACGATCTACAGCCTCAACAACCAGATCCAAGCGCGCCAGGCTGCCCAGGCGACTGAACTGAAGCTTCAGCCGCCCACGCAGATCAACGATCGGTTATCCGCCTTGTCGACGCTCGCCACGGATCACGGGCTCACGGTCGAAGCAATCGAACCCGGTGAAGCGAAAGGCGCGGTCCGATATTCCACGATCCCGATTCGGATCCTGGGCCGCGGAAAATATCCGCAGGTGGCCCGGTTCATCCACGCGCTTCGCACGGAATTACCGGACACATCGGTGACGGATCTGGCGATCTCTGGTGCGGGCGATACAGCCCCGACGGTCACGCTAAACCTCCTCTGGTACGCCGCCCCCGCGCCGGTTGTCGCCAAAAACGAGATGCAGTGATTTGCATTCGGCAGCCACGAATTGTCTGTTGTGGTTGCCATGAAAGTCACGAAAGAGCAAAAGGTATTTATCGGTCTTCTCACGGTTGGCCTGATCGCACTGGGCGTGGATCGCTTTGTATTGAGTCCCTCCAGTGCAGAGGCATCGGACGATTCGGCGTCGTTGCTGGTTGCCAAGGCGCCGGAGGCAAAGGCGACGCCTTCGTCCAATAACAAGGCGCCAACACCCGCCGCCGCGACTGCTTCCACAAACAATCCCGTCGCCCAGAAGCTTGTTGCGTTGTCGGATGCGTTGCATCTGGCGGATGTGCCGGTGAAGGACACCTTCGCCACGCCGGCCGCCTGGATCGAAAGGCCCGGCACGGTCGCCGGCGGAAAGCCGTTCGACCAGATGCACTCGCTCAGCGGCGTGATGGTTTCCGGACGTCATCCCGCGGCCATGGTCGACGGCAAGCTGGTTTCCGTTGGACAACTGGTTGACGGATACAAGCTTGTCGCCGTTGGCCAAGGCGTGGCGGTCTTCCAGATGGGTGACAACTCGGTCACATTGCGCAGCCGATAACCATCGCGGCGCGGGAAAAATTGTCACTTCAGTAAATCCACCTAAAGCGGATATGCAGTCCAGACGATGGATGCTGTAACCGCGTCGTGGGTTTTTCCCCCGCGGTAGAGAAAGAAGGGTTTGGAGGCGCTTATGAAGGTTCATGGGAAAAAGAATAGTGGCTTCAGCTTGATCGAGTTGGTCATCGTCGTGGTGATCATCGGGATCATCGCGGCGATCGCGATTCCGCGACTCAGCCGCGGGTCTGCCGGTGCGGCCGATTCGGCTGTCTCGGGCAACCTCGCGGTGCTTCGCAGCGCGATCGACCTGTATGCAACCGAGCACGGCGGGACGTATCCGACCGTCGGCACGTTCGACTCGCAGTTGACGCTGTACACCGATTCGTCGGGCAGCTTCTCTGCGACCAAGAGCGCGACGATGATGTATGGCCCGTACCTGCGCAAGGTTCCGCCGCTTCCGGTCGGGCCGACAGGCTACAAGAACGTCGCGACCGTCGTCGACGGCAGCTCGGGCACGCCCGGTACGGCTGCGGGTGGCTGGTTCTACAATGCGACCACCGGCGACATCAAAGCCAACCTGGTCGATGCCCAGGTCGACGGCAACGGCAAACAGTACAACCAGTACTAAGTCGCCCCTCGTGGCATTGGCCGTCTAGCGCCTTCGAATTCTCCGACCGCTCGTGACACATCGTGTCACGAGCGGTTGGCACGTAATGGACGTTCGCGCGATGCGATTCACACGACGAAACCCCGGCTTCAGCCTGATCGAGTTCATGCTGGTCATTGCGATCATCGCGGTGGTCAGCGCGATCGCGATCCCGCGATACGCGAACGCCACCAAGATGTATCGCGTCAATCTCGCCGCCAAGCGCATCGCACAGGATCTGCAGATGGCGCAGTTCCGGGCACGCACGCTGAGCGCGAGCCGAACCGTTGTCTTCAGCGCCTCGGCCGATGACTACCGCATCGCTGGAGAGAAGGACTTTGCCGACTCTACCGCCGCGTACAAGGTCAAGCTTGCCGAGCTTCCGTACCTTGTTGATCTTGCTTCTGCGCAGTTCGGCACGACCGTGGGCACGGCATCGGTCACGTTCAACGGTTTCGGCATGCCGGACAACGCCGGCACGATCACGATCACGTCCGGCGGCATGACCAAGACGATCCTCCTGTCGGCGTATGACGGAGGGGTGACGATTCCATGAAATCTCGAATCTCAAATCTCGGATTTTGTTTTTCGAATTTCAGATCGCAGCGCAGACAGCGCGCCTTCACGCTCATCGAGATGTCGATGGCGATCGTCATCATGTCGATCATCATGCTCGGCTCGTTCTCGGTGCTGCTGATGGCGTCCAAGGCGCTGCCGGATCGCACGACGGGCCCTGGGACGCACATGGCTGCGGCGCTGGCGATGGATCAGCTGAGCTACGACTTGTCGTACGCCAACACGATCATCACCAACACCGCGACCGACATTGAGTTCCTTGTCCAGGATCGCAACGCCAACGGGATGGCCGACAAGATCCGGTACACCTGGAGCGGAACCGCCGGTGCGCCGCTGCTGCGATATTACGCGCCAGGAGACGCATCCACGGGCACTTACACCTACGGGCCGGCGATGACGGTGCTGGCGAGTACGCAGGAGTTCGCGCTGACCTACGACAAGCGCGCAACCACCTACGCAGTTAGCGCGGGACAAAGTGCGGAAATGCTGCTCAACGGCTTCGACAGCGCGGCGAATACCGCAGACTCAACGATCACTGGGACGAACTACATCGGCCAGTATTTTTTCCCCCAGCTTCCGACTGGGTCGACGGCGTGGAAGGTGACGCGCGTGAAGTTCAAGGCACGGTCCAGCGGCTTTGTCAGCGGCGTGATCACCTGCCAGCTGCGCACCGCCAGCTCCGGATTGCCCACCAGTACCGTGCTTGAGTCGCAGACACTCAACGAGTCGCGCTTGAACACGGTCTACACCTGGCAGCAGATCAACTTCAGCACGATCACGGGCCTGGCGCCCAACACCGGGCTATGCCTGTGCCTGCTGCTCAATGCCAACAGTCCGGCGGGCGATATTCAGTATCAGAGCACGGCAACGCCGACACAGTTTGCGAACATGCTCGTCTCCACCGGATCCAGCACGGCGTGGACGGCGACGATGAATCAGAAGATGAACCTGCAGGTTTACGGAACGGTTACCACGGGCAACGCCAGCGTCTCGCAATACAACCTGACGGGCGTGCGCGTGCTTCTGCGCAGCGGGCAGGGCAACGGAAGTCGCATCCGGAACACCGTGCGAATTCCAAACGAGCCATGGGTGAGCGGCTGATGCAATCACAATCGTCCCTATCTCGCCGGCGAACGCGAAGGGCGCTCACGCTGGTCGAAGCCGTCACCGCGTGCCTGGTGGTGTCCGTTCTGATGGTCTCGGCGATGCGGGCCGCGGGCGCTGCGGGGATGTTTCAGTACAAAACCGCAGACCGTGCTCGCGCGCGGTTTCTCGCCGGGCAGCTGCTGACCGATGTGCTGGCGACCAGCTACGAAGAGCCGGTGGACGCCGTTGTCTTCGGAACCGAATCCGGCGAGACGTCCAGCAGCAAGACCAACTATGACGATGTCGATGACTTCAACGGCTGGAGCGAATCGCCGCCCCAGGATCGCGACGGAGCCGCGATGAGCGACCTATCCGGATGGACGCGCAGCGTGTCGGTCGTGTGGGTCAGCAGTACATCGCCGACAACCGTCTCAGGAAGCGAGACAGGCGTGAAACGTATCACCGTTACCGTATCGAAAGGCACGCAGTCGCTGGCGACGCGCACGGCGATCAAGGTGAAGGCGCCGTAACTGAACAGCATGGGCATCTGTCACCCTGAGCGCACTCGCGAAGGATCTGGCCGATCCCTCCAGGAACACTGATGTTTCGGAGTACCTTAGCATGACAAAGACGCCATCTCGTAAAGTCTATCGCCGCCGCGGCAGCGTGTATGTCCTGATCATCGGGGTCTCAATGCTTGCTGCGACGATCACGATCGCGGCGACGCTTGCGGCGCGCTCGCAAGCGCGCGCCATCGAAGGTTCCAACAACGCCGGCGAGGCCCGCGCCTACGCTCAAGCGGCCGTCGACATGGGTCGTGCCTACATCGCTGCCAACAGCAACTGGCGAACCGCCCGCGCCAATGGCAACTGGTTTACCGGCACGGCGATCGGCAGCGGATCGATGTCGCTGGACGTGACGAACCCGGCTGGCACGCTCAATCGTTTCAACGCCGACCCGGTCATCCTCACCGGCACAGGCACCTGCGGCGCATCCATCCAGACCGTGCAGGCGACGCTCACCCCGACGATCAAGCCGTATAGCTGCCTTGCCACCGCAATGATGGGAGGCGGAAGTCTCATCCTTAACGGCTCGGATGTATACCCCGCCGGCGCGCTCGTCTCGACCAATTCCTGGGTGAAAGTCGACGCGGGGACGGACGTTTACAGCAACATCGAAGCTGCCGGGACCTTTAACGTTGGCGGATCGTTCTATGGCACTAAGACCAGCGGGACGGCCCCGCGCACTCTGCCTGGAGCCACCGCATTCGACTATTACACCGCCAACGGCACCACGATCAGCTTCAGCGCAATCGGAGGCAAGCTGAAAAATGGCGTGCTGACTTCGGCCGCCAACTCGATCACCGGTGCGGTGAATCCCAACGGCATCTACATCATCAACTGCGGCGGTCTTGATCTAGACATCCAGAATTGCCGGCTTTGTGCAACCATCGTCGTGCTCAACTGTCACTTCCTTGACATCAAAGGCTCGATTCGATGGCTCCCGGCGGTCAGCACCTTGCCAGCTCTCATGGCGCAGGCCAGCACTGTCCATATCAAGCCCGATTCCAGCAACTTGAACGAGTTGGATATTCTGGTGAATCTCAATCCGGCCGGCGCGCCCTATCCATGGCCGACGGGCACGACCAACGCCACGTTCCTGGATTCCTACGGTGCAACTTTGCGCGGTCTGATGTATGTCAACGGCGACGTCAAATTTGAGGACAGCACAACCCTTGGCATGCTGATCGCCAGCGGCAAGATCGACTGCACCGGGGAAACGGTCAGTTGTACTTACGATGCCACCTATCTTCAGAACCCGCCTCCGGGTTTCTACGACGTGGACATGACCACCACGAGCAGCAGCTATACACAGGTGACGTACTGAGTGAACGCTGGCTGAAGGGACACAGCTAGATCGCCGTGCAGATCTTGGCGCCGATCGAGTAGCAATCGTCGCCGACGGCCCGGCAACTGATCACGCGGAAGCAGATGTCCGACTCTCGCTTGCGCGAGCTATCGCCGCCCAGGCACAGCGTGAAGTAGGTCTCGGTTTCCATCGGCTCGTTGTGCAGGAATCCCATGCCGGTCTTTGACAGATCGCGCACCTTGATGGTGAGCGATCGCTCTTTGTTGCCCTCGCCGATCTTGATCGTTGCCCGGCCAGACATGCCGACCCGCGGCTTCTGCCGTTTCTCGACAGCTTTGCCGCCGCGGTTATCTGATCGAAGCGATTCGATGATTGTGTAAAACTGGTCGCTGGATAGTTGCACGGGCTTACCCCTTTCTCTACGCCGCGAATTTCTCGCTGGCCTGGTGCTTGTTCACCAGGGCATCAAAGCCGGTGAAATCCAGGCGCACAAAGATCGGCACCAGATTCGGATCGAACTGCCCGCCGGCACAGTGGAGCATCTCGGTCAGCACCTTGTCGCGCGACAGGGCGGGGCGATACGAGCGCGTTGAGCTCATCGCGTCGAACGCGTCGGCCAGTCCCATCACGCGCGCCACCAGTGGAATGTTCTCGCCAGCCAGGCCGAACGGGTATCCCTTGCCATCCCAGCGCTCATGGTGATGCAGCACAGCGGGCAGCGCTTTCTCGAAGCGCGGGATGTCTTTCAAAATCTCATGGCCGATCAATGGGTGCCGGCGAATCTTGGCGAACTCCTCATCAGTCGGCCGGCCGGGCTTGCACAGGATCGATTCAGGCACGCCGATCTTGCCGACGTCGTGCACCATTCCCGCGATGCGGAAATCCTCGACCGTCGTCGCCGGCAGGCTCATCGCCTGGGCCATCAGCCAGCTCAGGTGCGCGACGCGCTCCGAGTGACCGCGGGTGTAATGATCCTTGGCATCGATCGAAGCCGTCAGCGCCCGCAGCGTGCCGAAGAACTGCGCCTCCTGCTCGACGAACCGCGCGATGTTCTCGTGGAAAATCCCGAGAAATCCCGCAGCTGCTGCGAAGAATTGCGTCTCGCCGCTCTTCACGCCCGGGTCTTCGCCGTGCTTATTGCCGGCGCACAGGATTGCGATCACACGATCGTCGTGAAGCACCGGCTCGGTAATCACTTCCGATGTCACCAGCGTCGAAATCGCCGACGTGCCGGGCGCATGAAGCTTCACAAAATCCGGTCGATCGGCGGCCTCGAGCAGCGCGGCGCACTCACGCTGTAGCGCTGCGCGATCGCAGGGCGGATCACCTGCGAGAAAATGTTGATCCGCCAGATCCCGAACTTCCTTGTTTTTGGCCTGGAACTGAATCATCACCCATCCGAACGGCAACGTGTCCAGCAACTGATCGCAGATCTTCTGCACCAGCTCGGCTGGCGAGCTGATTCGGTTCAGCGCCCGCGACAATCCCAGCAGCACGTCGTTCTCCTCGTACGACTGCGCCAACTGAGCGCTGAACTGCTGGATCGTTACCTGGTCTCGGCGGGTCTTCTTCAGATCATCAAACGTCCAGCGGAGCATCGAGGCGAGCTGTTTTGTTTGCGATGAATCAGGAACCAGCACGGCGCTCACGCTCACTCGTCGAGCGCCTTGTTTTTCTTCGAGCAGGATCAGGCATGATGATCGGTTAATGGCAACCGGCTCGGAAGGGAAGCGCGCCGAAATGCTGGCGATGGCGACCCGTTGGGCGATCTCGTTGGCATCCACTCCCATGGGGAGGGTGGTTGGCGCAGAGATGATCGACCCCGATGCATCGCACAACCAGACGGGCAGCTCCAGCTTGGCGCATCGCTGTGCGATGACTTCCTGCACTCCGCTCGGTTTGATTGCGATTGCGCTCATTGTATTACGCGTTTCTTATGCGGCCATGCGCGGCGGACCGATCAGCTCCTCAATCTTCGCCACCAGCGCCTTGCTGCTGAACGGCTTGGCCAGCAGGCCTTTGATGTTGGTCTGTCCCAGCTCTTCCGGAGACAGCAGATGCCCGCGCGCCGTCAGCATCAAAATCGGCGTGCTGTTGGTGTCCGCGGTTTCCTTAAGCTTGACCGACATCTCATATCCGCTGAGCACAGGCATCTGAAAATCGGTGACGATCAAGTCCGGCCGATGCTCGCAAGCCAGGTCAAACCCTTCCTGTCCGTCATTGGCCACGATCACCTCATCGCCCAGCTGTTGAAGCTTGTGCGAGAGAACCGACGTGACATACGCCTCATCATCGGCCAGAAGAATCTTCCGTCCCATAACCAAAGCCCCTGCTTCGGAGCACCATCGCTCCAGTGAATTTATCGACCGAACTGGATATGGGATTGAGGCTAAGGGAAAGCGGAAGCAGTCGTTGGCGGGTCGTAGCTCTTTTCGCAACGTAAGTGATTGATAGGCAAACTTTTGCGGGATCACGGCCTCATTTCTCGTTGCTGGGATCATGATTACCTCTCAGATCTCACCTCTGCCAGATAGACCTTCGTCTTTCCTTCATGCGATGAGTAATAGCTCACATAGATCACGCCGTCCTTCACAACCAGGCCCGCGTAGCTGGTGTCGCCGCTGCTGGGAAGTTTGAGGCATTCTTCCAGCTTGGCGTTGGCCACGTCCACCCAGCAGAGGCTGGTGCGCACGGGTTGATAGAGACGAACGGCAGCGAGCAGGTTGCCGTCAGAGAGTTCGATCAGTGCGGGGCCGCCGATTTTGGTATTGATCGCTCGCCAGTCCCACTTGTCATATGGCGGGGCGGATGTGCCCAGCAGCGAACTGTTCGGCGTGCCGTCCTGGCGCAGCAGACAGAAGGCACTGCCATCGCGGCGGAAGACGATGTCGGATTCGTTGGGCTTGCCTTCGCTTGCGGCGCGGTCGATCTGCGTTTCCCAATGCGTCGGATCGGTTGCTCGATAAAGCCGCACGAACGCATCGCCGGCGGTGTCATATCCGAAGCAATAGCCTTTGCCGTCAGGCGCAAAGACCGCCCGCCACATCCAGATGTTCTCTTCCGCAACGCGCGACGGCCCGCTCCATTTAATGCCATCATCGGACAGCCATATGTATGAACGATGCGGCCCGCGCTTGGCGCCCGAGACATCGCACGCAGCGCCGATCAGCATCAGTCGGCCATCGGGCACGTGCGCGAACTTCAGCTCGCGCAGATCTTCGCCCGCGCCCCCGTGCAGAAGGGCGGCGGATTTCCAGTCTCGCGCATCATCCGAAACCAGCACGCGCACCGCGCCGTCTTTGGAGACGTGCGCCGATGCTTCGCGGAAGGTGCAGAACCATCGGTTCTTGAATCGCGTAAGATCCGTAAACGCGTTGTGCGGGGCGGCGTCCCAGATCATTCGAACCTCGCCCAGCGCAAGCGTCGGCCGCGTGGAGGGGTTCGCGGCGAATGCCGGGCGAGTCAGGATTAAGAACGTGCAGATCAGCAACGGATAGCGGGGCATGCAATGTTGTACCGCCTCCCGCAGCCGGCGTTTCATCCCGAGGGAATCGGTCAGATCGGCAGACATGAGGACTTCACAGTTGAATAGATTAGGACACTCGAACCCACGGCGGACGACGCCTAGAATCGCTCCAGCCGGGTCACGCTTGACAGTCTGAGAAGCGAGGCTAGATTGTTTCGTCCGCCGGAGAGGCGGTTGATTTTCCGCGGTAGCTCAATGGTAGAGCATCCGGCTGTTAACCGGAATGTTGTAGGTTCGAGTCCTACCCGCGGAGTTTTCCCACCGGTCGCGAAACGGCCACACAAATTAGTTTACGCAGAGGTCCTGTTCGCCGGTCGGTCGAACTTTTTGTTTTATTGGCTGAGTGTTGCTGACGGTCGCGAACCCAGCATGAGTCGCCAAGGGCGCGGCGCCCAGGGCGTCGGATGCTGAAGGGAGGCTCGAAAGGGCAAAACTCTCAGCTCTCGGCTGCCCAACCCCGACCAGCGTAGTAGCCACTTGAGCCAACGCGGGTTAGCTTGGCGTCGCGATGTCGAAGTCGGATGAATTACCGTCAACCTCCCGTTCAATGGGAACCCAGCGCGTGCTGTTCCTATCAACCGACATGGGGATGGGAGGTGGGGCCGAAGAGCAGGTGATTCGGTTGGCGTATGCGTTCCATTCGCGCGGGTGGGAGACGTGCATTGTCTCGCTCGTGCCGCCGAGCCCCATGCCAGCAGATTTTGATGGGCGCGGAATTTCGCTTTTGCATCTGGATATGCGGCGAGGAATTCCCAACCCGCGCAGCTTGTGGAGATTCGCGCGCATACTGCGGGATTTCCGCCCCCACGTTGTTCACAGCCACATGACCCACGCGAATTTGCTGGCTCGGATCGTACGAATCTTTCAACCATATCCCGTGTTGGTCTGCACGCTTCATGCGATGAACATGGCGGGCGTGGAGCGAGGAAACGGAAAGCTGCTGGAGACTGCCCATCGTCTAACGGACTCGCTGGCCGATCGAACCACCGCTATTTGCGACATGGCAGCGAAGTATTACGTGCAATGTCGCGCTGTCTCCGCATCACGAATGCTGCTTCTTCACAATGGAATCGATACCGATCGTTATGCCCCCCAGATTGCCGTGAGAAATCAACGCCGGTCGGAACTTCAAATCGATGGCAACCAATTCGTCTGGCTTGCCGTCGGTAGACTGGAGCAGGTGAAGGCCTATCCGACGCTGTTGAACGCTTTTGCCAAATATCGGATCCAATGCAGTGGCGAGCGCCCGGTGTTGTTGATTTGTGGTCAGGGTTCTTTGTTGCCCGAGCTGGTTTTGCTTGCCCGGCATTTGAATATCAGCGAGAATGTGCGCTTCCTGGGCCTGCGAAGTGACGTCGCAGATGTCATGAGTGCCGCCGACGCGTTTGCACTCTCGTCGGACATGGAAGGCTTGCCGTTGGTATTGCTCCAGGCATCCGCCGCTTCGCTTCCGATCGTTGCAACGGATGTTGGCGGAAATTCAGAAGCGGTCGTGCACGGCGTGACGGGTTTTGTTGTGCCTCCAGGGAACCCGGAGTTGTTCGCGCGCGAGATGGTGCGCGTCAGTGCGATGAGCCCATCGGAACGAGCCAAAGTGGGAGCCGCGGGGCAGGCGCGGATACGCGAATTGTTCGAAGCGGAACGAATCGCGGACAAGTGGGAAAGACTCTTTACCCAGTTGCTCGATGCCGTGGGTGGCGTCGCCAACTGTGAGGCGCGGCGACGAGCGCAAGGCGCCGCAAGTTAGTTTTGTGGATGGGTGTGTCAGTGGGTTTGAACCACGGTCTCACGAGCGAGATCGATGGGAGGGAAAAACATGCAAACGAGCGTTACGCCCGAACGCGCCGCTGCGCGTTCGGTGAGTGGATCATCTCTATTGCCGACAGGCGGTGAGCATCAGCCGCCCGTGAGCCTGGGGCTGGCAGGATCAATAGCCGCGCGAATCGCATCGCACGCGGCGATCGCACCGGATCGCCCGGCAATTCTTGACGGATCTACGAACATAAGCTTTGCTGAGTTGGAGCGGCGTTCAAATCAACTGGCGGGGTATCTGCGCGAACTTGGCGCGGCGCCGGATTCGTGCGTCGGGCTGCTGCTCGATCGATCGATCGATTTCGTCGTCGCGGCACTGGCGGTCATGAAAAGCGGCGCAGCGTATCTGCCGCTGGATTCATCGACACCCGCTGATCGCGCGGAGTTCATCCTGGCCGATGCCGGCGCATCCATCCTGCTGACACACCGCGGGAAGGCACCGGTGAATCCTGTCGCGCAAGGCCAACGGCGTGTGATCCAGATCGACGGCGCTCACGCGCCGGAAATCGCTTCTCGCTCTAGTGCGCCGAGCGATTTTGATCCGGCGCCGCACAGCCTGGCGTACGTCATCTACACATCCGGTTCCACGGGCCGCCCCAAGGGTGTGGAGATTTCTCACGCCAATCTCTGCAATCTCATCGATTGGCATCAGTCGGCTTTCCATGTAACGGCGAGCGATCGGGCCAGCCAGGTTGCCGGGCTGGGCTTCGACGCCGCGGTTTGGGAGATCTGGCCGCACCTGACCGCGGGCGCAAGTCTGCATTTCGCCGATGAGATGACGCGTCGCTCGCCGCAGGCGCTGCGCGACTGGATTGTCGCCGAGCAGATCACGATCAGCTTCGTTCCGACGGTTCTCGCCGAGCAGATGTTGCATGCGAAGTGGCCGCACAATACCTCTTTGCGATTCCTGCTTACCGGCGCCGACACGCTTCATCGGCGGCCCAGTGAGCATGTGCCGTTTGTGGTTGTCAACAACTACGGACCGACCGAATGCACAGTGGTGGCGACCTCTGGAACTGTTTCCTCCAGCGCCGAAGGCGCCCCGACGATCGGCCGGGCGATCGCGAACACCTCCGCATTTATCCTCGATGAATCGTTGCAGCCTGTTGGCGATGGAGAAGCCGGTGAGCTCTGCCTGGCCGGTGCGCATGTGGGTCGCGGATATCGAAACAACGCAGCACTTACTGCCGAGCGTTTTGCGTCGTATACGCCGCCGAATCGTTCGCCGGTCCGAATCTATCGCACGGGCGATCGGGCGCGATGGATGGAGAACGGTGAGATTGCTTTCCTTGGCCGCGTCGATGATCAGGTAAAGATCCGTGGCTATCGCGTCGAGCTGGGCGAGATCGTGGCGTGGCTGGATAAGATTCCCGGGGTCGAAACCAGCGCGGTGATCGTGCAGGACAACGACTCGGTCCCGGAGCTTGTCGCATACATCGTTGCCGCTGAAGGAGCTCGGCTGAGCGCCGCCGATTTGCGCGGGTTTCTGGGCTCACGCCTGCCCGATTACATGATTCCGACGCGCTATGTCTCCATGGCGGCACTACCAATGACTTCCAACGGCAAGCTCGACAAATCTGCGCTGCCGGCCCCGAATCACGACAATCTCATGAAGAGCGAAACGTCGGCCGCGCCCGCATCGGCCAATGCCGACGGGTACGAACAGCGCATCGGCGACATAGTCGCGACGCTGCTCGGCCAGCCCGCGGTGCGGCTCGAAGATAATTTCTTTATGCTAGGCGGGCACTCGATGCTCGGCGTGCAGTTGGTGGCGAGAATCCGCGATACGTTTGGCGTGAAGCTTACCCTGCGACAATTGTTTGGCGCGCCGACCGTGGCGGCACTTTCTGCGGAGGTTTCTCGTCTGGTCGCGGCGAAATGACAGTACAGGAACCGACGCTGATGCACGCGCAAAATACTCCAATTCCCGCCGCCGCTCCTGAGCCGCCGCTCAGTTTGTATCACCTGCTGGATCCGGAGGTGCTGGCGAATCCATATCCACTCTATCATCGCCTTCGCAGCGAGGATCCGGTGCATTGGGATCCGTACCTGCATGCGTGGATCGTGACTCGTTATGAGGATGTGATCACGGTGTTGACGCATTACTCCGCTGGCCGCACGCCTACGCCACAGTTTTTTGAGGCGCTGGGCGCCCCCGAGGTGGCGCCGATTGCGACGGTGATGGTCAAGCAGATGCTCTTCATGGACGCGCCGTCGCACACGCGCATCCGGAAGCTGGCGGGCGGAGCATTTGTGCCGGCGCGCGTGCGCGTTCTGCGTGATCACATTCAGCAAATCGCCAATCGCTTGATCGACGCAATCGTTGCGCGCGGCACCGGCAAGATGGATCTGCTCGCCGATTTCGCCGAGCCGCTGCCCGCCATCGTCACCGCTGAGATGCTGGGCGTGCCGACGGAAGATCATGTGCAGCTCAAGAACTGGTCGGTGACGTTTGCCGAGATGCTCGGAAATTTCCAGCACAACCCGGATCGCCTTGGTGACGTGCTGAAAGCCGTCGAGAATCTCAGCGCCTACTTCCAGGCGCGCATTGCCGAACAGCGTACCAGGCCGCGCGAGGGGCTCATCTACACCTTCATGTCGGCTGAGGTGGATGGCGAGCGTATGACCGACGAAGAGATCGTCGCCAACTGCATCGTCACGATGGTGGGGGGATTGGAGACGACAACCAACCTCATCACCAACGGCATGATCTCGTTGATCCGCAATCCCGATGAGCAAACGCGCCTGCGAAACCATCCCGAAATCATGACATCGGCGGTCGAAGAGTTGCTGCGATATGAAAGCCCCAGCCAGCACACAGCCCGGCTGGCGCCGGACGATCTTGTGCTGGGCGGGAAGCAGATCAAGAAGCGTCAGGCGGTGATCGCGGTGATGGCGGCGGGAAATCGCGATCCGCAGCGTTTCGCCGATCCAGATCGGCTGGATCTCACCCGCCCGGACAATCGGCACCTGGCATTCGGATGGGGCGCCCATTTCTGCTTCGGTGCGCCGCTGGCGCGAATCGAGGGGCAGATCTCGTTCGAATCGCTGCTGGCTCGTTTCCCCAGGATCGAGTTGACCGGCGAGCCGCTCGTGTGGCGCGACAATCTCGGCCTCCGCGGGCTCAGGTCTCTGCCGTTGAAATTCGACGTGAAGTGATGACGACAAATGATGACGACGGGCGCGGAATCAGCATCGCCAGCATCACAAGCGACGACCGCGCGATTGCAGCCCGCCGTGCCGAACCTTCGCGTCGCTCGCTTCGATGATTATCCGCAGATCCAGCGACTTGAGTCCTCGCACGGACTGCTGACCCTTTCGCCGCGCGACTGGCAGAGCGTCTGGGCCGACAATCCACTTCGTGATCGCCTCGGCGAGGATTGGCCGATCGGTTGGGTGCTGGAGGACGCCCAGTGCCGCATCGTCGGCTCACTGGCAAACATTCCCTCGCTGTTTACGCTCAACGGACAAGAGCTTGTCGCGGCGACCGGGCGGGCGTGGGTCGTCTCGGCTGAATATCGCGGCATGGCGCTGTGGCTGATGGACGAATACTTCAACCAGAACGCCGTCGATCTGTTCATCAACACAACGGTGAATTCCCTGGCCGTCGATCCGTTCACCGCCTTCGGCTCGACGCGCGTTCCGCTGGGCGACTGGGAGACGGCGGCGTATTGGATCACGGCATACCGGGGCTTTGCGCGCGCAGCGCTGCGGATCAAGAACATCCCGTTGCCCGGGGTGCTCGCAATCCCGGCGGCGGGTTTGCTGCGCGCGAAGGATTCGTTTTCGGCCAAGCCATTTCCGCGAGGTGGGAGTTCCAGCGATGTCGCCGAAGCTGGATCGTTCGGTGCGCGGTTCGACCAGTTTTGGCGCACGCTTCTGACGCAGAATCCTCACAAGCTGCTCGCCGTCCGCGACGCCAGGACGCTCGCATGGCATTTTGGGGGACCGTTGCGACAGGGACACGTGTGGATTCTCACTGCATCCCGCAGCGGGCTGATGCGCGCGTACGCGATCCTAAAGCGGCAGGATCATCCCGCGTCGGGGCTGACGCGCATGAGGCTCGTTGATTACCAGAATCTCGACTCAGAGGATCATCTGCCTGTACTGCTGAACGTCGCGCTGCAGCGCGCACGTGCCCAGGGAATTCACACCGTCGAGCACGTCGGATGCGATCTGCCCAAGATGCGCAGCTTTGACGCCTTCGCGCCGTATCGTCGCAAGCTCCCCTCCTGGCCATACTATTTCAAAGCGGCAGACGCAACCATCGACGCAGCGCTGCGGGATCGGCAGGCGTGGGACCCGTCAACTTTTGACGGCGATGCCAGCCTATAGAGTTGTCTCTGTGGAGCGCCAAATGACCGGCACCGGCGAGCGGGAATGGATCGCCGTTGCCGCCACGTGTGTCGGCGTCGGGACATGCAGGGTCAACTGCCATCCATCTGCGCGCACAGAATCGAGCGATACCGATTCAGGTGACTGCGATAACCCTGCTCCGCAGGCCTTAAGATACGCCTCTTTCAGAACCCACAATTCGAAGAACTTCGCGCGCCGTTCCATCTCGGCAAGTCCGGCCAACATCTCTTTCTCTTGATCAGAGAAAAAATGCCGCGCGACCGCATCAACTTCGACTGTACGCGTTGTCAATTCAGCGTCGATGCCAATCTCTCCCACGCGTGTCAAAGCACATGCAACAAGATCTTCAGTATGCGTCAGGTTGAACCGAAGCGAGACAAACTCGCTTGGGGTAGCGATGGACGGTTTGCCCGAGGCGCTCTGAACAAATCTCCAGGCTGACGGATCGACACCGGTGCAGGCGGACAATGTTGTTCGACATAGTGCACGCGCGACAAGATATTTGTGCTGCAACGCCTCGGAGTTCAATCCAAGCATCCACCGCCTCTCATCTGGTGACAGCCACGAAAGGCATCGCTCCGCCAGTTTCTCAATCGCGATATCACGTGGACGGACCGACGACACACTCACGTGATTCAACAATCCTCCCCAATTGAACTTTTCGCTCTGAGACATCGCTGGCGAAAGAGAATACTGGCGCCAAGCGCGTGTTGACAGCGGATAGTTCGAATAAGTTGAACGCGTTGCTAGTCGGGCCAAGCCTGCGGGTTACCGAGTTCCTTCCGCCGTCGTTTTGAATTCGCTGCGTTCGCCGCCTTGCCCCTTTGCGCCGCAGGTCATTCGTCGCCAACGAAACATCCGTCGCCACCGGGTATGCTCGCTCGACAGCAAGGCGCACCCAGTCCTTTGCTGATATATCTACCATTGATGGTCGCGCCAGGATTTCTTGCGGCTGCGTCGATGCGTGAACGCAGCGGCGAAAGCGATGGATCTCTCGGTTCACCTGACATGGGCGCGACGTCGCAGCAGCGCCGAGGTGACGAACAGACCACAGATGCCAATTGGTTCGGGAACGAGCACCGCTAAAGCGCCAGACAACGGAAGGTGCTTGTTGAAGTTCATCGCCAGCTGCGTGAAGTCCGCGGTATTGGTTGTCCCGTCGTAATTGAAATCGCCCTCAACCCAGAACTTACCCGGGCCACTTCCGAAGTTGGTGGCGACAGCGTTGAAGTCCATTGCATTGACCTTGCCGTCGAGGTTGGTGTCGCCGAGGTAGGTGTAGCGAATCAATACATCGGAACCATCCACAGACTCGCCATCGAAGCTGTTCACGCCAATGCTGGAAGCAGTCGCGTAGCCGAGCCCGAGGGCCGCCGGTGCGATGGAACTGATTAGTTCGCGCGAAGACAGGTCGGAGGCGACGCTCGCCAGCGGGGTTGAATCGAGGATCAGGTCGTTGCTGGTCAGGTCGAAGGTTCCGCCGTCGATGGTGAGGGTTCCGATCCGGCTGGGTGCGGCGGCGCCTGAGGGAATCGTGGCGTTGCCGTAGATGCTCAGGCGATTGGCGCGGATGGAGTCGGCGGCGCCGACCGAATCCGGCCCGATGATGACACTGCCGAGGCTTGCGGCGATGGGCCCGCCGCTGAAGCTGGATTCGATGTCCATCGTGCCGTTGCCAATGAGGTTGACTTTGCTCTGGCCGGTGAGCGCACCGAGAAACACCACCGTGCTGTTGTTATTGACGGTGATGCTGCCTGCGGAGGTGTTGACGGGGTCGTAGAACGTCGTCGTGCTTCCGCCGGTGATGGTGATTCGCTTGCTATTCGTGACCGGACCGTAGACATCGCTGAAACCGGCGGAGAATTGCATCGTGCCGGTGTTGGAGATGCCGGCAGCCTGCAGGGTGCCGCGAAGGTTCAAGGTGCCGGCGTTGGTGAGAGTGTTGGTGACGACCAGGTTCCCAATCCCGCCCGCGGTTGCACCGGCGTTGTTGGTGAAGGATCCGCCGAATCGCACGGATCCGCCGAGCAGGGAGATCGCGGCGTTGTTGGCGTGGGCGGTTCCGTCGAACGCGAGGATCGCGTTGGGATAGGCCTCCACGCGTCCGCTGTTGGTGAGATTGCCTGAGGCAGATCCGCTGCCGGTGATGAGCCCGGTGTTGTTGATCGCACGCGTTGAAAGCGATCCACCCGCAAAAGTAAGGGCGCCGCCTGCGGAGATATCAAGCGTCCCGTTTGTGAACGCGAGGGTTTTGTCGCTGGTCAACTGAAGCGACGGCCCCAGCAGCATTCCCGGCGCGATGGCTAAGGTTGTGAAGTTGTTCACGCTCAGCGTTCCGGATTTGAAGTTGAACGACCCGCCGATGGTTCTATCGACGGTGACGGTGCCGGCAGAGATCGTGCCCCCGTCGAGGTTCACCGAGGTAATGATGTTGAAGTCGCTGCCGGCGCTGATGGCGCTCGATGGGCCGATGTTCACGTTGAGTCCAAGCAAGCCAGAATCGAGATTACCCGTTTCGATCGTTCCGGAATTGAAGAGCAGCGATCCGTTGTTGATCAGCGAACCATAGAACAGCGTGCCGCCATCAAGCGTGACCTGCGCGCCCGGGTTGATTTCCAGAACGCCGATCCGCAGCTGTTTGTTGGAAGTCAGATCGATGTACGGGCCGATTGCGAGCGAGCCGGTTCCAATGACCTGCCAGTTGAAGTTGGAAAACGTTCCGGAGAGCCAGTTGAAATTGCCCTGGTTGGTGAAGCCGCCGGTGGACAGTGTGCCGCCGGCCAGGGTGATCGTGCTGTTGGGGTAGCCGACGTAGTAATAGGTTGACAGGATGCCGCCAGGGCCGATGTCGATGGTTGCAGCTCCACCGCTGGCCCCGCCCAGACTGCCACCGGCGTAGATGGCATTGTTCGCGAGGACAGATGCGCCGTTTCCGGAAACGCTCAGGGTCGAAGTGGCGTTCTGGCTTCCGGTCATGTTGATCGTCCCGGTGCGGACGACGCCGCCGTCCTTCACTAGAAGTATACCCTTGGCTGAACTGGTGAAACTGGTTTGAAATCCCAGGACCATCGTTCCGTCGTTCCGAAAGCTCGAGCCAGCTCCCTGAACGATCAGCGTGCCCACGCCCGAGCTGTGTGTGGTGAGGCCGGACGAGCGGTTCAAGTGGCCAATAATCGTGTTGCCGCCAACGGTCAGCGAGCCTCCACTAAAGACACTTAACGTTCCGTCGCTGTACGCGCCAACAATGAGATCGCCGGAATCGGTCAGCGAACCGCCATTGTAGATCCGAACGTCGCCGCTGGAATTCGTCCCGACACCGATCGAGAGGAAGTTTGTATTTACCCTGCCGCTGCCTGCCACCTGAAAGAAAGCGGACTGGGATGGGTCGGGCGCGATCGTCATCGTCTGCGCGAGTAACGTGGAGTCATTCAAGACGGCCAGACTGTCTCTGACCTCAAGCCCGGCAAGGTTCAGAGTACCTGCGGTCCAATTCAACCTGGGTGTGGGCAGCGCGTTGGATGCAGCGTAAAAGGCGGCATTGATCTGTCCGCCATTCAGGTTGATTCGCGAGCCGTTCCACTGCCCAATCGCGTCGGCATTGACTGTGCCATTTGTGCCGACATTCAGCGTCGCCGTTCCACCGCTTGCCAGTGAGCCGCCGCCGATGATGAGTGTCGAGACATTCAAGACGCTTTGAGATGCGCCGTTGCCAAGCGTCATCGTCGCGACCGCCCCGACACTCTCTGCCAGGTTCAGTCGCACGGTCGAGAGCGTTCCGCCCGAGATGATTGCAGTCCCGCGGCTGGTGGCAAATTCGGCGATACGAAGCGTGCCACCGAACGATGCAGCGCCGCCGGTCTGGTTCCAGGTCGCTGTTCCATTTCGGCCGATGTCGGCATCGCTCAAGACGTTCAAGCTGCCGGCGCTACTGAGATTGACGGTGCCGGCGCTTCCTGCGTTGTTGGCGAGGATCAGGAACTGTCCGACGGTCATGCTTCCGCCCGACAGGTCGTATCGGCCGGTACTGCCGTTGTTGTTGCCGAGATAGAGCGTTCCGCCGAGTGTTCCCACGCCACCCGTTTGGAGGAATGTGCCGGCGCCGGATTGTCCGACGGACATCTCGACGGTGCCGGCGACCAGGTTGTTGATCGTGAGACTGGCGTTGTTGCTCAAGCTCAACGTCCCAACGGCACCGGAGTTGAAACCGATGTACATGCGATTCAGACGATCACTGCCGCCACTGAGCGAATAGCTGGCGAGAGCGCCGCTGTTGAGGCCTATGACCTGTGAGGTGGAGAGATGCGTGCCCCCGGTCTGCACGAACGTTCCGACGCCGCCGGCGCCGATGTTTTCGAAGACGCTGCTGAATGTTCCGCCGGCGAGATTGTAATAGCCTGTGCTCGTGGCGTTGTTGCCCAGGCTGAGCACGCCGCCGGCGAGCATGCTCACGAAGCCGCTTGTATGGTTGAACGTGCCAACACCGCCGCTGTTGCCAAGCACGAGCAACGTGCCAGCGGAAAGAGTGCCGCCGTCCATCTGATAGATGCCGGTGCCGGCGACGCCCGACAAAGGCGACGCGAGATAGATGGTTTCATCGACGATGTGCGTTCCGCCGCTCTGTACGAATCGTCCATTGCCGCCGAAGCCAAGGCCGACATTCTCAAAGCGCGTGCGAAGTGTGCCCCCGGACTGTGCAAGCGTGTTCGTCGTCAACGAACTGGTGCTGTACGTGCGCAGCCAATAAAGTCGGGCAGCCGAGTAGTCGCTGGCGGAGGTGAAGTTGACGGTGCCACCCGCGGGCAGATTAACGTTCACCTCTTCCAGATCAATCCCGCCCGGCGGCACAACAGCCGGCGTCCAATTACTGGCGACGCTCCATGTGCCGCCACTTGCGCCGGTGTAGGAATGATTCACCGCCCATGCGATGTCAGCCGTGATCAGAGAAACCGCCGCCAGAAGTACTTGTTTACGATTCATGTTGATTTCCTAGCTTCGTCGTCGTCGCCGCGAATGAAGCCCAAGGGAGACAATGAGAAATGATGTGAACATGCCCGGTTCCGGCACGACGACGAGCGAGATGTCATTTCCATCCCCGCCGCTGTAATCAATCTGGAAGCTTTCGCCGGCGGCTTGAAACACGCTGAGATTCGACAGGTTCGCAAATTCCCCGCGCCCCGGCGGCGGAGCGTTGCCGGGGATTTGCATGATCACGAACGTCGTGCCGTTGGACAGAACGTTGCCCGCAAGGAATCCGCCGAAGTCCAGCACCGCCAGATTCGCGCCGCCGAGCGTCACGCTGTTGGTGATGATCACTTGATCGTGGAATCCCGGGCCCGTGCCGGGCGTCAGTCCGCCGATCTCGATTTCGAGCGTGGAGCCGGAATCCAGGGTGAGCGTTCCGACGGATGCGATGCCGGGTGAATTACCCGGGGCGAACGTGCCGCCCGGTTGCACATGAACCTGGCCGGCGATCGATGCCGGGCCGGCGAGGGTTGCGCCGGAGTTTACGGTGAACTGGATCGACGGGCTGGTCATGCTGCCGAAGATTGCCAGGTGCGCGGTGTCGGCGACGGAGATCGGCAGGTTGAAGTCGTTGGACTGATTGGCGATCACCAGCGTGCCGGTGCCGCCGATCGTCAAACCCGTTGCGGTGCCGGGACCCAGTGATGTCGTTAGCGCTCCGCTGAGCGTTGCGGTGTTGTAGACGTTGAGACGATGCTGATAAGCGGCCAGCGCGCTGTTGGACGGATTGAAGAGACGCGTCGGGCCGAGGAACTCCATGTTGCCGCCGGAGAGTGCCGCGGCACCTCCAACCGCGCCGCCCGAGATCACAAGAGACATCGATGCGGGTAGCGCGTTCGCCCCCGTGAGAGGCGACGTGCTGGCGAAGGTGCCATAAGCAATCTCAAGCGATCCTGTTCCCGCCGCGGTCTTGGAACTCACCGTGAGCGTCCCACCGTCGTCTGTGCTATTCACGCCATCGAAGATCCGCCCGATCTTAAGGCCGCCGGCCATGTTCACGTTGGCGCCGTCGAGCAAAAGGTTGCTGATGCCGCCGGTCTTGGTGATGAGTCCGCCGGCGCCGGTGGTGATATCGGCGTGAATGATCACGCCCGGCGTAATGCTGCCGGTCGCCAGTAGATCAATCTGCTTGGCGGTGTTGCCCATGTTCAGATGTCCGAAGATCTCGGCAGATCCTTGTGTCGTTGAATTATCCGCAAAGATTCCCGCGCCCGTGATGCTGAAGGTGCTGACGCCGGTGTCGAACTTGCCGGCATTCTGAAAGACCAGACCACCTCGGCCGATGTTGGGATTCTGATTGACCTGCAGCGTGCCTAGGCCGGTGATGACCGGATCGCACAGGATCGACGTGGTAAGCGTGAGTCTTTTTCCCGCGGCAACGCTGATATATGCCCCGGTCGCGCCGCCGCCACTTGCGGTGATCGATCGGTTGGTGGTGATGTTATCAGTCACAACGAGAAAAGCCTGCGGCCCGGTGAAATCGACGCCGTTGGACGGGCTGCCCAGGCTGGTGTCCCTGCTGATCACCAGCGCCCCGCCGTTAATGCGCACGCCGCCGGAGAAGGCGTTGTCTGCATTGAGCACCAAGGCGCCGCCACCAGTTTTCGTCAGGCCACCGGTGCCGGCGATCGGCGCGTTGATCGTCGCGGTATACGGCAGAAGGTTACTGTCGACCTGTACCTCAACGGTGGGCGTCGTTCCCAGCACGAGCGGCCCGGCGCCTGCGGTGTTAATCGTGTATCCGTTACTGAGAAATCGCACCCCGCCATCGACTGTTACGCCTGCCGCGGCGACGTTCACGATGCCGGATGTTCCGCTGAAGATCGCGGTGTCGGCTTGGGTGAAGGTCGTCGGCGCATTCGTGCCCAAAGAAGACGTGTTCCAGTTGCTGCTTGAGGTATCCCACGTCGCCGGCCCCGCGCCGCCAACGCCGGACGCGTTGCCGTTCAGATCCCAGTATTTGTCCGCCGCCAGCGCGGTGTCAGTGATCGTCAATCCAACCGATGTGAGCAAGCCATTGCTGTTATTGCCCGGCGTGTCATCAACGATGTACAGCTTCCAGTTCCCGTTGACGGCGCTGCCGGCGAATGCGCTGGCAAATGATCCGCCGGTGGATGGTGCACTCAGCGGCGACGACGGCGCGGGTGCAGCGAAGGTGTCGCCGGTCTGGCGGTTTGTTGGCAGATACGTCGTGCCTTGCAGCGGCTGGCCGTTGTTCGGCATTGCAAGCGTGCCGTTATCGGCGATGTTAAAAATGTATTGTCCGCTTCCATTCGGCGAGAAGCAATCGGACATGAAGATGTACCCCGTGCCGGCGGGCGAGACGAGCATCATGTCCAGGTCTTGCAGATTCGTGTGCGAGAAGCTGAACGCCAGCGAGAACGCCGTTGCCGGCGAGCTGAATCCTGAGAACGAGAAGTTGATCGGATACGGAATGCTCGCCGGCTGTCCCGTCGAATTGGACTCGATCAGAGAGATGTTTGTGGCCGTCACCGTGCTGGTGGTGGCAATGGCGTGTTGCTGCACAACAACGATCGAAACAGATACTGCCGCAATGCGAATTGCAGCCCGCGCGCGTTTGAACTGCATCTTCTTCCCTTGACTGTTTGAGACCCTTCGATAGGCGAGGTGAAGATAGAAATCTCTGAACCGTGCGGCAAGAGCGGATCCAAAATCGACAAGATTTGGAACCTTCTAATATATGCGATGGATCTGGCTCTGAATCAGTGGGCGAGCCCAGCGACCCACGAGAGAAAGCACAACCTTTCGCAGTTTTGCTTGTTTTGCGGTCTTCGCGCCATTTGCACGGCGAGCACATTGTTGGGAGCCAATATTTGCCTTGATCTGCCATGGGTTCTTCCGTTCTGACTCGCCCTGATACGGCGAGCCTTGCGCGTCGCTTCCGCTACTTTTTTGCGACTTGATTCGATTAGGATGCTGCGCGGGATGGAATTCGTTTGAAAAAGTATGGGCAAAAGAAGACCCAGCCGTCAGTTCCGAACTCTATTTGCTTGCTCGGATCCTCTTTTCAGAAAAGAAGTGCGACGATGCGTACGACGCCACCGCCCGCGTGCGCGAGTTGGATCAAAAGGTCTATCCCCTGGGACATACTGCTGTGCACCGACAAGGTGATCAACAACCCCGAGTCGCACAATCTGGCGTGTCGCGCCTACTTCGTAAAGAGCTGCGCGCTGGCCAACGCGCATCGAATCGCCGAAGCCCAGCAAGGCTTCGCCGCCGGCGATGCGCGGTTTCAGAGCATCGATCCGCGCAGCACCGCATTTGGGCAGAACAGCACATGGGAACAGTGCAGCGACGCGCGCAAGGGAGCGATACGGGCCCTCGCACCAAGGCACCATCCGAGGCGAGCGGTTTATCTCTTCTACATCTTCGTCGTCATCGTCGGCGGCGACGCGCACCCAGCAACGACGCCGCCGCAATCGTCATCATCGATGCCGGCTCGGGCACGAGCGAGCCAAGGGCGCCTGCGGAAACCGGCGGCGCCGGCAAGGCGAAGCCGAAGTTCTGGCCCAGCGCCGTGAAGTCGAGGGTATCAACCTGGCCGTCGAAGTTGTCGTCGCCCTGCGTCCACAAATTGGCGCCGCCCACGCCGAAGTTCGTGGCAAGTGCGTTGAAGTCCAGCGCGTTCACCTTGCCGTCGAGGTTGGCATCGCCAACCAGCGTATAGCGCACCAGCACAGTGGTGTTGTCGATGCCCTGTGTAAGGAAGCTGTTGACGCCCAGGGTCGACGCTTCGCCGTAACCCAACGCGGTCTTGTGCAGGTTGGCGCCATCTGCGGCGACGGCTTTGGCGGTGGAGCTCTGGAGTCCCGCGCCATCCCACGTGCCGTTGTTGCGTCCGGTGATGATCATTCCGCGAATGTCGGTAAACGGTGAGCTGCCGGCGACGTAATCGATCGCCAGCGAGTTGTTCGAAAGATCCAGTGTGCTGTTGTTGAGGATCGACAGGCCCGGCACATACGTCAGGCCAGTCGGGTCGGAAGCCGAGGTCTTGGCCGAGACCTGCGCGAACGCCTGGCTCGATGCCGTTCCGATCACCAGCGTGCCGTTGGAGAAGTTGCGGGTATTGATCATCGTACCGGCGTTGACGTTGGTTCCGCCGGTGTAGCTGTTCGTGCCGGAGAGGGTCATCGTGAACGGGCCGTTGGATGCGGCCTGTTGCGTGAGCGAATGCGGGCCATTCACTTCGCTGATCGGCCCGGCGAGTTGGAACGGAGCGTTGGTGGTGTTGTTGGGAATCGCGTTGCTCAGGATCAGATTGCCGTTCAGCGTGACCGGGCTGTTGACAATGGCCAGACTTGCAGCGCCGCTGGCGGCATTGCCCATCTGGTTGCCGTCGCCGTTGATGCGGATGGGCATGGTGATGTTGCCGTTGGCGTTTTGCCAGAAGGTGAGCATCGTCGTACCTGGCGAGCTGGAGTTGACGTTGATCTGTCCGGTGCCACGCGCTGTGGTCGTAGTCTGAATGGCGAAGTTTCCGCCGTTCACCTCGATGGTGCCGCTGGTGATGTTGCCGGCGACAATGCTGACCTGCTGGTTGCCGATCTTTGTGAGCGTATGCCCCGCCAGGTCGAGCAGCGCAGCCCCGCTGCGGATGTCCCATCGGCCGAAAGTCCCACCCTGGCCGAAGTCATCAGACTTGATGCTTGCATCAGCGGTGAGGGTGATGCTTGAGACGGTGGTGGTCTGCGAAGCACCGTTGTTGAACAGTGCGGCCGATCCATTGACACCTGTGCCGGCAATGAAGAACGGATGCGCTGAGAGGTTGACACCCTTGGTATCGAAGGCCCCGCCGGAGTTCACAAGCACCGAGCTTGTGCCCAGTGCGCCGGTGGCGGTAACCCCCATCGTTCCATTGTTGACAATGGTCGTACCGCTGTAGGTGTTGGCCGCGGTGAGGGTGAAGCTTCCGGTGCCGTTCTTAACGACGTTGCCAGTGCCGCTGATCGTGTTGCCGATAGAAATATCGTCGCTGTGATCGAACAGCAGCGTCCCGCTGTTAGCCATGGCGCCGCCGCCAATCGAGCCGGCGGTCGATCCGGCGCCGATGCGCAGCGTACCGGCGCTGATGGTCACCGATCCTCCCAAGGTGTTGTTGGCAAGGAGCGTGGTGGTGCCTGTACCGATTTGATTCAGCCCGCCATTACCGTTGATCACGCCAGGGAAGACGACTTCGTTGCTGTGGTTGACGATCAGCAGGCCGTTGTTGTTGAGCGACGTGGTTCCCAGGCTGCCGGTGGTGCCGCCATCGCCCAGTTGCAGCGCTCCGCTGTTGACGTTGGTCGCGCCGGTATAGGTATTGGCGCCCGTGAGCACGAGCGTGCCGGAATTGACCGTCAGCGCGACCGTTTGGTTGCCCGTGCCGAGCTTGTCAACAATCGCGCCGCCGAAGGTGCTCGATCCGCCGTTGAAGTTGATGGTCGAACCGGAAAAGATGCTGCTGTTTCCGATGATGTTCGACGCGCCGGTTCCATTGGTGCTGAGTGCCGCGAACGAGCCAGAATTTCCATTGAGATCGACAACGCCGCTGGTCGTGCCATTGCCCAGGACGAGTGTCCCGTTGTTCGGCAGCGCGGAGTTGGATCCAGCGACCAGCGTTCCGTTCTGCACCAGTGTTGCGCCGGTGTAGTTGTTGTTCATGTTGTTGAACGTGACCGTTGCGCCGCCGCTGATGGTGATGCTGGCCAGGCCGTTGATGCCGCTGCCGTTGCCATCCACCACGTAATTGCCGTTGATGTGGGTAAACGCGACCGCGTTGGGCGAAACGTTGCCTGACAGCCTCACGCTTCGTGCGCCACTCTCGCCGAAGGTGACGAAGTCGCCGTCGAAGAAGAAGTCGGAGATGTTCGACTGATCGGAGTTGGTCCAGTTCTTGGTCGTCTGAATATCCCAGGCGCCGGTGTTGAGACTGCCAACCCAGACAAGGTGGTTGGGATTGCCGGTGATGTCGACCTGCACGAACCCGGCTGCCAGCGATCCGCTGTTGATGGAGAAGCTGGTTCGTCCGATGGTGTTTTGCGAAAGAGTCGGCGTTCCCGTGCGCGAGCCAAACTGCATGACGGTGTAAGAAGACTGCGCGGGGATGGCCTGGTTGAGGCTGAGCGTGATGCTTCCGGACGCGAAGTTGGCGTTGCCGGTGACGTTGACGCGATCGCCGGTTGATCCCCCAATGTCGAAGCGCATCTCGCCGTTGTTGACCAGGCTCACCGCTTTGAGTGTTCCGACCGAGCCGTCGTTGGGGGTTGCACCGACGCGGAGTTTGGAAGAGCTGTCGATGTTGAGCGCGCCCACGATGCCGGTGGTGATGCCATCGCCAGCGCCTGACAGCGTGCCGTTGTTGAGGTTAACCGGCCCGCTGATCGATCCAGTGACGATGTAGGCGCCGCCGGTCACGTTGTGCGCGCCAGAGGTTGTGCTGGCGCCACTGTAGGTGACGGTGTTGGAGTTGTTCTTGTAGAGATTGACGGCGCCGGTGATCGGGTTGGCGATGGTGACGGCATCGTTGCGGTTGAAGGCAACCGTGCCGGAGGATGTGCCGGTGATCGTGCTGGTCGCTGCAATGGCGCCGGTGGTTCCGCCGTTTCCGATGTTGATCGTTCCGGCGTTGATCGTCGTGTTGCCGGTGTACGTGTTGGTGCCGTTCAAGGTGTAATTGTTGTTGTTATTGATCTTGGTGATTCCCAGCGAGGCGCTGCCCGCGCCACCGCCGTTGCGGATCGTTCCGTCATAAGTCTGATCGCCGCTGTTGGCGATGGAGAGGGTGGCGGCGGTGGAGCTGTTGTTCTCGACGGCGGTGAGATTTCCGCCGCTCAATCCGCCGACGGTGACCGACGTGCCGGCGAGGCGCAGGCCCGATCCAGTCGAAGGATTGTTGAGGTTGACCGCCTGTGGGGTGGTGGAGTTGAGCGCCCCGGCACTGGCGATCTGCACGGTGCCACCCTGGATGTTGAGCCCCCCGGTAAAGATATTGTTGCCACCCAGGATCAGCAGCGAATTTCCCGTGCCATTATTGTTCTTGACGATCTGTCGGGAACCTCCGGCTTCGGTCAGATTGCCGTTGAGAGTCATCGAGCCGGTGCCGTTGGCGTTGACTGGCGTGAACTGGAAGTCTGCATTGAGGACGATGTTGCTGGCGATGACGCAGGCGGAGTTGGTGTTGGGGGCGAAAGTCGCGCCGTTGTCGATGATGTTGCGCGAGAGATTGCCGACGAAGTTGAAGAACTGAAGCGAAGTGCCGTTGGCCAGCGTAATGTTGTTGTTGCCGGCGCTGAGGCTGGCGATGTTGGTGCTGGCTTCGATCTGAAGCGTGCCGTTGGACAGGTTGATGCTGCCGTCGGACACATCGACGTTGACCAGGCCATGCTGGGTTCCGGTGAAGGTGACGTTGTGGCCGGCCAGATCGAGCGCACCGGTGTTGACGCCGGCATTGTTGGCGCCGCGGATATCAAAGCTGCCCGCGCCGCCGATGGTGGAATCCGCGGTGAGGGCAACACGCTGGAAGGCGTTCTGCTGGCGGTTTGCAGCAGTGCTATTGGTGAGCACCCCCGACCCGCCAATGCCATCGCCGGCGATGTTTATCTTTCCAGCACATTGGGATCCTAAGCTTAGAATTCCACGTGGACAAGTTGTCGCG
>JADMIO010983851.1_pt1 | contig 52385 bp, 44 predicted proteins | sample 8958161 | NCBI WGS metagenome assembly JADMIO01 (sample SAMN16585339, study PRJNA669376) | soil metagenome | isolation source: Crop rotation soil | place: USA: Cullars Rotation, Alabama | collected 2011
ACGAAAGGCCCAGTCTTTCGACTGAGCCTTTCGTTTTATTTGACCATGTTGGTATGATTTAAATTAATACGACTCACTATAGGGTCAGTGCGGCCGCGACTTCAAGTCACGTGAATTCCAAGCTTCGGATCCCACTGTGCTGGAAAGACACGCAGATGGTGCATGATGCAGTTGTGCTTATGCGCACACAAAGTAGCATGAGCAAAGTGGTGCTATCGCGTTGTATGCAGCAGGAGGTATTGCGGTTTGACCCTACCCTCTTTTTCGAAAATCTGTGCAACGCATATCCACAGGCCTTTGTGTACGTAGTATCGTCGGCACAAACGGGAACATGGATAGGCGCCAGCCCCGAGCTGCTCCTGCAATTGGATGGCAACACCTGCAAAACAGTGGCATTGGCCGGAACCCGCCCCGCCAGCACCACCGGTCCCTGGCCACATAAAGAAACCGATGAGCAGCAACAGGTTGAACGCTATATAGAGAATGTGCTGACCCAACAGCAGCTGGCTTTCAAAAAGCATGGCCCGCAAAACCGAATTACAGGCGATCTGATGCATTTATGCACCGAATTTGAAGGATCTGCCCTGAGCAACAACAACTCGTCAATTACGCGCTTGCTGGAGGCCCTGAACCCCACCCCAGCGGTTTGCGGCATGCCCCGCCACCAGGCGCTCGATTTTATCAGTAAGCACGAAGGATACTACCGCAACTTCTACAGCGGCTTTACCGGGGTGATGAACAACAACAAGCTGAATGCGTATGTGAACCTCAGGTGCCTCGAATGGCAGAACAACCAGGTTACGCTATTTGCAGGCGCCGGCATTACCAAAGATTCAGATGCGGAAGCCGAATACCGCGAAACCGCCGCCAAAATGCAGGCCATAGGCCGGTTTTTGCAACATAGGTAATATACCGTGTAACCGGTCGCGGAGACGCCATGCATGGCGTCTCTGCGATCGGTTACACCTCGGCCTTGTTTAAAAAATCATTCAACGGTTTAATTGCCTTGCACACATCCACAATTTTCTTCTCGATGTCTTTTTCGAGCAGCTCTTTGGGCGAAAGTTTTAAAGAGAAGATGAAGCTCTTGTGTTTGATGTATTCTATCGCAGGGTTATCGGCCTCATACCCTTTAGGAGGCCTGCTCAGCTTCTCCCCTTCAAGCCCTTTAAAATATTTCTTCGCCGCCTTGCCTTCCACAATCTTTTTAAACCCGTCGGGATCATAGTCTATTTCCTGCCTGATAGCAGCCAGCACATTGGGTTCAGGCATATAAGTGCCACCCGCCACAAAGGCTTCTTTGGGATCAACATGAAAATAATAACCGGCATGCATCCCCTTTTTGCCCCCGGGGCTCATACTCGATCCAAAATTGGTCTTGTATGGCGATTTATCATTGCTGAACCGGATATCGCGGTTGATGCGAAAAATGGTGCTCTTTGCGTCGAGCCCGGCAATGGCCGGATCAAAAGTGCTGATGCCTTTGATAAGCTTTGCAACAAACTCTATCCAGTCTTTGCGCAATGCCTCGTACTCTTTGCGGTTGGCTTCAAACCACTCTTTGTTGTTGTTGGCTTTGAGTTTGGTGAGGAATGATGCGAGTTTCCTGAAGTCCATGGCTTTATTTTTATGAACTCAAATTTAAACAAATGCTTATTTTCGCCAACTTAATTTACCCCGCAGCTGTTGCGGGAGTTACTGTATTCACCCGTAAAGCAGGAAGTAATGTTTGACCGCGAGCGCCCGAGTTTTGAAGAGAGCAACAATGTAACCGTGAAGCGTTGCTTTTTCGCTTACGAGTTTGCCGCCGATTATGTAAAAGGAAAAGACACCGCCGATGTAGGCTGTGCCGACGGCTACGGCTCGCAATACCTGGCATCGTTCTCAAAGAGCACCATTGGCGTAGATTACAGCGAAGCCACCATTGCCGATGCGCGTAAGAAACACGCAGCCAAAACCAACCTGAGCTTTATCTCGGGCAACGTGCCTCCGTTGCCCCTCGAATCCGAAAGCCTGGATGTAGTCACCGCTTTCCAGTTTATCGAGCACATCCATCACCGGCCAGAATTTATGAAGGAGGTTAAGCGCGTTTTGCGTCCGGGAGGAGTTTTCCTTTGCACTACGCCCAACAACAAAATGAGTATTGCCCGCAACCCTTTTCATGTGCATGAATATAACTTCAACGAAATGCGAAGCGAGGCCGCAGCCATTTTTGATAAAATCGAACTCTGGGGCGTTCAGGGCAATAACAAAGTAAACCAGTACTACGCCGAAAATGCAGCCTGGGCTAAGAAAATCCTTCGCTGGGATCCACTCGGACTTCATAAGATCATACCTGCATCGTGGCTGGTGGCTCCCTATAATTTTCTTACCACCATCATGCGCCGCAACCTCAAGGAGCAGAACACCGAAACCACATCTATTCAAACTTCCGATTTTTTCCTCACGCAGGAAGACCTCGATCATACCTGGGATATTTGCCTGGTGGCGAGGAAATAAAGGAGGCGCCATTTGGTTAATGGAGGCGCCAGGCATGGGAAAGGTCATGCATGGCGTCTCTACATCTATTCCGGGTAGGATGCCCGGATACAACATATCACTACATGATCGCATTCGCGGAGACGCCATGCATGGCGTCTCTACATCCATGTTCCGCTGGCATACCCGCATAAAAACAAAAAAGGGGCGGCCGAAGCCACCCCTTTTTTGTTTGAATTCAATTTGTACGGGCGAAAGGTGTTTCGCCCGTACGTGGTATTAATTGGTTTTTGTAACCTTGGTTGTTTTGGTTAAGCCATTCATGCTCACTTTCACAAAATAGATACCGTTGGCCATGTTAGCCAGGGTCTTCAGATCATGATAGTTGCTGCCGGCTTTTACAGTGATGCTCTCTGTTGAAAGCTGTTTGCCCTGCATATCCAGAACTTCAATCTGTACCGGGGTTGCCGATACCGACTCGATGCTCAGGCCTGTATGGCTAACAAACGGATTCGGGAAGATCTTCACATCATCGCCCAGTTGATCATTCTTGTTCACTGTTGCTATTGATGAGAAGGTTTCGTTGCCATCCATGTCTACCTGCCTTAAGCGGTAGTATAAGGTGGCTGCGCCTGCTTTTACAAAGGCTTCCTTGTCTTCGCTGTTGTATACCGTGGTTACTTTGCTTGTGCCTTTGCCATCAACAAACATTACGTCTTCAAAGTTCACACCGTCTGTTGAACGGGTTACCATGAAGCCTTTGTTGTTGAGCTCGCTGGCAGTAGCCCAGTTGAGCAGTACGTTTCCATTTACGCTGCGTGCATTGAAGAACAGCATGCTTACAGGAAGTGGGTTCACCAAAGTATCTCCACCTATTGCAAACTGGCCGTAGTTGGTCATGCCTGTGCGGCTCAGTACCGGTGCTGCGTTGCTGCCTGTTGTGGTTACATGGGTTCCATGCAGGATCCACGAAGCAGCAGAGTTAGCACGGTTCAGCAATACCAGGCCGGTATAGTTGGCTACACCACCAAAGCCGTTGCCGTTGAACACGCCATTGTAAACGCCCCCTGTCATGGTGCTGGCAATATTCCAGTAACCATCGAGGCCGGCCCTCTTCACAGTAATAGCACCCTGGGTGAGTGGCAAACCACCGTTACCAGGTACGCTTGAAATGAAGCTGGCTGTAACTGGTCCAAGTGTACCAGGAATAGTAGTATAGTTAACGGTGGCTGTTCTGATCTTACCGGTATTGTCGCCCAATGGGAAGCTGATAGACGGATTCAGTGCCGACATATACCTCATGAGGTTTCCGTTTACCACTCCGTTTCCGCTGAATGCTCCAATCTGAGTTGGGCTGGTACCCAGGGCAATAGTGGCAGAACCAGTATTTAACCTTGAGTTGGTACCGATGATCAGGCTGTCTGAAGCAGTAACTGTTACAACCGAAGTACCACCAATGTTCAAAATGGTAGCATTAGAAACTTCAATCACACCACTTTGAGAAGTAGGCACATTGGTAACGTTGATGGTACCGCCGAGGTTAAAGAGAATCTTATCGGTAATTGCAGGAGCAGTACGTGCAGGAGTCCAGTTGCCAGGTACGGTTACGTCTGAAGAAACAGTTCCGTTCCAAACATACACTGCAGTTCCCTGTACCACATTCACCTGGTAGTCTTCGCCCTCGCCCCATCCTGAGTTGCTGGCGCCACAAGGCTGGTTGCTGGCTGGCTGAACGTCGTCGCCACCACGAACCCTCATTCTGAGTACTCCTGTGTTAGCTGTAGATGGAACGGTGAAGGTGATTACAGAAGTTCCGCTACCACCTGCATTGTTCGGGATCTGGAGTGGAAGCGACTCGGTAGTTTCGAATGTACCGTTGCTGTTGTAGTCAATCCAGGCCATTGCATATTGGTTCGGGTCAGAACCGTAATCAAGAGTGAGCGTATAAGTACCACCTTTTGAAATGGTTGGTACAGCAACACCAGTTGAATAGTAGGTATACTGACCACCACAACCGGTGCTGTTATCAAGAGATCCTAACCTTACACGTGCAATATAATCAGTACCGCAACCGCTGGCATAAGTAGGCTGGCAATATGGAGCCCTGATCTTACGGTTACCTGCAGGAGCAGTAGTGGTTGGTGTCTGAGGAGTTCCACCCACAGTAATCGTGTTGATTTCAGCATCCACAGAGTCGCCGATGATGGCAGTTGCAGGTGTGTTATAAGTTAACCAGAAGTAGTTGATGCCATTGGTAATTGGCTGGCTACCCGAGATGTTATAGGTTCCGCTTGGTGAAGCTACCGTGGTTCCAAATTGCTGAGAAGTTGCAAACGCGTTGCTTGTACCTGTGTACCAGATTTTGGCACCAGCGATATTGGTAGTTGCAGACGAAGAACCATTGGTGCTCAGGCTGAAGTTGGTTACGTTAATAGGCGAACCGGTTGCACTTCCTACTACCACAATTCTCAACATCAGGTTATTTACCGAACCTTGCTCAACCTGGCTCAGATCAGGATGCATGGCATCTGAACCTGCATAGGTCATTGGCGAAGATATTACCAGGTTACCTGTTGGGTTGTTGTTGGTTGGAGTTTTCCAGTTACCAAAGATTTGCATGCTGTCTACGCGTGCATCGAGAGTTGCAAGGTTTGGAGCGCCTGATGACACGTCGTATGCCAACCAGTAGTTAATAGTATCGCCGGTGGTACGTGTTACAGAGTCGTTAACTATGAAGCTGAACGCACCGCTTGGCGAGAATACAGTTCCTACGAGGTTTGTATTGTTAAAGTTGCCCGATGTACCGGTCTTATATAACTTGGCAGAAAGAATGTTTGCCGGAGCCGAAGTACCTGATGTGTTGAACCTGATCTCGGTTAAGTAATCCAGACCGCAGCCCGATACAACAACCGGAATTTTGAGCACTGGAATATCAGTAGAACCAGGAGCTACAAAGCCTGTTTGCTGAACCACAGAGCTCGAGCTGTAAACCAACACCGGTGGATTTTCGTAAGCACCGATCTTTGGAGGAACATTCCTTAAAGTACCATTGATATCTGTTGGAACCAGGGTAGTATAATCTACGCCGGTATAACAGGTACGAACGTTGTAATTGTTTGCAGCAAGATTTACAAAGCTTGGATCAGCATTAAACGATGAGTCGCCACCGTTGGCTGCAGTTTTGTAGTTAGAAGGTGTATAAAACACTGCATTCCTGTAAACAAGCGAGCCGGTAGTGGTATTGGTAGCGTTGTAATAATCGTTGTAGTTCAGAATATTGCCTGTAAGCGCTGCCGAAATGTATGCAGGAGTAGCAGAACCAGCATACACAGAAAAGATGTTATTCTTTACAATGTTGTTGCTTCCTCCGGCATTGTAGAATGCGCTGTATGTGGTTGAGGTACCCGGGCCAACCATTGCAATGGTATTGTGGAGTACTTCAGCAACTGCAGTAGATGAACCCTGGTACAGGTAAAGCCCGTAATAACCGGGATATGAAGAACCGGTCTGGCTGGCAATTACGTTGTTGTAGATCTTAGTGTTGCCCGCAGTAACGGTTTGTTGTGGGTAATAGCAGTAAATACCATAACCACCAAATCCGGTTACCTTGTTGCCAATGATCTTATGGCCTGCAGCTGTATTGGTAGTCTGGTTATAATAGAAATACATACCCATGTATCCATAATTCGGATTTCCAGACAAGTTCAGCGTGTTGCCAATGATATCAATTGAATTGTAGTTATAAGCGATATAGAATCCGTAATAGTTGGTACCATTCAACGTGTTGTAACGAACCTTATAATCGCGGTTCGAAGTTGTGTTAGATGAACCATACATATGAACTCCGTAGCCACCGCCATTAATTATGTTAGAATCAATAACAATAGAGTCGGCACTAATTGCAGCTGAACCGTATCCACCGGCAGTACCTGTTACACTTATGCCATAGCATGAAGAGTTGGTAGAGGTTTGATAAGGAACGTTGATCACGCAATTCACAATAGTTAGCTTATTACAGCTTCCGTTCATACAAATACCTACTGCCGATGCATTGGTATTGGTTACGGTAATGTTGCGGAACGTGATATATTTTGCTCCGTTGAAGAGAACCGGCGCGGTGTTTGGAAGGCTGCTGGTAATGATGCGGGTTGCAGCGTTATTTCCTTCGAATGTAATGGTGTTTACACTGTTTGCTCCCGTTACATTACCTAAGGTAATTGGAGCAGTGACAGAGTAAGTACCGGCGCGCACATCAAAGCTAACAGGTCCATCAATACCAGATTGGTTTAATGCATTAGCTGCCAGGGTGAAATTGGCGAAATCAGGCGTTACACCACCAATGGTATAGGTGCCGTGCATGGGCGCGTACAAGCTAACCGAAATCGTATCATTGGTCTTGTCAAGGTCGGTGTTACCGTTAGGTGAGTCGGTGAAAACCTTGAGATTGTTGATACTGCTCAAAGTAACCTGGTTAGAACCTGTAAAGGTAATGGTATCGTTTCCGCAAGTGGCCATGGTTCCAGACCAGCCTTGTGTTACCGGAGCAGAGGTGTTTAGCTTGTAGCTCGCATTAAACGAGGTAACGGTGTTTCCGCCGATGTTTACCACCACAAAACGCAGATCCTGGGTTCCAAGGGTAATGGGAGCCGCCGGAGATACCAGCTTGGCTACATACAGGTTTTCGCCCGAGCCTCCCGTAAACTCATCGCTTCCAGGGTTAGGCGTAGTAGAACGTACATCGCCGTCAATGTCGGTAGGTACAGATGAAGTAAGATCAACACCATAACCACTGCAACCATGAGTTAAATGATAGTTGCCAGGCAAAGCAGAAGAAACAAATGGAGGAGCAACATTGTACGATGAGTCTCCACCTGCCGATGCTGTGTGGTAGTTTGCTGGTGTATAGAAAACACCCCTGTAGATCAGGTTTCCGTTAACGGGGTCAGTAGCATTATAATAAATATTATAATTCATGATGTTGCCACTGAGCGAAGTAGCGAGATAAACCGGTGTTGCAATGCCGGCATAAACCGCAAAAATGTTATTCTTAACAATGTTGTTGGTACCCGTTGTGTTATAAAATGCAGTGTATGTATTTGAAGTACCGGGACCATTCATGGTGATGGTGTTATGGTAAACTTCAGCCACTGCGTTTGACACTCCCTGGTACAGGTACAAACCATAGTAGCCCGGATATGAAGCTCCGTTCTGGCTTGATATGGTATTGTTGTGAATCTTTGTACGTCCGGCAGTTGCGGTTTGCATGCTGTAGTAGCAATAAATACCGTATCCGCCGAAATTCAATACTTTGTTCTTAATGATGTTATGGCCTGCATTAATATTTGAATTCTGATTGTAATAGAAATACATACCCATGTAAGCATAGTTAGGGTTACCTGTCATATTCCAGGTGTTGCCCAGCACATCAATTGCATTGTAGTTATAAGCTACATACATACCATAGTAGTTCGTATTGTTAAATACGTTACCCCTGATCTTGTAATCGCGGTTTGAAGCTGAGTTTGAAGCTCCGTACATCAACAAACCGTAGCCACCACCGTTGATAATGTTGGTGTCGATGCAAATCGAATCGCAAGTGATTGCTGCAAGGCCGTATCCACCACCTGTACCGGTAACACTGATACCATAGCCGGCTGATCCGGTTGAGGTCTGTACAGGCACATTGATCACACAACGATTGATGGTGATCTTGTTTGCAGTGCCATTAATACAGATACCAACAGATGATGCATTGGTATTGGTTACCGTAATGTTACGGAAGGTAATGTACTTGGCGCCATTGAAAACAACCATCGCGTTGGTTGCCAAAGAACCGGTAATAATGCGGGTTGCAGCATTGTTGCCCTCAAATGTGATGAGGTTGGTAGCGCTTGCACCCAACACATTTCCGATAGTAATAGGAGCGGTAATGGTATAAGTTGCTGCACGCACATCAAAATTAACCGGTCCCGAAACACCGTATTGAATCAGCGCATCAGCGGCCGCCTGGAAAGTTGGAAAGTCGGGAGCCGTACCACCAATGGTGTAATTTCCGCTCATTGGCGCATACAGCACCTTTGAGATAGAATCGTTGGTGCGATCGGCATCGGGATTTCCATTTGGAAGCCTGGTGTACACCTTTATGTTATTGGTTGACCCAAGCGTAATCTGGTTTGATCCTGTGAACACCATTGTGTCTACTCCGCATGGAGCAAGGCCGGCACCGGTGTAAGCCTGGATAACAGGTGAACCGGTGTTGAGCTTGTAAGCAACATCATAGCTGCTCACTGTATTGTTACCCACGTTCTTCACAATCAGGCTGAGGTCTTGAGAGCCCAGCGTAATAGGAGCAACAGGTGTAAGCAGATTAAATGCCATCAGGTTATCTGCAACAGCGCCTGTAAATTCATCGGCACCCACATTAGGTGTGGTAGAACGCAGATCACCGTCAACGTCGGTTGGAACCGATGCGGTAAGATCTACACCATAGCCGCCGCAACCATCAGTTAAGTGCAGGTTCTGGCCAGGGATAGGGCTGATAGCCACAAAGGAAGGACGTACGTTAAACGAAGAGTCTCCACCGGCAGCTGCAGTGTGATAATTTGCAGGAGTATAGTTAGCACCCCTGTATAATAGTATACCGGTAGTTGGGTTGGTGTAATTGTAATAGTTGTTATAGTTTACAAGTCCGGCAGATGGACTGGTAGCAAAATAGGCAGGAGTGTAAGCTCCGGCAGTTACTGCAAAAATATTGTTCTTCACAGTAAAGGCCGTTGTTCCCGATGCATATAAGCCATAAGACGAAGCCGAAGCCTGGCCCGCGCCATTCATCACAATCGTGTTATGGAGCATTTCAGCTACACAGCCGGCATTTGAATAATATAACCAACCATAGTAACCATAGTAAGTACTACCATTACCGCCGGAGATGATATTGTTATAGAATTTGAATTTAGCAGAAGCCGCAGAAGCCTGCGGATAATACATGTAAACACCGTAGTACCCAAAATTCATGATCTTGTTTCCGATGATCTGGGTTGAAACAGTGGTGTTGCTCGACTGGTTGTAATAGAAATACAATCCCATATAACCATAATTCTGGGCGGTCATATTGATTGTATTGCCAATAAAGTCTATTGCATTGTAGTTATAAGCGATATAAGCACCATAACCGTTGATATTGTTGGCAGTGTTATAACGGAATTTTAAGTCGCGATTGGCAGTAGTGCTCGATGAACCATAACAACACAGACCGTAACCACCACCGTTTACAATATTGCTATCGATATAGATGGAGTCTGATGATTGTGTTGTAAGACCATATCCGCCGGCCGATCCGGTAATTGAAATACAGTAACCTGTGGTGCTGGTTCCGGTTTGAACCGGGATATTTACGACACAATTGTTTACCCGTATTTGTTTACACTGACCCACTATACCAACACCCACAGCCGATGTGCTCGTGTTGTTGATGGTAAGGTTTCTTAAGGTAATATAGCTCGAGCCGTTGAATACAAAAATGCCCGTTGATGCAAGGTTACCCGTAACAATACGGCTTGCAGCGCTGGTTCCTTCAAAGGTTATGGTGTTTACATTGTTAACTCCCACTATAGTAGCAGGGAAAGAAATTGCAGAGGTAACAGTATAAGTTGCCGGCGAAACAAGGAAAGTAACCGGGGCACAAACGCCACCCGCCTGGAGGGCCGTTACAGCTGCAGCAAATGAGGTAAAGTTGGTGGTTCCTGTGCCCGATGGGTTAATGGTATAGGTACCGCCCATAGATGGCTGCTTGGCTACCACAACCGTATCGTTCAGTCGCACTGTATCGAGCACGCCGTTTGGCGAAGAAGTCCATACTTTAACATTGGCAACGCCTGTTCCAAAAGTATAGTTACCGAGGTTGAGCTGGGCAGTTTGGGGACCGCTGCCACCAAAGGTATCGAGTGTGCTGGTATATGAAGTACCTGTTTGAGCTACGCCATTTACGCTCCAGTTAACATTTACGCTGGTAACCTGGTTGGTACCAAAATTCTTGATGGTTGCATAAACCGGCATTGAGCCCGGGGTGCAATAAGTAGTTGGAGAGTCGATAGAAAGAACGCCTGCATCATTTCCGCCGGCCGATGAAATATCAACACCGCAGTTAAAGAGGTTGGCGTCCTGGCTGCTGTAGGTTACCGGACAACCAGCAGAATTCCACGTACGGCGGTAGCCTGAGCGAGGTACGTTCGTTACCAGGAAGTTTCCTGAAACGCAGCAGTTGATTTCCACTACCAGGCTCTTGGTGGGATCATACAGGAAGGGCGAGTTCAGCGTCATCATGAGCCAGCCAGCTGCCGTAGACGTAAGTGTTGCTGAGGTTACTGAGTACACTGTAGTCATCGCACCGGTATAAAGAGCGCCGGTGGGCAGGGTGGTTGCAGTGGTTTGCCCCATCCTAATCGTCATGGTGTAGGTCGACGTGTTTGATGCCGTGCCCTGCACATAGAACTTGGTGATGTTACCGAAAAAGGCCCCGGTGAATTCGCCGGGAGCGATCAGGCTTTGCATGCTCTTGCCGCCCGTGCTGGAGCCGAATGGAAAAGAGTTACCAGGAGAGTTTACGTTACCCGTGTAAAAAGCCGGTGTTTGCGCAAACACCCCCGTAGTGAGAAATGCCAGGAGTAGCAGCCCTAAGAGCTTGCCAAACCCGATCACCCCTCTGGTCTTAGTAGATGTTTTTTTCATACTATATGGTTTAGGTGTGTGTTTAGTTTCTTCATTTTAAGTCCGTCGACTTTTTTCGAAAATCAGGCCTTCAAGATATGAATGACTTATTTGAGCGCAAATACAAAATCCGCAGGTTAGTACTATCCATTGATTTTCAAGTGGATAAATGTGCCCATTAAGAAAATTTTTACATTTAAATGAGAAAAAATTAAGAAAAATCGTCAAATGGCCTTAATTTTTAGTTAATTTAAGATTAAATTAAGAAAAGCGGGGTATGCAATTTTGACTATTTTCATGATTCAGGATGATGTTTTTTGTTTCTAAAATCTTGTAAGCCTGCAGCCGGCGGGCAATTGCAGACCCAGCACAAAGAGACGCCATGCATGGCGTCTCCGCAAATCGATGCCATCGGGTGTCTTGCCAATCCAGAAAGGTCGCATATTGCGATGGCCTGGCAATATAACGACCAAGGGGCGGCCGAAGCCACCCCTTGGTTGTTTTGAATTTCTTCATTAGGGGCGAAAACTGTTTCGCCTCTGCTATGTCTAATAAAGAATTTTACTAAACCAATTCTTACCATTGGCATTTAACTGCAACACAAATACGCCATGTGCCTGATCTTCGAAGTTAATTTCTGTTTGGCCGGTAAAGTTGCCCTGCCTAAGCTCACGGCCCTGCACATCAGAAAGGATCCAGGTTACGGGCTGCTGGCAGGTGGTAGTTATATTTAACCGGCCTCCTACTAAGGGGTTAGGATAAACACTAACCTGGCCATCTGTAACAGCCTGATCAAGTCCTTCGGCTTGTTTTAGCATAAAGTACGAAGAGGTATCTGCAGCGCCCGATGCAGGATCCATTATCAGGATGATACCACTGCTGGTTTTCATCGAAAAATTGTAGGTAAGGTTGAGCGGGTGATTTTGAGCACCCACGGCAGGGCCCATGCTTTCGAGAGTTTTCAGCGAATCGGAGCTGAAGAACAGGAATACACTGTCTACATCATTTGAAACCCATGATACCACCACTGTTTTATTTTTCTCCCATACGCTGGTGAGTGTGGGTTCAGTAATAGCCAGCGCCGGATGCTTTACCGGGGCCGTATCACCTTTATAGGTCATGTTGTTGAAGTTGATGAGATTTACCCATTCAGGGTGATCGATAAAAGGGTTACGGTTGTGCTGAATAGAAAATACATATTCATTGCGTGCAATTTCGAAAGCATCGGGCGGGTCTTGCTGGTGCCAGGCCTTGAGGATGGAATCTTTTTGCGTAGCCTGCGATATGGCGCCAAGGCTCCAGTTCTGGCCATTTACCCCATGATAAGCAGTACACATATAAAACAGGGCCCGGGCAAGATCACCCTTTTGCTGATCGCGGGGTTCATAAACAGTTTGGCCGTTTGCATCGGTGCCCAGCTTAGCATCGCCATTTTGCGAAGTTACACTCACCACCTTGCCAAAGGCATGGTTGGATCGAACATTGTTGCCCTGGGTTTGATTGGCGGGGAAGAGATGATGCTGATCATTATACTCGGGCAGTTCTTTGGTACCGCCGGGCGCATTGGGCCAGCTGGGATTGCCCTGGTTACTGGGCATCCAGCTCTGCGCAAAGGTATGCTCGCGGGTAAGCGTGCCCCCGGTTCCATTGCCCCACCATACAAATGGTTCGGTATATATATACGGTATACCGGTATACACGCAATACACCACCTTCCTGGCGGCAGACGTATCGCGTGTTACAAAATCATTGATCATGGTTGGGGTATAGTTGCCATAGAAAATAGTATCGTGTGTATTGATCTTCGCATGCAGGGCGCTTACAAAGTTTACGGCAGTTGGAACAATGGTATTGTAATAGGTTCCTGGGTTACCTCCCAGGCTGGTTACATTGTTTGTAAGCGGTGAAGCCGTGAGATAATTTTCAAATGAAGGCGGACCGTTCAATGAAAATACCGCGTAATAATAAGTAGTGGCTGCAACCACATCAACAGATTTAAAGCTGTTGCCCGAACCCACATAAGCCACCTGTGCGTTGCCTATGTAGTCGCCACGCTGGTAAGTTTGTCCATCCAGCGGCACTTCGGTTACCGGGCTGCCCTTTTTCCTGAGCACCAGGTAAGCCTCGGGGCGTACGGTAGGATCAACATAACTCACATTATAGGTATACGCTTTCACATTGCTGAACCCAAGCGAGGTGGGCTGAGCAGTTGGCTCGCTTGCATAGCTTCCTCCGATGCCATACAAATTGATTACGAATGCGGCATTGTCTGAATCGCTGTTGTTGATGGTAATGCTTGCAAACCGCGAACCCTGTGCGCCCGGTGTGAAATTTACCGTGAACGTAGCCGAGTCGTTTGCAGGTACGCTGCTGGGAGCATTGGTGATTGAATAGTCTGAAGCATTCATCCCACTCACTGCAATGTTGCCTATCACGAGCGCACTGCCAATGCCGCCGTTTTTGATAGTAAAAATGCTTGATCCAACCGTTCCGTTCACATAGGTTGATCCGGTAGCGAGCGCAGTACTGCCATGCTTTACAACAATGCTGGGGTTTGATCCTGCAACGGGTTTTGCCAGGTAAACACTGTCGAGTGCAACATTGCTGCCTGATTGTTTATCGGTATAAAAGAAGCGTATAAACCTGCTTGTTGCCGCGGGCACATTGGTGTATTTGGTAAATGCCGAGGTCATGGAAGTGAAAATTCTCAGGTCGTTCCATGTGCTTCCATCCACTGATTCCTGCACCTTGAAAGTGCCGGCAAAAGCGGGACCGGGCGATATGCCTGTGCCTTTGATATAGAAGCTGAGCTGCCCGGGCTTTTCTGCGAAGTTCAGTTGCACATACTCACCGGTTCCATCGAGCCTGCATGCCTGGTTCCCATCGCTGCCAGTGGCATAGATGTATGGCGTGCTGCCGGTGACGGAGATGTTCAGCCGAGTTTTCCATCCGGTGGGGGCAACAGTAGAGTCTTCGGTGGGTGTGGGATTGGTAAATGTCCAAAACGCAGGCAAGGTAGCCTGTGCATATATAGAAGAATATATCGTGAAGGCTAAAACTAGTGTGATCAACTTTTTCATATTTCCTGGAAATAATTTGTCGCAAGATAAGGGTCTCCGGCTTACCCCATGTTAACAGAAAAATAAATCCGGTTTCCGGTATTTCCGTGCACGTGCGCTGGCCCTGCCCAGGTGGCGAATGTGCAGGTGTTTGGGGGACGGTGATAGAGCTTGTGCCAGGAATTGGAAGTGGCTACTTGAGTAAATTTGTTATTCGATAAGTGGGGAAAGGTGATCGGTGATCAGGTAATCGGGTAATCGGTAATCAGGTAACCGGTGATCGGGTCGGGAGAAGGTGATCGGGTGGTCGGTAATCGGTTATCAGGTAGTAGGCAAAAGGTAATTTGAATGTTGGTGTGAGCAATGTCGGTGTGAGAAATTTTGGTGTGAGTAAAGTCAGTGTGAGCAATGTCAGTGTGAGCGGAGTCGAACACAAAGTCGAACACGGAGTCAAGAAAGATCATAAGAATAATACCATTTAGTAAACACAAATATGGATTACGTAAAAAGTTTTAGAGACCTTGAGGTATACAAGCTTTCGAGGTTGCTGGCGCAAAAGATTTTTGAACTAACCAAGTCGTTCCCGAAAGAGGAAATGTATTCGCTTACCGATCAGATCCGGAGATCATCCCGATCAATTGGTGCACAAATAGCCGAAGCCTGGGCCAGGCGCCGTTACCCCAATCATTTTACCAGCAAGCTCACCAATGCAGACGGCGAACAACTGGAAACCCAGCATTGGCTGGAAGTGAGTTCTGACTGCAATTACCTGACACCCGAAACATCCAAATATCTGCTCGAACAATGTTTCTCGATCGGCCGAATGCTGAATTCTATGATTGAAAAATCAGACTTATTCTGCAGCAACCAAAAGTTGCATTGACCCTACCGAATTGTTCAAAACGATAAACATTTCTGACTACCGATTACCTGATTACCGATTACCGATTGCCGATCACCCGATTACCTGATTACCCGATTACATATTACCGATTACCTGATTACCGATTACCTGACCACCTGATTACCGATTACCTCACTCCCCGACTCCAAATGAACGAAGACCTTCTCCAATACATCTGGCAGTACAAGTACCTGCTCAAGCACAAGCTCTTCACCACACGCGATGAGCCTTTGCAGATCATCCACCCGGGCCATATCAACCGCGATGCGGGCCCTGATTTTTTTAATGCACGGCTGGTGGTTGATGGCACTTTGTGGGCAGGTAATATTGAAGTGCACATCAAAAGCAGCGACTGGAAAAAGCATGGGCATCAAACCGACCCCAGCTATGATAATGTGATCCTGCACGTGGTGCTCGAACATGATGAACCCGTGTATAACCGTTATAACAAAGAGATCCCCACACTCGAGCTCAGGCATTTGTTACCGGTTTCGCTTGTGCGTAAATATCATCAGCTCAAACAATCAAAAAACACATTGCCCTGCGAGAAGATCTTTGAATGGCCGGAGCCGGTAATCACCACCAACTGGCTCGATCGCCTCAGTGTTGAACGACTCGAAGAAAAATGCAACTATGTTTTTGCGTTGCTCAAAGAAAGCAATAACCATTGGGAACAGGTATTCTACCAGCTGCTTGCACGTTACTACGGTCAAAAGATCAATGAGCTGCCCTTTGAGCTGCTGGCGCGGCAATTGCCGTATAAGGTGCTTGCCCGCAACCGGCACCAGCTGTTGCAAACGCAGGCACTGGTGCTGGGTGTATCGGGCCTGTTGCAAAAACAGTTTGATGATGACTACCTGCGCTTGCTCAGGCGTGAGTTTAAAACACTGCAGCTTAAATATGAGCTTCCGGTAATTGATAAGAGCCTGTGGAAATTTGCAAGAACCCGTCCTGCCAATTTCCCAACGGTGAGGCTGCTTCAGTTTGCACAGTTGCTGCATAGAACTGATAAGCTGTTTTCTGATCTGTTGAAAGCAATCACACTCACCGAAGCACGCGCATTGTTTGAAGTACATAGCGATCAGCTCATCTGCGCAGGGGCCATGCAGGGCAAAACAAAAAACCAAAAGCTCACCGGCATCCAAACGGGCGAGAGCTTCATCAATACATTGCTCATTAACGTTGCAGTGCCGGCACTTTTTTCTTATGGGCGATGGGTTCAGGATGAAGCCTTGTGCAACCGTGCCTTAAGCTGGCTCGAGCTGTTGAAGCCCGAAAAGAACAGCATCATTTCGCTCTGGGAAAAAATGGGATTCAAGGCTGCTCATGCAAAACAAACACAGGCATTAATTACATTAAACAACTATTATTGCAGGCAGCAGCAATGCTTACGTTGTGCATTTGGCAACCATATCCTTAACAAAACATCTTCGTAAATACCTCGGGGTATTTGTTTTCGTGCTCACCTTTGTTGGAGCCGCCCGGTCGCAATCTGTCTTGTTTATGAACCCCGCTACCGGCAAAACCATTGAAGCACGCCAGGGCAACTGGCTTACAGTTACCTACAAAGGCTATTTGGGTCAAACCGATATGTATAAGCAAACCATCAGTCATGTTACCGACAGCTCTGTTTTTCTTGGCCTTTATCTGCCCGAGTTAAGCTATGAAAGTCAGCAGACACTGGCAGGCTTAGGCCTGGGCTACCGCGAAGTTTTGCTCAGGGATATTCTTACCTTCAGGCGGATGAGCGCAGGCCGCACGGTGCTCAAATCGTTCCTTAGTTTTGGTGCATTGGTGGGCAGCATTGTGGTGCTCAATAACCTTTACGAAAACAGTGGATACTCAACGGCTGCCAAGTACGGCATTTCGCTGGGCGTGGGGCTGGGCGCCAAATACCTTGTGAATGTGTTGGTATCTGACCGGCCCAAGTATGCCGTAAAAGACGGGTGGGAGATCAGGTATCTGAGGTAAATGGATTGTCATCTGAAAGTGAAGATGTGCGATCACAATGGCTTCATCAAAATTTGAATATTTATTGGTATAATTGTTCTTCAGAATCAACACGTGGAAAGGCTCAAATACTTCGTTGAAAAACACGCCTTTGGAGTATGCAGTTACCTGGGCGACAGGCTGGGCATCTCGAGCAGCCGCATCCGGCTGTATTTCATTTACACGTCGTTCATCACCATGGGATCGCCCGTTATTATTTATCTTATCATGGCCTTTTGGATCAACATTAAAAAGTACACGAACAAGAATAAGAACACCCTCTGGGACCTGTAACCACAAGCGAATTGAGCAGGGAACGATTTATCTTCATTATCTTAAGCATCTACATTTTTGCCGCCTTTGGCTGGTGGACGTATGCGCATTATCTTTCGAACCAAACCATTTACCGGCAGCAAACAGAGCTGGTAGAAGCACTGTGCTACAAAGCAACGGTTGATATAGAAGGAGCAAGAGACCAGGAACTGTTTAACGACAGTACCGACATGCGTTATTATTTCGACAAAAATTTTCCGCAGCATGAGATCCTTTTTCTTTCGCCTTATGATCCCATGCACAACTTCTTGATCAGGCCGCGTTTTGAAACCTACCAGTTACTGAAGCGCACTTACTTCCGCAAGCTGGTGATGTATATTACCGAAGGCCTGGTGATGATTGTTCTCATCTTCTGGGGCATCATCTGGATCTATCGCAGTTTCAGGCGCGAGCTGATGCTCAAGAGGCAGCAAAGCAACTTCCTGCTCTCGGTAACGCATGAGCTTAAAACGCCCATCACGGCCATTAAGCTTTACCTCGAAACACTCATCAAGCGGCGCATGCAGCCTGAGCAGGCAGAGATGATCATACGGAACTCACTGACCGATGTTGACCGGTTGCAGGATTCTGTTGAGAGCCTGTTGTTATCTGCACAACTCGATGGCAACAAGTATGAGTTGCAGATGCTCGAAACCAACCTGGGTGAACTGGTAAGCGAGCTGGTAGAACAATTTGCCATACCCAGGAATTTAACAACACGGATCGGGCTCAACATAGAAGAGCAGGTAGTGGTGATGGTTGATCCGGCAGCCATAGAAATGATCATGAACAACCTTCTCACGAATGCATTTAAATACGGTGGCGATGATGCTCGTGTAGAAGTGAGCCTGAAGCAATCAGAAGATGATGTGAAGCTTTGCATTGCCGATAATGGTCCGGGCATCAGCGATGAATACAAGAAAGAAATATTCAATAAATTTTACCGCGTGGGCGACGAAAATACGCGTAAAACCAAAGGCACCGGGCTTGGGTTATTCATTGTGAAGAACCTTGTTGATTTACACAAAGCAGACATTCGGATTGCTGATAACAAACCAAATGGTGCTATTTTTGAAATAACATTTAAAGCCGATGCAAAGTAGAATCTTACTCGTAGAAGACGAAACTCACCTCCAGCATGCAATCAAGCTGAACCTCGAGCTTGAGGGCCATTATGTGTATGTTTCGGGTACCGGCACCGATGCCATTAAAACTTTCAGGGAGCAGAAATTTGATCTCGTGATCCTTGATATCATGCTGCCCGAAATGGATGGCCTCATGGTATGCGAGAATATCAGGATGTATGATTCTAATATCCCAGTACTGTTCTTATCGGCAAAGAACACCGCTAACGACAGGATCAACGGCTTAAAGAAAGGCGCCGATGATTATCTTACCAAGCCCTTTGAGCTGGAAGAACTCATCCTCCGTGTAAACAAACTCCTCGAGAGAAGCCAGCAGATCAAGAACACCAGCGAAAATAAAATTCCAAGGGTTTTCACCTTTGGCAATAACTGGATCAACTTTGAGAACCACGAAGCCAAAGGCATTCATGGCAATTTTGAGCTTACCAAAAAAGAACTTATGCTGATGCGGCTGCTCATAGAAAACCGCAACCAGGTGGTGAGCCGCGAGCACATCCTCAAAGTAGTTTGGGATTATACCGTGATCCCAAACACACGCACCATTGATAACTTTATCCTGGCTTTGCGCAAGTACTTTGAAGAAGACCCCAAGCTCCCGGTTTATATTCAATCGGCCAGGGGAATCGGTTACAAATTTGTAACAGACGGCAAGGCGGCCGAGGTTGCGCAAGAATAGCCGGCAGCAGTCGAGTAATTTCATACATTTTCTGCACCTTTGCGGCCGATGGATCCATTGAAAAAACGCATTGGTATATTGGGCGGCGGGCAACTGGGCCGCATGTTTATTGAAGAAGCGCTCAGGCTCAACCTGCATGTAAACATACTCGACCCGGATAAGAACTGTTCATGCCATGCTCTTGCAAATACCTTTATACAAGGCAGCCTTTATGATGAGCAGGCCATCAGGCAGCTTGCTTCTATAAGCGATGTGATCAGCTACGAGATAGAGCACGTAAACACACAGGTGTTGCTGGCGCTCGAAGAAGAGGGTGCAACCATTATTCCTTCGCCACGCATACTTCAGCTCATACAGGATAAGGGTTTGCAAAAGCAGTTTTATGAGCAGCACCGCATACCCACCAGCAGGTTCTTTTTGGTTGAAAGCAAAGAGCAGTGGAAGCAAGCCATTGAGAAGCTGGGCACCCATAAAATTGTTGCCAAAACACGGCGCGATGGTTATGATGGCAAAGGCGTGGCCATACTCAACATGCATGATATACTTGCTGATCCCACAACAATCCCGTTTACCACACCTTGCGTGATCGAAGAATTTATTACCTGCCGCAAAGAGCTGGCAGTAATTGTGGCAAGAGATCAGCAGGGCAATACCACCTGCTATCCGTCTATAGAAATGCAGTTTGATCCGGTGGCCAACCTGGTAACGCTGCTTGTGAGCCCTGCCGAAATAGAACCCGCTGTTGAGCAGGAAGCCGAAGCCATTGCCCACAGGCTGGTAGATGCATTTGGCGGACCCGGCTTGTTTGCAGTTGAAATGTTTCTCGATGAAAACAACCGCATTTTTGTGAACGAAGTTGCACCGCGTCCGCACAACAGCGGGCATCATAGTATCGAAGCCTGCTTCACCTCGCAATTCGAACAGCTTGCCCGCATTCTGCTGAACCTGCCTTTGGGAAGCACCCGGATGACGGATGCGGCCGGCATGCTCAACATACTTGGCGATCCGGGTTTTTCGGGTGCATACCGTTTCATGAACATGGAAGAGGTAAGCGCCATAGAAGGCGTGTACATTCACTTGTATGCCAAAGCCGAAAGCAGGCCGATGCGTAAGATGGGGCATGTAACCCTGCTCGGATCAACACAAGCCGAAGTGATGCAAAAAGCGCAAAGAGTAAGAGCGCTGCTCACCATGGCACCTGCTGCCTCTGCTGTTTAAGGCACTCTTGTACTGAACCAACCTCTAAAGCAAAATACCCCAAAGTGGGGATACCCTGGCATTTATGGCAGCACTACATTTGTAGTTTACTGCCTGTTCATGAAAAGAATCAAATTTGTTTTTGGGGCAATGCCGGCACTTTTGTTTGTGTTGCTGTTTGCCCGCTGCAATGGCGATAAGAAACCAGATGCTGCCCAGGCTCAGGTGCCGCCATCTTTCATGAATGATACTTCGCTGCCCAACTGCTTTGCAGAACCCGGCGACTTTACCTTTGAAGTGTTCTCGGCAGAAAGCCCACACAAGATCAACCTGCTGGTTGCAGCTTATTTCCCCAACCACAAAATGCACATCCTTCCGCCTGCTTCGGCCATTACAAAAAGCGGCCACGAGTACACCATCGAGCTCCCGGTTGAAACACTTAAAACCGAGGCATGGGAGACCGACCTGGTATTGCAGAACATAGAAGTGGTGCTTCCATTTCCGTTTGAAGAAGGCGATGAATTCTTAGTGAAAGTAGATCAGAAATATGCCGACATTCAGCTGCGCAACCGCATACATTGATTTCCCGGAACAGGTTAAATTTTGCCTGTGATTAGCTGAGGTTGATGCGTTGCTTGAGCATCTCTACCTTATCGCGCAGAATGCGGAAGAACTGGTTGCGCTGCTTTTCGGCAACGCCACTGATGAGTGTAGATTTGCGTAGCAGGTTGTTGATCCAAAGCTCATTTTCATGAACAAAATCAGCACTGGTGGTGCTCATCATGTTAAAGGTATTGTTGCTTACATAAGCCAGCTTGGTTGACCCGATATTGGCAAGGATACTGTTGTTGCCAATCATTACTTCGCTCTTGTACAGCTTGAAATTCTCTCGCTCATTCTGCCCGTCGGCAATGAGCTTGCTGCTTTTCGAAGCCTTTTTGTAAATGGTATTCAGCTCATCGAGAAGCAGGTCGCAGATCTGCAGGGCTTCGGGCTTGCTCCTGAAAAACCCCGATTCCCAAAAATACTCTACCTGTTTAAGCGTGCTGTTGATGGTATCTTCTGTCCAGATTTCGGTTGAATTGATCTGGTCGTAATTCTTGAGTATATCGGCAGCAGCACTGATCATGGCCGAATCAATATGCTTTACATCAAAGATCAGATCGGCATACTCGGGTGCATTGAGAATAGATTTGAGCCAATAAAAAAGCTTGAACGCAATGAGGGTTTCATCGGCAAAATGATGCCAGATGGGAACATCATCGGCAGCAAAAACAATCTGATTATTGGGCGATGATCCTATCTTCTTTACATCACCCGATAAGAACTGCAGCCAGAGCCTGAAGTTTTCCTTCTTATCATCGAGCTTCAGATAATCAAAGGTTACCTTGTTGCTCATGTGCTGCACTTCGGGATCAAAAGAAACCCTGAAATGTTTACAAATGAGTGTGATCTCTTCTATGTTAAAAAGAGTTTCGCAACGGATGCGACGGTACGCGCTGTCTGTACTTAGCCGCAACAAGTCAGCCAGCTCGTCTACAAACGATACGTTGGGAGGAACTGCTGTTTTTACGCGTTGAATAAACTGTTCCTGGATGATCTTCGATTTTTGCTCCATCAAAAAAGGGGGTACAAACAGTTGCCTGAGACAACCGGATGCAAATGCAATCTATATAAATTCACATCAAATAGACAAAATAATTTCCCGGTGCATGCAATGACGTTCGTCATGTTCTTCGCGCTTTGATTTTAACTTTTACGCTCAACAAAAAATGTGCTTCCCATGCGGAATTTAGTTATGGTTTTTGCGGATGATGATGCCCTCTCGTGGTGCTGTTAAAATGTTATCAGATGTACATTTCTCCATTCCTTTAATCTCAGGTTAAAACCAATAAGGTCGAATTATTGGGAAGCTGTGCGGCAATTTGTTTCAACTCCTGATAAAGGCATTATTATTCATAATTTTGTTGGCAATGGAAATGACCAACCGGCAACTGTTCCTTGCACACCAGGCGCAAACATCTGCCTTTCCGATGATGCTCGAAATTGCCGGCTCAGAAGGTAACTACCTGGTAGATCCGCAAGGCAACAGGTACCTCGATCTCATCTCGGGCATTAGCGTGAGCCACCTGGGCCACGGCAACCAGGCTGTTGCCAATGCCATGATTGAGCAGATCCGAAGGCATAGCCACACGATGGTGTATGGCGAGTTTGTGCAGGCGCCGCAAGCGCAGCTGAGTGCTACTATATGCGCGCTGTTACCGCCTGAACTCAATTGCGTTTACCTGCTCAACTCAGGTGCAGAGGCCACCGAGCTGGCGCTCAAGCTGGCCAAAAGAGTTACGGGCAGGCACCTTGCAGTGGCCTGCCGCAATGCTTATCATGGCAGCACGCACGGAGCCATGAGCCTCAACAACAGCGAATATTTTACGCAGGCATTCAGGCCACTGCTACCGGGCATCAGCTTCATCACCTTCAATGACGAACAAAGCCTCGATTGCATAACCGATCAGACAGCGTGCGTAATTACGGAAGTGATACAAGGCGAAGCAGGATACATATCAGCCGAAGCAGGCTTTTTGCGCGCGCTCCGGCAACGTTGCGATCAAACCGGAACCTTGCTCATTTTTGATGAGATACAAAGCGGCATGGGCAAAACCGGTAAAATGTTTGCCTTTGAGCATTACCGTATCAGGCCCGATGTTTTGTTGCTGGGAAAAGCATTGGGAGCTGGTATGCCACTGGGAGCCGTGGTGTCTTCTTGGCAAAACATGCAGGCACTCACACATAGCCCCGTGCTGGGCCATACCACAACCTTTGGCGGCCACCCGGTAATTGCAGCGGCAGCAAAAGCCGGCATAGAAGAATTGGTTCGAACGAGGCTGATTGAAGACGTAAATTCAAAAGAACAACTGTTCAGGCAACTGCTGGTACATCCGGCTATCGGCAACATCAGTGGCAAAGGTCTTATGCTGGCACTCGAGCTCGGCAGCTTTGATACCAACCTGGCAGTGATACAAGGATGCATGCAGCAAGGCATCATTACAGACTGGTTCCTGTTTGCCAATACGCGGCTGAGAATTGCTCCGCCATTAACCATCACACCTGATGAGATAAAGCACGCCTGTGAGATCATAGTGCAGCAGCTCAACAGGCTCTAAGATTCAAATAAATTTTTAGCGCAATTAACGGCTTATGCTTCTTCTTCAAAGAGCTCGTTCTCTTCAAAGTATTGAACCACCAGTTTGCGAAGTAGATTTTCCTGGCTCAGCAGATCGGCGTAAGGAGGCTTGTGAAGCATTTTGTAATGGGGCCATCCATCTTCGTCGGTAAAATCAAATGCGTAATAGCCTTCGTAGCTTAAGAGCTTGCAGGTAGCCACATGCATGAGGTCCATCTTCTCGTGTTTTTCAAACGCCCTGAGCTGACCCAACTCGCGTGTTCCGATCAAAAACAGGATGGCATCCATATTGGGTTTTTTTCCAAACTGTTTTTTTAAGGCAAATACCACCCGGTACCACAGTGCCTTGGTGGCATCACTGAGAACGGTGGGCGGCGTATTATTTTCTGTGGTCATGAATGTGTTTACAAAGATAACAGGTTAGGTGCAGATCAGCTGCCAAAAAGCTATTTTTGCGGCCTCTTAGGGATATTCATATATGAGCCAGCTTAGTATAGCAGTAGCCAGGGGCGATGGTATCGGCCCGGAAATCATGGATGCTGTTCTCCGCATTTTTGATGCCGCCAAAGTTCCTCTCAGCTACCAGCAGATAGACATGGGTAAAGGTATTTACGACCAGGGCTATGGCACCGGCATGACGCCTGCAGCCAAAGAAACGGTTGAACGCCTGGGCATACTTTTTAAAGGTCCGATGGAAACTCCAAAGGGCAAAGGCGTAAAGAGCATCAATGTAACGGCACGTAAAACCTGGAGCACCTATGCAAACCGCAGGCACTTCAGATCCATCAATGGGGTGGATACGGTTTTCTCGCGTGCAGGCATCCCCATCGATCTCACCATCGTACGCGAGAATATTGAAGGCACTTATGGCGGCATAGAGCACATGCTCACACAGGATGTGGCCCTTTGCAGGCGGCTCATATCGCGGCCCGGCAGCGTGCAGGTGCATCGCTTTGCCTTTGAAATGGCATTAAGGGAAGGATTCAAAAAAGTGACCTGTGCCCATAAGGCCAATATCATGAAGCTTACCGATGGGCTCTTTCTCGAAACGTTTTACGAAGTGGCAAAAGACTATCCTTCCATCGAGGCAGAAGATATTATTGTTGATGATCTTGCCATGAAGCTGGTGAGCCGGCCTCACCATTTTGAAGTGGTGGTGCTTACCAACCTGCAGGGCGACATCATGAGCGACCTTTGCGCCGGCCTGGTGGGCGGCCTGGGCTTTGCACCCTCAGCCAATATTGGCGAGAACATTTCGATCTTCGAAGCAGTGCACGGCACCGCCCCTGATATTGCCGGTATGAACATTGCAAACCCCACGGCATTGCTCATGAGCGGCATTATGATGTTGCGGCACCTTGGAATGATGGAACATGCATTGGCTATCGAAAATGCATTGCTCTTTACACTCGAGCAGGGCGTACACACTGGCGATTTTGGCGACCGCTCCGTGGCCTCGCTCAGTACACTTGCCTTTGCCGATGCCATTATTGGAAACCTGGGCAAGGCGCCCCGGCAGCGGGTTTCGGACCATGCAGTGAATGATGGATCTGCCAGTGGAGATCAGGAGTCAAACCAAACTGCCCCTGTTACATCTTTTGAATTTAAGCCCCCGCAAAAACCTGCGATGCAAAAAATGATGCTCTCGGCTCATGGCAAACAACCCGAGCAGATCAAAGGCATCGATATATTTTTTGAGAGCAGCGCAAACATTGCCGAGCTGGCTCCGCAGTTGAAGCAGCACCAGAACGATGCGCTCAGGCTGGTGATGATCTCCAACCGGGGCACGCAGGTTTGGCCCGAAGCCTCAGTGTTTACCGAGTGTGTAGATCAGTACCGGGCTCGCTTTGAGCTCAATGAGGGGTACGAGTTGCGCATCGCCGAACTGCTGGCCTTTGCGCAGGCCGTGAGTGCCGATGTTACCGTGGCCTCGGTTGAATTGCTGAGGTATATTGGCGGCAAGCCCGGCTATTCGCTGGCGCAGGGGCAGTAACCCTTCGGTAAACTCAGGACAGGCTCCCCTTGTCATGTTGAGCCCTTCGATGAACTCAGGGCAGGCTCAAGTAGAACCGTAGGGTCAGCCCCCTACTTTCCATATACTCATCTCCGTATTGCCTGCAGCCCTTTGAAGGTGATGTTTCGCCATGATGTCTTCGAGCGGTTTCATCTGGCTTACCCGGTCGGGCCGGTTGAACCAAATGCAATAGTCAACAGTGGTATTCTTAGTTATATAAGGTGCCGTTTGATCCTGATTGAATTGCGTGTAACGGCATTTGCGATGCGTGGTGAGCCAAACAAAATCAGGGTAATTGCTCATGAGGGTACCCGCCGGTACCTTATTGCGCAGGTATCCGGCCACTGTTTTTGATTGCCAGTACTCGGTGCTGTAACCGCCCGCGCCTTCACTTTGCGCTTTAAACGCTTTGTCGAACCCAAAAATCAGTTGAAATATAATACCGCCCATGAGTGCCATAAAAGCCAGCCGGTTGGCCTTTACACCCCGCTCGCCAAATTCTATGATCCATCTCGCCACTATGAGCGTTAAAGGAATCCATATCACGGTAAGATAGCGCGGCCATTGCGCAGGCTTTAGTCCGGGTTGCACAATGAGCAATACCAGGTAGCTTGTACTCGCCAGGGTGAGGAGCAGCGTTATAGGATCAGCCGAACCAGATTTTTGCGAGCGGGCAAACAGCATAAAAATCATAAAAGCAAGCACCGCTAGCGGTACATAAGCAAGCCACCCAATGCGCATGGTATTGTCAACAACGGCCGCAAGGCTGAACTTATCACCCGGGTGATGATCGCCAAGGAGCATGCCCGACACCGCAAGATTCCTGGCAAACCACAAACCCATGAGCAGCAGAGCCGGTGCCAGCTGCAACAACATGTGTTTCCACTTTTCGCGCCTGATCAGCCAGTAAGCAACAAGGCCGGGCAACATCATGAGGCCTGCATACCGCTGCATGCACATCAGGGCTATGAAAAGCGCCACCATCATGCGGTGTTTTTTTGTTTCGGGCTGAACCAATAAATGGTACTGCAAACCACAAAAAAGGGCAATAAAAACACCCTCGCTCAGGCACCAGGTAAAGGCGAGGGTAAAGGGCCAATAAGCTGCGGCAACCAGCAAGGCTACTGCACCCCGAAAGGCTCCCTCAAAATAATTTCTGATGATCCGCCAGCAAAAGTATTGCGCGGCTATGTAGGCAAGCAGGTTGAGAAGCTTGGCAAAAACCAGTATGGGAATATGCAACACAAAAGCAAGGCTTAGCAACAGCGGGTATAGCGGTGGGGTATTGTAGAATTTAAAATCGTCGAACTGAACAAAGCCATTGCCATTGTAAAAACTCTCGGCCACAGATAAATAATTGGCCGAATCGGCACTAACGGCCAATCCAAATCGCGATGTGGAAATGAGCTGGGCAATTACACCAAATACCGCACCGCCAGCAGCAATCCAGGCCTGTGTATTTGCCTTGTTCACCGCTTATGATTTTGGATTTTCGTTTTTGTTGAACCAGGCAATGAGCAGGCTATAAAGATAAATGGCCATTGTTGGAATGCCTATCCAAACGGCCTCGCTTTTGAGTACCGCAAGTCCGCTACCCTTAAAAAAGCTGCTAACACTAATGGGCGAAACGCGGATGGGCCTAAACCCAAAAAAATAGCGCGTATTGTTAAATGGCGCAAAGAAAGCTACTCCAAGTCCTCCTGTGGTCATTGCATCGAGCACAGCATGCGAAATGCAGCTTAAAAATAAAAATACCGCTGCCCTTCCCATTGCCTTAGAGCCATTCTTTCTAAAAAACACGGCGGCGCAAAGTACCGCCATAATCGCTGCAAAAAATATTGAATGCGTAAAACCCCGGTGACCCATGGGCGAATCATAAGGCACACCAAGGGCAAAGCCAATTGAATCGGCATCGGGAAGAATAGATAACACAATTCCACAAAACAGCAGCCAGCGTTGCGTGGGCTTCACCAGCCCGGTTCTGCTGATGGCAAATGCCGCAGCTGCATGTCCGAACGCCGACGCCATGCGTTACCTGGCGGCTGCCACAGAGAGCAGGCTTTCAAACATCAGCCTTCCATCGGTATTGTACAGCTCGGGATCAACAGCGCGCTCGGGGTGAGGCATCATGCCAAACACATTCCGGCCCGCATTGCAGATGCCGGCAATATTGTTCAGCGAGCCATTGGGATTGGAAGCTTCGGTGGCGTTACCAAACTCATCACAATAGGTAAACAATACCTGGTCGTTGCTGTATAAAGCATCCAGTGTGGGCTGATCGCAATAGAATCTTCCTTCGCCATGAGCCACCGGTATGCGGTAAGGCTTGTTGAGCTCAAGCCCCGACGTGATTACAGAGTTGTTGGTATTGGGCCTGATGTAAACATTTTTGCAATTGAACTTCTGATTCTGGTTGTGCAGCAAGGCACCCGGCAACAGGTGGCTTTCGCATAAAATCTGGAAACCATTGCAAACGCCCCAAACCAGTCCGCCTTTTGAAGCAAACTCGATGATATTTTGCATGATGGGCGAGAACCGGGCGATAGCGCCGCTCCTAAGGTAATCGCCATAGCTGAATCCACCAGGCAGGAATACCAGGTCGCAGCCCTGCAAATCGTGGTCCTTGTGCCAAAGCTCAACTGTTTCGCAGCCAAACTGGTTTCTGAATGCATAGATGGCATCCTGATCGCAATTGGATCCGGGAAAAATGACTACGCCTGTTTTCATGATGGTATAAGTTTGCGACGGTTGGTGTGCCGCAAAAATAACACATCGGGCTTACTTAATGTACAGGAAAAAAGCAACAGGCAGCATACCTGCAGGAAGGCCGTATTTTGAGCCCGGTGCATGTGCTGTAGTTACGGGCAATGTGATGTTAAGCTTCACCTCGCTAAACGTGATCTTTGATTTGGCGGGTAAGCTTGTTACATACTCTTTACAATTGGAAGTAAATGCCGGTGATGGATTGCTGAATACGCGGGCCGGAAGTGCAGTGCCGGTGGGTTCAATCAGCAGGCTGAATGAATTGAGCAGGTTCTTTTTAGACGCATCATTCTTATCATAGATGAGCAGCTTGGGACTGCCCAGGTTAAAAAAGCCTTTGTCTATATCGGGCACTTTTTCGAGATCAATTTTCTCGAACCCATTATCGAGTATATAACTGAAGCGGTGGGCCAGCTCCACATTTTTGGGGTTGGGCTGAGCGCCAAGCCCGGCAACTACCAGGGCAAAAAGGCCAAACAGAATAAAGCGTTTAAACATCTCAGGGATTTGAATTACAAATTAATCAAAAAGCAATCTAAAAAAATCCTTTAAAAACAAGAACCATGCCTAACTCAGGGTGAAGTATTCTGTTTTCTCGGTGGTATGCGATCTCACAATGCCTGCGCTCACCAGCGTTACCAGCATTTTCTGGGCACGCCACCGCGAAATGTTCAGCAGTTTGCATACTTCTTTCAAAGTAACCCTGCTGTTTTTTTCGAGGTACTTAAGCACGCCTTCTTCCAGGTGTGTGTACCTGATTACGTTCTGCGCCTTGCCATTATTTCGTCTGAGCACATCCACCACTATTTTGCTGGCCAGCAGCGATTGATCCTTTACCCTGATGTGAACCCACCATTTACCTGCCTCATCGCGGGCATAGTAAGGCTTATCTGTTCCCTCGGGAACCCGCGCCTCGAGCACACTCTTTTCGCCAAATTCATATTCTTTGATCACAAGATCTATCTCAGGCTTCACATAAAAATGCGCAGCCAGATCGAGCATGTATCTTTCATCTTCGCTTCTTACCCCCGAAATGGTTTTGTTATCATTCACTCCCACCAGCAAGGTTCCTCCTTTGTGATTGGCAAATGCCGAAATGGTTTTGGCAATCTTGCTTGCCGATGAAATCGTTTTCTTGAAATCGAGTGTTTCGTTCTCCCCGCCTGCAATCTTCAGGAGTAAAGGATGTATTGCCACAGGGGAAATATACGAAAAAAGCGAAGGGAAAGAAAGCAGAGGGCTTTGGGCAAAGGGCAAGCCACCTTCGCTGAAGCCACGGCGGCCGAGTGATGGGGAGAGACGGGAAGGTGCGGCGGGGTAGCGATCGCTTTCGACCAGCGTTTCTGTTTCAAGCAGTGATTCGATACCTCATCACCAATCCCTCACGATGAAGCATTCAATGGTGTAAAACAGATGTCGGGCAGGGCTGAAGGGCCTGGTGTAGGGGACGGTCGCGCCCTACACCAGGCCTGTCAGCTCTGCCCGACCCTTCTGCGACAAACGTCGGGTCATTGTAAGCGGAGCCGAACAACGGTTATACCAAGAAAATTGAAAGAAAGTTCACCAGATGCTCCACCGTGGCTGATAGCCCACGTTTATTTAAACTATGATCAGGCGGGATTGTCTTTTTTACGGATCAACCATAAACCCGCAAACACCAGGGCACCATTTACAAGCAGGAGCTCGATGCCTACCTGGTATGCAAATTTGTAATAAGTGGCTACGGACTGGTAGGCAAAACAAATGAGGGGCGATGCAATGCACACGGCAGGCGCAAACCTGTCGTTCACCTGTTGCCGTGTAAGAATGCCAAATGCAAAAAGACCCAACAGTGGACCATAGGTATAGCCTGCAGTATCGAGCAGAATATCGATGATGGTTTTTTTATCGAGGTACTTGAAGTAATAGACAAAAAGCAGGAACACAAAAGCAAAAGACAGGTGCACCCGTTTGCGCACAGCAGAACGCTGCTCTTCATTTAATTTGGGATCCCGCTGTATGCCCAGCAGATCGATGCAGAACGACGATGTGAGCGCAGTAATGGCACCATCGGCAGAAGGAAACAGTGCAGAAATGAGCCCGATGATAAAGATGATTGACACCGATGCCGGAAGATACTGCATGGCAATGGTTGGAAAGAGATCATCGCCTTTCACACTGAGGCCTTTGTTTTGCGCATACAGGTAAAGCAAGCCACCCAGCAGCAGAAAAAGAAAATTCACAAGCACCATCACCGTGCTGAAAACGATCATATTTTTTTGTGCCCCTCCAAGTGTTTTTACACTGATGTTCTTTTGCATCATCTCCTGGTCGAGACCCGTCATGGTAATGGTGATAAATGCCCCGCCAATAATCTGCTTGATGAAAAAACGTTTGTCCCAGGGATTGGTATTGAAAATGCGCGTATGTCCGCTATCGGTTAATTGCGTAAGGGCTGAACCCAAATCGAGCTGCAGTTGGTTCATGATAAAGAACACGCAAACCACGAGGGCCAGCAGCATAAAAAAAGTCTGCAACGTATCTGTCCATACGATGGTTTTTACACCGCCTTTAAAGGTGTACAACAAGATCATGAGCAGGATGATTACAGCGGTAACATGAAAGCCAATATGCAATGCATCGAGAATGAAGAGTTGCAGCACATTGATCACCAGGTAGAGCCTTAAGGTTGCTCCCAGCGTTCGCGAAACCATGAAGAACAAGGCGCCCGTTTTGTATGAAGCCGTACCGAAACGCTGGCCGAGGTAATGATAAATAGACGTCAGGTTCAGGCGATAGTAGAGTGGCAACAACACGTACGCCACAATGAAATAACCAACAAGGTAACCAAGCACCACCTGGAAGTATCCGAATTTGGCCACCTCCACCGTGCCGGGCACCGAAATAAAAGTAATGCCCGAAAGCGACGTGCCAATCATACCAAAAGCTACCAGCGCCCAGTGGCTGCTCTTGTTGCCGATAAAAAAAGTCTGGTTGTTGGAATTACGCGAAGTATAAAATGCAACGCCCAGCAGGGCCAGGAAATAAATGATCACAAAAGAAAAAAGCAGCGCGGCACTCATGGCATCAAATATATGAAATCAGGTAAAAGGCCTTTTGGCGTTCAGAACAACTTTGCACCCGCGGCCAGCAGTAAGAACAAAAACACAAATACAATCAGCAGCGAAAACAGGATCGGACGTGTGATGCTTTTCTTCGGATAATCTTCTTCATCGGGGAAATATTTTCTGAAAAAATATTCGACCATGATGGCCCCTCCTGCCAGGTTGCTGATAAAAACCGACGACATGGGATAGCGTTGAAAGAACGAAGCAATGAAAGCTGTAACCAGGAATAACAGAACAGAAAACAACAGGGCACTGAGGCCTTCAGCAGACTTGCCGATGCTTCTCAGGTTAGCCCTGAGCAGCACACCACCGAAAAGGGGATTGAAGAAAATGCAAAATCCGAGCACGGCCATTTTAGAATAAATAGCAATGCCCTTGTTCTGCTGATGCGCATTTTGGTTATACTCTTCCATCGTTATAATCCGTAATTACAAAGGAGCCATGCAAGTGCAGCCATGCCGGCAGCTCCCAGCTCGAGCTCACGTTTCGACACTTTATCAAAGGTATCGATGGCACTGTGGTGCAAATCAAAATAACGTTGCGAATCAGGCATCAAACCAATGAGCACTGTGCCCTGGTCTTTAAGCGGACCAATATCCGAACCTCCTCCCCCCTTCCCTATTTCATCAATGCCGTAGGGCTTCAGCAAAGCCTCCCATTTTTTTGCGGCAGCAACCTGGGCCTCGTTGCCTGTAACCCCAAAGCCACGTGGTGTAAACCCACCTGCGTCTGATTCGATGGCAGCAAGGTGATGTTCGTTGTTGGTCTTTGCCAGCTCAGCATATTTCAATGCGCCTTTGAGACCATTCTCTTCGTTCATAAAAAGCACACAGCGAAGAGTACGTTTTGGGCGTATGCCCAGGGCTTTAAAAACATGCAGTACTTCCATGCTCTGAACGCAACCAGCGCCATCATCGTGCGCGCCATTGCCATTGTCCCACGCATCGAGGTGGCCGCCCACCAGAACTATTTCTCCGGGCTTTTCTGAACCGGTGATCTGCGCAACTACATTATACGAAGGTGCATCGGCCAGTATCTGGCAACTCTGCTTAAAGTAGAACCGAGTAGACGCATCGTTTTTGAGTGACTTGCTCAGCATTTCGGCATCGGCAGTACTGATGGCACATGCTGGTATTTTAGGTACCGAATCATGATACCGCATGGCACCGGTATGCGGATATATATCAATATTGCTTGCCATCGACCGAACCACTACTCCGGCTGCACCCAGCTTTGCGGCTTCAATGGCACCTTGCGAGCGCTGATCAACGGCATCGCGGTAGGCCTCAAAAGTTCTGATGTACAACGGATCCATGGGCCTGTTAAAAAACACAATCCTGCCCTTTATCTTTTGTGAACCCAGAGCCCGCAGCTCATCAAAGTTCTTTACTTCCACCACGTTTGCCTGGAGCCCGGCAGCTGGTGTGGCAATGGCATTGCCCAGTGCACAGATATGCACCGGAGTTTTCTTTCCATTCATGCTAAACCACGCCACTTCTTTTTCGCCGCGCTCCCAGTGAGGCACCATCACCGGCTGCAGCCAAACACTGTCAAATCCTTCTTTCTTCATGGTTTCTAATGCCCATTGCACGGCCTGCCCGGCTTGAACCGAACCGCTGAGCCTGCCTCCGATCTGGTTGCTTAGATGATCGAGCCGGTTATAGCAAACTCCATGGCTCAGAATCTCATTATACAAACTCCTGATGGCAATTGAATCTGTTTGAGCCCGGGAGATCTGAAAGGCAAACAAGTAAAAACACAGGAAGGCAATTCGCATCGGCATGTTAGAATTTTGTTGCAATGTATAAAATCAAAGGAGAATGCGATAATCAGCAAATACACACCTATGATGTTACGGATAATGCAATACCTGTTTACCTTTGTTACATGACCAGCAAAATCAGATTAAGTTTCCTCCCGTTGATGTTTGTATTGTTTATGCACCCGGCAATCTCATTGGCCCAGGCGGGGTATTTCCAGGTTACAACAGAGCAATCGGGTTCGGCATTTAAGTTCCCTGTATTCAGCGCGGCAAGCCATGCAGGCGCTGCATTAAAGATCAATCGCTTTTTGCAACTGATGGAACTGCAGGTGCTGAAAGGACATGAGAAGAGCCACTTGTTTGAGTACCTTACAACGGGTAACGGGGGCATTAAAGGCACTACGGTTTTATACCAATACACGCTGTATTCCAACAACAGCAAAATGGTATCACTGGGTATCAGGCAAAACAAGTGCGACGAAAACTGCTTCAATGAAATTAAATACTACAACTTCAACTCAGGCAATGGCGACCTGGTTCATCTCAAAGATCTCTTTACGGCCGATGGATATAACCAGTTCTTCAACTATGTAACGAATAAAAGAATGGCTTCGCTCGACAAAGAAATGCTGAAGCTGGATGAACCTTCGCGGGCAGTGCTCGAAGGCGTGAAGGAATGCTACAAAGAAAGTTCGCTGAACGATTTCTATATCAAAGACAACTGGCTTTATATCGATGGCGAAAACTGTTTTTACAATACACAGAAGGACCAGGTGGTAAAGCGCCTCGATAAGTTTGCGGCTACTGAATTTCAACAGCACCTGAATGATTACGGGAAGAGTTTTTTTGGCCTGGGCAATGCAGATATCAGCGCGTTCAGATCAAACCAGCTTCCGCAGTTGTTCGAAGAAACCACGGTGAGCGATTCTATGCTGGTGTTTGTGCTGATCCCCTATTACATGGAAGACATGAAAGCCGTTTATACGCGGATCAACAAAGGCGTTGGCATCAAAATGGAAGGCCGCCTCAAAGGCACTGAACTTTACCTGGCCGAATATGAAACGCCGGTAAGCGAAACGCCCTACCTCAATGCCGTTTATGAAAACCTCCGCATTGCCGGCGTTATCTCAGACCGGTTAAAGGTGGTGCAGGTACCCATCAACCTCATCAAGAAATAGTGCAGGAGCCCGGCGTTTGCAATATTTACCGGGCTCCCATACCACAAGCAATAAATCTTCGTTAACGATGCATTATTATATCGCGTATGAAGATATCTTACATTGCCCACGCTTCCCTGCTTTTAGAAACCCCCGACAGTGTTGTAGTAACTGATCCCTGGTATTTTGGCCCGGCCTACAAAGACCAATGGCATGTGTTTCCGAAACCCGTTGACACATCGTTTACCAGCAAGGTTACCCATGTGATCCTGAGCCAGGGACACGAAGATCATTTTCACCCACCCACTTTAAAACACATCAACAAAAAGGCGCAGGTGTACTATCCCTACATCTGGAAGAGCGGTGCAGTAAGAACGATCAAAAGGCTGGGCTTTAAAGAAGTGTTCGAAGTGCCTCATTTCAACACAGTGGTGCTCGGCGAAAACTTTACGGTTACCTATGTGCTGAGCGGTATGGACGCCTTTACCGTGTATGATTACAATGGTGTTATTGTGCTCAACCTGAGCGACGCCTTAAATGCCCTTCACGAAAATTTTATTCTCATGTTCTCCGGCCTCATCCGCCGCAAGTGGCCGGTGATCGATTACATGATCTGCGGCGTGGGCGGTGCTGGTTATTTCCCAAATACCATCCACTCGCCGCTTAAAGACGACCAGGTGGTGGCCGGACTGCGCGAAGAATTCCTGGCGCACAAATTCTGCGAACTGGTAAATGTATTGCGGCCCCGCCATGTGATCCCCTTTGTTCCGGGCTTTGCCTTGCTCGAAAACGACAAGCGATGGATCAACGAAATGAAATTCCCGCGTACCGATCTTGAAGCCTGTTATGCAAAGCACTTTAACCCCAGGCCAGCCACCAAATTTCTGAACCTCCTCCCCGGCGATTACATCGAAAATGATCAATGGGTGAAAGCGTCGCCCTATCACAACGAAGTTTGCGACGATAACCTGGGCCACCTGCTCCATAAACAATATGCCTCCGAAATAGAATCGTGCAACAGGTTTGAAACGCAACCTGCAAGCGTGGTTACAGAGCTGTCATACAAACTTTCGGGCATCCTGCCTGTGAGCACTTCGGGCATCGGTACAGAGCTGCTGCAAAAGATCAACCTGGCCATCGCGTTCAAAGATGTAAGGCTCGAGCGCTATATCCATGTGTACTTCAATGGTCGCCACCTGGTGGCCGAGCCCGTTGAAAAGACCGGCAAGGGCATCAAGATCAAAATCACCACGCATACCTGGAAGCTTGATTTTGCGCTCACCAAAGACTGGGGTGGCGATATTTTCTTCTTCGGCTACGGGGCCGATATCGATATTCTCGATCCCAGCTGCATTGAAGACAACCTCGATATCTGCAGCCTCCGTTTGCTCTCGCGATTCCCAACGGTAAGCTATAACATCAAACGCGAGCCGTTCAGGGCACTCAAATACCTCACCCAGAATATTGAGCTCACTACGCTTGCTATCAGGCAAAAGATCAGTGCAAATTCTGGCAGTGCAAAATCTTACAATGGCATCAGCCGTTGGGTCAACAAAAGCAAATTTGATGTTTGCCGTTTGAGCAATATTCCGTTGTTGTCTGTTGAATTTGGTGAGTCGCTCAGGGGCTATGCGCGCTGAGCCAATCCCGACCGTGCTTTTTATTTAGCTTCGATATTGCTATTGTAATACTTCACAATCTTGCCTTCAGAAGTTCAATTTAACTTCCACGGCAAGATGATCGCTCAGGTAAGAATCATTCCGACTTTTCCAATACAATACCCGGTGCTGCTTGGTGTGCAGGTACTTGTTTACAAACACAAAATCAATGCGCTTTGCAATGGAGAGATCTGTTTTGAAGCCTGTAAAAGTATAAGCATCGGGTACGTGCATTTCCTTCCAGGTATCGGAGTAGCCCGCAAAATCTATGATATCGTAAGGTTCATCCGACGAAACAAAATTAAAATCGCCGGCCAGGATGCATGCCATGTCTTTAGCCTTTTGAAGAGCTTGCAAAGTAAGTAGCCTCGCCGATTCCAGCCTCGCCTGTTTTCCCTGGTGATCAAAATGGGTATTGAATACAACGATCTCTTTGCCCGATGCTTTTGATTTCAACTTCAGCCAGGTGGCAATCCGGTTCAGCGCGGCATCCCAGCCTTTACTAGGAACACCAGGCGTTTCAGACAACCACAGCGTGCCGCTATCCACAACCGTAAAACGATCGGTGCGATAAAATAACGGGGCATATTCGCCGGCGGTTTTTCCATCATCGCGACCTACTCCGTAATACCGGTATTCTTTTAATGCCCCTTGAAGAAACATGAGCTGATCATGCAATACTTCCTGCAAACAAATGATATCGGCACCGGTATGCTGCAGGCTGTCGGCCATGGCTTCCCGCCTGTTGATCCATGCATTCTCGCCATCTCCGGCGTTGTTGTACCTGATGTTATAAGTAACCAGGTGAAGCTGTGCACTTGTAGAGTCACTCAACAATAGAATAAAAAATGCGGCTACCAGGTGTTTCATGACTGTCTGTCTTTTTATGGGCCAATGTTATCGATGATTCACCAATAGCTTGGTGCACGTACGTTCATGATTGCTGATGATGATCACTTCGTACATGCCAGGGTTCAACATAGAAATATCGATTTCATGAACCATGGAAGGCTTCATGTTCATGCACTCGCGACCCATCATATCCATGATCGAAATACTTATTTCGGCCTGCGTTGGATTCACAACAAAGAGTGAATTGCCTGCCGGGTTCGGGTAGATCTCAAACGGACGTTCGCCGGCAGGCAGTTGTGCAGGGCCGGTTAACACGCCTTCGCGGGAAATCGCTTTATCGCACAGGATCCAGTCATTGGGATCAACAGCCTTCAATGCAATCACACTATCGGGCATTTTTATTTCGTAATACTCGGTCAGGTTGTCTTGCGGTAGGTAAAGCGTGGTATCTCCTTTTGTGGTGGTAAAGAGATAAGGCAGCTTAATGGTGTTAAACTGGTTGCGCCAGTCATGAATATTCTGTTGCGTAGTTCTTACATAGAGCTTCTTATGATCATAATTCCACTGAATGCTGTACGACGGATAACCATTTCCGTAAATCCACTGGTTGAAGAAGAACCAAAGTTCGCCACCGGTTACTTCGTTCACCAGATGATAAAAATCGTCTGTTGTGGCTGTTTTGAATGCAAACCGCTCCTGGTAAGTTCTGCATATCTTAAAAAACATGGAGTCGCCCACCAGGTAATGCAAAACCCTGATGGCCGAAGCGCCTTTGTTATAGGTAAGCGTATTGCTGAATACGCGCTGTACGTTGGCCGTATCGGTTACATACACACTTCCGCTTTCAGCTTTTGATCCGGCATGAATATTCCTGATGGTTCCCCTGGCCGAGTCTGGAATGAGATAGAACTCTGCAAGGTATTCGAGGTAAGTGGCAAAGCCCTCGTTAAGCCAGATGTCTTTCCATGAACCACAGGTAACATGATCGCCAAACCATTGGTGGGCCAGCTCATGCGCCACCAATGAGAAGTTAAAATTGCCCAGGCTGGTCATGGTCTGGTGTTCCATTCCGCCTCCAAACGGCGCCATCACGTGACCGTATTTTTCCGTGTAAAAAGGATACAAGCCAAACAGATCAGAAAACAACTCGAGCTGAGTTGCGGTTTGATCCATGGTCTTTTTGCTGTTGGTATAAGCCTGTGGGTTGCTGTATATATAGTGCTGAATGAGCACACTGTCTGCAAGCTGCCGGGGCTTTGCATAATTAAGGTATTCACTGTACTCGCCTACGGTGGCGGCCACCAGATAATAGTCTATGGGATACCGGGTTTGCCAGTGCCAGGTTTGCTTGTTGCCGGCAAGCAAAGTGGTGGCTTTGAGCACGCCATTGGAAGCCGCGCGGTTGCTTACATCGGTGGTAATATAGATCCAGGCCGAGTCTATTTTGTCTTGCAAAGATTGTTTGCAAGGCCACCATTCATACGCGCTGTAAGGTTCGCTCAGGCTCCACGTGATTTGATTGCCGTAAGTTTGCGAAAAGCCATTGTTGAAACCATTGCCAATGGCCGAGCTGTTAACCGATGGAGGAAAGCCATGGTAATAAATGCTGATGTTAATCACGCTGTCTTTGGGTACAGGATTTTTAAGCATCACATAGCACACATGATTCTTATGTACAAAGTTTAGCCGCGTATTTGCAACCCCTTTAATCGAATCGATAACGAGTGTATCATGCAGCTGGAATGCAAATGTATCGAGCCCGTTTACGCGGCACCTGGCCAGGGTTTGAACCGAGCCCCAGATATAATTACTGGTTCTTTCGATGTTCAGGTTGAGCTGATGAAAACCTGCGTCATATTTCTCCATGAGTTTGATGGCATCATCGCCCGCATTGTTCTTACGCAACGCAACACCACTGTATCTGCTGATCTTTGAAAGGCTGCAGGCATTCTGCGCGCTGAGTGAATAACAGCAACCCAGCATCAGCAAAACCAACAGCATGTATTTATTCATGATAGAAGCGTTCGGCCCGAAGGTATTTTGTTTTGAGAAGCGGGCAGATCTTGTAACGTTCTTCGTGCGTATCGGTCCACAGTGCTTCAAGTGTTTCATACACATGCCTGAGGCCCACCTGGTCGGCCCACTCAAAGGGACCGAGCGGATAATTGGTTCCCAGCTTCATGCTGATGTCTATGTCGCGCATCGATGCAGTGCCTTCCTGCAGGGTATAACAGGCTTCGTTGATGATCATGAATACCACACGCGGGGTTACCATCCCAACCCTGTCGGCCACCAGGCGATAGTTCCATGATAGTTCTTTCATGCAGTTGTCGAGCATGGGAGCATCCTCGTTCTTCCACACGCTCACTTCGGCCAATCCCCGGTTGATAAAGCCGGGCAGCGCATTGATGCCAAAGAGATGGCACTCAACTTTGTCTTTGTAATGATGCACGGTTTGCGCGAGGCTCTGCTTCACAGCGCAAACAAAAACAGGTACGCCCTTGAGCCGCGCGTAATATTTCAGCTGTTCATATTTTTCGTCAAATTTGAGATCAAAAATTAGATCATAATCATGCACATTTGCATCAAACAAAAAGTGATTATCATCTATACAGGTCAGATCGCATGAAACGCCACTCAGTTTTGCTTTTAGTTCTGTTAAGCGGTTTTCTGAACCTTTTGCCAAAATCTTCATATTCGCAACAACGTTACTTAAACAAAAATACAAAGACTAAGAAAATGGAAAAGAAAATCATCACCAGCGTCAATGCTCCTGAGCCCATCGGGCCATACAGCCACGCCAATCTTGTAAACAATACCTTGTATGTGAGCGGGCAGGTTGCAAAGGATGCAAAGACAGGACAGATGGTTCAGACTGATATCAGAGCGGAAACGCGCAAGGTGATGGAAAACGTAGAAGCCATTCTGAAAGAAGCAGGGATGGATTTTACCAATGTGGTTAAGACTACCATTTTCTGCACCAACCTCGGCGATTTTGCTTCCATCAACGAAGTGTATGGCAGCTTCTTTACCGCTGACTTTCCTGCGCGCGAAACTGTACAGGTGGTAAAGCTTCCTTTGAATGCCAATGTTGAGATCAGCGTAGTGGCGGTAAAATAAAGCGATGAACAAGGCCTTCTCTCATGTACTGTCTGTTGCGTTCCACCCCGTTTTCATCAACCTGCTGAATCTTTGGTTGCTGTTTACCTTGTTTCCTGCGTTAAGCTATGGCATACCGCTTAAGATGCGAATGTTTTACATCTCCATTATATTCGTTTCTACCAGCATTATACCGCTGGTGATGGTGCTGCTGCTCAGGTTCACGGGCAGGGTTCATTCTGTTATGCTGAACCAAAAGGAAGACAGGCGTATCCCTTACCTGGTAACCCTGGTGATGTATTTTTTTAATTATTACAATTTCAACGCCAACTATAACAAGTATCCAACGCACCCTATGTTTCTCTCTTACCTCATTGCCTGTGCGGCCATTATTGCCGTGGTGATGGCGGTTAATTTTTTTAACAAGATCAGCATTCACACAGCCACCCTCGGAGCACTTGCAGGCGTTGTTGCAGTTGCAGCGCGCTATTCGGATGTAGACACGAGGCTGCTCCTGGCCATCGTTTTACTGCTCACAGGCTTGGTGGCCACGGCCCGCGTGTTCCTTAACTCGCACCAGAACCTGCAGGTTTATTCAGGCTTTTTGCTTGGATTCTTTTTGATGTTTTTCATTCTTTAGACCCAATAAATTCTCATGAGCTACGAAACCATCCTATACGAAGTTAACAATGGCATTGCCACCCTCACTTTAAACAGGCCCGATGTATTTAATGCTTTTAATGAGCAGCTGAGTGCCGATGTAAATGATGCCTTAAAGAAAACGGCACGCGATAAAACCGTGCGCGTTCTCGTAATCACGGGTGCCGGAAAAGCATTCTGCAGCGGGCAGGATCTCAAGGCCATTGCCGGCGCTAAAAACCGCAGCCTGAGCGAAAGCCTCTTGAAGCGCTACAACCCCATGATCAGGGCTATCCGTAACCTGCCGGTGCCTGTAATCTGCAGGTTGAATGGGGTTGCTGCCGGCGCAGGCTGCTCTCTTGCCCTGGCCTGCGATATGATAGTTGCATCGGAAAGTGCCAGCCTCATCGAGGTATTCGTGAATGTGGGCCTCGTGCTCGATTCAGGCTCGTCTTACTTTCTGCCAAGACTGGTGGGTTCAGCCCGCGCATTTGAACTATCAACGTTGGGATCAAAAGTAAGCGCCCAACAGGCTTTTGATTGGGGGATGGTGAACCGCGTAGTGTCTGCAGATTTGCTGGATGAAGAAGTGAACAAGCTGGCCATGCATTATGCTGCCGCGCCTACGAAGGCCATTGCGCTCATGAAAAAAATGCTGAACAAAAGTTTCAATGCCGACCTCGATACCATGCTCGAATACGAGATCTACTGCCAGGAAATTGCAGGCCGCAGCAATGATTATAAAGAAGGGGTTACCGCTTTTAATGAGAAGCGCAAACCGGCATTCAGCGGTACGTAGGGAAGATTGATGGGGGGAGACGCCATGGAGTGGTGAGTTGGTTGTATCGAAACCACCTTAGCAGGATGCTTTTAAATCGCAAAACTTTTTCGTGCTGAACGCCTGTGCGATCGTCATTTTAGAATTCCTAATTATCTCTTTATTAATAAAATAGGCCTCGATTCTTAATTTTTATAAAATTTTAAGAATCAGTATGATTACTTTGTAAAATCCGGGATTTCGAATTTTATTTTGCTTTTTGGAGATTAATTTTTATATCTTGTGAACAAATAAAATACCATGGCAATAACGATCCCCAGTTTGATGTTGGCCATTAAAGACGCCGAATCTGCTAAGCAGGCGGTAGATATTTCGGCAGCAATTGCAGGCTATTTCAACTCCCAGGTGAACTGTCTCACTTTTGATAACGGCACTGCTGCCTTGCAGGCAAAATTCGGCAATTCGAAAGTCACTGTAGACAGGGGCGCGGCCGGTTCTGTAGTGAAGGAGATCTCAAGATGCCTTAAAGACAAAAATCCCGACCTCGTTATTCTTCCGCTCACCAGCTCATCCAGCAATGCAGGCACCCTTTCGGCCAGCGATGCCAACAAGCTGATCGATACTTTTGAGCGCATGGTGCTCACCATTCCTTCCGGCGATCAGAAATATGATCTAACCCAGATCATCGTACCCATTGATACTTCTTTCGAAACCCGCCAGAAAGTGCCTTATGCAGTTTCTATGGCAAAGGCATTTAATGCCACCCTGCACATTGTGGGCGTTTCTAACGATAAAGGCAAAGACGCCGAAGTAGTGATCAGGAATTACACCCGGCAGGTATCCAATAACGTTGAAGAAAAAGGCATCAACTGCACGATAGAAATGCGGCTGGGTGGCAATCCTACCACCCAGATCATTGAATTTGCCAAAGAGAAAAAAGCCGGCCTCATTCTTATCATGACCGAGCAGGAAACCAATCTCACCTCCTTCTTTTCGGGCAAGTATTCGGAGCAAATGATTAAAACCTCACCACTGCCTGTGCTGTCTATACACCCGAAAGACCTGATCATCAGCGACGCGAGGTTGTAATTATTTTTAGGTTCCATCCCGCTGCCGGGTTAAAACTTTCATCCGTCTTTTCTGTACACTATACGGGCGGCCAACTGCGTTTGGTTTCTTTATTGTATCTAAAACCTTAAATTTACGGCCGCTAAGATCCGGGAGCCAACCAGTCGCGTATCTTAACAAAATGTTTTTAACTGCATGATGAAAATTAACCCGGGGCCTCACCTCAAAAAGATCCAGTATCCTGCACAGCTGAGGGAGATTGCAGAGGAAGACCTGGTAAAAGTTACTTCGGAGCTCAGGCAATACATTATTGATACGGTTTCGGTTTATGGCGGGCATTTTGGCGCCAGCCTCGGCGTAATAGAGCTCACGGTAGCGCTGCATTATGCATTCAATACCCCATCTGATCAGATCGTGTGGGATGTGGGCCACCAGGCTTATGGCCACAAGATTTTGACCGGCAGGCGCGATCGTTTTCACACCAACAGGCTATACAAAGGTCTCTCAGGTTTTCCCAAACGCAGCGAAAGTGAATACGATGCTTTTGGCGTAGGCCATTCATCTACCTCCATTTCCGCAGCGCTAGGTATGGCCGTTGCCTCGCAGCTGAAAGGCGAAAACGACAAGCAGCATATTGCCGTAATTGGCGATGGCGCGCTTACCGGCGGTATGGCCTTTGAAGGGCTGAACCATGCCGGCGTAGCCAATGCCAACATCATTGTGGTGCTCAATGACAATTGCATGAGCATTGATCCCAATGTAGGCGCCCTCAAAGAATATCTTACAGACATTACCACATCGCCTACGTATAACAAGTTCAAAGCCGATGTATGGAAGGCCCTCGATAAGCTGAGCAAGCTGGGCCAGGTATCGCAGGATATCATTTCAAAAGTACACGATACCCTTAAGGGTGGACTGCTCAGGCACAGCAACCTTTTTGAAGCGCTTGGCTTCAGGTATTTTGGACCGGTTGACGGCCATGATGTGAACCACCTTGTTAAGATCTTCAATGATCTGAAACGCATTCCCGGGCCCAAGCTGCTGCATTGCATTACCGTTAAAGGCAAAGGTTTCGCTCCCGCAGAAAAAGACCAGACCAAGTGGCATGCCCCGGGCCTGTTTGATAAAGTCACCGGCGAAATTTACAAATCGGCCTCCGGTGGTGCACAGCCTCCCAAGTACCAGGATGTGTTTGGAAATACGCTGGTTGAGCTGGCTCAGAACAACAAGAAGATAGTAGGAGTAACGCCGGCGATGCCATCGGGCAGCAGTATGAACATCATGATGAAAGCAATGCCCGACCGTGCATTTGATGTAGGCATTGCAGAACAGCATGCAGTAACATTCAGCGCAGGTCTTGCAACACAAGGCATGGTGCCCTTCTGCAATATTTATTCAACCTTCATGCAGCGGGCTTATGACCAGGTGGTGCATGATGTGGCCCTGCAAAACCTGCACGTTGTATTTTGTATGGATCGCGCGGGCCTGGCGGGCGCCGACGGACCCACCCATCATGGCATGCTCGATATCCCTTATATGCGCTGTGTGCCCAACATGGTAGTGTCTGCGCCCATGAATGAAGAGGAGCTTCGCAACCTCATGTACACGGCAAGTCTCGATAAAAATGCCGGTCCATTTTCGATCCGCTATCCACGTGGTAATGGCGTACTGATAGACTGGAAGCGCCCTTTTGCAGAGCTCGAAATTGGCAAAGGCCGCAAGCTCAGCGAAGGAGATGATATTGCTATCCTGAGCTTTGGTACCGCCGGCAATCTTGCGGCTGTTGCAGTACGTAACCTGGCCAAGGAAAATGTAAGCGCCGCGCATTACGACATGCGTTTTGTGAAACCCATTGATGAAGCCATTCTTCATGAGGTATTCCGCAAATACAGGCATGTAATAACCATTGAAGACGGTACTGTGGTTGGGGGCTTTGGCAGCGCAGTATTGGAGTTTATGGCCGATCACCATTACCATGCCGATGTAGTAAGAATGGGGATGCCCGATAAGATCACCGAACACGGTGAGCAAAATGAACTCTATGCAGAGTGTGGGTTCGATGCAAAATCGATCCAGGCCAAGGTAAAGTCGGTACTCGGAATTAAAATATCTTAAATTTCCTCTTTCAGGTAAAACCGGGTTCAACGTAAATGATCCCTAACATTAAATTACATCAGTGGCAACCTTCTGGTAAAGTTGAATGATGTACTTTGATGAACACTAAATCAAAAATGTTATGAGTAAATTCATGATCACTTACCATGCACCTGCAGAAGCACAGGCGCAAAATGCAGCAGCCACACCCGAGCAACAACAAGCCGGCATGCAAATGTGGATGGACTGGGCCCAGCGCGTTGGCGACAAGCTTACCGACATGGGATCACCGCTGAGCACAGGTACCGAAATAAAGGCCGATGGCAGCAGCGCTCCCAGCAACAAAAATTTCGGTGGCTATTCATTTATTGAAGCTGCCAACTTAAGCGAGGTAAAAGACCTGTTAAAAGGCCACCCACACCTGGCCTGGCATCCCGAAGCCAGCATCGAGATCCACGAGGCTATGCCCATTCCCGGCGCGATGTAATTTCCGGCATTTCAAAAAAAATTCCCTGGCACCAAAAGTTCCAGGGAATTTTTTTTGCAGACCATTGCTCACTCGCCTGCATCCATCTTAAAACAGATGCCGAGGTTTAAGGCCAATGTTCGATATCGGACCTCTGCGCTGGCATCGTTCAATGAAGTTCTTGAATTTGAATAGAAGTAATTGAGCGATCCTTTTAACATGAATTTTTTCGAGATATTATGGAAGTAATCAAGGTGGGCGATCCATGCCTGGTTAACCGTGCTTGAACCAACGAAATTTCCCTGCTCGGTGGTAAACACGTTCGCATCGTTATTTCCCGTGATCAGGAATGTGCCCGACGGAGGCCTGCTGGTTGAGCTCCCATACAGGAAACCGGTTCTGAGAAAATGCTGGCCCAATTTCACCCGGTAAGAAAGCCCTGCTCCAAGGAAGCGGTTTTCGTAAGCGGTATTGCAATAGATCTGCATACTTTCAACGTGGGTAACATTTTCTGACTTGAATGCTACCCCCCTAAAACGGCTGTTGCTGGCATCGATATTCTGGATCATCACTGCGGCCGAAAAGCTCAGCCCACGCCAGATTTTTGCGGTAAATTCAGTTTGTGCCTGGTAGCCTCGGGTTCCACCGGCCAAAACGCGGTCAACAGTTCCAGAAGGTTGGGCAAATGCACCGGTTGCAAAAGACGGTCCGGCCGAAAGCTGCAGCAATATGTTCTGCGCAGAAGCGAACCATGGGATCAATAATAAAACAGCAACAAATGGTTTAAGCGGGGTCATGCAGAACTGCTAAGATAGCACAGTTCGGGCAAGAAACTAGCAAACCGTGGTACCTACATTATCGCCCTGGCAAACCCGCAGGAAGTTTCCTTTTTTGTTCATATCGAACACCACGATGGGCATGTTGTTCTCCTGGCAGAGAGTAATTGCGGTCATGTCCATTACGTTCAAACCGCGGTCGTATACCTCCTGGAAACCGATGTTTTCGAAGCGTGTCGCATTCGGGTCTTTCTCAGGGTCGGCGGTATAAATGCCGTCAACGCGGGTACCTTTCAGTACCAGGTTGGCTTCTATCTCAACGGAGCGCAAAGCAGCGGCCGAATCGGTGGTGAAGTAAGGGTTACCGGTGCCGGCTCCGAAGATCACTACACGGCCTTTTTCGAGATGCCTTACTGCACGGCGCCGGATAAACGGCTCAGCAATCTGCTCCATGTGAATAGCGGTTAGCAAGCGCGTTTTAAGGCCCAATTTCTCAAGGGCACCCTGTAGCGCCATCGAGTTGATTACAGTGGCCAGCATGCCCATGTAATCCCCTTGTGCGCGCTCTACCAGCTGACCAGCAACTCCCGAAACGCCCCTGAAGATGTTTCCGCCGCCAATTACAATTGCCACCTCTACACCGGCATCTACCACAGTTTTTACATCTATGGCATATTGCTCGAGCACTTTTGGGTCGATCCCATATTGCATGGAACCCATCAGGGCCTCACCACTCAGCTTTAACAGTACGCGTTTGTATTTCATGATTGGAAGATTACAAGATTAGAGGATTGCAACATTAGAAGACTATGGGATTGCAAAATTAGAAAAATACGTGACTTGTGTTGGCATTTACCAAACCATGGGCGGGGTTGTTGTGATTGTGCAAAACCATTACAAGTCATAGGTTGAATTGATCCATTCAAAAAAAATCCCCTCAGCAGGCTGAGAGGATTTTTTATTAAAGTGAAACTCTTTTGAAGGCCTTAACCGAAAGGCCTTTCGAAACGCCATCGAGCATCTGTGAAATTGTTTTGCTGCTGTCTTTCACAAACTCCTGGTTGAGCAATGTTGAATCTTTATAGAATTTTCCCAGCTTGCCCTGGGCAATTTTCTCGAGCATGGCTTCTGGTTTGCCCTCGGCGCGTGCCTGGTCCATTCCAATCGCTATTTCGCGTTCGATAATAGTTGGATCAACCATATCCTTATCAACGGCAATTGGGTTCAGGGCTGCAATCTGCATTGCCACGTCTTTGCCTGCCACAAAATTTGCTTCGTTATAAGGCTGGTTCAGCTCTACCAATACGGCCAGCCTGTTACCTGCGTGAATATAAGGAACAATGTTCTCGCCTTCCATCACCTCGTAGCGAACCACATCAATCTTTTCACCGATCTTACCCACCTGCTCGGTGATCTTATCGCCTACAGTAAGGCCATCCATCGGCAGTGCCCTGAGGGCATCTGCATCGGCAGGTTTATTGGCAAGAGCAATATCGGCCAGCTTGTGTGTGAACGCAACAAAGTCTTCGTTCTTGGCCACAAAGTCGGTTTCGCAGCTCAGCTGAACAATCACGCCTGTTTTGTGATCAGCCGAAACCTTTGCAATGATCGCACCTTCTTTGGCATCGCGATCAGCACGGTTGGCTGCCACTTTCATTCCTTTTTTGCGTAAGTAATCAACAGCGCCGTCCATGTCGCCATTGCTTTCCTGCAAAGCTTTCTTGCAGTCCATCATTCCGGCGCCGGTCATCTGGCGCAGCTTGTTTACATCTGATGCGGTTATCGTTGTCATTGTATTTTTATCTTAGTTACGGGCGCCCTTCACAGGTTGCCCTTATCTGAATTTTGCATTGAAAGTTCCGGTCTGCCGCTGTATCTGGCTTGACCCTGTTTTGCGTCTCCATGACCCCTGGCTTATTTTCATAAACCGGTGCGATGTTTCCGATCAACCTGACATCTCTGGCTGATCAGGACAGGATCAGGCGATCACTCCGATATTCAGGTATAACAGGATTACCGCGCGACTCGGCTGCATGAACAGAGAACACGGGGGCACTTCGCGCCTATGCTTCCTCTTTTTCGGTTACGGCTTCTTTGTCGGCAGTTTCTTCCTTCTCGCGTTTGCGTTCGCTCAGTCCTTCGATGATGGCATCGGTGATGTAGCGGGTAATGAGGGCAATTGATTTTGCCGCATCATCATTGGCGGGGATCGGGAAGTCTACCACTGTTGGATCAGAGTTGGTATCAACAATTCCAAAGGTTGGGATATTGAGCTTGGTAGCTTCTGCTACGGCAATATGCTCGCGTTTGATATCAACGATGAGGAGGGCAGCGGGTAAGCGGTTGAGATCGGCAATACCGCCCAATACCTTGCGCAGCTTGATTTTCTCGCGCTCAATCATGAGGCGTTCTTTCTTGTTGATGTTCACATAAGTACCATCGGTAGAAAGCTTCTCGAGGCTTTGCATTTTTTTGATGCTCTTGCGCACCGTGCCGAAGTTGGTGAGCATACCACCTAACCAGCGGTCGCACACATACGGCATGTTAACGCGTTTTGCCTCGTTCTCCATAATTTCTTTTGCCTGCTTTTTGGTAGCTACATAAAGAACCTTACGGCCCGATTTTACAATGTTTTTAATGGCTTGGGCGGCCTCATCCAGCTTTACAGCCGTCTTGTGCAGATCGATGAGGTGGATTCCGTTCTTTTCCATAAAAATATATGGGGCCATTTTCGGATTCCATTTGCGGGTTAAGTGACCAAAGTGCACTCCCGCTTCCAGCAACTCTTCGTGCGTGATTTTAGACATGTATATATAGATTCTGTTTGATCTTCTTCTTACCTCTTCACAAACTGGAAACGTTTGCGGGCCTTTTTCTGACCAGGTTTCTTACGTTCTACCATGCGCGGATCGCGGGTAAGCAGGCCACCCACCTTCAACGCAGGCTTAAACTCGGCATTGTATTTAACCAGGGCACGGGCTATGGCAAGCTTAACTGCATCTGACTGTCCGGTTTGTCCGCCGCCATCTACATGTACCACTGCGTCAAACTGGCCTGCGGTATTGGTTACCTCAAAAGCTTTGTTTGCGGCAATCTGCAGGTTGAGCGTAGGGAAATAGGTCTTGTAATCGCGGTTGTTCACCGTCATGTTACCGGTACCGGGTGTTAAATAAACACGGGCAACAGCGGTTTTTCTTCTTCCTAATGCGTTATTCACTTCCATATCAGAACTTTAATTCTTTGGGTTGCTGAGCGCCATGCGGGTGCTCTGCGCCTGCGTATACATGCAGGTTACGGAACAATTCGGATCCAAGCTTATTCTTGGGCAACATGCCCTTAATGGCGTGCTCCACAATATACGTAGGCCTGCGAACCAAAATGTTTTTTGCAACTTCGTAGCGCAAACCTCCCGGGTAACCCGAGAAGAATTTGTACTCCTTATCATTCATTTTATTGCCGGTAAAACGGATTTTTTCGGCATTGATAATGATCACATTGTCGCCGCAATCTACGTGCGGAGTAAAAGAGGGTTTGTGCTTACCCCTCAGGATATTGGCCACCTTGCTGGCAAAACGCCCCAGGGTTTGACCCTCGGCATCAACCACTACCCATCCTTTGGTAACAGTTGCCTTGTTGGCCGAAATTGTTTTGTAACTTAATGCGTTCACGCTTCTACAGTTTTATTAAAGGGGTTGCAAAAATAGGGCATGTTTTTGTAATCCACAAGCAGTTGTGAAAAAAAGGCCGGAAGAAAGCGCCGGGCAGGGAGCGGAGAGTTGAAAGAAGCGAAGGGGGTGAAACGGGATGGTGCGTTTGTCGGATGTGGCGGAGGCAATGGGAAGTGATGAGGGGATCAGGGGATCAGGTGATCAGGGGAAAAGCCGGTGGCTGAGGCACCCGAAGCCAGAGGCGGGTGAGGTGATGAGGAGAAAAGCCGGTGGCTGAGGCACCCGAAGCCAGAGGCGGGTGAGGTGATCAGGAGAAAAGCCGTTGGCTGAGGTACCCGAAGCCAGAGGCGAGTGAGGTGATCAGGAGAAAAGCCGGTGGCTGAGGTACCCGAAGCCAGAGGCGAGTGAGGTGATCAGGGGAAAAGCCGGTGGCTAAGGCACCCTGAAGCTAGAGGCGGGTGAGGTGATCAGGGGAAAAGCCGGTGGCTGAGGCACCCGAAGCCAGAGGCGAGTGAGGTGATCAGGGGAAAAGCCGGCGGCTGAGGTACCCGAAGCCAGGGGCAGCTCTTGTAAACTTCATTAAATCTGATTTAATTGCCAGGTGTGCGTCCGGCAATACATAAATGATTACCATTGAAACAGGTGTTAAATGAATAACCCCGTTGAAATATTCCGCAATCCGGAAATGTTGGTAGTTACGATCAAAGTACGTTCGGCTCTTATAGGAAAGATCATCCTCTCCCTGATCGTAGTGGTGTGTTTTGCCCTGGTTATTTTAGCCGCTTTGGGCATCCATCCTGCTAAGGGACCCGGGACTCTGATATTCCCGATGGCCTTCCTCGCGTTTGTGATATTTGTACCACTTAAAATGCTCTTGTGGAATTTGTATGGCAAAGAAACGATCATCGTTAATACAAGGTCGGTTTCATGGACCCATTCGTATGGAATCGTGGAAACACGACTCAAAACTCAAACCTTCGAAGCACTCGGTACCGGTTTTGATCTGTTCAGGATCTATGATGGAAATGAACACGGTCATTTATTGTTCTACCGGTATGACCCAATAACACACCTGCCGTCGGAGATCTATTCAACAAACATCATCATTCCTAAGAATAAACTGGTTGAGATCGACAATGAATTGAGTGACCTCTTTTACCATGAATTTGCAAGCGGATACGAGTTTATCCCGTTTTCGAAGAATTAGGCAAACAGGCATGCAGCCCGCTTACGAAGTTTCCTGCAGCTAATACTTCGTAAACTTAATATACCTGTATGTTCCTTTGGTATTATACAGCATGGCAATATAAACGCCCTGCCTGAACCCACTTACATCGAGCTGGAACCGGTACGCATCTACATACTGCGTGAATGCCGGTAAGGATCGTTCATACACCAGGTTGCCGAATACATCCACAATTACAAAATGCGCCGGGATACCTGCGTTCTGCACAAAGGTTACGTTGAGATCAAAATAATTATCCTGCGACACATACAGCGGAAATATATCGAACTCGAAACCCGAGCAGGGTCCCTCAACATAGGTTTGAACCCCGTTGCGGTATTGTGCATAGCAGGTATTCCTGTATGTCTTCTGATCGCAACCACATACCGGCGTATAATCTGTGCTGCATGGAGCCGTTGGGTTGATCCCGAGCTGATCAATGCATTGCGCAGCCGATTTGTGGTTTGTGAGCGTTGTGACCAGTAAAAACAAAAGGAATGCTTTGATGAGGCTGTATGTAGTGTGTTGGGTGAAGGCTGCTTTATACGTTGTGTTTGGCTTAACGTGAAACGTGTTTCGAACGGAGCCTGCACTGAGCCTGCCGATGGGCTCAACATGACAATCACCAATGCATGGCATAAGCCTGTTTCGAAGAGAGCCTGTCCTGAGCCTGCCGAAGGGCTCAACATGACAATGATCGGAGCCTGTCCTGAGTTTATCGAAGGGCTCAACATGACAATCACCAATGCATGGCATAAGCCTGTTTCGAAGAGAGCCTGTCCTGAGCCTGCCGAAGGGCTCAACATGACAATGATCGGAGCCTGTCCTGAGTTTATCGAAGGGCTCAACATGACAATCACCAATGCATGGCATAAGCCTGTTTCGAAGAGAGCCTGTCCTGAGCCTGCCGAAGGGCTCCATGCTCCACGCCCACCGCTTCCCGTCTTCCATCAGTCTAGTTCCACTACTGGCCATGAGAAGAAAAACCTCGTACCCTTACCCATTTCCGATTCAATCCAAACCTTCCCGCCTTTGTCTTCCACAATCTTCTTCACAATGGCAAGCCCAACTCCCGTACTCTCAAAAGTATCACGTGCCTGAAGCGTCTGGAAGATCACAAACACTTTCTCATGGAATTCCTTTTGGATGCCCGGACCATTGTCTTCAACAAAGAATTCATAGAAATCGCGGTTGCGCCTGTAACCCACTTCCACACTGGGTTCAGGATTGTTGTTGTACTTAATGGCATTGCTGATGTAGTTGGAAAAAATCTGCTCAATAGCAATTTTTTCAGCGGCCATCACCGGCAAATCTTCCGGTAAAATTATTTTGAACTGCTCGGGCGGACTCATGCTTTCGATGAGCTCATCCAGCAATGATTTCAGGTTGAACACCGTTGTTTCGTGCTTCACGCGACCTGCCCTCGAGTACTGAAGAATGCCGTCAATCAGGCCTTCCATCCGTTTCACCCGCTTGCGCATCAGATCCAGGTTGGTCTTGGTATCGGCCTCCATCTTGCCCTCCAGGTCTTCTTCTATCCACATGCTCAGGTTATTGACTTTCCAGCACATTGGGATCCTAAGCTTAGAATTCCACGTGGACAAGTTGTCGC
>JADMIO012911319.1_pt1 | contig 52380 bp, 34 predicted proteins | sample 8958161 | NCBI WGS metagenome assembly JADMIO01 (sample SAMN16585339, study PRJNA669376) | soil metagenome | isolation source: Crop rotation soil | place: USA: Cullars Rotation, Alabama | collected 2011
TCGCCCCGGAATTGGAATCAAGGCAAAGCTACGACGCCGTCCTATCGCTACCCAAAGTCAGTTTGCTCGCCCCGGAATTGGAATCAAGGCAAAGCAGTGAAACCAGACCGCCCAAAACAGGAAACAGTTTGCTCGCCCCGGAATTGGAATCAAGGCAAAGCTGATCGTCGCCCCGCCCGCCGTAGTCCCGTAGTTTGCTCGCCCCGGAATTGGAATCAAGGCAAAGCCGGTCATCGTCGTTACTTCAAACTGAGCGCAGTTTGCTCGCCCCGGAATTGGAATCAAGGCAAAGCTCAATTGCAGATGCTCTCGAACCTGGTGCGAGTTTGCTCGCCCCGGAATTGGAATCAAGGCAAAGCTGCTGTCGTTTGCCGGCGTGGATGTCACAAAGTTTGCTCGCCCCGGAATTGGAATCAAGGCAAAGCGCGTCGATGCGGTTCAACACGGAGATCATCAGTTTGCTCGTCCCGGAATTGGAATCAAGGCAAAGCGAAGAACTCCCACACCCGGCAAATCACCGAGTTTGCTCGCCTCGGAATTGGAATCAAGGCAAAGCCGTAGCTTCCGAGCGAAGGAGGGTCGCGGAAGTTTGCTCGCCCCGGAATTGGAATCAAGACAAAGCACATGATTTGCGCCAAATCATTGCGCACCTAGTTTGCTCGGCCGGGAATTGGAATCAAGGCAAAGCACGTGGCAGCGTGCGCGTAGTCGCCTGACGAGTTTGCTCACCTCGGCAATGGGATTCAAGGCAAAGCGACCAGCCTGTGCAGGATTTGTTTGCGCGGAGTTTGCTCGCCCCAGAATTGGAATCAAGGCAAAGCAGGACAGTCACAATTTACAAAACTTTTGTCAGTTTGCTCGCCCGGGAATTGGAATCAAGGCAAAGCGTTGCCGGGGCTGGCTGATGTTCTGGCACAGTTTGCTCGCCTCGGAATTGGAATCAAGGCAAAGCGTCACGTTGCCAGTGTAGCAATCCGCTGTTAGTTTGCTCGTCTCGGAACTGGAATCAAGGCAAAGCGCGCCAGTCGATGTAGTCCATGCAGTGGTCAGTTTGCTCGCCTCGGAATTGGAATCAAGGCAAAGCGGGCAAACCGTTGACTGCGCCTCAATGGCTAGTTTGCTCGCCTCAGAATTGGAATCAAGGCAAAGCGCGCGGGCGTTAATCTACGCGAATACCACAAGTTTGCACGCCCCGGAATTGGAATAGGCAAAGCACGTCGTCGTCGGGCTGGCCGTCTTTGTCAGTTTGCTCGCCCCGGAATTGGAATCAAGGCAAAGCCTCCAATCCGAGAACCCGCTCACCGATCTCAGTTTGCTCGCCTCGGAATTGGAATCAAGGCAAAGCTGGAACAGCCCTCGGAGAATTTTAGCCAAAAGTTTGCTCGCCTCGGATTGGAATCAAGGAAAAGCCTGTTCCCCAATGGTGCACATTGTTTCAAAATTTGCTCGCCCCGCAGTTGGAAACAAAGCAAAGCGTCAGCGACCAGGGCCGTAGTTTGCTCACCCGGCAATGGGATTCAAGGTAAAGCGACCAGCCTGTGCAGGATTTGTTTGCGCGGAGTTTGCTCGCCCCAGAAGCGGATTTGCGTTTAATAGTGCGTTATGGCCGCACATTCAACGAATATTCTGGGGCCCTTATTGGTGTCAGGGCTAATCGCCATTGCAGTTGCCGTCGCAATCGTTTTAGTCCTGGCCCTGTTATCCAATTTTCTTCGCCCATCCAGTCGAATGCTGGCGACCAAAGTGAAGCCGACGTACGAAGCGGTCCCTGGACTGCTGAGTGCAGCCGAGCGGTCCTTTTTCGGAGTGCTTCGGCAAGCGTTGTCAAACGATTACCAGATTTTTGCCAAGGTTAGACTTGCAGATATTGTCCGCCCCGTCCCTGGCCCAAGTCGTAGCGGTTGGCAGGCAGCATTTAACAGAATCACCGGGAAGCACGTGGATTTTGTTATTTGCGACTCGGCATCTCTAATGGTGCGCGCGGTAATAGAGTTGGATGATCGAACGCACCAAAGATTTGAGAGAAGCAATCGAGACAGCATTGTGGATGCTGCCCTATCGGATGCACAAATCCCCGTTGTCCGCATTCAAGCCCGGGCGTCCTACGCGCCCGGCCAACTTCGGGACCAAATCGAATCGTGCCTTGTGGGTAGGAAGGCCGAATCCTCAATAGCCACACTGACCGCGCGTGGTAAACAAATCGGTTTCTTAGTAATTTCCGTTGTAGCGCTGAATTTGCTCGGGGTCGGGTGCGCATCAACATCCAATGAAGCCAAGTTGCCAACTTGCGACAAAATGTTTAACGCCTCTAAAGATTCCATTTGGCCATTGGTCGTGCGTGAGGTTGCGCGGAACTATCCGCTAAAATCCATTGATAAAGAAAATGGGCTGCTGGCCACAGATGCAGTTTCGTTGCCCGTCGGAAATTGGAACATCAACAAAGCAATTCGCCAGTGGGTACGAGCACCTGGACCAAATCTTCTGGTCGGCTACAGTGGATTACGTGTTGCGGTCAGTGGCCAGGTCATCGAATTGGCAAAGGATCGGACACAGGTTATTATTCACGCTCGGTACGAAGGTTTAGCCGGACCGCTCGGGTCCTCTAATGTTTCCTGGGTCAGTTGTGAGAGCAACGGGCGACTTGAAAATGACCTCCTGACGAAGATAAGCAGTGAGATTGCGGGAAATTGAGAGGTCGATAAAAGTGCGGGGGTGGGCGCCAACTTTGTAGCGAAGGCGTAAAGCGCGACGTCTCCCGTTTCATTCATCCCCGATTGGCTAACTCATCTTAAAAAACTTTGTCGGATTTTGCAGGACACGGTTGTTTAATGGTTGAAATGCATGATCCGTCCGATGTGGAACTGCTCCGCGACTACGCCGAAGCCGGTAGCGAAGCCGCTTTCTGCAAATTGGTCGCGCGTCACACGGATTTCGTTTTTTCCGCCGCGCTTCGACAGGTAGATTCGCCGGATCTGGCCAGCGACCTAACGCAAAAGGTCTTCACCGATCTCGCCCGCAAGGCGCAGCCGGTGGCGAAAAAAATGCCGGTGAAAGGCTCCCTCGCCGGTTGGCTGCATCGCAGCGTACGCTACGCGGCTCTCAATCATTTGCGCGACACCCGGCGCAGGCACACCAACGAGAGGCAGGCCATGGAACAACTCCTCACTAATTCCGAATCCGCCCAGGACTGGGAGCGCATCCGCCCTATGCTCGATGAAGCTCTCGAAAGCCTTGACGATGAAGACCGCGAAGCACTGCTGTTGCGCTATTTTAGAAAGCAGGATTTTCGCACGGTCGGCCTTGCGCTCGGCGTGAGCGATGACACAGCGCAAAAACGCGTCAGCCGCGCCGTCGAGCGGCTGCGCGAATTTTTCGCGAGAGAAAAGATTACGATTGGCGCCAGCGGATTGGGCATTTTGATTTCCACGAATGCCGTTCAATCGGCGCCGATTGGACTGGCTGCCACGATTTCCGCCGCCGCTGTTTTTTCCGGAACTGCTAGTTCAACCATAATCGTCGCCACCAAAACCACCGCCATGACGACCCTGCAAAAAGGCTTAATCGCCGCAACGTTTGCCGTCGTTGCGGGAACGGGAATTTTTGAGGCACACCAAGCATCGCAATTGCGCGGACGAAACCAAACCCTTGAGCAACAGCAGGCGCCGCTGGCGGAACAAATCCGGCAATTGCAACGTGAGCGTGACACCGCGACGAACCGACTTGCGGGATTGTTAGTGGAAAATGCGGGGTTTAAAGCCAATCCTTTGGAAACAGAGGTTTTGAAATTGCGCGGTGAAATCGCTGTTTTGCGGCGTAACTCGAGTCAAACAAATGATCCTTCCGTCCAAACTGCAAAGGCCTGGCTGGCGAAGAAGCAAAAGCTTCAAATGGCATTTGCGGATAATCCAGATCAGGTAATTCCAGAGATGCAATTTCTCACCGATGAAGAATGGCTCGACCTAGTCAAGGGCTTGAAATTGGATTCGGACAATGAGATTCACTCGGCAATGGGTTTCGTGCGGACTTCGGCCAAATTGAACTCGGCACCGATGATTCAAAACGCACTCAAAAAATTCCTCGCAGCCAACAACGGAAATTGGCCGAATGACATCTCTCAATTAGAGCCACTTTTGGAACAACCGATGGATGACGCCATTCTGGAGCGATATAAAATCTTAGATAAAAACGAAACCCAATCGGGATGGTTGAATGGAATGATATTGATTGAAAAAGTGGCGGTGAATAAATGGAGCGAACCCCAGGTTTCCATCGGTCCGACGAGTGTAGGCCAGGCAGCGCCGCCGCCTCCTGTGCGTCTAAGTTTTCCGAAAGAACTCATACCGGCCCTGCATTCATTTCAAAGCTCTAGTTCCGAACAAATACCATTTCAAACACCGGAAGATTATAACAAGCTGGCTCCTTTCGTTACCAGCCCTGGACAAAAAGTTGCCCTTGAAAATATGATAAAGGCCTTAAAAGACGCATCAGCTCCCTAAAAGCGTTTGCCTGTATTTGCCGCAGCTTCTTCACGAGTTTTAGAGGCAGGAGGTCTGTTGAGGGATGCAACCCATTCAGGGTTGATAATGTTTGAAACGTTGAACCCCGGGTAGTCCCGCGCTTGCGGGACAACCCGGGGCTGAATGATTTAATCCCGTTGGGATATTCGGAAGGGGCGAAAGGCAGGCGGGATCAGCGGCATGGATGGATTCCTGGAGTGATGGCAGGCATCGGAACGCGGAACGCGGAATGAGCGGAGCAAAGAACGGAAAAGCGGTGTCAGCCCCCTTCCCCACCAGCCACCGCAGTCCAAAAGCTGGCGCAAGTGCGGACAGGAGGAATTAAAACTTAAAAATGCAAAATGTGGGTGAGCGTCGAGAGGGAGAAAGTGGACAGTGGGATCAAACAACGAACGCAAAAAAAGGCGGAACTCAGAAGCTGACATGGAAAGGCCGTGATCCGGCGCATGGCCTACGGACGGTTAGATTTTGGGAGTTGAAGCGGCGTGAACGCCGCGATCCGGCCCGTTGCCAATACTTGTCATTTGCCCGAAAACCTGACTCAATCCCAAATGAATTATCGCCTGGTCGCCATAGCCTTTTTCTGCTTTATGAGCATGCCTGCTTTCGCCGCTGAATTTCGGGCCGGCGCGGCGGCATTGGACATTTCGCCGCACATGGGGGTCTCCATCAATGGCAATATGACCGATCAAAAAGGGACGAATATTCATGACCCGCTGCATACCCGTTGCCTTGTGCTGGATGACGGCAAGACGCGCCTGGCCATGGTGGTGACCGATAGCTGCCTGATTTACCGCGAGATTTTTGATGCGGCCAAAAAGATCGTCCACGACCGCACCGGTTTTCCGACGGAAAACATTTTGATGTCGGCCACCCACTGTCATTCGGCGCCGGCTTCAGTTTCGATTTTCCAAACGGACGCTGATCCGGCATACCAGAAATTCCTGACGCAACGGCTGGCCGACGCGGTTTGCCAGGCGATCAATAATTTGCAGCCGGCCCAAATCGGGTGGGGATCCGGCAATGAGCCGCGGCATGTCTTCAATCGACGCTGGAAGATGAAGCCGGGCATTGTGAATCGCAGCCTGATGGGGGGAACCAACGACCAGGTGCGGATGAATCCCAAGCCGGGCGGCGAAGACCTCCTGGAGCCGGCCGGCCCGACCGATCCGCAAGTCTCGATTCTGGCGGTGAAATCGCTGGAAGGAAAACCGATCGCGTTACTGGCCAATTATTCGATGCATTATTGCGGCGGGGTGCCCAATGCCACGTTTTCCGCCGATTACTTTGGCGCGTTCTGCGAGCGCATCGAACAACTGCTGAACGCCGAGCACCAGGACCCGCCGTTTGTGGGCCTGATGTCCAACGGGACAAGCGGCGATTGCAACGCAATCAATTTTTATGAGCCGGTGAAGCCGGAAAAGCCGTATGAAAAAATTCATACCGTGGCCAATGACGTCGCCGAAGTGGCACTGAAAGCATACCAGAACATCCAATGGCATGACTGGGTGCCGTTGCAATCGCGGCAAAAAGAACTCTCGCTGGAGGTGCGCAAGCCGAGCAAAGCGGAAGTGGAAAAAGCGCGCGCCCAATTCGCCAAGGCCCGCCACGTCAATGGGCAATTGGATAACTGGAGCACCGACATTTATGCCCGCGAAGCCGTATTGCTGGACGATTATCCGCCACGGGTTTCAATCATCCTGCAAACCTTTCGCATCGGCGACCTCGGTATCGCCGCCATTCCCTGCGAAGTTTTCGCCGAAACCGGTTTGCAAATAAAAAAGGAAAGTCCCGTAAAACCAGTATTCACCATCGAATTAGCTAACGGCTGGCACGGCTATATTCCGACGCCCACACAACACGCCTTGGGGGGATACGAAACGTGGCGCGCACGCTCCAGCTATCTCGAAACCAACGCTGCCCCGAAAATAGTTGAAGGGTTGATGGAGCTGTTCAGTCAATTGACGCCGTGAGGAAAGCGGGCGGGAAGCGGGTTGGATGAATGGATGGTTGGAAAAACCAAATACCAAATACCAAAAATCAAGAAACGCCAAATGCAAATGGCGGGTTGAATAACCAAACACCAAAAATCAAACACCGTTGAATTGTGAAGAAATTATAATGAAATCTGTTTTTCGCTGCGCTTTTTGCGTTTTGTTTTTGCTTTCGTCGGTTTTGGCGGAGGCGGGTTCGCCGAACCATGTGGTGCTGATCACTATTGATGGGTTTGGCGCTTATGAGTTTGCTGATCCGCGCGCTCCGGTGCCGAATCTGCGCAGGCTGGCGGCGGAAGGCGTGGTGGCCGAAGGGATGAAAGTTTCGACGCCGTCGATTACCTGGCCCAATCATACCTCGTTGGTGACCGGGGTCCGGCCCGAAAAACATGGCGTGCTGTTCAATGGGGTGCTGGTGCGTCCGGGCGGCGAGAAGCCGGTGTATGTGGATCCGGCCCGCGATCGCAGCGAACTGGTCCATGGCGCGACGGTCTATGATTTCCTGCACGAACGCGGCTACACGACGTCGGGCATCAATTGGCCCTGCACGCGCAATGTCACCACGCTGGACGACAATTTTCCTGATGTCCCGGAAAACATCCGTTTCTCGACGCCGAAAATAATTTCTGAACTCACGGAATCCCATGTCCTGAAGGAAGGGAGTGACGCGGCCCTGCTGATCACCGGCTCGTCCGAACGCGATGACATCTGGACGGCCGCCACATGCAATTCGATCCAGCGATTGAAACCTAATTTCCTTTTTCTGCATTTGCTGATTGTGGATGGCGTCCAGCATAAGAACGGTCCGCTGAGCGCCGAGTCCTTTGCCGCGCTCGAACACGCCGACAAAAACGTGGGCGAAGTGATTGATTGCCTGAAGAAGACCGGCATCTACGATCAAACGACGGTCTTCATCACAGCCGACCACGGCTTCTGCGAGGTGCGCAAAACAATTCATGCCAGCGCCATTTTGCAGAAAGCGGGTTACCTGGAACTGAAAGGGAGCACGGTGGCGAGCGCGCGCGTCCAAGCCGTTTCCGAGGGAGGAACAGCGTTCATCTATTACAATGCCACGAACATCACCAAAGCTGACGAGAAGAAAATCATTGGGCTCTTTGATGATGTCGAAGGGATCGAGAGGATCGTGAAGCCATCCGATTACAAAAAATATGGGATGCCTTTGCCGAAAGACAACCAGGCCTCGCCGAACCTGATTCTCGCGGCCAAAGACGGCTACGGTTTCAGCGGGCGCTCGGACGGGGAATTTGTGGAGCCGCTGAAGCATCCGACCGGCAGCCATGGTTACATCAACACCAACCCGAAAATGAACGCGGTGTTCATCGCGGTGGGCCGCTCGATCAAACAGGGCAAGCGGGTGGGCGTTTTCGAGAATATCAACGTGGCCCCCACGGTCGCGTGGTTGCTGGGCGAGAAATATCCGTGCGACGGCAAAGTCCTGAAACAAATTCTGGATGAATCGCAAAAATAGAATTTAATGGTGCCATGGAACGCGCTCAGTCCCGAAATCCGATACGCCGCATAGCGACTTCGCTGCAGGTCTTGCGGCAGCAACACCAGGAACGCCATCGTCCCACGGGATTTGGTTTCGCATTTGCGGACCGCATCGATTACCTGGACCCGCAGAAATGGGACGCCGTGACCAACTGCAACACGCTTTTCCTGCGCCGCAGTGTCCTGCGCACGATCGAAGAACATGGACCGGAGAACATCCAATCGCGGTATGCGATGATCTTTCGGTCCGGGGAACCGGTGGCCGCCCTCTCGGTGCAGATCGTATCGGTGAACAAAGAACATTTCCGCTTCAAGAAAAAGCACGAGCACAAACCTTCGCCGGCAGAACTTTTAAAGCGCGCCTTGACGCCCGCCGCCAAACTGGCCACGGCCAATTTGCGCGAGCGCCTGCTGGTGGCGGGCAATCTCCTGTCGTGGGGCTTTCATGGAATCGCCTTTGCGCCAGGAGTCGAGCATGCAGAACTTTGGCCGGGGATTGCGGAGGCCCTTTACCGCATTCGCCGCGCGGAACGGCTGGTGGGCCAAACCAACTTCGTGATGCTCAAGGATTTTACGAGCGAGCAAAGCGGGCTCGAGGCGTTGGAACGGTTCAGCTACCGCGAAATGGAGACCGAGCCGAACATGATCCTCACGATCGACCCGGCGTGGCAAACGTATGATGATTACCTGGCGGCGCTGGATGCCAGCTACCGGCGCAACGCGAAAACGCACGGCAAAAAACTGGCCGGCGCCGGCTGCACACTGGAACAGGTGAGCGACCTTTCCTCCTGCGCAAAGCGCCTGCACGAACTTTACCTGGCGGTGCACGACAACGCGGCGGTGCGGCTGGTGACGCTGTCAGAAAATTACCTGCCGGCGCTGGCCCGCGCGGCGGGTCCCAACTTTCGTTGCACGCTCGTCCGGCGCGGCGAAGAAATCCTGGGCTTCGTGACATCACTAAAAGATGGCGACACAGCCATCGCCTACTACATCGGGTTCGATCGCTCGGCCGCGACGGCGGGCCTGCCGATTTATCTGCGACTGCTGCACGCGACGATTGAAGATGCGATCCATTGGCGCTGCAAACGGCTGTCGCTGGGACGCACAGCGCTGGAACCGAAAGCCGGACTTGGGGCCCGGCCGGAAAGGATGTCGGTCTGGCTGCGCCATCGGGTGCCGGCGGTGAATTGGATGTTGCGCGGAATTTTCGATGCGGTGCCGCACGCGGAAGCACCGGAACGGAACCCGTTTAAATTGATGGCCGAAACCGGCAACACCAAGTAACGACGCGCGACCATGAACAATAACGGGCTGCCGCTGATCGCGCCAAAAATCCAACCACCTCTCGACGCCAATTTTCGCCCGGCGGTTTTGGCGAATCGAAATTTTCGCAACGAGGCGAACGAAACCGTGCGCCTGGCCCTGGAACAAGCCGATGGTTCAATCTTTCATTACCAAACCGTTATCGCTCCGGAAAGACACGCGTTGGCAGAGGGAAATTTTGTTTACCTGGAACGGATCATAAAATTTCTCCTCTGGAGCTGGGGCGGATTTCGCATCCATTTTGATGGTCCCGCGGCGCTCGGCGAAAAATTAAGCGCCCATTTCTCCACCACGCCGACGGGAAGATTCGATGCCGACATGATGGGCAATCACATTTACGAACGCCCCTTCGAGGTGGTGGTGACAAAGAATATTCCCGCCGCCAAGGCATCGACGGCGCCCCTGGGCCGGCATCTGAAAGGGTGCCGCATTGGTTTCGACCTGGGGGGCAGCGACCGGAAAACCGCGGCGGTAATCGATGGGAGAGTTGTCTTCAGCGAAGAGGTCGTTTGGGACCCGTATCCGCAACCGGACCCGAATTATCATTTTGAAGGGATCATGGATTCATTGCGCAAAGCGGCGGCGCACCTACCTCGGATTGATGCGATTGGGGGCAGCGCGGCGGGGGTTTACGTGAATAACCGGGTCAAAGTGGCTTCGCTTTTTCGCGGCGTGGCCAAGAATGTCTTCGACCAACGGGTCAAAGACATGTTCCTGGAAATCAAGAAACTGTGGAACAACGTGCCGTTCGAAATTGTGAATGACGGGGAGGTCACGGCGCTGGCGGGCTCGATGTCGCTGGGCAAAAATTCGGTGCTCGGCATTGCCATGGGGACCAGCCAGGCCGGAGGTTACGTGACGCCGGAGGGCAACATCACCTCGTGGCTAAACGAGCTCGCTTTCGTTCCCGTGGATTACCATCCCAGTGCCGCGCGCGATGAATGGAGCGGCGATTACGGTTGCGGCGCGCAATATTTTTCGCAGCAGGCGGTGGGCCGGCTCATCCCGGCGTCAGGCCTGGAGATCGATGCTAAGCCGGGCTTGCCGGAAAAGCTAAAAGCGGTACAAGCATTCATGGAAAAAGGCGACGAACGCGCGGCGAGGATTTATCAAACGATTGGCGTCTATCTCGGCTACGCCCTCGCGCACTATGCCGATTTTTATCAGATCGAAAACGTGTTAATCCTCGGGCGGGTGACGAGCGGCAAGGGCGGCGATATTATTTTGAACAACGCCCGGGAAGTTTTGAAAATTGAATTTCCCGAGCTGGCCCAACAGATTTCATTTCACGTGCCGGACGAAAAAGACAAGCGGCACGGCCAGGCGATTGCGGCGGCCAGTTTGCCGACGATTTAAAAAGCAGCTTTACTGCACGCCCTGAAGAATCCCTTTGTTGAACATGAGCGTGCGGGTCCCGCCCGGAACCGTGACCACGATGTTAGTGGTTAAACCGCTGAAGGATTGTGCCAGGGAAGCACTCAATTTCGAAGCCGTGACTGAGCCGTCAGCCAGGTTGGCGGTGGTGATCGAGCCGGGAAAAATATGAAATTCGCCATTAACGCTTGGCATAGCAAGCTTGCTGTCAGTGACGGCGCCAACGTCGAGTTTGTCGGTGGTCACGGCCAGATCGGCCAAATTGCCAGAGACAATGGATCCGGGAAAAATGTGGTTTCGGCCATTAACGCTTGGCATAGCGAGCTTGTTGTCAGTGACGGCACCAACGTCGAGTTTATCGGTGGTTACGGCCAAATCGGCCAAATTGCCGGAGACAATAGTTCCGGGAAAAATGTGGTTTCGGCCATTAACGCTTGGCATAGCAAGCTTGTTGTCAGTGACGGCGCCCACGTCGAGTTTGTCGGTGGTCACGGCCAAATCGGCCAAATTGCCGGAGACGATGGATCCGGGAAAAATGTGGTTTCGGCCATTAACGCTTGGCATAGCAAGCTTGTTGTCAGTGACGGCACCAACGTCGAGTTTGTCGGTGGTCACGGCCAAATCGGCCAAATTGCCGGAGACAATGGATCCGGGAAAAATATGGTTTCGGCCATTCACGCTTGGCATAGCAAGCTTGTTGTCAGTGACGGCACCAACGTCGAGTTTATCGGTGGTCACGGCCAAATCGGCCAAATTACCGGAGACAATGGATCCGGGAAAAATATGGTTTCGGCCATTCACGCTTGGCATAGCAAGCTTGTTCTCAGTGACGGCGCCAACGTCGAGTTTATCGGTGGTCACGGCCAAATCGGCGAGACTGGCCGCGGTAATGGCGCCGGCAGGCACCGATCCGGCCTCTGAGGCTCGCATCGCGTAGGGCGAGGAACTTATTAGCTGCCGAGGGGTCAACGCGGTAAAACCACCGCCATTGCCATTGGTGCGCACGGCGATTTCGAGCCACCGCCCTGCCCCGTTGAAAGGCGCTGCGCCAAAATCCAATTGCACCGTAAAGAGGCCCCCGGCCACAGGCGCGGCCGCGTTGGTGATGGGCCCGCCCACGAGGTTGCCGCCGGAATTCAAATCGTAAAGCGCGAAGCGCAAGTCGTAAGAGCCGGTGGCAGACGCGCCTCGGTCGCCAAGACGTCCCTGATAGGTGAAGACAGTGGTCTGGGCAATGAGATCCGGTTCAGCGAGAACGAGAATGGCCAATCCAATTAGAATACGAGCTTTCATGGTTGTTAGGGAAGAATGGTTGCTGCTGATTAATCGATTGGAACAGTTATTCCCTAACAAACAAGAGATATTTGACAATTTTTCTTTGACGTTTTCGCGAGGGGTTTGGGTCCTGGGGTTCAAAAAAGGAAACGAAGCGAGGTGTCGGCGTTTAATTTCCCGCGCGGAGGCGGCTCTGGCACGTGCCCTGCTAAATGACACCCAATGAGGTTTTTAGCACGCGGCTTCGTCGCGTTTTTTTCAGTTTTATCCGTTGTCGGCGTGGGCGCTTCCGCGTCGGGGGCCACTTATTATGTCAGCGCCACGGGCAATGATGCGAACAGCGGCACTGCCACTGGGGCGGCGTGGCGGACTGTCAATAAAGTGAACAGTGTCAATTTTTTGGCCGGTGACAAGGTGCTGTTTCAAGGGGGGGCAAGTTTTTCGGGCAATCTCTATTTCGATGCCAGCGATAAAGGGACGCAGGCCAGCCCCATAACGATTTCCTCTTACGGAACTGGACGGGCGACTATCAATGCCGGGACCGGCGCCGGTTTTTTGGCTTATAACACGGGCGGGATTCTCTTGAGCAACCTGAATTTCGTTGGGTCGGGCGCCACGGTGAACACCAAGGATGGAATCTCCTTTTACGCGGACGCGGCGGGCAATGTAAAATTCAGCGGCATCACGGCCGACAGCATTGATGTGAGCGGATTTGGCAATCGCGGCCTGGTGATCGGATCGTGGAACAGCCAGACGGGGTTTCGTGATGTGCGGATCGCCAACGTGTCCGCACATGACAATTTGCAATCGGGCATCGCCAGCTACGCGCAAGTTCCGTTTACCCACGCGAATATTTATATCGGCCACTGCGCGGCCTACAACAACTTCGGCAATCCTTCCGCCACGGGCAACACGGGGAGCGGAATTGTTTTGGGCGAAGTGAACGGCGCAACGGTCGAACGCTGCATCGCCCATGATAACGGGAAGAACAATTTCGTGCAGTCGGAGGGGCCGGTGGGAATTTGGGCTTACGACGCCACGAATATCGTGCTGCAGTTCAATGAATCGTATTTCAACCACACGTCCGGCGGGCACGACGGCGGGGGCTTCGACCTGGACAGCAACGTGAAAAATTCCGTGATGCAATACAACTATTCCCACGACAATGACGGTTCGGGATATTTATTGTGCGTCGATTCTTCCAACGGCGGCAATGTGGTCCGATACAACATCAGCCAAAACGACGGACGGAAAAACGGGTATGCCGGCATTCACACTTACGGAAATATCCAAGGCGCCGAGATCTACAATAATACGGTGTTCGTCTCCCAAACGACAGGTTCACCGCGCGCGGTTTGGATTTCGACGGCGGCGGCGAATGTTCATCTTCGCAACAACATCTTTTACACAACGGGCGGCGCGGCCCTGGTGGACATCGCCGGCGGCCAAAGCGGCTGGCAATGTCAGGGCAACTGCTATTTCGCCAGCAGTTCATTCGCGATATTGTGGAATGGGGTCAATTACAGCAGCCTCGACGCGTGGCGCACGGCAACCGGACAGGAAATGCTGAACGGCTCAAAAACCGGTTTGGCCGCGGACCCGAAATTAACGGCGGCCGGCAGCGGTGGGACGATTGGGAATGCGGACCTGCTGAGCACGCTGTCGGCATATAGAACACAGGCGGGCTCCCCGGTAATTGATTCGGCGATTGCGCTGAGCGCAAATTTTGGAATCAATCCCGGCGCGCAAGACTTTTACGGGACGCAGACGATGCAGGGCTCCGGCTATGATATTGGGGCGTCGGAAACAGTTCCTGTTTCCCAAAGCTCATTGCTACGGTTGAGTGTGCAGAGTTTTTCCAGCGGCACGTTTAATTTGAGTGCGGCGGGGCCTATTGGCGCGACGAACGTCATCGAGGCGAGCACAAATTTTTCGACGTGGACTGCTTTGACCACGGTGGTCAATACGAGCGGCACGTTGCAATTCAGCGATGCCAATGCGAAGAATTTTTCGCGGCGATTTTATCGGGCGCGAGTGCTTTAATACGGCACCAAAGTGCCCAGCGCAGTGATGGGCATAAAGGCGCCGTCCCCGACGTATTGCAGTTCGATGGCTGTCCCCTTCCCGCCCGTCAAGTAGCCATCAGCGCCCGGCGATGTTTGATTATAATTCGAGGTGTAAAGGCGGCCATTTTGATCCGCGGCAACAAGATGAAGTCCGTCATTAGAGGATGCGACCGCGATCCAGGAACGATCGCTCTCCCGCGCCACCCACGTCGCGCCGGAATCCTTCGAGGTGTAAAGGCGGCCACTCTCCACGACAGCCACCAAAAGCGATCCTGAGGACGACGAAGCCACGGCTTGCCAATCGCGATTGCTCTCGCGCGCGACCCAGGTGACTCCGGCATCGGTGGACGTAAAGATAGAGCCGCCGAAAACTGCGGCGACGAGTTTGGAGCCGTCGGCGGAGGAGGCGACGGATTGCCAGAAACGGGTGGTCTCGCGCGGCTGCCAGGTGACGCCCGAGTCGGAAGAAGTATAAAGCTGCCCACCATCGATGCCGGCGACCAACTGGGTTCCATCCGCGGAAGAGGCCACGCAACTCCAGCCCCGGCTGCTGCCTCGAGCCACCCAAGTGCCTCCGGAATCGGCTGACGTATAAATGCGCCCGCCGTTGACGACGGCAACCATTTTGGCGCCGTCAGTCGAAGAGGCAACCGCCGACCAGTTACGATTTGTTTCGCGGGCTTGCCAGTTCGCGCCCGCGTCGGTGGAGGTGTAAAGTTGTCCACCAGCCACCGAGGCCACCAGGTTGCTGCCGTTGGCCGACGAAGCAAGGGCCGTCCAATATTGGGCCCCCGCGTTTGCCGCTACCCAGGTCACTCCAAAATCACTCGAGGTATAGATGAACCCGCTATCTTCGGCAGCAACCAATCGGCTGCCGTCAGAGGAAGAGGCAACGGCGGTCCAGGCGCGCGCCTGGTCGCGCGGGGTGAAGGTCACGAAATCGCCGAGCAAATCGGTGAGGATTGATTGCCCCGGATTCTGGGCGATTCGCCACCCACCAATTCCGCGCGCGGATACTCGGATGGTGGAGGCCAGCGGGGGCGCAATGGGAAGTGTCAACGTCACCGGGGTAGAGTTGGTGGCTAAATATCCGGAATTGGGGAATGCCTGTTGATTCGTGGTGGAGATGACTTGCCAAAGGAAGGTGCCGGGGACGTTTGTTATGGCTGTGCCATCGCCGGTGAACGTACCGGTCACGCGATTACTCGGGTTCACCAACAGGTTGACGCCCGTAAACGATTGGTCGCCGTTGAGTCGCGGAATATTGGTAGAAAGAAGCGGGTCGGCGACGGTGCCCGACAACAGGCTGGAAGCGTTAAGTGATGTCAGTCCGGCTCCGTTGCCCGAGTAAGTGCCGGTAAAGTCTCCATTAGCGCTCAGCGAGGTGAATCGGTTAACTCCACTAAACAGATTGTTTTGGTCCAATTGGGCGACATGGCTTCGAGTAAAGCCGGTGCTGCCTATGGCCAAACTATGGTCTCCTCCGGCGGCTACTGACAAAATAGCGCCAAAAAGTGCCGGTGGATTTGTAGCGACAGTATTATTGCCCCAGGCTATGGAACTGCCGTCGGATTTGATGGCAAGGCTAATTCCGTCCCCCGCGGCGATCGCCACAATGTTGTTGGTGGAAGGCGGGACAGGAGTGTTGCCCCAGGTCACGATGGTGCCATCATTTTTCAGAGCGAGGCCGTGGGAGTTCCCGACGGCAATGGCCACCACGTTGCTCAAGCCAAAAGGCGGCGAGGAGCCTCCCCAGGAGACGACTGTTCCATTATTTTTAAGGGCGAGATTATTAAAGTTGAAAGAAGATATAGCTACAACATTGCCTTGGAAGTTCGCCGGAATAGCCGCAAAAGAAGGATTACCCCACGTCACGACGGTTCCATCATTTTTCAGAGCCATGCTATAGCTAGACCCTCCCGTGATTGCCACGACATTATTCAAACCGGGGGGAACGCTGGTTTGGCCGGAAGTGTTGTTGCCCCAGGCCACCACGGTGCCATCGTTCTTCAAGGCAAGGCTGTGATAATATCCCGCAGCCACAGCGATTACGCCAGATAAGCCGGCGGGCACATTGGTTTGCCCATCTCTATTCAAGCCCCAAGCGACGACCGTGCCGTCACTCTTCACAGCCAGATTGTGCGAGTATCCGGCCGCGATGGCGATCACGTTGGTTAAGCCCGCGGGCACATTAGTTTGCCCAAAGCCATTGTTACCCCAGGACACGATGGCCGAGAGAGGATTGACGAGAGATGAAACCTGGACGTTAAGCAGGCCCGCGGCGTTGCCGCTGAAGCTCCCGGCAAAGCTATTGGCGGAATTGTTGAACGCATTAATCCCTGTAAAGGTATTGATGCCATCCACGCGCGCAATACGCGCCCGAGAATAGTTCGTGCCGCGCAACGCGATACTGTGGTCGCCGCCGGCGGATATGGCGACCACGTTGGTCAATGTGGCGACGAAATTGGTTTGCAGGTAACTGGTGTTGAAGCCCCAGGTCACAACGGTGCCGTCAGATTTGAGGGCAAGGCTGATGCCGTCGCCGGCCGCAATCGCAACAACATTATTCGAGGCGGGCGAAGCGGGAAGCGATCCCCAGGTGACAAGGGTTCCATCATTTTTCAACGCGAGCCCGTGAGAGTTCCCGGCCGCGACCGCCACGACGTTGCTGAGGCCGAAAGGCGCTGTGGCGCCGCCGCCCCACGAAACTACCGTTCCATTATTCAGCAGGGCAATGTTGTTGAAATTGAAGGCGGAGATCGCCACGACATTATTAGTCAGCGTGGGCGGCTTAGTTTGATTACTTCCCCAGCTCACGATAGTGCCGTCGCTCTTCAGGGCGAGGCTATAAGTCTGACCAGCGGCGAGAGCGACGACACTGTTTAGCCCGGCCGGGACGCTGGTTTGTCCATTGTTGTTATTTCCCCACGCCACGACCGTGCCATCGTTTTTAAGGGCCAGGCTGTGATAGTAGCCCGCAGCCACGGCGACTACGCCCGAAAGTCCGGCCGGAACATTGGTTTGACCATAGGTGTTGTAGCCCCAGGCCACAACGGTGCCATCATTCTTCAAGGCCACATTATGCGAGTAACCGGCGGCGACCGATGCGAGATTGGTTAGTCCCGAAGGGATATTAGTCTGGCCGTAGCTGTTGGAACCCCAGGCAACGGCGGTCGGAACCGGACTGACCACGGAAGAGAGTTGCAGATTAGTGAGGGTAAAGCCGTTGCCGGAATAATTGCCGCTAAAGTTGCCACTGGCGCTGTTGAAAGTGTTTATTCCGCTGAAGGCATTGAGACCATCCAATTGCGCCAAGTGCGCCGTGGAGTAACCAGTTCCCACCACGGCCAGGCCATGACCGCCTCCCGCAGAAATGGCCAGCACGTTGCTCAAGCCGGCGACGAAATTTGTTTGCAGATAAGTGCCAATAGCGAAACCCCAGGTGATCGCCGTCCCGTCGCTCTTAATGGCGAGACTCATGGCGTCGCCGGCGGCGATGGCAATGATGTTGTTCGTTACCGGCGGGATGGGAGTGCCTCCCCAAGTGACGATCGTGCCATCGTTTTTGAGCGCGATCGAGTGGGTGTTGCCGGCGGCGATGGCCACGACGTTGCTCAGTCCCTGCGGCGGCGAAGAGCCTCCCCAGGCCGTCACTGTTCCATTGCTCTTGAGCGCGAGATTATTTCCGTTGAAGGTGGATATGGCCACCACGTTGGTGCGGGAAGACTCCGGAATGTTGGCAAAAACCGCGTAGCCAAATCCAATAACGGTGCCATCTCTTTTCAACGCGAGGCTGTGCTGGGCGCCAGCCGTGATGGCAACAACATCAGTCAAGCCACTGGGAACAGATGATTGCCCATAGGTATTCTGACCCCAGGCGACTACGGTGCCGTCGCTCTTCAAAGCCAGGCTGTGATAATAACCAGCCGCTATGGCTATGACTCCCGACAAACCGACCGGCACGGTGGTTTGCCCATAAGAATTCTGGCCCCATGCCACCACGGTGCCGTCTTTCCGAAGAGCCAAACTATGATAATAGCCGGCAGCGACAGTGACCACGTTGGCCAGTCCGCCGGGGACATTTGTTTCGCCGGACTGATTATTGCCCCAGGCCACGACGCCGGAGACCGGGCTCACGATCGAGGAAAGCTTGAGGCCGTTGAGGCCGCCGCCGCTTCCGCTGAAACTCCCGTTCAACATTACGCCGCTGGCGTTGTTGGTGATGACTGAGGCAGGCAGTTGCGCCTCGGACAATGTCCCGCTGATATTCGTTGCTGCGACCGCGTTGGCGGAGGCGGCCACGCCGGCACTGCCGGCGGTTGCGGAATTGATCGCTTGAATCGCATACGGCGTGGAAGATATGGGTTGCCGCGGCGTGAGAGTGACGAAGTCAGTCCCGCCATTGGTGCGGACGCCGACTTCCAGCCAACGATTGTCGCCATTGAAAGCCGCAGCGCCGAAATCCAAAGTGGCCATGAACAAACCGTTGCCCACGCCGGTGGTAAAGTTGGTCAGGGTAGCGCTCACTTGATTGCCGTTGACGGAATCGTCGTAGAGCGAAAAGCGCAAATCGTAAGCACCATTGGCGGGCGCGTTATTGTCAACGAGGCGGCCCTGGTAAGTGAACGTGGTGGGCTGGGCTTTCAGGTCAGCACATAAGACAGACAGCGCAGCCAGTACGAGCAGATAGGTTTTCATAGTGATTGTGTCCAAAGAGCCTGCGCTCAACGGAACTTCCTCCTCTTGTGCGCGATACCACCAAAAGTCAGGGGAATAGTCAACTTGAATTCGCGGGAAGACTTGTTGGTCAATCTTCCGTTCGTTGTTCGCTGGCAGTCACGCATCGTGCTTTGATAGCACCATTTCCTGACGGATTCGGCAACTGACCGTTCGACTGTACAGGGGTTCGCCGAAGTTGAGCGTTCTAATTAACTGCCCACGCGTACACGACGTGGTTAGGCTTTGGCTGAAGAATCCAAACTCGCCACGCGTTGTTTGACGGCGTGAATGAAAGAGTTGAGTAATTCGTTGGGTTTGCCCTGCCAAAGAATCCCGAAAATCACCGGATCGAAACCGTCCAGGGGAACCACCCGAACATTGGGCAACAGCTTTGGTTTGGGCATTTCCACGGAAAGACCCACGCCGTATCCATTTTCCACGTAGGCTTGAATCACATCGACAGAACTTAACTCAATGCCGGGAAACCAATCCACGCCCAGGCGCGCCAGGCCTGCCTGGAAGTTTCGACAAATGGCTTCACTGGGAGGCAAGCATAAGAGGGTCTCCTGAATTTTATCCCTCTTCCAGAGTTCCGCCGCCGAAGTGATTTTGCTTTTCTTATGGACCAAAAGGACCAGCGGCAGTTTCAAGAGAGTGAACGAACAAATTCCCGGCGGTGGCTTGTTCTCGAGGAGCGTTACGGCCACGTCGATTTCGTTTTCCTGAAGAAGTTTCTCGAGGGCCGGCTGATAGCCTTCGCGCAAAACGATTTTTAAATCAGGAAACTTTTTGCGCACATTCTCCAGCACGGCGGGCAAATGGTCGCGCAGGACGACTTCCGAAGCGCCGATCCGGATTTGTTTGGTGGTCCCGCCGGAGATATCCCGCTCCAGCGCGTCGAGGTTGGAAAAAAACGGCTTGATGAAATCGTACAACTTTTGTCCCGGCGGCGTTAGCGCGAAGGGACGCCGATGAAAGAGGGTCACACCTAGGGCGTCCTCGAGCTGCAGAATTTGCGCGCTCACGGCCGGCTGTTGAATGCCGTAAGGAATATTGCGCACCGCTTCCATGATTCCGCCATGGCGCGCCACGTAGTAAAAAAGTTCGAGGTGATGGATGTTCATTGACCAGACCGGTTCTATCAATTTGCCCAGCGCAAAGCAAGCGGCAGGCGCGGGCTAGTCGTTGTCACATTATTCCGTCGCCGCCAAAAGTTTCGGCCAATCAATGTTGTCCGACACGCGTGCCTCCTTCCATTGCGGTTTTTGCACCGTTGAGGGCAGTAGGAAGAATCCCATCGCTACGTCGTTCAGCAGGGGCGGTGCTCCAGAAATATTAACAGGCGGACTTCCCATCGAAACCATGTGTCCGGGCAGATGCCGCACAGCGTCGTCAAAGGAGAGAAAGGTATTTGGGACGTTCGAGTCAGGGCCTCGCGCCGCATCCCTTGCGCCCGCCAAATGCAATGCCCCCTCAACGACGCGTCTAACGATGGTCCGATGGACAGAGTCCTTCAGGGACCCAGCCGTTCCAGCAACGTAAATATAATGCGCAACGTAAAACTGTTCGGAAAACACAACACCGTTCGTGGCGTCGGTTGCGGCCCACGCGACACAGGCCAACGCTGCGCCGGCGGTATTGCTCACGGCAACGTAATGCTTTCGAATCACAACGTGAACACGTAGTTGCTTTTCCCGGTCTGGCGAAAAAGGAGCGGCTTCCGACAACGTGTCTCGCAGCGAGTGCTCAATGTTGTCCAAATCGTTGGTTGTAAATTTCCCCCACTGGTAAACCGCCACCGATTGCAGAGAGGCAGCATCTTTTTCAACCGTCACCGACCCGACGCGGACAGAGGCAGTCGGCGGGGTCGTTGATGGGATATGCAGAACGAAACGCCACGTTTTTCCGGTCGTTCCACAGCCGCTGGCCAGGATGGCGACACAGGCAATAAGCAGACCTCCCACGGTTGAAAGATTTCGAGGCATAAGAAGGGTTACGGCAGCGGCCAATGATCAAAATTTTGGTCACGGTCCGAATGCGGCCACGGGGCCTGCCAATTAGGATTCATCTGGCGCCAGTTATAGTTTGATAATGCCTCTGGGCTGGCGCAGCCATTCGCCAAAGCGACGATCGCAAACACCACCATCCACAATTCTGGTTTTAGTTTCATGAAAAAACGCGTGTTCAGGTCTAGTCGGGTCGAGACTATCCGATTCGAGGTGATCGAACGGCAATTGAAAATTATTTCGCGACCATCGATTTAATCAATGCCCGCATTTTCGTACTCGTAGCACGGGAAATCCCGGGAAAAGTTATACCATGCTAAATAGCATTCGAGGCGTTGGGTGTGGAACGTGACTTCGAACCAGATCGTAAAAGGCTAAGCTCCCCCCGCCCACTTCGGCTGCTTCTTTAAATGATAAAGCATTTCGCCAGCCTTGGGCACCAGCAACACGCCTTCATCCTCGCGGTTGGCGAAATCTTCCGGCCGGATGGTTTTTGGATCGCGATAGCCAAGATTGATTTTTATGCAAACGGACTCGGGGATTTGTGTCGCCAGCGTGACCTGCGCGCGACATTTCTCCACGCCGTTTTCAAAAGTGCCGATGCCGCGGACATGGGTCGAATGCGCGAGCACGCCCCAGGGATAATGCTTGAACTTGTCCCACTGTTTCAGGAAGTAGTCGCGACAGTGGTAGCCGACTTCCATTATCGCCTGGCCGTGGGAGACGCAAACCTCGGAAACGTGCGGCGCGTAGATAATCAGTTCGCCACCGTCGGCGAGGACCGGCTCCAGTTTGTACATGCACTTTCCCGCCGTCCAAATTTCGTCATACATCTTTGGCGCACAGGAGAGAATCGTGTGAAACGGATGCTCTTTATAGGCGATGTGACGTTGTCGCGAAAGTTCACTGGCAGCGTCCCAGGCGGATTCAGGCGAACCGGCAAAAACGCCGGCCAATTCCTTGCCATCAACAACCAGCGCGAAGCAAAGTTTTGGCACAGTTACCATCGAACCGGCTTTGTCCACCACCGCGCGCACGGGCGTCCATTTGTTGCCGATGATCATCGGGTTCGTGACGACCGCACCCAGCCAGTGGAAAAAATTCAAAATGTCCGGCCCGCCAATGCCAGGGAACAAATATTTATTGCCGCCCGAAAACCCGACCACTTCGTGCGGAAAGACCGGGCCGATGATGATGATTTGGTCGTAATCATAAATCATCTTGTTGATTTGCACCGGAACATCCATCGAGAAAAGTCCGTTGGAAAGCTTACTGATCTCGTCGGCGGAAATTGTGCCGATGTGCCGTAGCTGCTCCGGGTTGTCCCAGGCGTGATTGAAAAAACGGACGCCTTTATATTTTTGGCGGCGCTCTTCGCCAGTCATTTCCAAGCGCTCGCAAATGGCCGATTCACTCATGGCCTGGTGCGTGCCGAGAGCAATGAGGACGTCCAGCGCTTTGGTCCCCTGCCCTATTTGCTCGAATAATGTTTTGAACATCAGCCCGATCGGCGCCGTGCGCGTGCCATCGGGAACGACGACCAAAACTTTCTTGTCGCGATAGTCCTTGGCCGGACAAGCGCCAGCCACGATTTCTTTAACTTTGTTAATGGCAATATTCATCGGCTGTTCAATGGAAAAACTTGCGAACAATTTCGCGCGGCGTCGCAATCACAGGCACGGCTAAATCTTGCGCATTCAGCAACCACGTCAACTCCTGATGATCAATGCCGCGCAAGTGTTCGTCGCTCGTCAGAAGAATATCGCAGTCAAGCAAAATGGTCTGGGCCAGAATTTTTGAGTCATTGATTTCCTCGCAAGGCAACAGGGAATGCGTCCGAAACAAGGTCGCCAACTCCTCGGTCAGTTCTGAATGGAACGGCAATTCGAGAATCGGACGAAAAACGTTTTCGCTATGAATCTTTCGAAATGCCCTTGCCGCTCGATCGCGCGTTTCTAAATCAGGAGATGCCAAATGCAAGAACGCAAGCTCCTGTAAAGTTGCGGGTGGAATCAATTTGTCGGCCACTGGAAACCGTGCATCAATGGTGTTCAGTGCGTCGAGAATGTCCTCAACATCTTCTGCCCAATCCAGCAACACATTCGTATCAACGGCGAGTCGCAAGCGATTCACGTCCATAAAGCATTTCGGCAGCGTGGAGGAGCAATCGTCGCCGTTCTTCCTCGGACAGCTTATTCATCATCGGCCGGTGTTTTTCAACAATAACAGTGCCTGGCGTCTTCTTCTCTGCCTTGCGTTTGGCTGCTTTCATAGGCGCGTTTGTGACTTTAAATTTATGTCAGATAAATAAATCTATCAAGCAAAGAACCCTTGTTGAACGTTGGTTTGACTTTGAAACGTGAAATCCCTGTGATAGAGAGGGGAGCGATATTTATGCGTCAAAAAGTATTCGGCGTTGTTCTGCTGGCTTTGTTGGCCTCTTTTTCGAACGTCCGCGCCCAGGACTCTCTTACTCGCCGCGAATGGCAAGTGGACGGCCTCACTCGCGAAGCGCTCGTTTACACACCACCCGGGGCCACTACCAAGGCCGCGCCGCTCGTTTTCGCTTTTCATGGCCACGGTGGAACGATGCGCAATGCCGCGCGCATGTATCACATTCACACCCTCTGGCCCGAAGCCATTGTCGTTTATATGCAGGGACTCAACACACCGGGGGCGCTCACCGATCCCGAAGGCAAAAAGCCCGGCTGGCAACACACCATTGGAGCACAAGGCGATCGCGATTTGAAATTCTTCGACGCTGTCCTCGCCAGCCTTAAAAAAGATTACAAAGTCGATGCCAAACGCGTTTTCTCCACCGGCCATTCCAACGGCGGTGGTTTTACCTATCTGCTCTGGGCCGCGCGACCGGACGACTTCGCCGCCTTTGCTCCTTCCGCGGCTATCGCCCGCGCTGTTATTCCCAGCGATGCCCTGCCGGCCCTCGCGGAATTGGAAAAGAAACTCAAGCCTAATTCTGAATCCGGCTTCTCACGAAACAAGAAGTTCATTCCCAAACCCGCCCTGCATTTTGCCGGCGAAAACGATCCGCTGGTAAAATTCGAGTGGCAAAGACTGTCGATCCTCGCCCTGCGCAAACTCAATCAATCCGATGACGGCAAACCGTGGGACAAGGACCCGCGCTGCACCATTTACGAATCCAAAACCGGTGCGCCGCTCGTTACCTACATCCACAAAGGCACACATGCTTATCCACAAGAAGCGCCAGAAATAATCGTGAAGTTTTTCAAAGCGCAAACCGGGACTGACAAATAACCTTGGCTGGATGAAATGTTTTTTTGGATTCAGCGTCGGCCTGCTGCTCGGACTCGCCGCCACTGATGCGATCGCGGCCGACGCTCCAAAGCTGGAGCGAGAGCTAATCAAAGATAATCTCTTCCGTCGTGGTTTTATCCTGTGGCAACCGAAACCCGGACAGCACGTGCCCTACGGCCAATTGGAAGGCTTCGATAAAAAGGCCGAGCCGATTTGGGGCCTGGCGCAATGGAGCAGCAAATTTCCTCTTGATCCAAATTGGGTCACGTCCGGCGCTGAAGGTGCGCTGCTTTGCAGTAATTCAGCCAAGTCAATAAGGGTGGGGCGCACCGGAACTCCGCACGCCGATCTGTCTCTGGCGGTGAACACCGCCGTGGAATACGGCGCCAAAGCCCGCCAGGCCGGTAATCCATGGGTTCATCTTTTGGTCGAACAGCAATTTGATCCACCCGCCCGACTCCAGGAACTGAGCGCGGCGCGATTGCATGTCGAAGGGCGGTTGTTGCGCTCACGCAATTTGCATCAAAACGATTATTCGGAAAAGATTCATGCCGCGCAGTTTCAAATTTTCTTCACCGTGCAAAACCGCAATCGGCAATCGGCCGGTAACGGCGACCTGCTTTGGTTTGGTGTTCCCATTTACGACAATCGCCAGCGTTTCCCCAAAGCCTTCGCCGCCCAGGATTTCGGCGGCACGGCCAAGTTCATTTTCACGCCCAAGGCAAAAACGTTTGTTGCCGACAGCGCCCACGACGGCAACTGGATTGTCATCGATAAAGATTTATTGCCGTTGATGCGCGACGCTTTGGAAGCAGCGTGGGCTAGGGGGTTCTTGTTGGCTTCAAAAGAATTCGGCGATTATTACATCGGTGGCATGAACATGGGTTGGGAACTGCCCGGGACGTTCGATGTGGAAATGCAAGTGCGGAACTTGAGTCTGAAACTTTCGGAGAAATGAATGGAGCGCGGCCTCCCCTGCCGCTCTCGCAAACACAATTTTTCCTGCGTCCTTACGCCTCTTTCTTCTTTCCGTAGATGCAAAGAGATGAAAGGCTAGCCCAGTTATGCCCACTCAAAAATATCTCTCCACCCGTCGCAGATTTCTTCAACAAGCCGCTGTCACCGGCCTCGCTGCGCCCTTCATCTTAAAATCCATCGGCGCAAAAGCCGCATCGGCCAATGGCAAATTGAATCACGCCTGCATCGGCGTCGGCGGAATGGGCGCCAACGACTTCGGCGAATTTCGCAGTCACAAAAACGTCCAGGTCGTTGCCCTCTGCGATGTCGATGCCAATACTTTGAAAACGGCAGCCGCATCGGCTCCCGGCGCGCGCCTTTACGCCGATTGGCGCGAGATGCTCGCTCAAGAAGGCGACAAAATTGATTCCGTCAACATTGCCGTTCCCGACCATATGCATTTTCCCATTGCGGTGGCGGCCATCCAAAAACGCAAAAACGTCTACTGCCAAAAACCGTTGTGCCACGACGTCGCCGAAGTCCGAACGCTCACCAAAGCCTCTGTGCAAGCCGGCGTCGTCACTCAACTCGGCACCCAAATCGCCTCGCACGCCTCCCAGCGTGTCGGTGTCCGTTTGCTCAAAGACGGCGCGATTGGAAAAATCAAACACGTTTACCTTTGCTCCAATCGGCCCGGCGCAGTTGAGAATTACCGGCTCCAGGGACCGCGCCCCGCGCAGGGGCAAAACCCGCCCGAGAACTTGAATTGGGATTTGTGGCTTGGCACTGCCCCTGAGCGACCCTACGCCCCGCACATTTATCATCCCACCAAATGGCGCGCCTGGCTTGACTTCGGTACCGGTTGGTCCGGCGATATCGGGTGCCACATTTTTGATACGGTTTGGAAAGGGCTCGATCTCCATGCGCCGAAAACCGTCCATGCCGAAGTCCAAAAATCCTGGGCGGAGTCACCTGAACGCCGCGCCGATACCTGGCCGCAAGGTGATCACATCACCTGGATTTTTCCCGGCAACAAACTGACCGACAAGCGCGAGTTACCCATCGAATGGTTCGATGGCGAATTTTTTCCCCCGCAGGAAATCCGCGAACTCTATACCAAAGCCAAAGGGCTCCAGCTCAAAGACTACCCGCCCGAATCCGCCATGCTCATCGGCACCAAAGGCGCCCTGCTCATTCCGCACATCGACATGCCCGTGCTGCTGCCGGTGGAAAATTTCGCCAGCTATCCTCTGCCCGACATCCCTTCCCGCAATCACTACCATCATTTCGTGGATGCGTGTCTCGGCGGCGAAAAAACCGAATCACACTTCGCCCAAAGCGGCCCGATGACCGAAACCATTCTGCTCGGCACCGTCGCCATCCGCACGCCCGGCAAAACTCTCAAGTGGGACGCCAAAGCCATGAAAGTCACCAACGACAAAGATGCCAACAAGCTCATCCGCCGCCAATATCGCACCGGATGGGAACCAAAAGGAGTTACCGTCTAGCTTCGGCTATCGGCGAAACGGCAAGGGTATCAGGGCCGGTTAAAGTCCCATTTTCATGCTTTTTTCGCCGCCGGACCGCGTTCCTGACGGGTACCTGACGCCCTCCTGACGGGTTTTCTGACGGGTTAAATCCTTGATTATCAACGGTACTGACGGGTTGACGGGTTTTTCGGACCCCCCCGGCACCCAAAACCGGTGTCGCCAAGGTCCCTGCATCGCGGGCAAATATTCTAAAAGTCTTCCCCCCGCTCCGCCGAGCACTGTTTTGTGAACACCGAAAACCGATCAAATATTATATCGCCGCCCCTTCGCCAACGGTGAGATGCCTAATTGCCCGGAAAAATCATGGACTGATTCACCTCGCCGCCCCTATTCTCCGCCCGCATTTGGAGTAAAGTATCTCTCATGGAAAAAAACCATACGGAAATTGTCGTTGTCGGCGCGGGCCCCGGAGGTTACGCCGCCGCCTTTTACGCCGCGGACCTCGGCAAGAAGATCACGCTCGTCGAGCAGGATAAGCGTTTGGGCGGCGTATGCCTAAATCGCGGCTGCATTCCGTCCAAAGCGCTGCTGCATGCCACCAAAATGATCGCTGAAGCGCGGGAGTCGGCCCATCGCGGCATTTCGTTTGCGTCGCCACAAATCGATCTCGAGAAGCTGCGGACGTGGAAAAACTCCATCCTGCAAAAGCTTTCCGGCGGCATTGCCCAACTGGCCAAATCGCGCGGCGTCCAGGTGATTTTTGGCCGCGCCCATTTCGAAGGATCACAAAAACTCCGCATCGAAACCGACCAGGGACAGCAGTTTTTGGAATATGACAAAGCTATCGTCGCCGTGGGCTCTCGCCCTGCCCTGCCAAAAACCTTTGACCTCGGCAATCCACGGATAATGACTTCCACCGAAGCCCTCGACGTCGAAGAAATTCCCGAAGACCTGCTCATTATCGGCGGCGGCTATATCGGCATGGAATTGGGCACGGTGTATGCCACGCTCGGTTCCAAAGTGACCGTCATCGAGGCGCTTGAATCCATGTTGGCGGGCGCTGACCCGGATCTGATTCGACCAGTAGTCAAATACGCCGAAAAAAACTTCAAAGAGATCCGCTACAAAACCAAGGTCACCAAAATGGCGACCAAAGGCAAAAAAATCCAGGTCATCAGCGAAAAGGATGGGACCGAAAAAGACGAGCTTTACGACCGCGTGTTGGTCTCGGTCGGCCGCGTGCCGAACAACAAAGACCTCGGCATCGAGACCACCAAAATGGAACTTGATGAAAAAGGCTTCATTAAGGTCAACGAAAAGATGGAGACCGCCGATCCGAATATCTATGCCATCGGGGATATCGCGGGAGGCGTTTTGCTGGCGCACAAGGCTAGCCGCGAAGCGCGGATTGCCGTTGAAAACATCACGGGCGAAGGGGCCGTCAACAAAGACATTGTGATTCCTGCCGTCGTCTTTACCGATCCCGAAATTGCCTGGTGCGGCTTGACGGAAGCCGAAGCAAAAGCCAAAGGTATCCAGGTGAATGTCGCAAAATTTCCATGGGCAGCATCTGGACGCGCGCTCACGTATGACCGAACCGATGGCGTCACCAAGCTTATTTTGGAGCCGGAGACCGACCGCGTTCTGGGGATTGGCATCGTCGGTCATGGCGCGGGCGAATTGATCGCGGAAGGTGTGGTCGCGGTCGAAATGGGCGCCACGGCCAAAGACCTTGCGCTCTGCGTTCATCCGCACCCGACGCTTTCCGAGACGATCATGGAGGCCGCCGAAGCCTTTTATGGACATGCGACCCATGTTTACAGCCGACGCAAGACCGAATGAACGGCGATTCTCAAAAACAACGGGAACTAATCCTGCTACTCTGCCGTCTTACCCCAAGAGATGCGCGCCCGTGTTGAGTTGGATTTTAAGAAGCTGGTGGACGATTATTACGCCCCGCTCTACCGCTTTGCATTCAGCCTGGCGCACGTGGAAAGTGATGCCTGCGATTTAGTCCAGGAGACCTTCGCCACCTGGGCCATGAAGGGCCACCAGTTGAAGGACCATTCCAAAGTGAAAACATGGCTTTTCACCACGCTGCATCGGCGTTATTTGGAAACCCGCCGCCGAGCGACCCGCTTCCTGCATTACGAAATCGGCGCGGCGGAAGAAGAGTTGCCGCTGATTGAGCCGCAGTTGGTTAATCGGATGGATGCGCAAGCCGTAGTTCTCATGCTGGCGGAAGTGGACCCGCTCTTCCGCGCCCCCGTCGCCCTGTTTTATTTGGAAGATTATTCCTACAACCAAATCGCCGATGTCCTGGAAGTCCCGCTCGGCACCGTGAAATCGAGAATTGCGCGCGGGCTCGATCAACTGAAAAAGAATTTCCTCCGTTCGCCAACCGTTTCGCAGAGATCAGTTCTGAAGGAGGCACCCTGTTATGATTAGTTCCGACGCGAAAAGAATTCTCCGCATTTATCGCCCCGGCTGTGATGACGGCGCGGACGACCAAATCGCCGACGCGCTCGAGTTGGCGCGCGGCAACATGGAAATGCAACGCTGGCTGCATCAGCACAACCAGGTTTATGTGGCCATGCGAGACAAATTCCGGTCGATTCCCGTTCCGCAGGATCTGAAGGATAGAATTCTCGCTGACTCGAAAATCGTTCGTCCAACATTTTGGACCAACAACCTCTGGGCGCGCGCGGCGGCCATTGCGCTGTTTATCGGCGTTACGATCAGTCTGATGTATGTGGCCACGGACAGACAGGGCATTAATCACTTCGGAGATTTTCGGGCGCGCATGGTTCGTTCCGCCCAGCGTGAATACACAATGGAGCTGCTTACGGACAATCTAAGTCAGGTCCGCCGCTGGATGGCCGACCACGGCGCGCCCTCGGATTTTCTGCTGCCCGACGGACTGGCGCGGTTGAACCTCACCGGCGGCGGCGTTCTCCATTGGCGCAATCAACCCGTCACGATGGTTTGCTTTGATCGCGGCGATAAAAAGATGCTGTTTCTGTTCGTTATGAATTCCGCGGCCGTGAAAGATCCGCCCGCCGCAATTCCGCAGGTGTCACGCGTCAGCAGGTTGGAATCGGCCAGCTGGACCAAAGGCGATAAAACCTACGTCCTCGCCGGACCGGAAGAACAAAACTTCTCCAGCAAATATTTGCATTGACGCATTTTCGGGACACCGCCAGGGAAGTGGGAGTATTTCGGCTCTTGAATAAAGGCGCCCGTCCTTGTTACCTGCTGCTGAAACAAGAAAGGATCCTTTGCAAAAAACTGTCGCGTTCGTTGCCGTTTTACTCATCGCCCAAATCACATCTGCGCAAACCACAAACTCAGACACCGTTTCCGTCCTGGATTTCGGGGCCAAAGCCGATGGCAAGACCGACGACACTGCCGCCTTTCAAAAGGCCCTCGACGCCGTCTCAAAATCGGGCGGAGGTATCGTCTCCGCGCCGCGGGGCAATTATTTTTTCGCCGGAAATCTCAACATCCCCAGCGCGGTCACTTTGAAAGGCATTTGGGAATCTGTCCCTTCGCATCTGGGACTACGCAATCCCGGAATGGCCAAACCCACTGACGATGGAACGACCTTTCTGGTCACCGCCGATGAAGGCAAGGAGGACGCCGCGCCTTTCATTACGCTCAGTCAAAACAGCACCTTGAAAGGCGTGGTCATTTATTACCCGCAACAAAACCCCGCGGACGAACCCAAGCCATATCCCTGGACCATCGCCATGCGCGGTAAAAATCCTGCGGTGCTCGATGTGGAATTGCTGAACTCCTATAACGGAATCGACGCCTCGAAAAATGAACGCCATTTGATCCGCAACGTTTCGGGCCAACCCTTGCGGCGCGGCATTTATGTCGATTCGATCTACGATATCGGCCGAATCGAAAACGCGCATTTCAACCCCTGGTGGAGCAATCATCCTAAACTGTTGCAATGGCAAATGAAAAATGGCGAAGCCTTCATTTTCGGCCGCAGCGATTGGCAATACACGTTCAATACATTCTGTTTCGGCTACAATATCGGTTATAAGTTCATCCAAACTCCCGCTGGCTCCTGCAACGGCAACTTCCTTGGCATCGGCGCCGATGATTGTTTTAGCGCGCTGGTCGTCGAGCAATGCGCCCCCATGGGTCTACTGATTTCCAACGGCGAATTCGTCTCGTTCCATGGGCCTGATCCGACCATGGTGGATGTGAAGACGAACAACTCCGGCAGCGTACGTTTCGTGAACTGCGCTTTCTGGGGGCCGTGCAATCAAATCGCCAAAGTCGCCGGACGCGGCACCGTTGGTTTCAGCGACTGCATTTTCATGCAATGGGACCGAGCCAACGAAGGCCGCCCTGCCATGCAAGTCAGCAGCGGAACCGTGCTGGTGCGCGCCTGTGAATTTCAGCAGAACAAACCGCAAATCGAACTCGGCGAAAAAGTGAAGCGCGCCATCATTACCGACAACATCATCACTGGAAAATTGCGAGTGAAGAACGAAAGCACGGGTCAGGTCAAGATGGCCAATAACACGGGAGAGGAATAGTCGAGCGCGACAACTTTATTTGCGCGAATTCTTCGGCGCCACGGCCGCTTTCGCGTAAACGTTGTAATGTTCGCGCAATTCTTTCACCTTTTGCGGGTTGGATTCCGCGAGATTGTTCTTTTCGTACGGATCGTCGGCCAGATTGAACAATTCGACTCTCTCAGAAGCTTGTCTTTTTTTCCCAGGACCAGGAGTGCCTTTGCCATCCGTATTATCTTCCTCGTCGTTGGCGTGAACCGTCCCATTGATAACCAACTTCCAATCACCTACGCGAACCGCGCCCGTCGTCGGCGTTGCATTGAGTAGTATTTCGTCGTGCGGCGATTTTTTATTTTCGGTGATGCAAGGCCAAATGTCTTTGCCGTCGAGCGGCAATTTTTGATTTAGCGTCGCGCCGGTTAGCTTGAGCAAAGTCGGATACCAATCAACCATGTGAGAAAGGGCGTTGATACTCCCTCCAGCTTTGATGTGACCGTCCCAGGTCACGAAAGCACAAGTGTGCGTGCCGCCCTCGTAAAGCGTGCCTTTGCCGGCGCGCAGAGGCCCGTTGCTTGTGACGACGCCGGGGCGCGGGCCACCATTATCACTGGCGAAAATGAAAAGCGTGTTGCTGCGCGTGCCGGTCTCGTCCACGGCCGCCACGATTTTTCCAACCATTTCGTCCAATGCCGCCACCATGCCGGCGTAAGTGCGGCGCGGCTCTTTTAATTTCGCGTACGGCTCTTTGTATTGCTCGGGAACTTCCAGGGGATCATGCACGGCATTGAACGGCACGTAGAGAAAGAGCGGTTTGCTTTTGGGTTGGTCGCGGATGATTTTCGCCGCTTCGGCCCCCACGAGATGCGTGGTATAACCTTTGTCGTAATTGGTCACGCCATCACGGAACCAATCGACCTTTCCTTCGCGGACGTGAGTGAAATAATCGAGCGCTCCTTGCAAATGTCCGTACCACTTATCGAAGCCACGCGCATTGGGCCAATAACTTTCCTGAATGCTACCCAGATGCCATTTGCCGCAGATAGCGGTGGTATAGCCAACTTCCCGCAGCGCTTGCGGCAACGTCCGTTCATCGAGCGACAACCCGTAATCAGCCCATGGACGGATAACACCGACCTGCAATCCATACCGCATCGGATAGCGGCCCGTCATGAGCGAGGCGCGCGTGGGCGAACAAACCGGCTGCACATAAAATTTTTCGAGCTTGGCGCCACGCTGGCAGAGAGCGTCAAGATTTGGAGTCTTGATTTCGCTGCCGCGCCAGCCGACGTCATACGAACCCATGTCATCGGCAAGGATGAAAATGATGTTCGGCTTTTCAGCAGCCTGGGTCTCGAAACACAAAAGAACGGCGAAAAATCCGGCCATTAAAACTGATTTTGTTTTCACAATATTATTTTGGACGTTAGTTGCGAGGCACGACCATGCAATCAATACTGCAACTTGCCATGCGTCATGGTTTCCTGTTCGTGCTGCCAAAGTTTGGTAATTTGGGCGACGACATCGGGATGTTCGCCCGCCACGTCGTCGTGTTCACCCGGGTCTTCGGTCAAATCGAAAAGCAAAGGCGGATCGTGTTTCACAGCTGGGTCCTTGCTGTAACCATTGTGGGTCGTGAAGTGCGCTTTGTATTTGCCCTGGCGCAAAGCGTAAATTTGATCGCCATAAAAATAGCATTCGACCTCGCGATTTCCTTTCCCCTTTCCAAAGAGGATCGGGGCCATGTCCACGCCATCGACGGGCCGGTCCCTTGGAACCTCGACCCCAGCGAGCAGCAGCGAGGTGGTGAACAGATCCAGGCCGTTGGCGATTTCGTGAGTTACACCGACGGGGATTTTTCCCGGCCAGCGCGCTATGGCCGGGACGCGATAGCCACCTTCCCAAGTTCCGGCCTTGCCATCACGCAACAGGCTGGCTGAACCGCCATTCCACTTCTTTTCGAGCCACGGACCATTATCACTGGTGAAGAAGACGAGCGTATTTTTCTCCAACTTTTCTTTGCGCAAGCATTCGAGGACCTGGCCGACACTCCAATCGAGTTCCTCCACCGCATCGCCAAAGCGTCCGCGCGGACTTTTGCCTTTGAATTTTTCGGAGGCGAAAAGCGGCACGTGCGGAAATGTGTGCGCTAGGTAAAGGAAGAACGGCTTCTTTTTATTTTGCTCCACGAAATGGAGCGCTTCTTCGGTATAGCGTTTGGTCAAGGTGGTTTGATTCACCGGTCGCTCTATGATGTTCGTTCCGCGCAGGAGCGGGACATTGAATTTGCGAAAGTCGGGATCGCGACTCATGGTTTCTGACTTGCGATACTTGGGATCAAGCCAATCGCTGTCATTGGAATACGGCAAGCCGAAGAACACGTCGAAACCGCGCTTCGTGGGCAAGTAATCCTGCAGATCACCGAGGTGCCATTTGCCGATAGCACACGTGGCATAGCCTTTAGACTTCAACGCGCTGGCAATCGTCACCTCATCCGCCGGCAGGCCGCCAGGATTATTGGGATAAAGGACGTGCCGACCCGGGCCGCCCGCCATTCCGCTTCGGACCGCGAAACGCCCAGTCAAAAGCGCGGCGCGACTGGGAGTGCACAAACTCTGGCCGGCATAAAAATCGGTGAAGCGCAAACCCTCCTGCGCCATGCGATCGAGGTTCGGTGTGCGAATACTGGGATGCCCATAACAACCAAGATCACCGTAGCCAAGGTCATCCGCCAAAATGATGATAATGTTTGGCCGATCGCTCGCCCCGGCTGTGGCCCAGGAAGCCGCCAGGCAAAAGATCAGTAAAAGAATTTTTGGATTTTTCACGGCAGAGATTTCCTCCAGTCGAGCGCCGCTTTGGTCAGGCGCGTCGCAATGGCTGAATTTTTTTCAGCAACATTGGTGGTTTCTTTTCGGTCGGCATCCAAATCATAAAGCTCAACGCGCGAGCCGTCGGCGTTGACGAGCAGTTTCCATTTGCCATCGCGCACCGCCACATTCGGGCTCCGCTGTTCGGGAAACTCCCGCGGATAACCAAAAGTCTCGTTGCGGCCATACTCCCAAAACAGCTGCTTCTTGCGCGCAAAAGTTTTGCCCGAGAAAATACGACTGACATCTTCCCCATCGAATTTCATATTCTTAGGCAATGGCGTGCCGCTCAACTTGCAAAATGTGGGAAAGAAATCCACCGCCATGATGACCGAGCTCTCATCCACGCGCCCCGCCGGCTCGTGACCGGGCCAGCGAATGATAAACGGCTCGCGAAATCCGCCCTCATACAAACTGTCCTTCGCGCCACGCAAACCGCCCGTCCGTGAACGATCAAGAGTCGGTAGCGGCCCGTTGTCGCTCGTAAAAATCACAATCGAATTTTCCGCCAGGCCAAGCTGCTCCAGGCCGTCCAGAAAGCGGCCCATCTGTTTATCGTATTCGGCCAGCACCGGTTTGAACGTGGCGAGATTTTCCGGGCGGCGATGCGGTTTCAGATCCGTCCCTTCGGGAACCCAAGGCGTATGAACGTCGTCAGGCCAAAGATCAACATAACAAGGCTGGCCTTTGTGTCGCTTGAGGAAGTCCAGACTCCTATCCACAAAGTACGCGGTGCGGTCCCAACGCTTTACTTTATCTTGTTCCGACCAAATCCAGTTGGTGGCAGTGATCGCAGGGTCGGGCTCGGGACTTTCGTAAGTGCTGATATGCTCATCAAAACCGTAGGCCGAAAAGGGCGGAGCGTTGGTCACATCGCGTCCACCCCCCATGTGCCATTTGCCAAAATGCCCCGTAACGTAACCGCCCGCTTTCAATGTGCGCGCAATGGACGGAGCGTTGGTGTCCAGAAAGTCCGCTTGTTCGGAAGCGCGATTACCGGCTCGAGTCTGTAGAAAATTAGTAATTTTCCAACGCCCTGGAAAATTGCCGGTGAGAAACCCCGTGCGCGATGGCGAGCAGACCGGGGCAGCCACATAGAATTGAGTGAACTTTGTTCCTTCTTTGGCCAGTCGATCGATGTTGGGCGTGGGCACGAATTTTCCGCCGTAACAGCCAACATCGCCGTAGCCCATGTCGTCGGTCAGAATAAAAATGATGTTCGGCTTCTGGCTCGTGCCGAAAGTTCCCGACCCACCCGCAGCCAAAAGAACAAGAATGGCAACGGCCTTCAGGATTCGCGAAAGATGGGTAAACGTTTTCCGCATGACTGCTGTCATTTCTGAGGACCTCCGGGCGCCGGCCAGGGCTTCACGCCCTCTCCTTTGGCCCAGTTGTCGTATTTTGCGATCATATCGCGAAGGATGTCTGGTTTCGTTCGCGCGAGATTATGCAATTCGGTGCGGTCGGCGTCCATGTCATAGAGTTCCCATGGGTCGTTGTTGCTGGCCACTAATTTCCATCGGCCGTCGCGCAGGGCACGATGTCCTTCGTGCTCCCAAAAAAGAGGCGTCGTGCGAACGCCTTCTTTACCGGAAAAATTTGGCGACAAATCTATCCCTTCCATCGCGATCGTTCCCGCGCCATTGAATTGTTTGGGAAACGTTGCGCCGGCCAGCGACAGGCAAGTCGGCATGAAATCGATGATGCTGCCTATTTGATGATTGAGTTTGCCGTGCTGCGATTGCGGAATGCCGTCGGGCCAGTAAACAATGAGAGGCGTCGCGATACCGCCTTCATGTGTAAATTTTTTCGTTTTGCGGAAGGGACCGCTGCTGATATGCGCGCCGTTAATCCCGTAGCCCTTGAAACTCTCGCGAGTGCCGAGTCGCGACCCCGGCAAACCGCGATTCGGGTCTTCCGCCGCTCCCCCGTTGTCAGACAGGAAAAATACCACAGTGTTTTTATCGCGCCCACTCTCCTTGAGTGTCTTTAGCACGCGACCTATAGCGGTATCCAATTCCTCCACCTGCGCCGCATAAACTGCCATCTGCTCGTCCCAGTCATCCTGCTGTTGCGGTGACGCCTTTTCCCAGGCTGGAACGCGGGGCGCGCGCGGCGCCAACGGCCAACGCGCATCGATAATGCCCAGCTTCTGCAAACGTTCGTAACGTTGCTCCCGTATTTTATCCCAACCCAATTTTTTATACGTGCCGCGATAACGGGCAATCGTTTCCGGCCGGGCCTGCAATGGCCAGTGCGGTGCGTTGTAGGCGAGATACATGAAAAATGGCTGCGAACTTTTCTTTTCGTCTTTGATGAATTGGATGGCGTGATCGGTAAAGGCGTCCGTGGAGAAAAATCCATCGCGCGGTGGGACAAAAACGTGATCATCCAGCGCCATCGGTGGATTGGTAATAATTCCCGTGTGCTGCATCCCGAACCCGTAATAGTTCATCGCCCCTTCGATCACTGCGAAGGAATGATCAAATCCGCGCGCATAAGGCCATTCATTGGTGCGATAGCCCAGGTGCCATTTGCCGGCCATGAACGTGCGATAACCGGCGCCGCGCAACGCCTCGGCAATCGTCGGCGTATGCGGATTCAAATGGTCGGAGTAAGCAGGCGTGTCCAGCGTCTCGCGAGCGTGGCGCGCGTATTCATCCACCATGTCACCGACGTTGGCCTGGTGCGGATACAAACCCGTCAATAGTGATGCGCGCGAAGGACAGCACCGGGCGGCATTATAAAATTGCGTGAAACGAATTCCATGGGCCGCCAGCTGATCAAGATTGGGTGTGTGAATTTCCCCGCCATACGAGGCAATGTCGCTGAAGCCCATGTCATCCGCCAAAATAAGCAGAATGTTTGGCCGCTGCGCCGCTGCCGCGGAAAAACAGAGCCACGCGAACACCAAGGACAGGAATACTCGCTGGCCGCAATTTCTTAATCGCGTGCCCCTTTTCATGGTCGTGTTCGCGGCGCGTTCTGGATGCGTTTTAACTCCGCGCTCACTTTGGCCACCTCGTCCGCGTGTGCCGGAGCGATGTTTTTCTTTTCGCCGATATCCTGCGCCAAATCATAGAGCTGAACCTCGGTGGAAACGCCGTTCTCGGTATTCGCACCGCGCACCGCGCCCGCTTTCGCCGGAATGAATTTCCAATTTCCATCCCGCAACGCCACGCCGTTCCCCTGCTCCACCAACATCTTTCTGCCTTCCCTCGATTCACCTAACAAGGCTGCCAAAATGTTAAAACTATCCGGAGCAGCATCGTCGCTTAACTTTTCGTTCAGCAAGCCGGCAAACGTGCTGACAAAATCAATCTGGCAAATCAGAGCATCGCTCACCCCCGGTTTGATATGATGCGGCCAACGCGCGATGAACGGAATACGCGTGCCACCCTCGAACAAACTGTATTTTCCACCGCGCAAAGCCCCATTGGGTTTGTGTCCGTTTAATTGTTCGACCGATCCATCGGCATAACCATCATTGACCACCCCGCCGTTGTCGCTGGTGACAATGACTAAAGTGTTGTCAGATAATTTTAATCGCTCGAGCGCCGCGAGCACCTCTCCCACCGACCAGTCAAATTCCTCGATGGCATCTCCGCGAATACCACATTGGCTCTTGCTGCGAAACCGCGCGTTGGGCGCGCGCGGCACATGAATATCGTGGGTTGCGAAATACAGAAAAAATGGATGCGACCTGTTCTCCTCAATAAAGCGAACCGCTTTGCCCGTGAGCACGTCGGCAATTTCTTCATCCACCCACCGCGCTGATTTGCCGCCGGACATAAACCCGATGCGACTGATTCCATTGACGATGGTGTCGTCATGGCCGCGCGCAAATTTCATCTTCAAAAGTTCCGGATGTTCACGCCCGGTTGGTTCCGCGCCGATTTTTGTTTCGTAATTAACCTGGATCGGGTCCGCGGGATCGAGGCCGACCACTTTCTGGTCCTCCACAAAGACGCACGGCACGCGGTCGCCGGTCGCTGGAATCAGAAAAGAGTAATTGAATCCAATTTCGCGCGGGCCGGGTTTGATCTCTTTGTTCCAATCAATTTTGCTGTCGCCCAACCCAAGGTGCCACTTGCCGATGGCTCCGGTCTTGTATCCAGCTTTTTGAAAAAGTGAACCAATCGTCGTCGTGCCCGGGCGGATGATTAACTGCGCGTCCCCCGGCAAAATTCCCGTCCCCTTTTTGCGCCACGGATATTCGCCAGTCATCAACGCATAGCGAGATGGAGTGCAGGTCGCCGACGAGCAATGCGCGTCCGTAAAGCGCAGGCTCTCCGCCGCCAATTTATCGATGTTAGGTGTCTTGACCTTGGTCGCGCCATAACAACCAACATCACCGTAGCCCAGGTCATCGGAATAAATAATTACGACGTTCGGATGCGCCTCACTTGCCGCCCGCGCCCACGAGCCAAAAGTCACCACCCCAAAACTGAACAAAATAAAACTTATGAAATTGCGAATGTTGCGAGTCATTTTTTCTTCCGAATTCAGTGCGAGTTATACTGGACGTGTCCCATCCTAAAAAGTTTCAGTTTACCGAGACTCAGTCCGTAAATCTTTGCCGATACGTTTCGACAGGTCACCGCTACTTTCCATGGGTGCTGTGCGCGCCGCGAAGACGCGTGGACAACGTTGCAATCAGATTTTGCAGCAAAATAAATGCGAGCACCAACAGGCCGACGACAATCCGCGTCCACCACGTGTTCAAGTCCCCTTTGAACGTGATCAATGTTTGAATCAGCCCAAGAATCAGCACGCCCATCACTGTGCCCGCCATGAAACCTGCGCCGCCTGTGAGCAACGTTCCACCGATTACCACAGCTGCAATCGCATCAAGTTCCAGGCCGACACACGAAGCCGGATCGCCCGATTGCGTGTAAAAAGTGTAAACCACTCCCGCCAGCGCCGAACAAAAGCCGGAAACCGTATAGGTCAGCACCTTCATTTTGCGGACGGGCAAACCCATCAAGGTCGCAGACTGTTCGTCGCCGCCGAGTGCGTAAATAAATCGTCCAAAGCGCGTGTAGTGCGCGACAAAGAAAGCCAGGAAAAAAATCGCCACATAGCACGTGGCGGTGAAAGGAATGCTAACTCGATCGTTCAGCGGAATGGCCAGGTCTTCCGTGATGCGTTCCAAAAAAAACGGATGCGTGATGCCGAGCGACTGTGGGTGAACAATGAAACCAAGTCCTCGCACCAGAAACATCCCCGCGAGCGTTACGAGAAATGGCGGCAGGTTAAACGCCTGGATTAATATCCCCATGAATCCGCCAAACAGGATTCCGGCCACCAGCGCCAGGGTGATCGCGACCAATGGGCTCACGCCCCTCCCGACCAGGACCGCGATCAAGACGCTCGTGAACGCCACAACCGATCCCACTGACAAATCAATCCCTCCGGAAAGAATTACAAACGTGGCCCCAACCGCCGCCACGCCGAGAAACGCATTGTCTCCGACCAGGTTCACCAGCACGCGCAGTGAACCGAAGTTTTCAAACCAAACGCAGCCCAAAGTATAAAGCGCGACGAGCACAAGGCCGGTCGCCAGCAACGGAATATATTTGGCCGAGACCGGCAGCTTCATGTTGTCCTCCTTTTAAAAAGGCCTGCCGCTTTCGCGCGAAGCTGCGGGGATTGCAAAAGACATACTGTTAAAATCGCCAACGCCTTCGGGACCGGCGCAACATCGGCACTCACGTTGCGCATGTACATTGTCGTCGTCAGCGTCTGGATGAACAGCGCACCGACGACGGCCCCGACCAAATAAAACCTTCCACCGGTGAGGGAAGTTCCGCCCACCACCACGGCGAGAATGGCGTCCAGTTCCAGAAACAGTCCGGCGTGATTCGAATCGGCGCACTTGATGTTCGATGCCGCCACCAGTCCCGCCAGTCCCGCGCAAAATCCCGAAAATATATACACCAAAAACTTCACGATCCCCGCGTGCACACCGGAATAGGAACTGGCGCTTTGATTGTCGCCCACCGATTCAATGAATAATCCTATGGCGGTTTTTCGAGTCAGGACAATGGTCAGCCCGAGCAGGGCGAGGCTCAACCACACCGGAAATGGAAAACCCAGTAAACTGCCATTGCCCACGTAAGTAAGCCGCTCGTCCGTAAAAGTGATAATCTGCCCGTCCGTGATCAATTGCGCGACACCGCGGCCTGCGACCATTAAAATCAATGTCGCGACAATTGGCTGCACTTTAAGGAATCCAACGAGAATGCCGTTCCACGTCCCGGCTGCGACGGAAATGGCCAGCGCGGCCGCGATCACCATCGGAAACGGAACCTCGGCTTTATTGATTAACTGCGCCGCGACCGCACCAGCAATCGCCATCACCGCGCCGACCGACAAATCCACACCGCCCGTGGCGATAACCAGCGCCATGCCAATGGCCAGCACCATGACTTTGGAGCCGTGGTTGAGCACATCAATTAACACTCCATACAACCGTCCGTCGCGGATTTCGACATGGAAAAATCCTTCCGTGAAAATCAAATTGAACAACAACAGCAAACCCAGGCCGGCCAGGGGCCAAATCAGATGCGACCACCAGCGGACCCGCCGTTTTTCGAAGCGTGATGACGTGGCCGTGACGACCGTTGCGGGCGTGGCGTTCATTTCGAGTGTCCCGCGATGGTGTGCATGATGTTCTCTTCGGTAATCTCCGCGCCGACGAGTTCCCCGGCTTTCGCACGGTCGCGCAACACAATTACGCGCTGCGAATCGCGCACCACTTCCTCCAGCTCCGAGCTGATAAACAGTATGGCCATCCCCTCTTCACGCAGCGACTGCACCAGCTTTAGCACTTCCGCCTTCGCGCCGACATCAATGCCGCGCGTCGGCTCGTCCAAAATTAACAGGCGCGGCTCCGTAGCCAGCCAGCGAGCCAGCAAAACCTTTTGCTGATTGCCGCCGCTAAGGTTCATAACGAGTTGATCCGCCGTCGGCGTGCTGATGCCCAGGGCCTTGATAAACTTCTCCGCAAGTTCCTCCTGTTCACTGTGCGAGAGCGTATTAAGGACGCCGCGCCGTGCTTGTAATGCGAGGATGATATTCTCGCGCACCGAGAGGTGCGGAATGATTCCGTCCGTTTTCCGATTTTCCGGCGTGAACGCAAACCCGGCCCGAATCGCCTGGCGCGGGGAATGAAACGTTGTCGGCCGCCCGTCCACGAGCATCTCGCCCGTCTGTGCGCGATCAATCCCGAAAATCAACCGGGCAGTTTCCGTTCGGCCTGACCCCAGCAAACCCGCCAGTCCAACCACTTCGCCCTTGCCGATTTTCATATCCATCGGCGCAATCGATCCAGCCCGGCCAAAACTCCGTAATTCCAGCAGCGCCTCCGGATTTTTTCCCTGGCGCTCATTGCCCGCTTCCGGCGGCGCCGGCATTTGCGAGAGCGCTCGACCAATCATGCGACTGACCAGTTCGCCTCGCGGCAGTTTCGCGGTCTCGTATTCGCCCACCAGTTGGCCGTCGCGCAAAACCGTGATGTGATCGGAGATGGCATAAACCTGGTCGAGAAAATGGGTCACAATGACGATCCCCAACCCTTCCGCGCGCAATTTGCGCAACACAGCAAAAAGCTCCGCCACTTCCTTGGCATCGAGGCTTGAGGTCGGTTCATCGAGGATGAGCAGTTTCGCGGAAACGTCCAGCGCGCGCGCGATGGCTGTCATTTGCTGGACGGCGATCGAGTAACTCGACAACGGTTGTGTCACGTCGAGTTTTAAATCCACGCGCGCCAAAGCGGCCTCGGCGCGCCGCCGCACCGCGCCCCAGCGGATAACGCGAAATGGTCCAGCACCGCTGGTCGGTTCCCGGCCAAGGCAGATGTTTTCCGCAATTGAGAGATGCGGGATGAGATTGACCTCCTGGTAAACGGTGCTGATCCCGTAAGCCTCGGCGGCCTTTGGGGAGTTGGCGAACATCTCGGCGCCATCCAGCCTTATCGTCCCGGCATCGCGCAAATAAACACCCGTGAGCACTTTGATCAGCGTGCTTTTGCCCGCGCCATTCTCACCCATCAAGGCATGGATTTCGCCTCGTCGAACCGTAAAGTCCACACCCTGCAATGCCTTGACCCCCGGAAAACTTTTCGTCAATCCGCGTATCTCGAGCAAGCTGTTCTGATTTTCCATTCCGGACAAATCAATACTTGCGCTTCGGCAATTCAGCCGCGGCCTGGGATTGCTCGAAAACGCCTTCCTGCACCGCCGTCCGTTTCGGCAATGTTTTCTTGGCCAGGATTGCTTCCACGGAATCGAAAAGTTGCGGCCCAATCAATGGATTGCATTCCACGGTGCAATTCAATTTGCCCGCCGCCATGGCTTCGAATGCGCCGCGCACGCCGTCTATCGAAACAATCAGGATATCCTTGCCCGGTTTCACGCCCGCTTCTTCCATCGCCTGGATCGCCCCCAGCGCCATGTCGTCGTTGTGCGCGAAAAGCGCGTTAATCTGTTTTGCGTCCGGGCTCTTGAGAAAACTTTCCATGACCTCTTTGCCTTTGGCGCGGGTGAAATCGCCGCTCTGCGATTTGACGATTTTCATGCCGGGATGCTTGGAGATCACTTCTTCAAATCCTTTTTTCCGGTCAATGGCCGGTGCCGAGCCAGGCGTTCCGACGAGTTCAGCAATGACCGCCTTTCCACCCGTAGCTTTTACCAGCCAGTTGCCGGCGCGCCGGCCCTCTTCCACAAAGTCAGCGCCGATAAATGTCACGTACAGGGATGGGTCGGTCACATTGACCAGGCGGTCCGAGAGAATGACCGGGATTTTCGCTTTCTTGATTTCGCGCAAAACCGGTTCCCATCCGGTTTCAACCACGGGCGAAAAAGCGATGACATCAACGCCCTGGGCCACGAATGAACGCAACGCCTTGATTTGATTTTCCTGCTTTTGCTGGGCGTCAGCGAATTTGAGATTAATGCCGCGTTTCGCAGCCTCTGATTTAATGGATTCGGTGTTGGCGGTCCGCCAACCGCTTTCGGCGCCGATTTGGGAAAAGCCGACAGTGATCTTTTTGTCAGCACCCAGCAAGGTCGTCGCGCAAGTAGCGGCCAGAACCAGAGATAATAGGATTCGTTTCATATCGGTTAGACTAAATCGTTAAGGTTTCGTTTGTCCATAAGAGGCTTTTGGAGCGTGTTTTCGCAAAAAGTGCCTGGAAAGCCGAGCACAGCGGGGACGGAAGTGATGAATGGATGTTTGGATTGTTGGATGAATGGATGAATGCAGAAGGCCGAAATCCAAGGTCCTTGATCCGGAAATGACGAATGACGAATGGCGAATGACGAATGAGCCAATGGCCGAACGCGGAGCGCGGAACGCGGAATCCGAAGGCCGAGGCGGAACTCCGGAATTCAAAGTGGGCTCGCGCTTCTCTGATTTCCTGGGTCGTTGTCATATACCAAGTGTTGTTAGGGTCACAAATGTTCACAAAAAGTCACAAAAGGTCACAAAAAGTCATACGAAAAAAATTTGATGGGTTATTTCTTGTTGACATATCATCGGTTCTGGATGAATGGATTTGGAAAAGAAGTTTGGAGTTTGGAGATAGCAGTTCGGTCGGAAAGGTGAAACGTGGCCAAATGCCGCGTTGGACCGCGAGAGCTTCTTTTATTTCGTAGGTCGTTGTCATATATCTAAATCCGTGTTCTTCCGTTTTTGTGTCCGCCAGTGGCGTGCCGTTAACATTTGTTAACATTTATTAACATTTGTTAACATTTTTCTCATTTTTTGGGCTTCCTGGTATCGGTAGCAAACAACATAAGACCGTTGGCAGAGGCCAAGGATCGGCAAGGTCCCGAGCGGGGGCGCCCGTTTTAGAATCCAAAAGATTGGTATTCAAGGTTTTAGGTTTGTTTTTCATGTCACTCATTTTATAAGCCATTGGTTTGGTACGAATTACGAAAGTAAATTTCCGTTTTTTTCCTCTTTTTTCCGCTTTTTTCCATTTTTTTCCCAAGTTTTTTTATTTTGAAAACGGGAAATTGGGAAAGATGGAGATTGGCGTCGGCCGGGGGCTCCCGCTTTCATAAGAAATCCTGATTTTGATGCTTCGTTTTGTGCTGTTTTGTTCTCTTTTGTGCTGTTTTGTGCTGTTTTTTTGCCGTTTTGAAAAAGGAACAAGTAGCTGGCCTTATGAGGAAACGGAAAGGATTTGCGCTTGCCAAGGACCGATGATGGCCAAACCAGAGAGGCACAAAGTCCGGCACTGGATAAATGGATTGTGGGATGGGTGGATGAACGCCGGGACCCGGATGGCAACGAGATCACCAGAGCGGCGCGCACGGGAGTGCCCGCCCTACCTGGTTTGGGATCCAAATCGGCGGCGCGCACGGGAGTGCCCGCCGTACCGGGTCCGATTTTATATAATGCTGATGCTTCTTTTTGCATGGGCTGGTTATAGCATGGGTTTTTCAAAAAATTTGGGGCACGCGAAATCCAAGTAGCATGGAGTAGCACCCAGTAGCACCGAGTAGCATGGAGTAGCACGTTTTTTGCGAAAAAAAGTCTTGACCGGGTTCAGCAGAGAAGTTGGGAGTTGGAAGATTGGAGTTTGGGTCGGCCGGTCCCGTCCTGAAATAGGTTTACACGTATGGAGCAAGTAAAACGTGAGATTAAGCCGGCGATCCGATATAGTGAGGCGTTCAAGATGGAAGTGGTCAGGCAGTTGGAAGAGGGGGGATTATTTTACAGGGAACTGCAAAGCAAGTATGGGATTAAGGGTGCAGCGACGATCCAGAGATGGACGCGTCGATATGGTAACGGCAATCGAGGAAAGATTATTCGAGTGGAAACACCTCAAGAGATCAACGAGTTAAAGAGGCTCAAAGAGCGAGTGCGGCGATTAGAGACAGCCTTAGCCGACGCCAATGTGGGCTTGGCGTTGGAGCGGGAGTATACGCGCCTGGCCTGTCAGCGCGCCGGGATCAGCGACGTGGATGAGTTTAAAAAAAAGTTCGCTGGCGAGCCGGACATCAAGCCCTAGAGAAGAGCGGGCAAAACTTCGGAGTCAATGTGCGCGCCATTTGCGCGAAGGTGGGAATGACGCGCCAGAACTATTATGCGCGCCGGCGGGTGCGGCATCGGCAGGAAGTGGACGCCGAACTGGTCGTCCAATTGGTGCAGCAAGAACGACAACTGCAACCGCGCCTGGGCGCGCGCAAGCTGCGGGTGATGTGCCAGGGCGCTCTGAAGGAAGCGGGAGTCAAGTTGGGACGCGATCGCTTTTTTGAGATATTACGCGAGCGGGGATTATTATTGAAGGCCCGACGCTCGGCCTATCCACGGACGACTCAATCCTATCACCGTCTGCCGGTCTTCCAGAATCGGATCAAAGAGGCGCGGGTGAGCAAACCCAATGAGGTGTGGGTTGGAGACCTCACCTATTTGAGAACAGCGATGGGCTTTTTATATTTGGCTCTCTTAACCGACAAAGCCTCACGAAAAATCGTCGGTTACCACTGTGGGGATAGTTTGGAAGCCCAAGGATGTGTCCAGGCCTTGGAGATGGCCTTGAAAGATCTGCCCGAGGGAGCCTCTCCCATTCATCACTCCGACCGTGGCTCCCAGTATTGTTGTCATGAATATGTCAATCGCCTGACCAAACGCGGATTGAGCATCAGTATGACTGAAAGCAACCATTGTGCAGAAAACGCGTTAGCCGAACGCATCAATGGCATCATCAAAGCAGAGTATGGATTGGATCGTCAGTTTGCGACCAAGGAACAGGCGCGCTTATGTGTGGAGCAGGCCATTTGTCTCTATAACACACGTCGGCCGCATACAGCGTTGAACTATCGCTTCCCGCACGACGTCCATACCCAGTCGAATTGAAGTCGCGCCGGCGCTTCCCCCCCAAAAGCCAAGACCGACACCGGCTTGTGGTGATGCCCGTCGACTGGGTCCCTTTACGCACGATCTGAACCGCGAACAGGGGTTCGCAGTCCCGGTCCAGATCGGCGTCTATCCCAGTCGCCGACCATCACCACAAACCTCGCCTCAATAACCTCCATATCCTCCATCCAAGTGACAAATTATTTTCAGGACTTGACCTGAAACGCGAATGCCTGAAATCCGAGGTCCGAAATCCGAACCGAACACTCGGATGGATGGTCCGGGAAAGCGTTGAAGGTCGAGGGGTCTGCAGACCTTGGGTAAAATGAGACTTTTTGAGACCTTTTAAGACCTTTTGAGACCTTTTAAGACCATGTTTTGGAAACGCAGAATTTTGAGCAAAAGGTCTCATTTGGTGGAAATGGCTACAGGAGAAATAGTTAGCGTGCTTCTGGTCAAAAAGGATAGCGGCGCCTGAAATGCCCAGAGCCGGGAGGATGCCGGCGCTCCTACCGGACCACTTCCCAGGAGAGCCGTTGCCTGGCCGACGGGAAGACTGGGGCCTGGCTGATCGATCGCTTTTATATATTGCTGATGCTTCATTTTGCATGGGGTGGTTATAGCATGGGTTTTGGAAAACTTTTTGGGACGGAAAAAGTCGAAGCGCACCTAAGCGCACGGAAGCGCACCAGAGCGCAACTAGACGCACGTTTTTTTGTAAAAAAAGCATTGACGGGGTTTGGGGAGACGTGGAACGGAGACCGCGAAATGCGGCAATCCGAAGGCCAAAATCCGAACATCGAACGCTGAACATTGAACTTTGGATGCCAATCCAGACCGGCGCGCACGGGAGTGCCCGCCCTACCTGGTTTGAAATCCAAATCGGCGGCGCGCACGGAGTGACGCGCCCCACCTCTGGGGCACAACGATTAATGGTTTGCTGATAGGTCACTAATTTATCTTTCTTCCAGTGTTTCTAGAGCAGAAACGGATCTGCCGATAACTTTTCTGCCGACGAATATATCAAGGGGAGTAGGACAACTGTGGGTGGGTACTCCAAAATATTTGAAGATTTTTTTAGCGTGAGTGGCATGGAACTCTCTTCCAGGCACGCGGTGATCTCGGTTGGCTCGATTTTTTTTGTCGGATTTCCGCGGGCGGCGGTTCTAATTGGTTGAATTGAATATGCGCAAGCCATCCGAGTTGCTTCGAGCCTATGGCCAGGAAGGTTCTGAATCGGCCTTCCGCGAATTGGTCGAGCATTACGTCCACCTGGTTTACTCCGCCGCTCTGCGCAAACTTGGCGAACACGCTTTGGCTGAGGACATCGTGCAACAGGTGTTCACCGATCTGGCACAAGAAGCCGCCTCTCTTTCGCGCCGTCGCGAGGTTCACCCCGGCGGCTGGCTGTATCAGCACACGTGTTTTCTGGCCGCTAACGCTTTGCGGAGTGAACGGCGCCGTCAACAACGCGAATTGGAGGCCGTCCATATGAATGCACCCGGAGCCGAGACATGGAAACAACTGGCGCCAGTTTTGGACGACGCCATTCACGAACTGGACGAGTCGGACCGGAAAGCGGTGGTGCTGCGCTTTTTCGAGGGACTCCATTTTCGCGCGATTGGCGCGGAATTTGGCATTAGCGACGATGCCGCGCAAAAACGCGTCAGTCGGGCGCTGGATAAATTGCGCGACCGGCTGGTGCGCCAAGGGGTGACTGTCGGCGCCGCGGCACTGGCGATATGTCTTGAACATGAAGCCAAAGCCGTTGCCCCGATCAATGCCGCCAGAATTGCGGCACACGCAATGTCAAAGGCAAACCATGTTCCGCAAATAAAGAGATTCTTTTCGCGCAGAGTGCTGTATCCCCTGGCCGCGCTGGTTTGCATCGGAATTTTTGGACCCAAAATTTATAGCGCCTTTCTGGTCGGCAGGGCAACGCCATCCAAAATATTGTCTTCGCGTGTGCCGAGCAGCCCAGATGACGGGCAAGCACGAAACAGACCAGGAGAGAGGGACGGTTCGTCGAATTCAAACGTGACCATGGCGGAAGAGAACTCATTGGTCGAGGCGTCCAACGCTACAACGCAAATACTGCGGCTGGAAATTGTTACGGCTGATAGCCAACAACCCATTCCAAATGTTCCCATTGAATATGTGGGTGCTTCGGAAAAGAATGATTGGGACAAAAAGAAGTTTACATCCGACCGCCTCGGCATCTGCAAAATTCCGCTCGCTAAAGACCTCAAACGGTTGCAGTTGACGACGCAAAAAAATGGTTTCGCCGATACTCGCCTCGAATGGGAGCCTGCCCATGGTGAGGCCATTCCAACCAATTATGTTTTGCGCCTGGATCGCGGGCTTTGGATTGGGGGCCGGGTCGTGGAGGCGGGTAACGAGCACCCGATACGAGGTGCAGAGGTCGTGATTGGCCTTGAGCAGGCCAGCACACAACGCAAGGGAGCACAATCGCACCAATTTGTTTGGATCACGGCAAAAAGCGATAGCGAAGGTCTCTGGCAGATCAACCGCATTCCTCCCGATGAATGGGAACATGTGTTCTGCTATGCGACACACACCAACTACATCGAAGATCGTATTAATCCGCTGCGTGGAACTACGACGGCCAAACAGATGCGGGCGGGAACACACATGTTTCGTTTGAAGCCGCGATTTGCGGTTCAGGGCATGGTGGTGAATTCAGATGAAAAGCCAATCGGTGGCGCGAAGGTTTGGATCGGTTTGGGTGATGATGACGATCCGAAAACTGTGACCGCCGGCGATGGAACTTTCAGAATCAACGGATGTGAGACAGGGACGTATGGCGTCAGCGCCGAGGCGGAAGGTTATGCCGAGGCAAAGATCGACTGTAAATTTTTTACAAATATGCCGCCGATAAAATTGATTTTGCTCCCGGCCAAACCACTGCGATTTCGAGTAGTGAATAAAGCTGGAGCGGCGATGACAAATGCCTCCGCCTATATGCGGACGGCAAAGATGTCCAACGGTGGATTGGATGGAACTTATTATAAAAAGTTCACCCTCGACTCTGAAGGCCGAGTGGTTTGGACAAATGCCCCGCAACTGGAAATGCTCGTGGAAGTGCAGGCGAAAGGCCAGGGCCTCGAGGCAGCATGGCTGCGGCCTGGCGAAGCGGAACACATCTTTAAATTGTTGCCCGCGCTCGTGGTCCGCGGAACAGTGCGAAATGACGCAGGCGAATCCATTCCGCGTTTTCACATCGTCGTCGGCTGGCCGGATCCTGATAGCAAACCGGGCGTACACTGGGGAATGAATGAATCTGAATGGCTGACGTTCAGCGGCGGAAAATACGAACATACGTTCGACGAGCGCGACATCAACTCCTTGCATAGTGATGGGACTGCTAATCCGGGGTACGTGCTGAAGTTTGAAGCGGATGGATGCAAATCGTTTTTATCGCGACTCATTGCAGCCGATGAAGGCGAAGTGCAGCTGGATGTCACGCTGGAACGAGCTGAAGCGCAAACTATCCAAGTGTTGACTCCTGAGGGCGCGGAAGCGGCTGGAGCAGAAGCCGCACTGATGATGCCGGGCAGTTACGAAATTGGTATTAGCTGCGGTGGCTTTCGGCGGACGGGCTTGCGAAAACAGATCCGGGCCGACGAACATGGCCTTCTTAACCTGCCTCCTGACGACACCCTGGAAAAAATTATCGTTGTTCACCCCTCCGGTTTTGTAGAAGTGGCGCCGGTCGAGTTGTCCAAGCAAAAGATCATCCAGCTTTTAGAATGGGGAAGCATTGACGGAACGTTTTTATCGAAAGGCAAACCCGTGGCGGGACGGGGGCTTGCCGTCAGCAAGAGTGATGATTTTTTTTATTTGGAGAACGATGCTACCACCGATAGCGATGGCCATTTTCATTTGTCACAAGTGCCGGCCGGCCATTACACGTTATCGTACGGCTACACATTGCCCACTGGCGGACGCAGAGGCGCCCTGTCGAAGTCAGTGGAAGTTCGTCCGGGCGAGACGACGAAGGTGAATCTGGGTGACGGCGGTTATACGCTGACAGTGCATCTGCATTGGCCGGCGGAACTGAAACGCGAAACCAACATGGTGATTATTGGCAGTGTCACTGGAGCGCTTGAGGCTTCAATGCAGAGAATGGCAACGGCAGCATTTTCATCCGCCCCAGAGGACTCGATTTATTTTGGGCTGAGTTTCGCTGGAAAACGATGGACCAAACTGCCTCCGGAACTTCAAAGCACATTGCAATCGGCGAATCATTATCCGTTTTTTGCGTCGGATGACGACACCTTCGTGGCGGAGGGCGTGGAGCCGGGATCGGCGGTGGTGACATTTGTTGTGCCTGAACCAGCGCGCAGCAAACGAGAGGTGGCGGCGGCGGCCGCAGTGGCCATCACCATTCCTGCCGGTCCGCCGGACGGCACGCTGGATTTGGGGGAAATTGAGTTGAAGGTGGTACGGGTAAAATAAACTGTGGCTGGTTTCAAACCGAACGAAGGGAATGGGCAATGATGGCACCACCTCCTTCGTGTTTAGGCGCTCGTCGCGGCCGTCCTTGACATAAAGAGCGCTGCAGGGGCTTGCGCAACAAGCGTTGTGGGCCGGACCTTATGTGGATTGAGTTTTCGACAATTGAGCGAGCGCGCGCAAATCCGGTATTCGAGCGCAGCGTCAGCGGTTCGGCGTTTTTCGAGAAAGTTGGAAAAGGAACCGAACCTGAAAAAAACAATTCAACAAATGCATAATGCGTAGGTACGACCCCAATTCAAATTCATAATGCGTAGGTACGACCCCAATTCAAATTCATAATGCGTAGGTACGACGCCAATTCAAATTCAGAGCAAGTTGAGAAGGTGAAGCCGTTTGTTGCGAGAGGGCTGGAACTTAGGGCTATGTCGCGCAGTTATCACAAGCTTCCGCTGCACGACCTATATCTTCTGCACTGCGCGATTTTTGGTTCCAGTGATGCCCAGTTGAAATTGGTGGCGGAGAGCATCGCAGACGCTTCAGGAGACAAGGGCGAAAAACCGCTTGATATTGGTTATGGCGAACTGTATGCCGCTGCTTGGTTTGGCATGTTGAAATATTGGATTTTGGGAGATCACGAAAAAGCCGTTCAACAATCGGAGTTGATTTGGGGTGCCTACCGTGAGAACGGGGTGATGGCTGCAGCAAAACCCTTAGTTACTCCTTGGCTGAAATTAGATTGGAATGCTTTCAAGAAAGCCCAACAAAAGGATTTCGAGAAGCTATGGAACAGGGCGCGGGTATCAATTTTATCCTGGAGGACGGAAAATGGAAAATTCACGATTATTGAAAGTAACGACACAGATTCAAGATATGTCGCCAGTCTGGCGCGCAGTAGTCTACGGCGCACTCGTGGGCTTTTCCATTACATTGACCGTGCAGATCGTGCTCTGGCTCAGCGTTTTTACGAGAGAAACCGCACTCGAACCCGCACTCGGACCCCTTTTGGGAATGTTCGCCTTCCTTACTTACCTCCCTCTCCTTTATACCTCGAACATGCTGGGATTCGGTGAAAACTGGATGGATGCATCGCTGAGGGGCTCGATCTTGGTCTTCGTTTTTGGATCTATTGTGAATGCCTCATTGCTCGCGGCTCTTATGGCGGTTTTCAGTCAACTTGCCTTGTTCGTAAGGAAACATACCGATAATTCCAAAAAGGACTGAATGTAAAATGAAACCGAAACTCAGCCCGTTAACTTTTTATCTAATCTTGGCTGCCGGCATGCCGTTCGAGGCATTCTGCCATCTTGAGGCGTTCACGAGATGCTCTGCCAGAGAGCGGCCTTATCGTCCCATCAACTTTCTCTTGGAGAATGGAAAATGTAGGCAAGGGTCAGTCCTTACTTTTTAAACTTTTGATTGAGCATAATGCGTAGGTACGACCCTAATTCCAACGCACCAAAACAGCCGCACCCGCTAAGCAGAAGAAACCAGACCAGTTAATTTTGTCGTCGTTAGCGTGGACTTTTTCCAAAGAAATGACGTAATCAAACCATCGTTCTCGAAAATCCTTCGGACACCGCGACACATCAATTGCTTTAATGGCAATAACGTATTTAATGGGTTGCAGCTTTGTCCCGGCCGTTGGATCGTCGAATCAAACCCCTTTTTTATGCGAAGCTTGTTTACTGGGGAGTAAAAGGACTGCTTCGCCGACTCGCGTTGGTGAAAAACAGATTCGATCTCGATTTTAAAATCTGGTGATGATCTGGAAAGGCACGCCGCCACCAAACAGAGCGAGAAAAGCAGAGTGGGAATACGGATCTTCCATGCCTGGCAAAAAAGACAATTACTTGCAATACGCATATCTGAATCTTGGCTTAGTACACGAATCGAGCTTCTAAATCCGTGCTTTTTGCGTGTACCTGTTCGATAATACCAAGAAGCATTGGGTGCTGTCGGGCAGAAATGTGCGTACCGAAAAGAATTCAGTTGTCACTAATCAGGCTTCAACGACGGCGCCGAATAACGAAAAGGCCCAACATCGAAGCGGCGAAAAGAATCGTCATTGTCGGTTCCGGAACGGCCACGACTTCTAATTGCCAACTTTGCAGAATAGATT
>JADMIO010803644.1_pt1 | contig 52377 bp, 36 predicted proteins | sample 8958161 | NCBI WGS metagenome assembly JADMIO01 (sample SAMN16585339, study PRJNA669376) | soil metagenome | isolation source: Crop rotation soil | place: USA: Cullars Rotation, Alabama | collected 2011
TCCACAAAAGAGCTGCCGCTCTGGCTGCAGAACATCGACTGGTGCCACCTCATTATCCTCAACCTCGTTTTCATCCTGCTGTTTGTCGGCACGATCCTCGGCGCGGTCTGGGCAGACTATTCCTGGGGCCGGCCGTGGGGCTGGGATCCCAAGGAAGTGTTCGCGCTGAACACGTGGCTGGTGTACGCCATCCTCATTCACGTACGCTTTTTTGTGAAGAACAAGGGCTTGTGGACGGCCTGGCTGTCGGTGGCGGGCTGCGCGATGATGGCATTCAACTGGTGTTTTGTTAACTTCTTCATCGTGGGATTGCATAGCTACGCCTGAGTCTTTTGCCTCCAGGAGCTTTTTCGAATGTCGCGTGCTTCATTTGTATGTGCCATTTTTTGTCTGACGTTCCTGACGGCGTGCGAGAAATCCTCGCCCCCGCCACCCGCCAGCCCGACCCCGCCGGCCGGCAATCCGCGGGCGGCTTCATCACCCGCGCGGCCCGCCGCGCCGAGCGAGTCCGAGATCGCAGCGATGCGCTCGATGGTCAACAGCGAATCCGCGGGCAGTAGCGCCGCAGCGCAGCCGGGTGCGGCCCTTCCGCCCGGCCATCCGCCGATTTCCGGTACGGCAGACAGCCCGGCGCCGCCGCCCGCCCCGAGCCTGCCCGAAGGCCACCCGCCCCTGGGCAGCGTGTCGAGCCCTGCAACGCCGCCGCAGTCCGGCGACCTGAAATTCGACGCTCCCAGTGAATGGGTCGCTGTTCCGCCGCGCAGCAACATGCGCAAGGCACAGTTCACGTTGCCGCATGTGGCATCCGACAAGGAAGATGGCGAACTGGTGGTCTATTATTTCGGCCAGGGCCAGGGCGGCGGGGTCGCCGACAATCTGACCCGCTGGAAGAGTCAGTTCAAGAACGCTGATGGTTCTCCCCTGCCCGAAAGCGCCGGCAAAGTCGAAACCTTCGACGTGCACGGCATGAAAACCACCACACTCGAAGTCGCCGGCCGTTACGACCCGGGCGCCATGCCTGGTATGGCCGACACCGGGCCGCACGACAACTACCGGCTGCTTGGCGCCGTAATCGAATCGCCCGGCGGCATGTGGTTCGTCAAGGCCTCCGGACCCGATGCGACCATGACAGCGCAGCGCGACACCTTCAGGAAATACGTCGCTAGCGCGCGGCCGTAATTGGACCGCCGCGTTTCTCCGGATCGTGGAAATAAAGGAATCGTCGCAAGGCATCCGCGCCGTGGCAGTTCGTGCAGACGTTGGGCGGATCGAACGACCGAATCTGCAGGCGCTGCCCCGCCGTTGCTGCGTCCGCGATCGTCCCACTACCGTTCTCGCTGACTTGCCCGTGCGGCGTGTGGCACGTGCGGCAGGCCGGCATTCCCGTCGAGTCACGCATTCCGTCTTTGTCAAACAAAGGCAGCTTGGCGGCGCCGGCATTGTCCACCACCGCCACATCCGTCATCAGCACGCGCGGGTGCGTGGCGATAGCAGGCGCCGCCGCTATGCCGCTATCGGCGGTATGGCAGCCGCCGCACAGCACATCCGAAATCGCCATGCTCGCCGGCTGCGCCGGCTGCGCCGCGGGCGGTGCGGCCAAAAGTTTCCGGTTCCAAAGCAGCCTCGCGCTGACATCCTCCGGTCGGCCGTGCACCTGGTGACATGGCTTGCAGGCGCTGGAATCAAGGTTGTGCGTTGATAGCGATTGAGGACTGTGCGCGGTCGCGACAATCGCGCTCATGTCCTTGTGACAACCCAGGCACAGATCGGTCGCATCCGGACGTCCCGCCTTGAGCAAACTGCCCGCCACCGAGCCGCCGCGATGCGGGTCATGGCAACTGGCGCAATCCACGCAAATCGACTCAGCGCGCTGCGCACCGTCGCTCGACACGAGCTGCCCGCTCGGATGACGCAGCGTTTGCTCGGTGTTCGCATCCGGAGCGACGGAGCTATGGCACGCCAGGCATGCCCCCTGCGCGCCAGGTTGACCCGCGGCCGGTTCGACGCGAAACATTCCGTGCGCCTCATCGCCATGCGGCCGATGACACGCCAGGCATTTGTCGCCCGCCGCTTCGCCCGATTGCGTCCACGAAGCCGGCAAGATGGATGAATCGTGCGGCCCGGCGGCCAGCTGCGCCTGGCTGGAATGGCACGACGTGCACAAATCCTCCGGCTTGCCGCGCAGGAACTTCGCAAAGCGCGTCTCGTGCGGATTGTGGCAGTCGGTGCAGCGCGCCTGCGTGTGATTCACCGCGGGCAGCGCTTTTTTCTCGGCGCATTGGCCCGTCTGGTGACATGTCAAGCATTGCCCCGACGGATCGCCGGGTCCCGGGCTCGTGCTGCGCGCAAAACGATGGAACAAGTGGCAACTGCTGCAAGGCCCGCCTTCGGAGGCCGTCAGTCCCAAACGGTCGCGCTCCTGCGGATAATTGGTCCGCAGGTCGTGGGCGCTGCCGAGCATCTGCACGCGCTGCGAATGGCAGTGCAGGCACATCTGCCCATCCTTCAGATCGTCCGCCAGCAGAAAACGATCGCCTTTGCCGTGATGCAGCTTGTGACACGAAAGACAGATCAGCCCGCCGTCCGGACTGAGCTTCGTGCCCAGCTCCTTGATCGCGGCCGCCTGCTCGGCGTTGACCTTCGGGCTGATGGGGTGCTCGGCGCGGTTACCGTCGCGGAACATGCCGGGCCGCATCTGATCATGACAGGTTAGACACAGTTGGCTGGTGGTCGTGCCGAGCACCAGCAGGTGGTCGTTCTGCGAGCCGTGCGGCGTGTGGCAGACCTGGCACGTCAGCTCGCGCGGGTTCGGGCCGGCGCGCGCTCCGGCCTGAATGAGCTTGTCGGGCACGGCCCACGGCATTCCGCCGGTCGGGTGCGTTCCAAAGCGCGGCCCGCCGACTTTGTCCGTATGACAGCTCATACACAATTCGCTGGCGACGTTTGGCACGCGCAGCACGATCGCGCGGCGAAAATCCCCCTCGGGCACGCCGCTGCCGTGCGCCGAGTGGCACGTGCGGCACGCTACCTTGCCATCCACCAGCGGCAAATTCGCGGGCACTTTCATCCAATCCGGCGGCGTCTGGCCGGTCTGGTGGCCATGCTGTTCCCACACGCGCCGCCGCGAATCCACCACGCCGCCGTCATGGCACGACAGGCACATCTCGGCGTGGGATACGGCAGGGCTCTGTTTGGATGTATCGATCGACGCCAGCAGCTCGGTCCCACCACCACTCGAAAACGGCGGCAGCATCTCAATGTGACAAAGCGTGCAGTTTCGCGGCGTGACCGTGTTGGCCGGCGGCCGCGGCGGCGGAACCCTTGCGACGGTCGACGCGCTTTTCCTGATGCCCAACTTCGATATCGCGCTGCTGCCCAGCTCGGCCACATACAGCGCGCCTGCCCGATCAAACGCCAGCCCGATCGGCTGTTGAAAATGAATGGGCTTGTCGTCGAGGCCGCGCAGCACGTCAACCAGCCGTCCATCCGCTTGAAAACACTGGACCACGCCCAGCACACTGTCGGAGATCCAGACGTTCTGCTCGCCGTCGAGCGCGATTCCCTTGGGACGGTAAAGCTGGCCGGGGTTTGCCCCGAATTGTCCGATCGCCCGGATCGGCCCGCCGTCACTTCCGAGCACCTGCACGCGCGCGTTGAGAACGTCCACGACAAAAACATCGCCGCTCGCTCCGCTGGCCACGGCGAACGGAAAAGTGAACTGACCCAGGCTTTCACCCCCGCGCCCGATGCTCCGCCACGTTCCCGCCGCCAGATCGAATTTCAGCAGGCGATCGTTATCGTTGTCGCTGGTCCACAGGCTTTTGCCGTCCGGCGAAGGCGCCACCGCGACCAGATCGATCTCGCGCGCCCCGTCCATCGCCGGCGCATCGATCTGCCGGGCGGTTTCGTTCGGTCGATGCATCCAGACGTGCTTGCCCCCGCTCTCCGCGATGAAGATTGACCCCGCCGCGTCAACATTCACACCCACCGGCCGCACAAGCCGGACTCCGTTGAGCTCGGAAATTTCGGCGCGTAGTGCGCCGTCAGGCTCAAAGACCAGCACACGATCGTTGACGCCGTCCGCCACGATGATCGATCCGTCCGGCGCGACCGCGACGCTGGTCGGCATGTGCATTGCCGGCGGCCCGTCGAAATGGAACGTCTGTACGCGCTCGCCGACTAGCGAAACTTGCGCGCCGGCTCGTCCCACGGCCGCGCACGCCAGCACGGCAGCCGCAATGCTATTTCGGATCGCGCTCATCTTTGCCCTGCAGCTGCGGCAGTCGGAACGGCGTTCCGGTCGAAATGTGTTCGATCATCTGGAACACCAGCGGCTCAAACAGCGAACGCACGCGGGCCGGCGGGTATCCCAGCTTCGCGAAATCGACCAGCGAGCTTTGCTCGCGGTGACAGTCCGTGCACCGCAGCGGCATGTCGCGTTTTTGTGGATGCACAGCCGCCAGCAACTTCTGGCGTTCTTCCGGCGCGGCGGTTGTGCCCCGCGCCAGAAAATCCGCGACCGCGCTGTTTGTGCCCGGATGCGCCAGGATCGGCAGGTTGCTCGCGTCGCGCAGCGCCAGCTTCTCGCCGTACGAACCCCGAAAGCTGCGCGAAACAATCGCCGTCGCCTGCTCGAGCAGCCGCGGAAACTCGATCGACTCAGCTCGGACGGCCGCGATTTGCTGCGCGATCCGCGCCAAGGCCGGGTCGCTGTCGGCCCCTTCCGCGGCGGCGCGGAGCAAAGACGCGATTTCCTTTTGATGCTCGGGTTTGGGCGATGCCGGCGGACTGGCCAGCCATGCATACGCCCGCAACAGCGCCGGAGGGCTGGCCGGCTTGCCGTCGCGAACGTCGTACCAGGTCAGGGGCAGGGGTGTCGCGTCATTCTTCATGTGGCACACGCCGCAATGCACGCTGGTCGCGTGCATGTTCAGAAACGCGCGCACTTCCTTATGTTTCGAATGGGGTAGCGGCGCGTGGCAGCCGCTGCGCGTGCAGTCATTGCCATTGTCGGATTGCAGCCAGGTGTCGAAGCGGTGGTAGTGCGCCAGTGGCGAGCGCGGATTCTCGACCGCCGCCAGGCCCACCCAATCCGGCCGCCGCCCGTGCAGGAGCTGCTCATCGAGTCGCTTGGGCACCCCGGCGACCTGTGGCGCTGTCTGCAGCGGCGTGATGAGCGAGCGCGTCAGATACGCCAGCGCGCGGTAGCTGGTCCAGACGATCAGAACAATCAGCGCCAGCGCATAGCCGCGTTGAATGAGGCGCAGCGCGCCGCGCCCGGCGCTGCGCAGGAATCCGCGCAATCGCGCGCCAAATGGCGCCGCCTGTTTCTTGACCGAGCTGCCCGCCGGTTCAGGCATGCGGTCCCCCCTCCGGCGCCATCGCGGGCGCGATACCCAGGCTGGCCGCCGCCGCCTCGACAAACTGCGAATTTTCTTCCGCCAGCTTCGCCGCCGGCGCCACCCCGGTAAACATCGCCGGCGAAAGTGGGATCACGCTTGGGGCCAGCAGAACGTGATACATGTGCAGGATGCCAACGTGGATCACTGCCAGAAACGCTTCATATGTATGAATAATGGTCGCCACGCTGAACACGCGCCCGCCCATCAGGTGCGACGTCACCTGCTCGCCCCACAGCATCAGGCCCGTCAGCCCCAGCAGGATCGTGCCCCACAAAACCCCGAAATACTCGAGCTTCTCGGCCGCGCTGAAGCGCCCGAACGTAGGCCGCTCGCGCCGCAGGCCGACCAGGTGTGCCAGCAGCGCCAGCGTCTTCTTGATATCCTCGGGCTGAACCCAGCCCGGCAGCAGCGCGAACGCGCCGCGAATGCCGCGCCGTTTGCCGTCGGGCCGCCGCTCGCATGCCAGGCTGATCAGCATTCGCGCCGCAATGCCCACGTGAACGACGATTCCGATGATCAGCGCGGTGCCCGCCCAGTGATGAATCAGGCGCGCGCTGCGCAGCCCGCCGAAGCCGGCGATCATCGACGCCGCCCAGCTCTCGTCCGCGAACTTCATTGGAAAGCCGGTCAGCGCCAATACCGTGAACAGCAGGAACAAGACCCAGTGCTGCCCCCTTTGACCCGGAGTAAAGCGCTGCAGGCGCCGCAGGCCCCGCGGGTCCTGCATCAGCGTCCGGGCCAGCCGCTCGGTCTCGTGCACGCCATGCTGCTGCCGGCCGACCACCAGCTGCACAAGCTCAAGGACAACGATGACGGCCGACGGCGCGAACGAAACCGCGGTAATCAGCAGGAAAACGGCCGCCACCATGAACTCGAGCGTTCGCGGCGAGTCCGGCAGGTCCAGGTGAACCGCGGTCGCCGCGATCTTCGGGTCAGCGCCGGGATGGCAAGCGGTCGTGCGGCACGAGTTGGCGACATTGCTCACAAAGGTCGCTGACTGCGGATCCTTCTGCCCCAGGATCTGGTGAGCGTCCTTGCCCGGCGCAACGTGGCACGAAAGGCAGTTGGCGGTGCTCTGATCGCCCAGCAGTGCGGCCTTGCCGTGAAAACTCCGCAGGTAGCTGGCGACCGTGTTTTGCAGATGGAATTCGCCGCGCAAGGCCGGATCGCTGTGGCACACGCTGCACACCTGCGCCAGCTCAAGCGTCGGCCGCGCAGGCCCAAGCCGCGCCGCCACGTGCCGGGCCATCAGTTGCGTGTTGACCGGGATTTGATACGCGTGACAAAGGTCGCAGCGCTGCGGCCCGCCACTCTCTCCGTTGGGCGCATGGGCCAGGGCTCCGGTTGGATCGCGAAACACCGGCTCATCATGGCAATACAGGCACAGCGATTGCCCGCCGCCCAACAGCGCCCCGCCGGTGAATTCCAGCTTCTTGAGCGTCTCCAGGCGATGAACGCTTTGTTCGATCTTGCGCTGCACGTCCGCATGGCTGAAGTCCCGCTCCAGCCCGCTGGCCGAGGCCAGGTGGCATTGCCCGGTGCAATCGACGGGCTTGGCCGGCTCGTGCGGAACGACCGCAAACTCAGTCCCCTGGTGACAATCCGTGCAGCGCAGCCGCGAATGCGGACCCACCGGCGAGTGGGTATAGGCTGGATCGACAAAAAACAGCCGCACGCGCCCGGTGTCCGCCTCAAAGCGACTGAGGCCGGGATACTGGTGGCAGAACAGGCAATCGCCGGAATCACCAGCCAGCGCGGCCGTGGGAATCAGCAGCAAACACAAGCAGCAGCAGAATCGATTCACGACTTCAATTTCAGATGAGACCGCAGCGACATCAGTATTGGACAACAACCCAGCACCGCGCCAAGGCGGCAGTATCTTGCAAAGGATACCGCATTTATCCCGCCGCAAGCCGAGGTATCAACCGGTGTCACCCGATTTCGTTGGGATCGCTCGGTCCGCACCGTTTCGTCGCCGGATTAGGATTTACCTGTCTAGCGGAGAAAATGGCTTGCTCAACTCTTCCGATGCCGATTGCCCGGCTGAAGCGACGAACCTCTTGCGGCAGTTGCCCTCCGTCGATGAACTGATGCGCCATCCGGTGCTGCGGGGCGCCATGGAGTCCACCTCGCACGAGTCGATCAAGAGCGCGATCCGCCACGTTTTGGACAGAATTCGCAGCGATTTGCTGGCCGGTCGCACGAATGCGCCCTCCGTCACGACCATCGCTTTGCAGGTTCGCGAATGCCTGCATCAGCGCAATCGCCCGCCGCTGCGGCGCGTCATCAACGCCACCGGCATCGTCCTGCATACCGGCCTGGGGCGGGCGCCACTGCCGGACGAGGCCATCGACGCCATCGCGGACGTCGCCCGCGGCTACTGCAATCTCGAATTCGACCTGGATACCGGCCAGCGCGGCGATCGCCAGGATCACCTGCGCGAGCTGCTGGCCGAGCTGACCGGCGCCCCGGATGCGCTGGTCGTCAACAACAACGCCGCCGCGACATTTCTGACGCTGCATACGCTCGCAAAAAACGCCAGCGTGGTGGTTTCGCGCGGGCAACTCGTGGAGATTGGCGGCTCGTATCGAATGCCCGACATCATGGCCGCGGCCGGCTGCCGCATGCTGGAGGTCGGCACGACCAATCGCACCCATCCCGCGGACTATCGCCGCGCGATCGATGAGCACACCCGCATCCTCCTGCACGTGCACACCAGCAACTATCGCATCGCCGGCTTCACGACCGCCGTGCCGGTCGCTGAGCTGGCGCAGATCGCCGCCGAATCGCTCCAGACACGCGAAAGCGCACTGATCGTGGTCGACGACCTGGGCAGCGGCCTCCTGGATCGCCAGTTCCTGGCCGGCGATCCCGGCCTGTTCGCGGAGGAGCCCAGCGTGCGCGAGAGTCTCGCGGCCGGCGCCGATCTGGTGCTTTTCTCCGGCGATAAGCTGCTCGGCGGCCCGCAGGCCGGCATCATCGTCGGTCGGTCCGACCTCATCGCCCGCATCCAGAAATCCCCGCTCACCCGCACGCATCGCCCCGACAAGCTGTGCCTCGCCGCCCTGGCCGCGACGCTCGCGCTCTATCGCGATCCACGCCGCCTGCTGGAGCGGTTGCCTGTCGCCCGCATGCTTGCAGAGACGCAGCAGCTGTTGCTGACCAGAGCGCAGGAACTGGCCAATGCGCTTCGACCGCTATCAAACGAGCTGGAAATGTGGGTCCAGAGTGCCGCGTCGTTTGCCGGCGGCGGGGCGCTGCCAGCCTTGGAGCTGCCCACGGCCGTGGTCAAAATGCGCCATGCGAACTTATCGGCGGCGCGATTCTCCGACGCCCTGCGCCGCGGTGAAACGGCGGTGGTCCCCCGTATTAGCGAAAACTGCGTCTTGCTCGACATGCGAACGCTTGGAGCGATGGATATTGAAGACCTGCCGCGCCTGATCGCGCAGGCGATCGAATCGGCCAGGGCGGGGTTCTGATCGCATTTCCCAGCCGACTTGCGGTTCCGAGAACTCGATCTGCGGGAAATCCCTGAGCGACTGAGATATCGTCGCATTTGACAATTGGCACGACATTGGTCCCCTTTCCCGGATCGCTTTGGAATGGTAAGCTTCCGCAAGGCAGGCCCGACGGGCGTCAGGGCGAAACGGAGGAATACGATGGCAACCATCCCGATGAGCATTATGTCGCGGCTGCGCGACGAAACCATGGCCCAGCACAAGCGCGCTGAAAGCCGCCCGCTGGAGCAGGCTTTGCTGGCCGGAACGTTGCCTCGGCCGGTGTACCTCCGCTACCTGGTGCAGCGTTATTTCATCCACCAGGCTCTCGAAGCGCACATTGAGCGATTGATCGAAAAGAACCCCGCGCTGGCTTCCCTGATCCCCGCCAATCTGCTGCAACTGGACAACATCCAGGCCGATTTGCAGCATTTTGGGCTGACCATTCGCACCGAGCGCCCCGGACGGGCGGCCCAGGAATTGATCTCGGCCATGAGCCGCTTCGCCCGCGAGCTGCCGATGTCGATCCTCGGCTTCTATTACGTATTTGAAGGCAGCAAGAACGGGGCGCGATTTATCGCTCGTTCCGTTCGCCGGTCTTTCAACCTGGCTGAGGATGGAACCGGAACGCGTTATCTGGATCCCCACGGGGTCGAGCAGCGCAATCTCTGGGCGGCGTTCAAAGAGCGGATGGACCGCCTTTCCCTCTCGGACGCCGAGGCCGACGCGATCGTCGAGGCCGCCAAGGTGACCTTTGACCTGGTTTCGTCCCTGGATGACGAGCTTTATCCGTCTCCTGTTCGGACGGTCGACACAAGCACGGTCGCGATGCCGATATATGGCCATCGCCAGGCGCAGCCGGCCGTTTCGGCCTGATTGCGAGAAGCGGGCTGGCTTTCGCGGCCCCGATACTGTACGTTTGATTGCTGAACTTCGGCGCCTGCCGACAAGTTCGCAGGTCGCGTTCACATGCCAAGCGCCTCGCGCCCGCGCGCGAGCGAAAACGTACGGCATGAAACCCCGTTTCTATCGCAGAGGAGAAGAAACTTGTCCAAGCAGGTAGCTACCAACATTACCCGGCACGAAGGTCACGTCGACCGCAATCAGCGCAACGAGCTGCTCAAGCAGAAGGGCGCGACCATCTGGTTCACCGGTCTCTCCGGCTCGGGAAAGAGCACGATCGCTTACACCGTCGAGCATGCCCTGGTTGAGCGCGGCCACCTGGCTTATGTGCTCGACGGCGACAACATCCGTTTCGGGCTGAACAAGAACCTTGGTTTCTCGCCCGAGGACCGCACCGAAAACATCCGCCGCATCGGCGAAGTCGCCAAGCTGTTCGCGGATGCCAGCGTGCTGACGATGACCAGCTTCATCAGTCCCTACCGCGCCGACCGCGACCTGGTCCGCAAGACGCACGAAGAGGGAAAACTGCCGTTCATCGAGATTTTCGTGAAGGTGCCAATCGAGATCTGCGAAACGCGCGACCCCAAGGGTCTCTACAAGAAGGCCCGCGCCGGCGAGATCAAGGAGTTCACCGGTATATCGGCCCCGTACGAGGAGCCGAGCAAGCCGGAGCTGGTGCTCGACAACGGCACGATGTCGGTGCAGGAGTCGGCCCAGGTCGTGCTCGAATATCTCGCGAAGAACGGTTTCATTCGCTAAGCGAACCGTCGATGGCGCGACTTGCGATAAACAGCGCTTCGGCGATGCTTATCGCAGGATGAATCGCGAAGCCTCAATGACAGACTTGCCGGCCAGGAAGCGCGATTGGCGCATCCTGGCCGGTTTTGTTTTGATTGTGGTGGCCGGTGGACTGGCCTATTCGAACAGCCTGCACGGCGCATTTGTCTTTGACGATTACGAGTCAATCGAGACCAATGCCAGCATTCGCTCGCCGGCGACCGCACTCAAGCCGCCGCGCGACACGCCCGTTGCGGGCCGGCCGCTGGTCAATCTCACGTTCGCGCTCAACTACGCGGCCGGCCAGTTAAATCCCACCGGCTATCACATTGTCAACATTCTGATTCACGTTCTGTTGGCCTGTGTCCTGTTCGCCTTGCTGCGGCGATTGATCGCGCGGGCGGGCGAGCCCGAGCACGCGGCTGGTTGGTCCATCGGCCTGGCGCTGGCGGCGGCGCTGATCTGGGAGCTGCACCCGCTGCAAACCGAAAGTGTCAGCTACGTCTCGCAGCGCACCGAATCGCTGATGGGACTCTTTTTTCTACTCACGCTTTACTGCGCCGTGCGCGGGACCGAATCGCCGCGCGGCGCAGGCTGGCACATTCTGGCCGTGCTCTGCTGCGCCCTCGGCATGCTCTGCAAGGAAGTGATGGCCGTTGCGCCGCTGATGGTGCTGCTCATCGATCGCGCCCTCCTGGCCGGCACGTTCAAACGCGCTCTTCAGGCCCGCTGGAAGCTTTACGCCGGCCTGGCGGCGACATGGCTCATTACAATGGGAATCCTCATCAGCGCGCCGCGCAGCCATTCCGTCGGAATGAGCTTTGCACGCGTCCCGCCGCTCGATTACGCCCTTACACAGGCTGGCGTCCTTGTGCAGTATCTAAGGCTGGCGATTCACCCCGATCCGCTGACGGCGGATTACAACGATTGGCCGATCGCGCACAGTGTCGCCGACGTGGCGCAGAACCTGGCGATCGCCGCCGCATTGTTGATCGCGTCGATCGTGACCTATTGGCGCCGCATGTGGGTCGGACTGGCTGGTCTGTGGTTTTTTCTCATCCTGGCGCCAACATCCAGCATTGTTCCGATCAGCTCGGAGATTGTGGCCGAGCGGCGCATGTACCTGCCGCTGGCGGCGATTGCCGTGCTGGTCGCAACAATCGGCTACGGCATCGCGGCCAACATAAGTGACCTGCTGAAATCCGCCAAAGCCCGGCCGATCATCGGTGGTGTGCTGTGCGCAGCCTGTTGCATCGTGCTGATGGGGCTGACAATAAGCCGCAACAAGGACTACCAGTCGGCGCAGGCCTTCTGGACCGACGCCGTCCGCAAGCGCCCCAGCAGCGATCGCGCGCACTACAACCTTGGGAATGTCTTCGAAAAAGCCGGCAATTCCGAGCATGCCCTCGCGGAATATCAGAAAGCCATCGAGCTGAACCCCAAAAATGACCTCGCTGGAATCGCTGCCGGCAATCGCCTGATGGCCCTGCGGCGCCCGATCGAAGCCGAAGCATATCTGGCGGCGGCGGTGCAACGCTTGCCGGATGACGCCAATCGACACTTCCTGCTCGGGTATTGCTATGAGCAGCAATTCAAGTCGGATATGGCACTAAGAGAGTTCGAAAAAACGATCCAGCTCAATCCCGCGGATGATCGCCCGCGCGGCATGATCGGCTCAGTACTGATGAATCAACTCAATCGTCCGGCCGACGCGGCGCCATGGCTTCGACAAGCTTTGCAGATCAATCCCAACGCGGAGCAGTGGAAGCGATTGCTGAGTCGCGCCGCCGCGCTGCCGGGCAACCCGGCCACCCTGCCGGTTCAGCGATCCCCTGCTGGATCACCGCCGTAAGCGGCTCGACTAACTGCCGCGCGGCGCCTGCGGCGGCGGGGGCAATTCAATCGGACCGAACCGGTCTTCGTGCGCCTTGATGGTCTGCTGAAGCATGAGCATCAACCGCTTGGCCGTCTGCGGAATCATCATCACGCGATGCGAAAGCTTCACCAGCGGCTCGGCCATGCCGGGCATGGGAGAGTTGGCGCCCACCACGAGAATGATTTCCTCCGCCGAACCCGAAAGGGCGAAAAAATTCGCGTAAGTTGTCTCCATACCGGTGTGGTCCAGCCGCACTTTCTGCTGCGACGGCTGATTTCCGGGATCTGAGCTGCTTTCTCCGAAGATCATTCTTGTGAATCCTTTTGCTCACCTCGCCCAGGCGGGATTGCACTGCATGGCGCAGAAAAGGTCAAATATGAGAGCCGCATCGACTTTCCGGTCGCGCCGCTCGGCTCACTATAATCGCGGCCCATGGACCTTTCACTGCGGCGCATTTCGCTGGCAGTCAAGTACCGCATTCTCTTTGGACTCGCCGTCGTGCTGATCATCGGGGCCGCCTTGTATGTCCCCAGTTATTTGTTGGAAGCGCTGGTTTACGAGCAGCCGTTTCGCGAAGCCCGCCGAATGGCAGATGATTACTTTCGACTGGTGCTGGGCAATCCCAATTCGCAGGAGTCGGCCGGCGGCAGCCACGCTCTCACTCCCGGGCTGCTCGATTCGACGCTGGTACATCCACCGCAGTTCATCCGCCCGCCGGGTGATCCTAATTCGCTCGAAGCGCTCAGCAGCCAGAACGAGCTCAGCCGCTTTCTGGCCCGCGCATTTCGAACCTTTGTGCGCCACCCGAACCCAAAGCAGCCATCAATCTACGGGCGCATTCATGAACGCGACGGAGTGTATTTCGCGTATGTGCATGCCGTGCGAGCCACGCGCGGCTGCCTGGCGTGTCACAACGAGTTCGGTGTCCACCCGTTCAGCGAGAATCAGCTCGCCGGCGTAATCTGCGTCAGCCTGCCGACCCAGACCAGCGATCAGCAATTGTTGCTCAATCGCCTGGCGATCACGGCCGCCGGCGCCCTGGCAGGAATTCTCGCGATCCTGGTGTTCTATTTCATCACGCACCGTTTCATTCTTGCGCCGATCGGTCACTTGAAGCAGGTTTCGCAGCAGGTGGGCGCGGGTGATTTAACCATCCGCACCAGCCTTGAGACCGGCGACGAGTTCGAGGACCTTGCCGACAGTTTCAACTCGATGCTCGAGCGCCTGCGGGCCAGTCAGGACGAGCTGCGCGTCGCCAACCGCCTGCTGGACGAAAAATTGGGGCAGATGGCCGAAACCAATGTCGCGTTGAACGAAGCCAACCGTGTCAAGAGCGAGTTCCTCGCCAATGTTTCACACGAGCTGCGTACGCCGCTGACCAGCATCATCGGGTTCGCCGAACTGCTGCGCGAGGGCCCGGGCGCCAACGGCGATGAGCGAACGACGCGCTTCTCCGAAAACATCGTCATTTCCGGCCGAATCCTGCTTGAGATCATCAATGATCTCCTGGACCTGGCGAAGATCGAGGCTGGTAAGGTCGAACTCAAGCTCGAATCGGTCAACATTCGCCAGATCTGTTCGACCCTGCTCGATTTCATGAGGCCCCAGGCAGATAAGAAATCGATCCGGCTGGATTACGATCAGCGCGAAGCGCTGCCCGCGATCATGACGGACGCCGGCCGCCTGCGGCAGATCCTTTTTAATTTTCTTTCCAATGCGATCAAGTTCACGCCCGAGGGTGGCATGGTCCTGCTGCGTTCGGAACTGGTTGATTCCGGGCATGTTCGCATTTCCGTGCGCGACACTGGCCCGGGAATCAGTGCCGAGCACCAGGCGTTGATTTTCGAAAAGTTCCGTCAAATCGATCAGTCCGCTACACGGCAACACGCCGGCACAGGCCTGGGCCTCGCCATCTCGCGCGAGCTGACGTTGCTGCTCGGCGGTCAGATTGGACTCGACAGTCAGCTCGGCCTAGGTTCGACCTTCTGGGTCGTTCTGCCGCTGGAGTCTGCGGCTCGGACTTCCAGCCACGAGTCCTCGATCTGAATTGACCGAAGCGTACCACCAGCGCCGCCACCACGGATCATTCGAGCGGTCGCGAAATTCATTTCGAAGCTCACGAACGAAGCGCTGAATCACCTCCGGCCGGCAGGCCGGCATCAACAGCCCGGGCGCGTCCGCGTGCAATTGCTCGGGGCCGCGCGGATGCAGCCAGCCGTTTTCGCGCGCCAGCTCGGCCGGAGCGGTGCCCGGCCACGGAAAGTAAGGACGGATTTCCGCGATGCTGGGCCGCAGAACGCGGAGCAACTCCGCCGTATGCGCCAGGGAAGCTTCACTTTCGTACGGCGCGCCCAGGTAAACAGTTGCGCGCGTCGCGATCCGTGCCTTGTGCAGAAGTGAGAATGTCTGCTCGATCTGATCGTTGCTGAGTTCCATCTGGAAAACGTCATTGCGGATGAAGTCGCTGGCGCTGATGACGTCCACGTCCGCCTGGGCGCAGCCGGCGTGTTGCAGCGACGCGACCAGCTCGGCGTCCACGGCATTGGCGCGCAGATGGCACCGGAATGCCCCATATGAGCCACGACCATACGCCCTCAGAAAAGACGCCAGCCAGTCGCGATCCAGAGCGAAGCTGTGATCCAGAAAGCGCACCCGCGCCGCCGGCCCGTACGCGCGCCGCAGGCTTTCCAGTTCGGCCAGGATATTTTCCGGCGAACGGCGCCGGGTGGCGCGCTCGCCGGCTTCCTGCACCCTGGCCTCCACCGGATTTCGACAGTAAGCGCAGCTTTGAGAGCAACCGCGCCCGATCGCGATCTCGATTTCGCCGCTGCTCTGAACCTGGGTCCGGTAGTCGAACATTTCGCGTTCAGCCGCCGGCAGCGAATCCAGGTCTTCGATCAGTTCCGGGAGCGAAGGGCGCGCCAGGCCGGTTTCATCCCGCGTCCAGATGCCCTGCACCACCTGCCGGAAAGCCGGGTCCTGCTGGCGCTGCAGATAAGCCACCAGCGAAGCTTCCGGTTCTCCCACGACCGCCGCGATGACGCCCGGCAGGCTCAAACTGGTGGATGGATCAATGCTGGCGAACTCGCCACCCGCGATCACGGGCAGAAACTCGTGTTCCTGGATGAACTGAAGACTGCGGCGGGCAACATCGAGACAGACCGCGGAGATATCGGCATAGATCAACTGCGGCAAGGCGCTCGCCAGTGCTTTTTTCACGCCTTCGGGATGATGATGAGATTGTCCAACGATGGATAACTCGTGACCGCGATCTTTGAGAACGGCCAGAAGCACCGCCAAGTCGGGCTCGAAGCGTGGCAATGGCTGCTTGCGTTTGTCGCGGGCGAACTGAATGATGAGGATTCGCACAATTCACCCGGCGCGGGCAAAAGGCTCGCGTCTTGAGATTGTCAAAATGCCGCTGGAGCCGTCAAGGCCGCCCCTGCCGCAAGGACGCGCCCGGTCGCTCAGGGATGTGGATTCACCTGTACCACCAGGTGGGTGGTGTTTTCGGCGCCGCCGCCGGTGACGACGCGTAACTCGACCGAGTATGTACCCGGGTTTGTGAAGACGTGTTGCGGCGCCCGATCGCGTGAGGTAGTGCCGTCGTCGAAGTTCCAGAAGTAGTCAAGAATTGTGTCGTCGGGCGCCGAGCTTGTTGAGCCGTCAAAGTGCACGAGCATGGGTGCCGTGCCGGTGGTGCTGTCCGCCAGGATGCGCGCCGTCGGCGGCTGACCCGCGATTTTGACATCCACCCGCGCAGCGCCCACATTGCCGTCTTCATCCGTCACGGTCAGCGTGACCGGATGTAGCCCCGGTGTCGTGAACGCGAAAGTTGTTTCGGGCAGGTCCGAAGTGCCGAGGCCGGCGAAGTCCCAATGGTATGTCGCGATAGGCGCCGCGCTCGAGGATGAGGAAAGCCCTGAGACTGCCACCAACAGTGGAAGCTCGCCCGTGGTCGCCGTGATGGACAGGACGGCTGAGACGGGATTATCCGCAGGCTGTTGCGGGCACCCGCCCACAGCCAGCAGCGCTAAAATGGCGCCGCCCCACGACAAGTGCCTGGTGGGGAACTGAAACGGGATCTTCATGACGCCTCATTGTATGCAAGCGAGCAAGGCCGGCGACGCTCACGCGGCTGATTACGGTCCCCTGACTCTTGGACACTTCGCGGAGCCGCGCCTAAGCTGGCGCCGGCTTGGGCGAACATTGCTCCTGTTTCCGGAAATCGACAGCACGAATACGTTTCTCGTGCGGCACGCGGATGAACTGCCAGACGGAACGATCGTTCTGGCGGAGCATCAGACGACCGGCCGCGGTCGCCGCGGTCAACCCTGGTTGTCGCCGCGCGGCGCTTCGATCCTCTTGAGCGTTTTGTTGCATGAAACCGGCGAGGCGCCGCTGCACAACACGTTGTCCAGTCTCGCCTGCCTGGCGGTGTGCGAAACTATCGCGGCGGTGACCGCCTGCAAGCCGATTGCGCGCTGGCCAAACGACATCAGCATCGCGGGAAAGAAAGTCGGCGGCGTTCTGGCCGAGACGCGAAGTCTTGCCGCGCAGCGCGGCGCTTGTGCATTTGTGCTGGGGATCGGTGTGAACTGTCTGCAGCAGCGTGGTCACTTTCCTCCGAGCTTGTCAGCGCTTGCGACTTCTCTGGAAATCGAATCAGCCGCGGCGGTTTCCAGGGTGACGGTTGCGCTTGGGCTGTTGTCGCGGCTTGACGCGATCCTGGCGCAGCCGCGCTCGACCGCACGCGACGATTCGGCACGTCTGTGGCGCGAATTCGGAGAACCGGCGGGGACGCGCTTTGTGCTGCAACGCAGCGGACAAACTTGCGAGGGTTCGTTGGTCTCGGTAGATGCCCAGGGGGACGCAGTTTTGCGAGATTCGGACGGCTCCTGCATGAAAGTTCGGTCCGGAGAATGGAAAAGGCTCTGGAATGTCCTATAATTGTGAGCGCAAGTAGTTGCGGGATCGGGACTTACGAATTTATGGCCGTATAATGGGAAATTGCGGAAACTCACGCTTTGGCAGTCGAAAAACGTTGACACCGCCTTGAGATTCTGATACAAAAAGAAGCATTCCCGCATCCCCAAGGTTGCGGGAAAGTACTTGTGTGCTCAAAGCACAGGGAGGAGTGAGAGGAATGAAGGCTATCAAGGGAATAGCGATCGGGTTAGCTGCGATGTTCGCGACGGGCGGCGCGCTGGCTGACATTGTTTCAACGAGTGGGGCAGTCACCATTGTTTCCGCTCCAAGCAGCGTTGCTGACGAAGCCCTGACGAGCGACTCAACGGCGTACGTCTTCTCAGAGAGTTCGACTGTCCTGAGTTCCAGTCTCGGCGTCGACATCGTCGACCCGGGCTTCTATCAGTTCGACAGCGAGCTCCAGAGCGCCAGCGTCGCGGCGGGAACGAGCGTGGTCAGCTACATGATCACTGGCAATGACGACGAGAGCAACGGGCACGCGCCTGACCTGGTTGGCAGTGTCACGTTCGACCAGGACATCCTGGGCGTCATCATCACATATAGCTCGTTGACGGCCTCAGATAGCGCTGTCAGCAATCCCGGCACGAGCTATCTTGCCGGCACCAGCCGCGACTTCCGCCGCGGTCTTGAGTTTGTCCATGCGGAAACCGATAGCGTGACGCTGAGTGGCGATCTCCGCACGCTGAGCTTCGAGATTCACCCGACGACCGCGGTTGACGAAATCCGCATCATCGTCGCACCCGAGCCCGCTTCGCTCGCCCTGCTTGCTCTGGGCGGCCTGATGGGCCTGCGTCGTCGCTAAAGACGGCCTGATCGAACTTTGAGCACAAGGACGGCTCGAGTCGTGCAAACGACTCGGGCTGTTTTTTTTGGATCAGCCCCGGCGATTCCCCCCGCACTTTGCCTTATCAATTTTCCGCGTGAAATTGCTCTATCGCATTTACGATTCGTACCGCGGCGCGACCGTCGCCATACGGACTGATGGTTTGTGCCATCGCGCGGTAAGCAGCGTGCTCGTTTAGAAGCTTGCCGGCCTCGGCCACGATGCGATTACGATCGGTTCCCACCAGCTTCACCGCGCCGGCCGCAACCGCTTCCGGGCGCTCCGTCTTTTCGCGCAGGACCAGCACGGGCTTGCCCAGGGCCGGAGCTTCTTCCTGTACGCCGCCCGAATCGGTGATGACAAATTCACAGCGCTTCATCAACGCAACCATCTGCCGATAGCTGACGGGCTCGATCAATTTGACGCTCTTCGCGTCGCCAAGAATCTCATTGACCGGACCGCGCACATTGGGGTTCAAATGCACGGGGTATACCAGCAGCGTGCCCAACTCGCGCTCGGCGATGTCACGCAGCGCCAGGCAGAGCTGCCGAAACGGCTCGCCGAAACTTTCGCGCCTGTGCGCGGTCACAAGCACCAGCCGCTGCTGACCCACTTCCAGGTCTGGCGGAAAATCCGCCGGCCCGACGCGCTGCTCCATCCAGTGCAAAGCGTCAATCACTGTGTTGCCCGTGACGAGAATGGTGCCGGGGTCGATTCCCTCGTTGAGCAGATTCTGCCTTGCCCCATCCGTCGGTGCGAAATGCAGATCCGCCACCACCGACGTCAGCCGGCGATTTACTTCTTCGGGAAACGGCGCGCGGCGATCCCGCGTGCGCAGGCCGGCTTCGACGTGGCCAACCTTGGATCCGTGCAGAAAGGCCGCCATTGCGCCGGCCGCCACGCTGGTGGTATCGCCCTGCACAATCACCCAGTCGGGCTGCTCCGCGGCCAGGACCTCCTGCAGCGCGGCCAGCAATCGGGCCAGCAGTGCTGTCGGGTGCTGACCGGCCGTCATAAGGTTGAGGTCGCGGTCGGCGCGGATGTCAAAATCCGCCAGAGCCGAATCGAGCATCGCACGATGCTGCCCGGTGGCGCAAACGATCGTCTGGAGCCGCGGCCTGCCGCGCAATTCAAGGATTACCGGAGCGAGCTTGATCGCTTCCGGCCGCGTTCCGACGATCACAAGAATCCGCATGCATTGCTCGCGCTTGCCGCCGGCGCCGCGCGTGAAGAACAGCGCGGCCGGCCGCAAAAGGCGATATTCTACGGCTTAGTGTGGCGAATTCGCTTCAGCGGTGGCGCGGGCTGTCCGCGCTGCGGCCGGCTCCCTGCCGCCCGCCACCTCGAACAGGATTTATGACCCAGGCGACCGTGATCACGGCCACCCGCTCGGTGGCCCACTATTTGAGCCCGCTGCAATTGGTGGGGGATCTGTGGCGATACCGCGGGCTGATCCGCCAACTGACCTGGCGACAGGTGCTGACGCGCTATCGCGGGTCGGCGCTGGGGGTACTCTGGGCCATTCTGCTGCAAGTGGCGCAATTGGCCGTCTACACGTTCGTATTCGGCGTGGTTTTCAACGCGCGCCGCGGCCAGGCCGGGGATACGGGGTTTCAGGCCGACTACGCGATCTGGCTGTACTGCGGCCTGGTGCTGTTCCAGGTTTTTGCGGACTGCCTGACGCAGAGTCCGAGCTGCATCCTGTGGAACCCCAGCTACGTGAAGAAGGTTGTTTTCCCGCTCGAGGTGATGCCGGTCGTGCTGCTGGGCAGCGCGCTGGTCAACGCGCTGATCGGCCTGGGGCTCATCCTGCTGGCGGAAGTCGCGTTTCTTCACACGCTGCCGCCGTATGGGCTGACGATTTTCATCGTCGCGCTGCCGCTGGTGATGCTGTCGCTGGGTGTGGGCTGGTTTCTGTCGTCGTTGGGTGTTTTTCTGCGGGACATCGCGCAGGTTGTGACGCTGCTGAGCACCATCCTGATGTTCATGACGCCGATTTTTTATTCGCTGTTGAATGTGCCGCCGATGTTCCGCACGCCGATGCAGCTCAACCCGCTGACAATCGTGATCGAAAACTCGCGACGGGCGCTGCTGCCGGCCGATCTGGCGCCCGGGCGCCAGCCTGCGCCAGTTGCGGCCGCTTCGTCGCCGGTGGCGCATGGCTGGCTGGCGAACGGGGCGCACGAGTGGCTGGCACCCGACTGGCCATGGCTGATCGCGGTGACGCTGTTTTCCGCGGTAGTCATGCAGCTCGGCTACGCGTGGTTCATGAAGACCAAGCGAGGCTTCGCGGATGTCGTCTGAACCCGCGCCAGCAGCGAAGGGGAGCCAGCCGGCGCCGGGCGAAATCTGCCTGCGTGCAACCAACGTCAGCAAGTGCTACGAGATTTACGCCAGGCCGGTGGATCGGTTGAAGCAGACCTTGTGGCGCGGCAAGCGCCGCTTTTATCGCGAATTCTGGGCGCTGCGCGATATTTCCATCGAGCTGCGGCGCGGCGAGTCGCTGGGCATCCTGGGACGCAACGGTTCGGGTAAGAGCACGCTACTGCAGATTATTGCCGGGACGCTGCGGCCGACGACCGGGCAGGTCGAGGTGAACGGGAGGGTCGCGGCGCTGCTGGAGCTTGGGTCGGGATTCAATCCCGAGTTCAGCGGGCGCGACAACGTTTTTCTGAACGGCATGATCCTCGGGCTTTCCCGCGGGCAGGTGCAGGAGCGATTCGACGAGATCGCGGCTTTTGCGGACATCGGCGAGTTTCTCGAACAGCCCGTCAAGACCTATTCGAGCGGCATGGTCGTGCGGCTGGCGTTCGCGGTCCAGGCCATGCTTGATCCCGACATTCTCATCGTGGACGAGGCGCTCGCGGTGGGGGATGCGCTGTTTCAGAAGCGCTGTTTTCGGCGAATCGAGCAGCTTTTGTCCGGTGGCACGACGCTCCTGTTTGTTTCCCATGACCAGGAATCGGTTCGCACTCTGACGTCCAAAGCGATTCTGCTTGAAGACGGTCAAATGCGCGCGGCCGGCCGGTCTGCCGAAGTAGTACTCGAATACCGGCGGCTTCTGCACGAGGCCGAAAAGCGCTATTTCAACGCGTCGCTGACGTCCGCGGCGCCAAAACCGCAGGTTGAGCCCACGACGCCGCCAGTGGACGACACGGGCGCAACCGGCGAACCCGGCGGTGCAGGCCGGCGCTCGGAGTTGATGTCGTTCGGCGATCGTGATGCCGAGATCGTGGCCGTGGCGATCCTCGACGCGGGCGGCCAGCACTGCACCGTGTTTCGACCCGGCGAAAAGATTCGCATTCGCGCGATCGTGCGGGTAAACGCCGCGGTCAGCGGCCTGCACGTCGGCCTGCGAATTCGGAGTCGCGAAGGCGTAAAGATTTACTCCTGGGGAACCTTTAACCAGGATGTGGCAGTCTGGCAGGGGGGCCTGGATGCGCCTGTTTTCTGGGAGCGGGAGTTCCAGGCCGGCGAGACCGTCATGGTCGAGTTCGATTTCGACTGCCGGCTCGGCACGAATTTCTACGAAATCCAGGCCTTCGTAGCCCAGGAGCGGCGCAAATTCTTCGGCGACCAGCGAATGTTGCACTGGCGGGACGAGGCGGCCTTCTTTCAAACCAGCGTCGTCGCCGGCGAGCACTTCTTCGGGGGCGTGTGCGATCTTGAGGCACGGGCGCGCGTGGTGGCGATTGATTCCAAAAACCTGCGGGCCGAGATGATCCTCGGCGGGGGCGGCGTATAAATGTCGCGCGTCTCGTTTATCATCGCTTCTCCACGCTCCGGCACGACCTGGCTAAAAGAAGCCTTGAACGCCCATCCCGATGTACTTTGCGTCGAAAAGCGGCTCTTTGGCATGTACTGCGACCTGGTGCGCGACAGCGGGGCCGCAAGGCCGCGCGTACGCATCACGCTTGACCGCTACGTCGACGCGATGGCCGCCACGCTGGGTGTCGATCAGCGGCAACTCCCCGGCCTGGATCTCCGCGCTGTACTACTGAGCGGCCTGGCCCATGCCGAGGACGCGCTCTTGCTGAAGCAGAGCGCTCGGCAACATCTTGTCGACAAGGTAACACCGTATGCCGATACGGCCGAGATCGTTGCGGCCGGAATCACCCGCGCATATCCCGAAGCGAAAATCGTGCAGCTTGTTCGTGACGGGCGCGACGTGGCTACGAGCGGTGTTTTTCACTGGCTCAACAAGCAGGTCGAAGGGGGTTCGCTCAACGATCAGCAAAAAGGCCGGCGGGCGCGATTTGTGGATGGTCAATGCGTCAGCCTGCCGCGGTTTTTCTGCGACCAGGACCTGGACGAATGGGCCAGCCTGTGGTTGACGGGGCTTCGGACGGCGGAGCTTCTGGCTCGTGGGCATTCCGTGCACACAGTTCGCTACGAGTCGCTGCTATCGGATTTTGAAAGCAGTTTTGAACAAATCCTGAGTTTTCTTGGACAGCGGGTTACGCGCGAGATTCTGAAAGATTGCATGGAAGCGGCCAGCTTCATCCGCATGACCGGCGGACGTGAGCGCGGCGTCGCTGAGCCGGCGGCCCACATTCGCAAGGGAGTCACCGGAGACTGGCGCAATTACTTCACTCGCTGCGACGGCTCGCGTTTTCAGCAGCTGGCGGGCCAGAAACTGGCCGAATTCGGTTACGCTAATGGAGATGACTGGCTGGAAGACTTACCCAGCCGGCTTCCTGATTGACCTTGCAAGACGCTCGTGAAAATAGCGCGTCCGGAAAGCACCGCCGGGACCCTTCTGGCGGATATCCAGCACGGGAGCAAACCCGCGTAATGGATTGGTCCTGGCTGGCCGAGCAAATCGTTTCCACCTGCGGCGCGGTCGGAAAATTACTGCATATCGACTGCACGGGTGCCCCGCTGGTCGAAACACTGCTGCGCAAGGGCTGCGATGCATGGGGTTGCGATGCTTCCGAACGAGCGGTGCACGAGCTCAACCGTCGCGCGCCCGGCCGTTTCTTTGTAAGCCGATTGCCTGAGCTTGCACCCGCCACCCCGGTATTCAACACGGTGGTCTGCACAGGCCTGGCGGATTTGTCGCCCGCGGACGTTCCGTCCGCTCTGAAGAGCATTTACAAGTCAACCGGGCGCAACCTTGTTGTTGTCCTTGCCGGCGGTGAACGGGAGGATCGACGCGGGGCCGGCGATTCGCGCAGCTCGTGGGAGCATCGCTGTTTTGAGGCCGGGTTCCGGCGGCACCCGCTGCTTCAATCGGTAACGCCTTACAACTCGATCGAGCTGTCAAGTGATCACCCGACTCTGCTGTTTGAGAAAGTGCCGGACGCCGCCATGCAGGCGTTCCCGCCGTCGCTGCTGCTCAAGAACCGCATGCTGCACATGGACATGCTGCGCGAAGCGGGCCGGCGCAGCGACGCGCATATTGCCCGTTACATGCTCGCGTGTCCGCTGGTGCGGCCGGGTGACGTGGTGCTGGATGTTGCCTGCGGCCTGGGGTATGGGTCGGCGATCCTGGCGGCAGGCAGTCCGTGCGGCCGCGTCATCGGCGTGGACAACAGTGATTATGCGATCGACTACGCGCTGGCTAACTATGCCGCAAGCTATCCCCTCATCGAGTTTCACAAGAGTGACGCCGCCGGACTGGAGTTCCTGGCGGACAACTCGGTGGACATGGCCGTCTCGATGGAGACGCTCGAGCACGTGCCTGACCCGGCTGGGTTTTTGAAAGAGGTCAAGCGTGTCCTGCGGCCCAGCGGCCGCTTGATTGTCAGCGTGCCGAACGACTGGACGGACGAGACCGGTCGCGATCCCAATCCGCACCATCTGCACGTGTACACGTGGGACAAGTTGCGTGCCGAGCTGGGCCGGGAGTTTCTGCTGGAGCAGCGTTTCGCGCAGGTAGCCGGCGGCGGAATGAAGCTGTCGGATCAGCCCCGGCAACTTGTGCAGGTTTCGCTGGATAACAAGACCGAGCAACCGGCGGAGTGGTGGATCGCGGTCGCGATGAAAGACGCGGTCGGGGCGCCGCGCGAGTCATTCGCGGAAACGACGTATCCAGCTTGCCGGACCTATCCCGGTTACAACGTGACGGAGTTCGCGCGGGATTATGACAATCCGTGGCTGGTCAAGGCGATGGTGGCGATCGGCGCCCGCTCGACGAGCCCCGCGGTGCTCGAGGACATGGCCACACGAGTGCTGGCTTCGAGCCGGCCCGGCAGCAGCGATCGCGGGGCGGCTCTGTGCGTGCTGGGATACAGGCTGCTTGAAACCAGCGCGACGGCAGAGAACATTGCTGAGCTTCTGCAACAACTGGACGAATACGACCGCCGCGCGGATGCCAGCCCGCACGCGCAGCGCTGGCGCATTTCGAACCGCTACCTGGCGGCGCTGTTACGGCTGAAGACCGGGCGAAGAGACGAAGCGCTGCGAAGTTTCGAAGACTGCGCTGCGCTTGATTTCGCGGTTTTCAGTCCGCTGCTGGCGACCAAAACCGTGGATGCGCTCTTTCAGGCCGGACTGCTGGCGGCTGGTGACCAGAACTATGTCGCCGCGCGAAGCTACTGGGAGCGGGCCATTCGCGAGGCGCAGCGCGCCCTCAGCGGTGACTGGACCAACATTGTGCGCAGCGTGGACGAGCCGATTTCATTCGGCCTGGCCGAAGTCGCGGAGCTGGCCGAACTGGGCAACCGCTGTGTCTACGGCGTGCTGAGCCTTGAACACTGGTCCAACAGGCCGGGGCTTTCCTGGAAATATGCAAACAGCCGGGTCGGGAAAGACCTGCGGGATTGGGTTGCCAGGCTGGCGGCTTCGCGCGAGTATCTTGAGCGGGACGCGCAGGAACTGCGGCGTTGGGTGCAGCAGGTTGAGCAGGGCAAGACCTGGCTGGAGGAGCAGTACCGCAGCTGGCAAGCCGCGGCGCTGCGGGTCGAGCAGGTCGTCGCGGAGCAGCGGGCCTGGATCGAGCAATTGGAAACCGGCAAACGCTGGCTCGAGCAGCAGATGACCAACTGGCGGCAATCAGCCGAGGCGAACCAGCGAACGATCGAAGAGCTGCGCAATTACATTGAGCAGCTCGAAGCTACGCCGGAACCAGGCCAGGAAACTCGGCCGGCATGATGGGCGGGGCTGGTTGGCAAGGGAGCGAACGGAGCCTGGTGAAGCTGCATGATTGATCCGCGCCATCCTGATTATCAAGACACGCCGGTCAGCCCGCTGTGCGCGCGGTTTGACTATGCGCCGGTGGATGCGTCAGCGCCGCCGTACGTGAGCGTCATCACGCCGTATTTCAATACTGGAGCGATTTTTGAAGAGACCGCCGCTTGCATGTTTCGCCAGAGCCTGCAGCAGTGGGAGTGGATCATTGTCAATGACGGCTCGCGCGACGGGGCGGCGCTCGAAGTGCTGGACCGCTTTCGGAATCGCGATCCGCGCATTCGTGTAATCGACCTGCCGGCCAATCGCGGGCCCAGCGCGGCCCGAAACCACGGCGTAGCGCAGGCGCGCTCCGGGATCGTGTTCTATCTTGACGGGGATGATCTGATCGAGCCCACCACGCTCGAAAAAGGAGCCTGGTTTCTCAACACCAATCCGGAATTTGCCTTTGTCAATTCGTGGTCACTCGGCTTCGGAGCGCGCGAATATCTCTGGCAGATTGGGTTTGAGCGCCGCGAGCAGTTCCTCGAAGTCAACCTGGCGACGATCGAAGTGTTCGTCCGCCGCGCGGCCCACCGGGCGATTGGTGGGTTTGATGAGTCGCTGCGTGATGGGATGGAAGACTGGGAGTACTGGCTGCGAATGGCCGAGACGGGGTTGTGGGGCGACACGATACCGGAGTTTCTCACCTGGTATCGACGCAGGCTGGATCATGGCGATCGCTGGGTCGAGTTGAGTGCCGATTGGCGCGCCACCGAATTCAAGAAGCGCTTCGCCGCGCAATTTCCCAGGCTGACCGCGGGTCAGTTTCCCAGCCCGGCCGCACGGGCTCCGCAGCCTTTTGATACGCCGCGCCCGCCGGTCGAAGCGTTCAATCTGCTTGCCAAGACTCGCCCGCGTCTGCTTCTGATCGCGCCCTGGACGGAGATGGGCGGCGCGGACAAGTTCAATTTGGATCTGCTGGCGCAGCTCGGCAAGCGCGGCTGGGAATGCACGGTCGCGACGACCAGGGAAGCTGAGAATCGCTGGACGAACGCGTTCTCGCACGAGACGCCGGACATTTTCCATCTGCCGAACTTCGTCAAGCTCGCCGATCAGCCCGCGTTCCTGGTGCACCTGATTCGCTCGCGGCGGCCGGACGTGGTGATGGTCAGCAACAGTGAGCTGGGATATTGGCTGCTGCCATATCTTCGCGCGCATTGTCCTGAGCCGGCCTACGTCGATTACGTGCACATGGAGCAGGAGGACTGGAAAAACGGCGGCTACGGGCGCTATTCGCTGGGCTCGGCGGACCAGGTCGAATTGACGATCGTCGCGTCGCAACATCTGCGCGACTGGATGGTGAAGCGTGGCGGGCGCGCGGATCACATTGAGGTGTGCCACATCAACGTCGACGCGGAGTACTGGCGCAGTGATGAGCCGCTGCGCCTGGCCGCCCGGACAGCCTTGGGGATTTCGCCCGACGAACCGGTGATCGCGTTTACAGGCCGGCTATGCGAGCAGAAGCAGCCGAAGGTGCTTGCCCACACATTCAGAGAACTGGCCCGCGAGCAGCTGCGCTTTACGGCGCTGATCGGAGGCGATGGCCCGGACGAGGGTTGGCTGCGCGAATTTGCAGCGGCGCAAGGCCTGTCGTCGCGCGTGCGGTTGATGGGCGCGTTGCCGAGCGGGCAGGTGCGCGAGTTATACCGGGCGGCGGACATTTTTTTCCTGCCTTCACAATGGGAAGGGATCGCGCTCAGTATTTACGAAGCAATGGCCGGCGGGCTGCCGATCGTTGGGGCCGACGTGGGCGGACAGCGCGAACTCGTGACGCCCGCGTGTGGATACCTGCTGCCGCGGACAGGCTTCGAGACCGAGGTGCGCCAGTACGCAGGGGTACTGAAAACACTGCTGCGGGACGCGGACCTGAGGCGGCGGCTGGGGTCGGCCGGGCGAAAGCGGATCGAGGAAGTGTTTTCGCTGGACGCGATGGGCACGCGGATGGTTGAGCTTTTCGCGGTTGCGCGCGAGCGCGGCTCCAGCGCCGCCCGCCCCCGATTGCCGCTTTCGATGGCGAACGAACTCGCGGCGCGGGCCATCGAGTTTGCCCGGCTTGAACGCGGCTTCGACAAGCACTGGATCGAAAGCGCCGCGGTCAAAGCGAGCTATGACGACCTGCGCGCCCGTTTCGCGGCCCTGGAACAGCGGCTCGATGAACTGCATGACTGGACGCGCCAGGAACCCGCCGCGCCCCCGTCTGGCGGCCCCGCCGCTGAGGCGCTGAGCGCCGTTCAATTTTCAGATAACGGGTCGGCCTGGCGGAAATTGCAGCGCGATTATCGCCGGCTGCACGAATGGAATCTCACGGTTACTGCCAGGCACGATGATGCCCAGAAGCGCCTGCAGCTGCTCGAGTCGGAACTCAACGGCATTCGCAACAGCACCGGCTGGCGAATTCTTCAGCTGATGTATCGCTGCCGGCACGCCGTCTTTCCGCGTGGCAGCCGCCGCGAGGCGCTGGCCAAGCGCTGCATGCAGGCGGCGCGAAGGCTGCGGCGCCGCACCGCGCCGCTGGCGCCGCTGGCGCCCGCCGCCAAATCGACCGCTCGCGCCCTGGCGGAGTCAAATGCGCTGTGTGGAGCGGATGTGCCCGGACTCGTCAGCGTGGTGCTGCCGGTCTTCAACCAGGCTGATTTGCTGGACGCCGCGGTCGCCAGCGTCCTGGCACAAACCTACACCGAGCTTGAGTTGATTATCGTCGATGACGGCTCGACCGACGACATCGACAGCGTCCTGATGCGGCACGCGGGACACCCGCGCGTTCGCATTCTGCGGCAGAAGAATCAGAAGTTGCCCGCGGCACTCAATCACGGTTTTGCGTTCGCGCGCGGCGAGTTTCGCACGTGGACCAGCGCAGACAACCTGATGGAGCCGGCCCAGCTCGAAAAGCAGGTCGCCTTCCTGCGGGCCAATCCGACCGCGGCCATGGTCTACTGCGACTACACCGCGATTGATGATCGCGGCCAGCCGCTGCGTGACCCCAACTGGCGGGCGCACAATCGCTCCGGCCCGGATTCGGCCGAGATTCATCTGCCGCGCTCGACGCAGCAGCTCAACTCGGTCGAGGACAACTTCATCGGTCCATGCTTCATGTATCGAGCTTCGGCCGCGCGGCTGGTGGGTGACTACGCGCCGCGCATGGGTTACGAAGATTACGACTACTGGATGCGGATGAACACATTTTTTCCGGTACGACATCTGGGCAGCAGTCAGCCGCTGTATCGCTATCGCGTGCATGACAACACGCTCAGCGCGCGGGCCGGCGAGCTTCGGATTCAGGAGGGTGTGCGGAATCTGCTCCAGTACGAAGCGCAGCGCCAGGAGACTTATCGCCACCCCTGGCTGATTCTGGCCGACGAGCCGGTCCGAAGCCGCCTGGCCGGCGTCAAGATGCATCCTCACACGGTCGAGGCATGCGGAGCACCGTCTGCTGCCGCAGCGCCCGAAACGAAGCGTTTGCTTCTGTTGAGCGAAAAAAGTCTGCACCGCCCCGGCCCGGCCGGTGAAAAGGACGTCGCGTGCGCCTGGCTGGGCAGTGAGGCGATCGAGGTCTATCGCAACCGTATTCCGCTCAGCCAGTTCGCCGACGTGTGCCTGGTTCCCGACAGCCGGATCGCGCAGCGCGCGGCGCTCTTCTGTGACCGGGTTGTTCAGTACTCCAGTCCTCAAGAAGGTCTGCGGCTGGCGCTGGCGGGCGCTGAGAACCTGCGCGAATTTCACCTCCGCTACGGCAATGAGCTGGCGCAGCGATGTCCACCTGCCTGTGCGGACGGGCGTTCGCAACGGCATGTGCTGCTGCAACTGGACAGCTTCGCGCAAGGCGGGCTGGAGCAGGTGGTGCTGGACCTGGCTGTTGTGCTGCAACGGTGTGACTGGCGCGTGACCGTGCTGGTGCTCAAGCACGAGGGGCTCGCGGCGGATCGAGCCCGCGAAGCAGGCATTGACGTGCTCACGGCCCCGCCGGAAAACTTCGCGGATTTCTACCGCGAATTTCTCCGCGGCCAGCGGGTTGACCTGGTCAATGCGCATTTCACGCTGCATGGCGCCGCGATCGCGCGCGAGCTGGGAATCCCCTTCGTCCAGACGATCCATAACGCGTATGCCTGGATGAGCCAGGCGTCCGTGGACGAATTCCGCCGCGCGGATGAATTCACGACGGCGTATCTTTGCGTTTCCGCCAATTGCGCCCTGTACGCCGATCTGCGGATGGGCTTGCCGGTCAGCAAAATGGTCGTGACGCCCAACGGCGTCGACACCCAAACTCGCCTGGATCAAGACGCGCGCGACCACGCCCGGCGAACGCTCCGTGCTCGCTTCGAGTTCGGTGACGAGAGCTTTGTGTTTCTCAACGTCGCGTCGATCTATCCGCCCAAGGCGCAGTTGGCAGCGGTTCGGGCGCTCGCCAGAGTCAGGAAAGAGTGCCGCGCGGCCCGCCTGCTTTTTCTCGGCCGGACGATGGACGAAGCCTACGAGCGACAGGTGCGCGGCGAGATCGAACGACTGGGCCTCCAGTCGGCAGTGACGTTCGCGGGTTTCGATGCCGAGCCGCAGCGATTCTTTGCCGCTGCCGATGCCTTTCTGCTGCCGAGCTTCTGGGAGGGATGGAGCCTGGCGCTGGCCGAGGCGGCGCTGGCGGGCCTGCCGCTTGTCGCGTCTGATGTCGGCGCGGCCCGCGAGATGATTCACAGTGTCGGAGGCGCGCTGGTCTCTCCGCCGTTCGAACATGCGGCGCAGCTCACGGATGCGACCATCGGCCGCTATTTGAGTTGCGAGGATGCCGGTTTCAGCGACGGACTGGCTCGCGCGATGATCCAGACCTGTCAGGACCCGCGACCGCCTTTGATTTCCAGCGCCCTGCGGGCGCGGCTATCGCGCGAGCACGCTTACGGCATGTATGACCAGGTCTTTCGCTGGTTGCTGTCTGGGGGTGATCCCGTGGCCGCGCGGGTCTGGACGCGCGAATTCTCAGACACCGATTGCGGCCCAAAGCCGGCTGCGGGCGCCGCTCGGCGCGTGATGGCGTGAGGATTCTTTTCGTCACGATGCAGTACGGGCCCGGCTACTCGCAGGGCACCGAGCGCTACATATCGATTCTCACGGGCCACTTCCGAAAGCTGGGTCATTGCGTGCAGATACTGGCTGGAGATCCCGCCGGAGGGCGCCCCCCAGGCCTTGCACTGGGTAGCCCGGTCTCGGGAACGGGCGGCGTTTTTCACTATCCGTCCTATGGCTGGATGGCGGTCGAGGGCATTCCGTCGCGCGAGTTGGAAGCGTTGATAAGCAAGCACGCTCCGGACATCGTGCACATAGTCAATCCCGGCCACGTCGGAACCGGCGCTCTGCGGGCCGCCCGCCGCCTGGGTGTTCCTGCGGTCGTCACCGTCGTTGACTACTGGTGGCTCTGTCCCAAGCACACGCTCTGGCACGCGAGCGGTCATCAATGCAGTGGACGCGTGCCACCGCGGGAGTGCCTGCGCTGCATCGCGCTGGAACGCGAGCACAGCTGGCGCCGCGGAATCGCGAAACGTCCGGCCCTGGGCCGCACCGTTCTGCCGGTTGCTTACGCGGCTCGATGGACATCACGCGGAATTCCCCTGCGCGAGATAGGCGCGTGGCGCAAAAGGCAGGTGCACACCCTCGCAGCGCTCAACCAGGCGGACAGCGTTATTTTTCTCTCGCGCACGGGTCAGCAAATCCTGGGCGAGAGCCTGGCTGGCCCGCGCAGTTTTCTGATTACCAATGGCCTCGAAGAATACTGGTTCAATTCGGCAGCACGTGGCGGAGCTGCTGCCGGTCCCACGACCATTGGATTCGCCGGCGCGCTGACCCCCCATAAAGGCCCGCACGTTCTGCTGACGGCGTCGCGCGAGCTGGAGCGTGATGTTCGCCTGCGAATCGCCGGCGGCACCGAAGACGCCGCGTATCACGACAGGCTTGAGCGTCTGGCGGCGGGGCTGAGCGTCGAATTTGTGGGCAAGCTCGCGCCGGCAGAGATGCCCGCCTTCATGCAGAGCATCGATGTTCTGGTGGTGCCGAGCCTGTGGCCAGAAAACCTGCCGATGGTCGTCCTCGAAGCCTACGCCAGCGGCACGCCGGTCATTGGCAGCAGGGTTGGCGGGATCGCCGAGTATGTGGGGGACGAATCGATGCTTTTTGAACCGGATTCGGTTGAAAGCCTGCAGGCCGTGCTGGGGGACTGGTTGGCGCGGGGAAAGCCCGCCTCCGTCGTGCAGGTAAAAACTGCGGACAGAATGGCGGCGGAAACATTTCGAGTCTACGAAGAGAGCGTTGCGCGAAAGCGGTCAAACAGCCGCGCGGAGATGGCTACGTCAAGCTCGCGCTCAGGCACCTGAGCCGAAGATCACGTAGTCGAACAGATCGTGCAACAACCGCCAGAGATCATCGAGCCAATCGAGCATGGCACACCTTCCTACCCAAAGCCCCCACAAACGAGGTAGAGCCACTCGTCAGTATCGGATTATAAACTCATAATCTGTGATTTCAAGCCGGGCGGCAAGCAAACTTTCCCTCCGTTGGTCTCATAATTCCTTGTCAGACAATAATTTGCGTCACTTTGCGAATACTCTGACGATTGCAAAATTCTGCCGGCAAAAGTGGTAAAGAGACCCTGCAAATGCTCGGACAATGGAAAAACGCGAAGCTCAGGTCGGCTAATAAGGCCTTGGACGCCGGGCGGTTGGACGATGCCGTGCAACTGGCGACCAGTGCGGATCTTTTAAGCGGGCAAGCAGACAAGCTGGTGGCCAGGCTGCGTGACGCCCTGACGGCCAGAGTCCGGACCCGGCTGCAGGCTGGCCAGTTCACGGATGCAATGACGGATATCGGCAAGCTGGCCCAGTTGGCCGCGCTCACGCCCGAGGTGCTGGCGCTGCAGCAACGAGCGCGTGCGGCCATCGATGCCAACCGGCTGACGGCCGAGGTTCGGGACGGCATGCTTGCCCAAGCCCAGCAGAATCTGCGGGCCGGCCATCTTGATTCAGCGCGGCAGGTGCTGCGCGACGCGCCCGACGACGGCCAACGGAATGCGCTTGAGCGTGATCTTCAATCGCGCGAACAGCGAATTGCCCAGTTAATGGAGACAGCGAGAGCCGCCCTGGCGCGCGAAGATATTCTGGCGGCCTGTGCGCTGTGGACCCAGGCCGTGACGCAGCGCGGACAGAATCGCGATACCGAAGAGCTGGGAGCCGAGTTGGCCCGCCGTATCAGTGCGCGGGTGGATCAGTGGCTCTCGGCCGGAAATCTTGGCCAGCTTGTCGCCGCTTTGCAGGCGACGGCCGGAATTCGGCAGGCCCGCTCCGATCTGGCCCGGCTTTCCATGTTGCAGCAAGCCATCCAGAATGCATCGCGACAGCTCGCCGCCGGTCAATTTTCCGAACTTAACGAGACCCTGGCGCGGCTGGCGGCGCATTGCTCGGCCGGTATTCCCGACTGGGTCAGCAAGGCAATGCGCTCTGTGCGGGACATCGACGCGGCTCGTACCGATTTGCTGGCCAGTCCGTTGGGCGCCCTGGGACCGTCTGTTTCATCCTCTACACAAAGCGCGGCGCCTGTAGCTGGACTTTTTCAATCTGGAGCGGGAAGCGCGGCCGAACCCACGTTCAATCGCAGCATGCTGCTGGTCGACGGGGCCGGCAGCAGCCTCATCTTGACTTCTGACCTGTTGCGGATCGGCCGGGCTAACGGCCGCACGCCGGTGGACATTCCATTGCCGGCGGATATCCAGTCGCACCATGCGGATGTGGCTCGAACTGGCGACGACTATTTCCTGATCGCGCACGGACCGGTACGGGTGAACGATCGCGGAGTGTCACGAACGCTGCTGCGCGACGGCGATCGCGTTCGGCTCGGAGAAAGTCCCGAGTTTGTTTTCCGCCGACCCAGCAATCGCAGCAACACCGCCTGCCTGCGGCTGTCGTCGCGCTGCCGCTTGCCGCAGGACGTTGGACAGGTGCTGTTCTTCAACGAAACGTGCCTGATCGGGCCGCAGCCCCATTGTCATGTTCAAGCCCGCGAAGCTTCCGCGGTATTGCTGTTGTTTGAGTCCGCCGGTCAACTGGTCCTGCGCAGCCTGGTCGGTGGCGCGGGCACGCCGCTGGCGCCAGGCCGACCCATAGAAGCCCAGGACGTTCGTATCACGCTGACGCCGTATCTGGTTGGGCCAGAAGCCAGGATCTAGCGGAGTTTCGCTGGCAGGACGAGAAGACGCGATAATGATTTGTCGCCGGAGAGAGACAAGTGGCCTATACCTTCAAACATGGTGATCGCCCGCTGGACGGGATAACCATCCAGCGCGCCGTCGGGCGCGGCGGGTTCGGTGAGGTCTACTACGCGCTCAGCGATTCGGGCAAGCAGCTGGCGCTCAAATACCTGCGCGACAACGCGGATGTCGAGCTGCGCGGCATCGCGCACGTGATGAACCTGAAAAGCCCGCATCTGATCACCATTTACGACGTCAAGCGCAGCGAGAACGATGACCCGTTCGTCATCATGGAGTACATCGGCGGCCCTTCGCTGCGCGAGCTGATGAACGCCGAGCCCGACGGTATGGGCGTTCGCAAGGCGACATTCTTTCTCACCGGCATCGCCAAGGGCCTCAGCCATCTGCACGAGCGCGGCATCGTCCACCGCGACCTGAAGCCGGGCAACATTTTTTATGACGATGGTTACGTCAAGATCGGCGATTACGGCCTCAGCAAGCACATCTCCGTCAGCCGGCACAGCGCCAACACGGTCAGCGTCGGCACGGTGCATTACATGGCGCCGGAAATCGGCTCGGGTAGTTACAGCAAGGCCATCGACATCTATGCGCTGGGCGTGATCCTGTACGAGATGCTGACGGGCCGCCTGCCTTACACCGGCAGCAGCATGGCTGAAATCCTGATGCGGCACCTCAACGATCGCCCCAACCTGGCCGGAGTGCCCGAGCCGTTCGCGCGCGTGATTGCCCGCGCCCTGGCCAAGGATCCCGCGGCGCGCTATCAGGATGTCAACCAGATGGTTGACGAGATCATGACTGCCGAAGGCTTGTCTACCGAATTGGCCTCGTTCGATCCGTCCTCGTTGACACTCGCTCCGCGCGATCCGGAGGCGCATGACCCGCAGCGGACAATGACAACTCCGCCGCGCCGCCCGCGGCAGCCGACGCTCGACGTACGCGAGATCGATCCCCGCCTGGGAAGATTGAGCGGGACTTCCATCGCGGAAATTCCTGAAATTCCGCCGCTGCCCGATGAACAGGTGGACAATGTCGAAAAACGCAAGCGGCACGCCGCGGTCATAGGGATCGCGATTGGCCGCAAGGTGGTGCGTTTCGGGGACGCGAGCCAGAAAATGCGGGAAAAGTATCGCCGCATCAAAGAGCGCATCGAAACTTTCAATCCGGTCCGTCGAGTGCAGGAAAAGGCCGAGGCCAGGGAAAATGCCCGCCGCGATCGCCGCGCTCGAATTGCTTCGCTCTTCGCGCTGTTCGCGGTCATCGTTGCGATATCCCTGGCAATGGGATTGGCCAGCATTCACGGCGACGAAGAGCGCGTCGCGGATGGGGTCATCGCGTTCGCCATGATTTTCGTCGGCGCCGTTGCCGGCAGTCTCATAGCGCATTTTGCAATTCTGCGACATGTCGTCGGCCGCCATCCGTTGATCGATCGCGTGGTGTATGCTGGAATCGCTTTCCTTTGCATGTCCCCCGCGCTTGCGCCATCCAGTGAAATCAGCGCAGCCCGCGGCCCGGATGTGGAGGCCTTTGCGAGCGTGGATGAGGATGAGTCTCCTCACGCCTACTCGCGGCACCGCGGTCATCATTCGCAGGATACCGACCGTCAGTTCTGGCCGATTATTTTCGCGCCCATTGGCGCGATTTTGCTCTGTGACTGGGACCAGCGCATTCGCGAGGGTCGTGCCAACCAGATCGCGTTTAGTCGGGCCATTTGGCCCGCCATCTGCGGCTATATCGCAGGGCAGGTTACCGATCTGCACGAGTCGTTCGTGCTGGATGCCGCCGTGTTGGGCGGCCTGTCTTCCCTGTTCTCTCAGTATGCGGCGTCGCTATGGCCGATTCGCACGCCTGCCCGCGTCATTCAGGATGATGGCTCAAAACTCGAAGTCCCGGCCGAAGTGGAGGCGCATCCATTTGAATCCCAAGTCGCCCGGATCGACGCGGACGCTCGTGAAATGGATCGCGAAATTCGCCGGCAATTCGGCAAAGGCAAAGAAAAGCCGCAAGAAGAGCTGGTGCTCGAAGCGCAGCCATCCTTTGTGGGCCGAACCGCGGATGCAGGCTTGTCTTTTCTGGGGAAGCTGCTGATCCTGTCAGCCATCGCGCTTGCCTTCTTCTTTGCCGGCGGCCCGTTTAGCCTCAGAGGCGAAAGTGGCGCCGGCATTTCTGTCAACGACAGCACGATCACGATCATCGACGGCGGTTCGCAGAGCGTTCATCTGGAAGCCCGCCCGCTGTGGATGGTGATCGGCGGCGCGATTCTGCTCGTGGCCGCCCGTCGTCGCTCAGGCACGGCGCACCTCATCCGAGGCGTGCTTGGAACCCTGGGCCTCCTGGCAGCCGTCGTGCTGTCCACTGGAAGGGCCGAGTCCGCGCTGCACAGCGTTTTGGTGGACCACGTTTCACCTTCCGATGACCAGGGCCGGCTTTTGACCGCGATGGCGATCATTCTGTGCGCAGCGCTGGTCCTGATCTTCTGGCCCAGGCGCCAAACCGCCCGCACCATCGTCATTTAGCGCAAATTGCGTCCGCGCCGGGCGAGGGCAACTTTCCGATTGCGATACATGCCAGAAGCAGCCATGGCGTAAGCTGCAAATGCGCGCCGGCAGCGATGCAAGGCGACACGGCCAGCCACGCAAAGAGAACGAAAAAGATCACCATCACGGCCATCCGGCGGGAGTTCCAGCGGGTCGCAGCGCTCGAAAACCACAAAACCGCGCTGGTCGACGCCAGCAGCATGTCGTAATGAAACAGGTGTGGGCTGATCAGCATCGACGCGAAGATCATGATCGACAGTTGGCACGGGACTCGGCCACCGGCGTCGTCGCGACCGCGCCAACTACCGGCCGCAAGAATGAGCGTCGCAAGAGACGAAACCACCGTGAGGCTTCTGGCAATCGATAAACCGGAACTTCCCCGATACCCGAGCAGGAGCGTCCAGAAGCCATGCCAGGAGTGCTGCTTCTGCACGTCGAAGCCGGGCAAATTCATCAAGTCCGGCAGGCGGCGCGAGAATGCGGCGTAGTCGCGCAGCGCATCCGGGCCGAGCGCGTACAACGTGATCCCTAACGTGATCAGAACGCCGGTCGTGGTTCCCGCCAGCCCGCGCCAGCGCTTCGTCAAAAGCAGATACAACACAGGGACCGCCACCAATTGGAACTTGTACAAAAGCAAAGATAGCACCAGCCCCGCCAGCCAATCGCGCCTTTTCAGCAGCAGATGGCAGAAGCCGGTCAAAATCAGCAAGGAGATGAAAGTGTTCTGACCCCCGGCCAGCGCCTGAAAAAATGGCGGCGAGCAGACCACAAGCATGACCGCCGTTTGCCATGCATCCGCGGGCAGCCATCTCCGCCAGATGGCGAGGGTTGCCGCCAGGCATAGCAGTGAAAGCGCGCTCCAGGCCGCGAGCGCGCCCCAGTATCCGAGCGGCGCCAGCAGGCTGGTCGCGAGCGCGTAGTGTGGCGGATTGAGGTAAAGACAGACCTGGTTCCAGCGCGCGGATGGACGAGTGTCGCGCGAGGTCGCGCACAACTGATCGATGAGCCGGCACTGGGCGGCCCGCTGCTGGGTCGGGTCGTAGAGGCCGGCCGCGTCCCCGCAGGAAACCATCTCGCCGGCGACAAAAAACGCCAGGAAGTCGCGCCCGACAAGTTGTCCGCCGGGTTCGAGCCCGCGCTGACTTTTCGACAACGTCAACCCGTACGAAGCCAGCGTCGCGACCAGCAGTGCCAGGGGATAAATGCGCAGCCGCTGCGGCGTCAGCCAGGCGCTGATCCGCGCCAGTACTGGCGGCGTTCGGGCAAAAATACGAGTCGTTACGTGCATGCGCAGTCCGGCATGTGCGCATCGGTCGCGACAGCTGCGCCCTTGAATAAGCGCTAATCTGTGAGCAGGAGCGGCTTGTCCGCGGGAACCTGCGGCGGATTGTCGTGAATTCTCTCCGACAGATCGCCGGCATCCAGCGCAAAAGCGGGACTGATCTCGATTGGCTGTGGGGGATCGCTGGCGGCATTTACCGGCACCTTCACGCCGGCCTGCTTCAACCAGCGGGCGCTGCGCCGGATCATGTCGCGCTGCGTGGTGGCGGGTGAGTCGGCCCCCTCGGCATTTTTCACGGGGGAGAACTCTTCGCCGCGCTCGGTGTACAGAACAAGAGGATTTCGCGCCAGCGGAATGGCGTCGAAAACAAACATCTCGAGCTTGACCGCATTCGGCTCAACCGGCTGTACGAGATTTCCCGTTGCGTCCACCTGGGGCACTTTCTTGTCCGCGCGATGCCAGGGCAACTGGACACCGCTGCCGGGCCGGGTGAGCCGTTCGACAAATTCGCGGCTCAGAATGTGGATCGCGATGCTCCCGGCGTCAAAACGGCGCGAACCGTCAGAGTTCCGGGCACGGGCCAGCTCATCAGGCATGTCGCTGTACTCGATTACGCTCAGCTTGCCGTCGGCGACACAGAAATTGCCGACCCGCTCCGTGTCGCTGATCTTGGTAACAGCCTTGCTCGACATTTCCGAGGCGGTTTCGACATGCAGTCCGAGGAACAGCGGATCAATCGCGTGCACAAGCGGATTGTCCACCTGGAAATAGCTGATCAGCTCGACACCGTCGGCCGCCATTTGCCGCAGCGCGCCGCTGGCCGCCAGAGCCGCCAGGCTCCCGCCGTGCCCGTCCGGCGACAGGGCGATGCGATGTTTTTCGGCCAGCGCGATCTTGCCCTCGTGCGTGAAAGCCGGCATCTGGCCCTGTTGAAAAAATGAAATGTCCCCTGGCCGCAGCCCGAAGTAGCTGTTGGCCTCAAAAAACGCGACCGTTTCTTCGTGATTGGAGGGGCTGGTCATGATGTACCAGCGCAGCCGGCGGGAATAACGCCGCAAGATCCCCTGCAACATCTCGGCAAAAAGCTGAAAGAGCGTGGCGTGGCGGATCGGGCTGATCGGAAACGCGCCCTTGGGTCCGTCATAGCCCAGGCGGGTGCCCTGCCCACCCGCGACTGTGAACGCCGCCACTTTTCCGCCACGAACCAGGTCGCGCCCCGTGCGAAGCGCTCGGGCATACAGCGCTTGCAAATCGGACGTAGGCCGGCTCGGATAGACCTTCGCCGGTTCGAGGGTCCCCGGAATGTGAATCGACGGCTTGTGCAGGACCAGCCCGGGGATCAGCGGACAGCTTCGCTCCAGATTCGCCGCATCCACGTCATCCAGCAACTGGCGGCGCTGCGGCTCACTCAGCTCGGCCCAGAACGCCAGTACATGTTCCTGCCCGAAGCGGGCCAGGTTCGCCATTGCCGCTTCATATCTCTGCTGCAAGTCGTTCATGGTTGTCAATTTATCCGCGCCCACATCCCGATAGAGGCTAACAATGCGCCGTTGCAGGGTCAAAGATTGCGCTGCCGGTTCGACCGTCACCCGCCGGGGCCTGCTGCTCGGAGCGGCCGCGCTGGCGGCGGGACGGCCCCTGCGGCTGCTGGGGCAGGTCGCTGCCTCTTCAAGTCCGACAACCGGCCCGTCGGCGCCAGAATGGATGTTGGCCCGCGAGTCGCACGTCTGCCAGGTGCGCTGTCCGTCCGCGGTTCGCGGCTCGGTGGCTGACAGCAGCAAGCTGGGCCGCATGCTTGAAAAGGCGGTCATGCAACTGGCCGGTACGGAAGCGCCGCCGCAGGCCTGGCGGGCACTGCTTGGCGATGCCCAGCGTCCGCTCATCAAGTTCAACTCCGTGACGGCCACGCTGATCAATACAAATGGCGCCATGGCGCGGGCGCTGATCCGGCAACTTGTCGCGGCCGGTTATGAGGCCGGCGCGATCTGCATGGTCGAGGAGCCGACCGGCCTTGCGGAGGAGCTCGAAACAAAAGGTCCCGCACTCGGCTGGTCGGGTGAGGTGCGGATCGGTGACCAGATCGAGCAAGTGGCCCAGTACTGGTTGAATGCGGATGCCGTCATCAACGTGGGTGCGTTGAAATCTCACCAGATTGCGGGAGTTTCTGGCTGCTGTTTGAACATATCTCACAGCATCATCCGCCGCCCGGCCCGCTATCACGACAACGGGTGCAGTCCCTTTGTCGGACAGGTCTGGTCGAACCCGGTGGTACATCAACCCGTCCGGCTGAACATCCTTTCCGCGCTGCGGGTTGTGCTGGATCACGGTCCGGATGCGACCGACGCGGATATCGCGACGTGCGGGATGCTCGTGGCCGGCCGCGACCCGGTGGCGGTCGACTCGATCGGCCTGAGCCTGCTCAATGTGCAGCGGCACAATGCGGATATCAGCGCGAGCGTGAATGCGGGATACCTGCCGGCGGCGGCGCTGTCCGGGGCCGGGCGTTGCCGGCGCGATCAGATCAAGCTCAGCACGCACGAGGTTAATTGATATGCACGGCGCGGTGACGGCCTGTTCCGAAACCCGCCCTGCGCAGACCGGCGCTTTCTTGTCCCAGGAGCGGCGAGCCAGGCTCAAAAATAATCTTGCCGCGCTCTCCGCGCGGCGGCCCGAGCTGGCAGCGGCAATCGATGCCGCCAGCCTGGACGAATCCATGCTGGTTCCGGCCGCCCACGACCAGTTCACCGTCCGGCTTACGGCGGACGATGGCCGCGCAATCTTTGCGCACAGCACCCGTGCGCCGCTGGCCGAAGCCGAGCGCCTGGTGGATGCGGCGCTCCGGCCCGGCGACCGGACTTTCGCGTTGGCGGGCCTGGGCGCCGGTTATGTGCTGGCCACCCTGCAGAAGCGGCTTGATCAGCCGGTCATGATTGTTTTCGAGGATGACCTGGCTCTGATCAAGACGGCTCTGTGCCTGCAGGAGGTTTCTGGCGCCATCGCGGCAGGCCGGCTGATTTTTATTACCGCCGCCGACAAGCAGATCATTCATTCGCAGTTGCACACCTGCAACGCGGACATCCTGCTGGGTCTGCGGCTGATCAACCTGCCGCACACGCGGCGTTTCCATGTTGAATTTCAGGCCCGCTGCCATCAGTTCCTGATGGATTTCATTTCTTACGCCCGCATGCAGATCGTGACGCTGTTGAAAACGTCGCGCGTCACGTTCGAGAATATTTCGCACAACCTGGTGAGCTACCTCTCGGGGGCCGGCATTGATTCGCTGAAAGACGCCGCCCGGGGATATCCGGCGGTTGTTGTCGCGGCGGGGCCGTCACTTGCGCGTAACGCCGCGCAACTGGCCGGCCTGCGCGACAAGGCTGTCATCATCGCGGTGCAGACGATCTTCAAGCTGTTGCTCGAGCTCGGGTGCGAGCCGCACTTTGTGACCTCTCTGGATTTTCACGAAATATCGACGTCGTTTTTCGAGGGTGTGCGCGACGTGGGCGATTGCACGCTGGTGGCCGAACCCAAGGCGACCTGGAAAGTCCTGGACAATTACCCCGGCCGCGTTTGCACGCTGCACCATTCGCTGTTCGAGGAACTGCTGCGCGACGATTGTCCGCAACGTGGCGGCCTCCAGCCCGGCAGTACGGTGGCGCACCTGGCGTTTTATCTGGCGCAGCATCTGGGCTGTGACCCGATCATTTTGGTGGGACAGGACCTTTGCTTCTCGCAGGGCATGTTCTATCTGGCCGGCACGCCGGTCGAGGATATCTGGCGTCCGGAGCTGGGGCGTTTCCAGACCGTCGAAATGAAACAGTGGGAGCGGATTGTCCGCAATCGACCGATCCTGCGGCCGCTCGTGGACGCGAACGGAGCGCCGGCCTACGCGGATGACATGCTGTTTTCGTACGCGGAGCAGTTTGAGCTGGATTTTCAGCGCAGCCCCGCGCGGGTGATCAATGCAACCGAGGGTGGGGCGCCGCTCAAAGGCGCGCAACCCCTGGACCTGGCCCAGGCCGCCGGGATGTTCTGTACGCGTCCCCTTCCCGCCGCGCTGCGCCGCGCCGCAGTGTCCGGCGAAAGAGGCCCCGACTGGAGCGCGGCTCTATCTCAACTGAAACAACGCGCGGCCGAAATCGATCAGGTGCGAGCGATCGCGTGCCAGACTCTTGAGCTGCTTGTGCAACTGGATGGCCTGGTCCATGAGCCGGCGCGCTTCAACAAGCTCGTCGCCCGCGTCGATTCGCTGCGGGCGGGTATGCAGCAGCAGGCCCGCACGTACAAGCTGCTGGTCGGCGTATCGCAGACGGCGGAGCTGCGGCGCTACAACGCCGATCGACAGCTCGGCCGCGTGCAGCGCGAAACCCCCGAGACCGCCCGCCAGCGGCTGGCCCGCGACCGGGAGTTTGTCAGTTGCCTGCTGGATGGCTGCGCATTTCTTCAGCAGCTCCTGCCGCGCGCCATTCAGCGGATCGAGGTCCACACCCGATGAACACTTCGCTCTGCGTGTTCGCGGATTTTGAACAGGCGCCGCTGGGGGGCCCATCCTGGCTGAACAGCGAGCTGGCGGGAGCGCCGGTCCTGCTCCACATGCTGCGCCGGGCCGCGCGGATCGAGCACGTGGGAGCACGCCTGCTGGTGGTTCAGCCGCGCGACCGTGAACAGGCCCAGGCCGTGCTGGCGCGGCACCAGTTGGAGCGGACCTTCGAGGTCTGCCCGCTCGGAAGCGATTTCCAGATGCACCAGCGGCTGATGCGGGCAGGACGCCGCTGGAACCCCTGGGCCTGGCGCGGCAGCCCGATCGGCGCGACATCGTTCGACGAGTTCGTAGATGTGCCGGCGTTGGCGCGGATCATGAACCAGACCGCCTGCGAGGCTGTGCTGTGTGTTGAATCGCACATGGCGGCGCTCGATGTCAGCCTGAGCTCGGAAATGGTCCAGTCGGTCCGCCAGAACCCGTCCGAGTTTTTGCTGACCTTTACGCAGGCCCCGCCGGGTATCGTCGGCATCCTCCTGCAGCGCTGCGTCGTGCGCGAGCTGATGGAGCACAACCTCCCGCTCGGCATGCTGCTTTCGTACCGGCCCGAGCTGCCGCGCCTCGACCCGATCACGCGGCCCGGCTGCGTGCGAATCGATCGGACGAGTGCAGCGATTCAAGCGCGACTGTCCGCCGACACCATTCGCGGACGCGAGCTTCTTGAGGCCGCTTTTCAAGCCAATGGCACGGACGTCAGCGCGATACAGCTCTGCGACTGGCTGACGGCCCGCCAGTCCGCCGATCCGGCTTTTCTAGCCGGCGAGTTGCCGCGCGAGATCGAACTGGAAATTACGACCGAGTATCCCTTCCCGGATACGAAACTTCGGCCGCGCCGCGAATTGCCAGGCCGGCGGATCGAAAACCTCGCCGCAATCGAGCGCCTTTCCAGCGAGCTGGCCCACTATGACGATCGCCTGGTCATCCTCGGCGGTCACGGCGATCCGTTATTGCACCCGCAACTGCACGAAATCTGCGGCCTTTTTCGCCGCGCGGGCATAGGCGCCCTGGGGATTGCGACTCCCCTTACCGAACTGCCCGACAGAACGCTGGAACTACTTCTTTCAACCCCGGTTGACCTCGTGCAGGTAACGATCGATGCCCACTCCGCCGCGACATACACGCAATCGCATGGCCGTGATCATTTTCAGCAGGTGCTCGCGAACATCGAACGTTTGCGTCAAGGGCGTCAGGCCCGCAAGTCTCCCGAGCCGCTGATCGTCCCCAGCATCACACGCTGCTGCCCGACGCTGCCCGAGATCGAAGCATTCTTTGACGAATGGATGAAAAAGACGGACTGGGCCCTCATCGAGGGCTTCAATGATTACTGCGGCGCCCTGCCGCGCGACTCGCTGCTCACGGCCGAGCCGCTGGTGCGCGGCGCCTGTCGCCGGCTTTGGGCGCGGCTCTTTCTGGCGGCGGATGGAAATGTCCCACAATGCAGCCAGGATTTCGCCGGAACAACCAGCATCGGCAACTGGCACACGCAACCGCTGCACGAGATCTGGCGCGGCCCAAAGCTGAGCTTGCTGCGCGACGCGCACAGTGCAGGCAGGTGGCGCTCACTCCCGCTTTGCGGAAAGTGCAGCCAATGGATGCGCCCGTAACGCCCCTGGGTTCCGCTCAAAACTGCGGACGAATAATTCCATTGATGGGATTGCGCTTCAGATATCCAAGGGTCATCGGATTTCCCGTCGGCCCATACCAGTACCCGTTGCTGACCCAGCGTCCGTCATTCAAAACGTAGAACACTTTCCACCCGTCCATGCGCTGCGGCGTGCGCTGAAACTCATGCATCATGACGCTGCCGTCCATCAACGCCACGCCGCCCTTTCCTTTATGGCGGTTGGTGATGATGTCGGTGTTGGACCAGGCGCTGTCCGCGACGAACACCAGGTATTCGGACTCATCTTCCTCTTCCAATAACCAGGGCTGCGAAAAACTGCTGGCCTGGTGATAGTCGGTGAAGGTCGAAAAGCGATCGACCCAGCGCGTCGCCCGCAGAGCCTCCATCGGTGCGCCGGTAATCAGCGGAGCGGACGTGTAACTGTAGAGCGACTTGGGTTTTAGCTGTCCCGTCTCGCTGATGGCCTGGCTGTCAATGGCGTCTTCGGGGCACTTATAAACCGCGGTGCTGTTACTCATGTACGGATAAATTGTGCCGTGTGACGGAACATAATTCGGATCGTCACCCCCGCCGCCATTGTAAGTTCCCAGCCAGTCGAGCCGAACCGCGGTGCGCGAGTTCGTGCCGATGAAGTCGATCGATGATCCCGGCAGGCAGCCGCGCCATTCGTTCGCATAGGAACTCCAGCCGATCGCAAGCTGGCGCATGTTGCTCTGGCAGACCCGCGTACGGGCCTGCGACTTGGCTGCCGAAAGACTCGGCAGCAGGATGGAGATCAACAGTGAAATGATCGCGACCACAACCAGCAGCTCAATCAACGTGAAGGCCGAGGCGGTGGCGCGGCGTGTTTGGCTTCTCACGGCTCCTGCTCCCAAAAAAGGCGTCAACCGCAAGCCAGTCTAGCACAAAGTTCTTGAAAAACCGCACGATCAGCGCGAAATTATTGCTTGCGCGGCAATTGGTCGATCTTGGCCGCGAGAACAAAGTCAGATTCCGTCAGCCCGTCCACTTTATGGGTCCAGATGGTGACTTCGACTTTTCCCCACGCCAGTAGCAGGTCGGGGTGGTGCTTTTGTTGCTCAGCCAGCTCCCCGACGTGATTTACAAAGGCCAGCGCCGACACAAAATCAGGAAATGAATACGCCTTGTGCAGGTGATGCTCGTTGATGATTTCCCAGCCCCTGAGCTGGGCCAACAACGCCCGCAACGCGGCGCCTTTCAGAGCCGGCGCCCCGCCTTTGCACGGAACACACTCTTTTTGAGCAAGCTCGGACATGCGCTTCTCCCAGCCGCGAAAACCCGAAACCGCGCGACGCTAATCCGCCGCACTGAGCGGCAGCTGCGCGACGTACTTTTTCGCCTCGCTCAGAACGCGCTCCATTACCTCTGGAATCGTACCGTCCAGGATGGCGCCCGCCGCCGCCTTGTGACCGCCGCCGCCGAATTTCTGGGCCAGTTCCAGCACCGGCGTGCCGCGCTCTCCCCGGAAATTCATCCGGATCTTTCCGCGATTTCCTTCAGAAAAGAGTATGACGACCGACACGCCTTCAATGGAGCGCGGAATCTCGACCTGGTCATCAATATCGCTGGCGACGCATCCGGTTCGCAGGAACTCATCGTGTCCCACGCTGCTCCAGGCCAGGCGCCCGTCCTCGCTTGTGCTGGTGTTGCGGTAAACAATCTGGAGCAGCTCGAACTCTCCCCGGCTGTGGCTGCGGTTGAGTTTTTCGCACACAAACTCGATGCGGGCGCCCGCCTGCGCCAGGTCATGCGCAACTTCCAGCGAGCGCGGCGTCGTGTTCGAAAGCGAAAAACCCTTGGTATCGCTGTGAATGCCGGCGTATAGCAGCGTCGCGATAGTCGGCGTGACCTGGCAGCCCAGCGCCTTGAGCGCCTCATACACCATTTCCGAAGCGCTGCTGCGCTCCGCGTCGACCCAGTTCCACTTTCCGAAACCGGGATTCGTCGCATGATGATCGATGTTCAGCACCGCCGCCCGCCGCAGCGCCTCGAGCTTGCCATCTAGGTTCACGCGGGCGGCCTTGGCCGTATCCACCACGATCGCCAGGTCGCAATCGGCCAGCTCATGGGCGCCCGCCGGCTTGGCGCCCGAGTGCTGGACCAGGAACTCGAGCCGCCGCGAGACACTTCCCTGCGGCAAAGACACGAACGGGTATTTGCCGAGTTCGGGCAGTGCAAGAAAAAGCGCTCCGAGCGAACCGAGACAATCCGCATCAGGCGTGACATGACCAGCCAGCGCAATGTGCCGGGCGCTTTCCAGCGCCGCGCGAAGCTCGGCCGCCGGAACGCCGGGCGATTTTGAATTTAGAACCATGCCGGCATTTTCACCGCGGTCGGGGCCCGGCTCAAGCGTGAGCGACCCTCTCCGCCGGCCCCCGCCCGCAGGCCGCCAGGTTCGAGCAACATAAGCCCGCAGGGGCCAAATAGCGGCAAGTCCCCACGCGGGTCGCAAGAACTTTTGCCTTTTTCGACATTCGACGGTGAGTCATCGAGCCAGGACAATGCTGTTTCTGATGGGAAAGCCAGTTATGCAGAACCGACCTCGCGGCAAGCGGATCCGTCGCGTGGTGCTGGGCGTGTCGCTCGTGGCCATGCTGGCCGCCGCGGGACTGTGGGAGAGCAGCGGCCGCGAGCGATTGACTAAGAACGGCAAGAGCGTCAACGTCACGGTAAAAGATGACGTTTTTGGCGACAGCGTCGAACGCACGGAATTCAAGCCCGGGCCGATTCTGGGCTGGTACATCGGGCTGGACGCGGTTGCGATAACTACCGGCGCCGCCTGCCTGGCCACGATCGTGACCCTGATTGCGACACGCAACCGCGGACAGCAAGTAGCACTGCCGGAGAACCAGAATGCGTGATAAAAGAACTTTGTGGATGATCCTGATGCTTCTGGCGGGCGCCCGGCTCGCTTTGGCGCAGGATGCCGGCGCGGGCAAGACCGCGCTCGAGGTCAAGGCCAGCGGGCTCAAAACCTTCTACATCGATAACCAGGCTGGCAGCAACCAGGTGACCTTCGTAAACGAAGCGCCGATCGAAGATTTCACCGGCGTCTGCAACAAGGTGCAGGGCCAGTGCAAACTCGATCCAAAGGCGCTCGAATCCTTTACCGGCAAGTTTTCGATCCGCGTGCAGGACATGAAAACCGGCATCGACCTGCGCGATACGCATTTGAACAGCGAAGACTGGCTCGATTCCACTAAAAATCCGGAAGTGATCGTCGACGTAACCAAAGTCGAGGACGTGAAGAAAACAGGGGCCAACACCGCCACGATGACGCTGGTCGGTAATTGCTCGCTGCACGGAAAAACAAATCCCGTGAAAATTCCCGCGACGCTGACTTACCTCGATGAAACTCCAAAGACGCAGGAGCGCATTAAGGGCGATCTGCTGCGAATTCGCGCCGAATTCAACGTGAAGCTCGCCGATTACGACATCACCGGACCCAAGGCGTCGCAGATCGTCGGGCTCAAGGTCGCCAACGACATCGCCGTCAAGGCGTCGGTCTATGGCTCAACCGAGCCGCCGCCGAAAGGCCTCGAAGCCGACAAACCCGTGGATTCCGGTAAGAAACAACCGGCCCCGCCCCAGCGGCCATAAGTGTTTTCCCTTGAGCAGAGTCATGCGCGTACATCTTGTTGGATTCCCGCTGCTGGCCTTGTCGCTGCTGGCCGGCTGTGTCGCCGCGCCGCGCAACCAAAGCGTCTTTCCGCCTGACCCGGTCTATGCGCCCGACCATCGCTTCACGCTGGATGAGCTGGTCGACCTTTCGATCCACCGTAACGCGTCGCTGGATGTCGCCCGCTACGAGGCCGAGGCCGCCAGGGGCTTGGTCGATCGCGTCAAATCGCTCTGGCTGCCGAGCATTCGCTACGATTTCGCCGCCACCGGCTACGACAATGATTTCAACTATCGCGCCAGCGCGTATGGCATCGTGCACGTCGATGTGCCGATCACCGGCGGCTACAACATCACCAACGCCGCCAGCATCGCGCAGATCCTGACAACCTTCGGCAAACGCACCAGCGGCCTCAAGCAGGCCAGAATGTACGCGGCCATCAAGAAGCTCGATGTTCTGCGCCAGGAAGATGCTATCACGCTGGACGTGGTCACGTATTACAACCTGCTCGCGCTCACGACTGACATCGACACGGTCCTGGACGACACCGAGCGGCGGCTGCGCGTCCTGCACCAGGTCGCCCGCGAACAGAACGCGCTCGGCTCCACGCATGTGACGCGGCTCGACACGCTTCAGGCGGATTTGTTCATCGCCGAGATCGAGCAGGCCCGCGTCGCGGTCCAGGCCGGCCGGCAGCAGGCCTACTCCGCCTTGCGGCAGGCGGTCGGCTTCGAGCATGACCAGCCGCTCCTGCTGGCCAGCACCAGCCTGCCCGCGGCGGTCGACCCCAACATGATCGCGAGCGTGTACCAGACCATCATCATGGGCTTCGCCAATCGGCCCGAGCTGAAGATGGTGGACCTGTTCGCCAAGCTGCGCGAGGAGCAGGTGACGTTCGCCAAGACCGCCTGGGCGCCCAATGTCGCGTTCATCGGCAGCTACGTCGACATCAGCGGCAACCACAACACGATCCTGGGCGTTCTTGACGGCCTCGTGGCCGGGCTGATTGTCGACTGGCCGATTTATGACCCGTCGCGCCGCGCGGCGCTGCACGAAGCGCTGGGCATGGAAAAAGCCGCCGCCGCGTTTCAAAAGCAGATCGAGCAGCTTATTACGCTCGAAATTGAAACGACGGGCGTCGAATGTCAGCGGGCCCTGCTCACGACTTTCAAGGCCGCCCGGGCGCTCGACATTGCGCAGGATTATTACGATTCGACACGCGAGGCCTTCGCGCATGACCTCGTGTCCGCGCCCGACGTAGCGATTGCGCTCGGAGCGCTGACGCTGACAAAAGTGCAGCATCTGGTGGCGCTTTTCAGTTATCAACAGGACCGCGCCAAGCTGCGGCGCGTCACCGCCGCCCGGGAGATGGCGCTTGGCTACTAAAGCTGACATCTTTTGGCGCTTCCTGGCCCCGATCGCCCTGCTCGCTTTGGCCGGCTGCGCCTCAAATAAGCCAGCGCCATCCGCCACCACGCAACCGGTTTACGACACGACGGCGGCCCGGCCGATCGAGCCGCGCGACGCGCTCGAGCGGGCGGCTCTGCGGCGCGGGATCGATTTCGCGCTGGTCGACAAGCTGATGGACAAAAAGACAGAGCCGCCGGAGTACGACCGCCATGCGCCCGCGTCGCAGCCGGTCGGCGCGCCAATCGCGGACAATCTGACAATTCTCGATGATCGCGCGCCATTCGCGCCACCCGAGCAGTTATCGCCGAAAGAGCCGACCATCTTCATCGCGCTGGCTCGCTCGACCTATCGCACGCACGACCCGCAGGAAGTGCTCGCCGCGGTGCAGCCATTCCTCGACATCGAGCAGCGCCGCGTGAACGTGCGGCCCCAGATCGCGCTGTTTGAAAAGCCGGACGCGATTTTCTATGAAATGAGCGAAGGCCGGCGGCAACTGGCGATATCGCATGTGTTTGACTACCTGCTCATACGAAGCTGGCTGTCGCAGAAAGATAGCAACGGCTCGGTTCTGCTCGGCATTGCCCGGCCGGGTTGGCCACGCGTGACGGATGAGAATCGCGATCAAGCCGGCATTCCCGGCACGTCGCTCGTGCTGCTGGTGCGGGCGGATTCCAAGTATCAATCGACGGCGGATCTGACGGGCGCGCGGCTGGCGGTCGCGGCCAACGACACGCGCGGCACGGGCACGTTCCTGACGCAGGTGCTGCGCGGCACCGGACATTCACTTGGGGCCGCCTTTTTCTCACGCGTGACGTTGCGGCGCTACGAAAAAGACGCGGCCCTGGATCTGCTCAACGATCGCGCGGACGTTGTGTGCGTTTCCGAAGGCGCCGCCAACGCACTGCAGCAGATTTACGGGCTGGATTCGCGACTGCGCGTGCTGGCCCGCTCGCCGCGCTACAACATGGACGTGCTGTTCACCAGCATGAACAATGTCCAGACGCACCGTACCGAGATCGAACTCACGCAGCGGCAGCTCAACACGCTGCAGAAGGACCCCGAAGGTCAGGAAGTGCTTTACTTTTTCAATGAGGACGGCTGGCAGAATGCCCAGGCGTCCGACATTTCCGCGGCCGAGGCCGCCTTTGACGATTTTCTCACCTTCATGCAGGACACCCCCGCGGATCTGAAGCCACTGCTCGACCCGGCCGCCCCGATCGAGCGGCAGACGTATGACCGCTATGGCAATGACTGAATTGCTGGGACCCGGCGATAACGAGCCGCGCGTTAGCAGCCGGTTGTTTTCACCTGAGACCGGGCCGCGAAGCGTAAGACCAGCAGCCGTGAAGACGCGCGTTTGGCTCCCGGGTAGCTGCAATTGCAGAAATCAACCGCTTACGACCTCGCACCGGCGATGCGCAGCCCATTGCGACGCAACGACCATGTAGCGCGCTCTTGGCGCTTTAAGTATACCCTAATGTAGTATGCAGTAATGCCGGGTTTCGTTCAATGATTGGATTCATCGACTCATCCCCCTTTTCTCCTCCCTTTTCTCCTCCCTATCGCAACTGATTAAATACATGCACTACCGGCCGCACTTCGGCGGTACCTCCTCCAACTGCGGCAAAATTACCTCCAGGAGAAACTACGCCAGCCGACACGCCTCCATCAAATCGAGCAGAGCGCCACACTTCTTTTCCCGTCGTAATGTCGAAGCTCCGCAGGCGTTCGCCGTCGGTAAGCACAAGCCTGGTCGGCCCGGCAAATCCGATAACCGACTGTGATGGTCCTTCCTTGTTCGATGCGAGTTGTATTCTTCGCAGTTCTTCCCCAGTGCGCCCGTTGATCAATACGATGGTCCATCCTAGCCCCGCTGCCACTGTTTCATTGTCCGGCGAAAGCGTTATGCTCGCAAAAAACGCTCTGCTCGCAACATCGCCCCGAAGTGCATTTCTGAGTGACAGCTCCCAAAGGTCCCTTCCCAGGCCTGGATCGGTCGCGGTGACTTTCCACTCGTCATCTATTGCCACAATGGTTCCCCTGTCTGGCAGAAAGACTCCATCCCTAAGCGTCGCTTCGCGCGCGCCCCGCTCAAAGCGAATATGCCCGCCGGGCAATTCCCACACTTTGATTCCGCCCTCACCGATCGCTGCGAACACATGCCCATTCGCGTCCATAAACAAAGCTCGTGGCCGCAGCTCGGCGACATTTGCATTCAGAATACAACGACCGGAATCTGTCTCGATGACGCGCGCAAAGAGATCCTCCGTTTCGGAGCCTTTGCACCACAGAGAAGCCACGACCGCACCGTTATCAGCTATGTACGGCTTCGCGAGTCCACAAGAATAGTTGAGATCGGCCGGTGGATCCCATCGATGTAGCTCACTACCAGTTGTGAGCTCATAAGACGAGATTACGCCAGCGAAAACAACTAGAGTTTCTGATTTCGATGAGAAATGTACTGCCTGCACGGCAACTTGGTCCCTGGAATTGAGTGAAAGGAGTTGTCCGTCTTCGCCCCTGAGCACGTAACCACTGTGCACGTCACTTGATACAACTGAATGATTTGGAAGCAGCACACGCTTAGCCCCGGAGGAGATGCTCCAAAGGATGACTCGCCCATCTTCGCCGCCGCTGGCCAGCCACTTCTCGTTCTTGTCGACGGCCAGCGACCGTATGGAGCCGAACGTGTGACCACCGAATGTTTGGGCTGATGCACACCCCGTAGTCCCCAAGCCAGCAAAGGCTAGGGCTATAAAGAATACCATGGTGACGTGAACGACGGCTATATGTTTATGTGGATCTACGGCCATAAAGGTGGGTAAGAAAAAGGGGTAAGAAAAAGGGTAAGAAAAGGGGATGAGTCTGCTGCGGGGTAAGAAAAGGGGATGGGGTAAGAAAAGGGGGGATGAGTCCAATTATTCGCTCCGATTGCGTTCACGCTTTTGGGTAAGAAAAGGGGATGAGTCCCATTATTCGCTCCGATTGCGTTCACGCTTTTGCCTTCCGTGGTCGGCCGCGCGGGCGAAGCGTGGATTGCAGCCGCAGCCGGCTGGCCGCGAGTTTTTCCCAAATCTCCGTGCCGAACGGCCGACCGCGCTGCACGGCCCGGCGCAAAGCCTCCTCTTCCGCCGGCGACTGGGCTTGATTGACCAATCGTAGCCAATGCCGCGGGCGCGCGACCGGCCAGTCCGCCAGAACCGGCCGCTGCTGCCGCTCGCGCTCGGCGGGGGGCTGGCGCCAGAGCGACAAACTGGACCAGGGCCAATCCTGGGCGGTGGCGACCAGGTTGGCCCGCAGCGCATTTCGTTCCACATAGCGGCAAACCGTCAAGAAGTGCTCATCCTGTTGAATTGGAAACGATTTGTAGAGACCCTGATACAGGTGGCCGTAGCCGACCGAGTGCCGATGCAGGTGCCAGCGACGCACGTGCGTGGTCGTCAGCCGCTGCATGAAGCGGCCCAGGTCGCCGTCCTCGCGCGGCCAGAGCACCAGGTGCCAGTGGTTGGGCATGAGGCAGTAGCATAGCAGCCGCATGGCGAAGCGCTCGGAAGTTTCGCGCAGGATCGCTTCGAATGCGCGGAAGTCGGCGTCCTTGCGGAAGATTTCCATTCGCGCGTTGCCGCGATTGAGCACGTGAAAGGCCCACCCGCCGGGGGCGATGCGAT
>JADMIO011602866.1_pt1 | contig 52377 bp, 31 predicted proteins | sample 8958161 | NCBI WGS metagenome assembly JADMIO01 (sample SAMN16585339, study PRJNA669376) | soil metagenome | isolation source: Crop rotation soil | place: USA: Cullars Rotation, Alabama | collected 2011
CCGGAGACGTGGTGATACATCCGTTGGCATCGGTTACCGTTATGCTATGGGGACCGGCCGCTACCCCAACAAATGAAATAATATTGGTGGCACTTGTTTGTGTGACCGTTCCATCCATAATAGCAGTAAACGGCGCGGCACCACTTCCCATTGTTAATACAATAGTCCCGTTATTCACGCCGGCACAAGTCGTAGCTGTAGGCGCCGTTGTACCGATCAGCCCCGCACCGGCTGTGACGCTCATATTATTTAAAGTAGTCTGGCAACCATTTGCATCTGTGATAACAGCGCTATAAGTACCGGGAGCCAGGCCATTGAAAGTTATTATCTGTGTCGTGCTTGTTTGCGTAATAGCACCTGGGTTCAGCAAAGCAGTAAACGGAGCAGTGCCCGGACTTTGTGCAGTCAATACCAGTTTACCATTGTTGACGCCTGCGCAGGTTGTGGGCGTGGGTGCAAATGAAGCTGTATATCCTGTACCTGCCGCTACCGTAGTAGTTACCGGAGACGTGGTGATACATCCGTTGGCATCGGTTACCGTTATGCTATGGGGACCAGCGGCTACCCCAACAAATAAAATAATATTGGTGGCACTCGTTTGTGTGACCGTTCCATCCATAATAGCAGTATACGGTGCAGCACCACTTCCCATCGTTAATACAATAGTGCCGTTATTCACGCCGGCACAACTTGTGTTCGTAGGTGAAGGTGTAGCCACTAAGCCGGCGCCTGCGGTAATTGTCATGTTGTTGATCGTAGCCTGGCACCCGTTGGCATCTGTTATTAACGCAGTGTAAGTACCGGCGGCAAGACCAGGGATGGTTATCGGCGAAGTTGGACTTGCCTGGGTGATTGCTCCGGGATTTACTACAACAGTATAAGGACCTGTTGCCGGTACCTGGGGTGCAATTATCAATGAACCGTTATTAACCCCGGCACACCCCGTCGGAACCGGGGTAAATGAGGCCGTATAGCCAGCCCCTGCAGCAACTGTAACAGTAAGCGCCGATGTAGTTATACATCCGTTTGCATCCGTTACAGTAACACTATGTGAACCTGCCGATACATTGTTGAAGGTAGTTGAATTGGTACCGCTGGTTTGTGTAACGGTTCCATCCATTACAAATGTATATGGCGCTGACCCGCTACTCATCGTAACGGTAACCTTACCATTGTTTGCACCTGTACAGGTAGTCGATGTTTGTGTAATGCTGCCCTGCAGACCGCTACCGGCAGTAATCGTAACCGATAAGGGAGATGACATACACATTCCTCCTTCCCTGATCAGAATCGTATAAGTGCCCGGTGCAAGACCTATGAATGTATCATTTGTTTGCCATGTGGTTCCGTTGTTTATTGAATATTCATACGGACCGCTTCCGGATGTCGGCGTTACTTTGATTTTCCCGTCATTGACTCCTGCGCAGGTAGTAGCCGTTGGAGTGGCAGTTCCTGTTACAGTACCGCTTCCCGCATCAACAGTAATAGGGAAAAAATTGATCTGGCATTTTTTACTGTCTATTACTGAAAAGTAATAGGTAGTGGCCGAAAGGTTATTAAATGTAGTAACGGGCTGATAAGGTCCCCCGTTAATAGAATACAGGACAGGCGGGGTACCATTCGAACCGGTTATGGTAATACTTCCGTTATTGGCACCGGGACATGATGTCGGCGATGTGGTATAATTGATCGTAATAGAAGGACCTGGTAAAATAGTAAACGGAACATTATTGGCCTGGCAACCGGCATTGTCATGAACACTCAGGAAATAATCACCAGAATAAAGATTATTAAAATCACCATTGTTGACCTGTGTAAGGTTCAGCACAGGTGTAAGGGGGTGAATTAAGGTATAAGTTATCGGCGGTGTGCCATTGGGAGGAGTGATATGCAATGCTCCGTCACGAACCGAATCGCCATAACAGCTTGTATTGACAACTGAAAAATTAACGGCCAGGACACCGGTAGATGTAATAACAACAGGGACGTCACTGGCACAACTACCCGCAGCATCGGTGACATGCACAGTATAGGTACCGGCCGTCAACCCTGAAAACTGCTGCGGGCTGGTGCCTGTCAATGTTGTACCTACGGGGTTTAATACAAAAGTATAAGGAGCAGTACCGATCCCCGCGGGAACACTGATCGTGGCAGAGCCCGAACCACTGACTCCACAACTTGTGGGCGTAACAGGATCAGCCGTTGCATTAAGTGAGCTCGTTTTATTAATGGTAATAGTATCATAGCTCTCAAGCTGGTTCGCCGGGTTATCGCAGGCAGTAAAGATTGTTTTGATTACATATTGACCACTATTGCCCGGAGGACAAAAAGTAGGAAAGGTTACATCCAATAATCCGGGTGTAGTCGTTGTCGTATCACCGATCGCCAATGGAGTGGTACCTCCAATAGTATACACTTCGCAACGGATAAAGCGGGATGTGCCTCCTGAAGGAACAAACCGGTAGCCAGTGTGCTGTTCACTCCAAATGGTCGCATTCTTACCCGGGGCAGCAATGGCCTTGTCACGTGCCCAGTTCTGTATTCCCAGTATTGATTTATCACCGTTAGGGTTACTGGTGGCAACGCAGGATTTATTTTCAATGTATATTTCGATGATGCCCGTTGATTCATACATGATCATCTGGAACGTGGTGGGTGTAGTCAATGCACAACCATTTGCACCAAAGACCCCTACATGATAATAGCTGGCTATAAATCTTCTGCCCGGCGCTGTACCCTCAATTCTCCATTCGATTTTCCGGTCTGCCGGGCTGGCTGAGGATCTTGGATCCAGGTCGGTAAAGTTGCCCATGATAGAAGCCTTCGGATAATAGGTTGTCGCGGTGCCGCATTGCGTACCACCGGCAAACGGAATGGGCTGGGACTGTTGCCAGCTGTTTCCGCACACGGAAGCAGGCGGGTTTATAGAAGCATCGGTTTCATCAAATGTGACGACTCCGTTTGAACCAACGACAGCCTTGGTATAAGACGAATCATAAAAACAAAAAGTAAAGGGTAGAGATATCAGCTGGCTGAATTGATCATCCTGGTAGATAGTGGTCAGCTCGGTTCCTGTTGTTGAAGTAAAAGGAAAGGGATTATACGCAATTGTATCAAGGATATAATCAGATGTAAATTTCAGGTGCGGTATTCTCACCGGCACATTCACACAATTCTGGTTACATGGAAGATTAATAACAGTACCGTTCAGGCCGGTATTAAAATAATTTTGTCCGTCAACAGAACGCGAAAAGTAAAAAAAACAGAGTAATGCAAAGGAAATCCTTAACAAAGCAGGTCTCATATCAGGCTACATAGTTTGGGTGATATACGGCAGCAAATCCTGGGAACAAGTTAAGCAAAAATATCGCGCAACTGTGTTGAAAGCAGAGTGATTTTTAGATTAGAATTTGCGTAGATTTCCGATCAGGCTATATCATCCGTATCATATCTTTCGACCGATTCAATTCCGGGAAGATCTTTTAATCGCTGCACCAGTTCTTCCAGTTCTTCTTTGTCATGTACAAACACTTTGATATTCCCCTGGAACAGTCCTTCTCTTGCTTCCACACTTAATGCGCTGATATTTATCTTCATTTCACCAGATATAAGGTTGGTGATCTTATGAATTACACCTACATCATCCATCCCTACAATTTTCAAACCGGTGAGGAAGGATATTTCTTTATTCTTAGCCCATTTGGTCTTTACTACTCTATGGCCGTAGTGGGCTAATAGTTTTGCTGCATTGGGACAATTCGTGCGGTGAATGGTAAGACCTTTTCCCGTTGTAATAAATCCAAATACATCATCACCGGGAATCGGTTTGCAGCAATTGGCAAGGTTATAAACGATCTTATCACTGCTTTCGCCAAATATGATCAGCTCGGTGTCTTTTTTTGAGGTACCTGTCTGGTTGGGATTATACTCGGGCTTGGGATCAAATACCTTAATGGGTTTAGGTGCTTCTATCTTATCGCCGATAACGGTAAATTCTTTCAGCTCTTTGAGATCAATGTTTTTAACAGACACCTGGTAAAACAATTCAACATTGGACGGCAGCTTGTACCATTGTACCAGTTCATCAATATTATGCTGGTTCATCGGGACGCCCATACCTTCCAGTTTCCTTTGCACAGCATACTTTCCCTCATCGCCGATTTTTTTCTTTTCTTCTTTCAGGGCATCCTTTATTCTTCCTTTTGCTTTAGCCGTTACCACAAATCCAAGCCAGTCTTCAGATGGTTTTTGTTTGTTGCTGGTGATGATCTCCACCTGGTCACCACTGCGCAACTTGTGGCTGATCGGCACAAGCTTATGATTTACTTTAGCACCGATCGTTTTTACACCAATTGCGCTGTGAATAGCAAAGGCAAAGTCCAATGCGGTGGACCCTATTGGCAGCATTTTTACATCGCCCTTGGGCGTGTATACATAAATCTCTTCAGCAAGAAAGCTTGTTTTAAAATCATGGAGAAAATCAATGCTGTCGGTTTCCTGGCTGCTGATCACTTCGCGTATCTGGTGGAACCATTTGTCAAACCGGCTTTCATCAGATGTTTCTTCTTTATATTTCCAATGTGCTGCCAGCCCCTTTTCGGCTATCTCATTCATTCGCTTTGTCCTTATCTGCACTTCTACCCATTTGCCCTGCGGGCCCATTACTGTTGTATGGAGAGCCTCATAGCCATTTGATTTGGGATTGCTCAACCAATCTCTCAACCTTTCCGGCGACGGGGTATATTCATCGGTGATCATTGAATAAACTTTCCAGCAATCCTCTTTCTCTTTTTCGGGTGGTGAATCCAGGATCACGCGGATAGCAAAGAGATCATATACTTCTTCAAAATCAACGCCCTTCTTTTTCATCTTATTAGAAATAGAATGAATGCTCTTGGGCCGGCCGTATATCTCAAAATTAAAACGGCTTTTCTCGAGCTTATCTTTAATAGGTTTGATAAACTCGTTAATGTATTTGCTGCGTTCTCTTTTTGTTTCAGCCAGTTTCTGTGCGATGTCCTTATAGGTTTCCGGCTCCATGTATTTCATCGCCAGGTCTTCCATCTCCGTTTTTATATTATATAAACCCATACGATGGGCAAGGGGAGCATAAACATATACTGTTTCGGAGGCTATCTTCAGCTGTTTTTCCCGCTTCATGCTTTCCAGTGTACGCATGTTGTGCAAACGATCGGCAAGCTTGATAAGGATTACACGCGGGTCGTCCGTTAATGTCAGTAATATTTTTTTGAAGTTCTCCGCCTGTTGCGAAGCATTTACGTCAATTACATTAGAGATCTTGGTCAATCCATCAACGATCCTGGCAATCTCGTTCCCGAATTCACGTTCCACATCTTCCAGCGACACATCGGTATCTTCAACCGTGTCGTGCATCAGGGAGCATATTGTCGATCGTACACCCAACCCGATCTCTTCTACACAGATTTTTGCAACTGCCAGCGGATGGAGAATATAAGGTTCACCGCTTTTTCTGCGCATCGTCTTATGCGCTTCAGCGGACATCTCAAACGCGCGGCGGATAAGATCTTTGTCGCCCGGCTTTAATTTATTTTTCAGGGAGCGCAGCAGGGAACGGTATTCCCGCAGGATAAGCTTCCTTTCCTGCTCCTCGTTCAGGTTGTATTTCGGGGTCTGCGCTACGGTTTCCATAGAATAACGAATTTACTGAATTTAACCTAAGGGAAGAAACGCCGGGAAAAGAAAAGAAGTGAAGGAACAATAGATCTTCCGGGATAGAAAACACCGTTGTAATAACAAAAAAAGAGGCAATAAGTTTATAAATCATTGCCTCCTTCGCGCCGGTTTGCCGGTTATTATTTTTTCTTCAAAAAATCGTATTTCAGAAGTATCTCATGAGCATTTGAACCCTTGTCATACACCGTGAGAGGCGTGGTATAAATATCAAACGAATAGCCAATGGTAAACACTTTATTGACGTGCAACCCTGCAGAGATCATCCAGCTTTGTCTTGCCCGCCATGACAATCCCCACCAGAACAATTCATGATGTTCTATTTTGGCACCTCCCTGGAATTCCAGCGGCGCATCGGGCAGATAGATGAATAAAACATTCGGCGTAATGGTTGTATTGTCGTCCACATTCCAGATATAATAACTATGAAGGAAATAATGACGATATAGCTGTGCTTCTTCGGTGCGGTTAGGTAAAGCTCCCGTACCAACTCCCAGGTTGAGTTTATAAAAGTCCATCTTTGATTGTACCAGCTGGCTCACCGATGCGCCCACCTGGAATTTTTTGCTTGTATAGCTGGCACCGAATCCTGCATCGCCTGTTACCTTGTTGCCGGTACTTCCGATAACGGGATCATTGCCCAGCGCGGCCTGGAGCTTGGCGCGGTCAAAAGAAAACTGTTGAAATCTTCCTTCAATGCCAATAGAAAAAACACCATTTTCCTTTACGGGAATCTGGTAAGCATAAGCCATCTGCAAACCGATCCTTTTGGTTGGACCGGTCACGTCGCTATAAATATATCCGCCGAGACCCAGCCGGACAGATTTTATATATCCTGAACCAAAAACAGTGGCCGTTCTCGGGCCTCCTTCAATGCCATCCCACATTGTACGATAAGATGCGCCGATTACCCCGTGCCTTTGCACACCGGCAACCGACGGATCATGTAATGTCCCCTGCAACTCGTACATTGACGAAGAAGCTATTTGTTGTGCAGAAACTCCAACAGCACTCAGTGAAAAAGATAAGATGAATATATATTGTTTCATAATTACAGCGTTTTGATGTTTACCGGATGATTGTAACGTTACCTTTCAGATATTGGTCCTTACCATTGATCAGCCGGTATGTGATAACAAAATAATAAGTGCCGTCAGGTAAAGGTTTACCGTTGTACGTTCCGTTCCAGTTATTCTTGTAATCGCCGGATTCAAAAACCTTTGCTCCATAACGGTTAAATACTTCAGCCTTTGCTTTGTCCAGGCAACCTGAACCGTTGGTGACCAGCCAAACGTCATTGATACCATCACCATTGGGAGAAAATGCTTCCATAGGTTTTATACAATAGGGTACAACCGTTACTACCATACTGTCAGTCGCGATACAACCCTGCGAGGTGGTGACCTTCAATGTGTACGTCGTTGTCTGGGCAGGACTGGCTGACGGATTTAAACTATTTACTGTATTTAAACCAGCCGGCGGCGACCAGGTATATGAACCGGCCGAGGCATTACCCGTGATCGTATACACATCACCCATGATAATCACGGCGTCCGGTCCTGCATTGGCAGAAGCACCGGGGAACACTGTTGCCTTGAATGAACTTTGTGCGGTACAATTACCGGTACTTGCAATGACCGTATAAACAGTAGTGACCTGTGGCGAAAAAACAGGATTTGCTATCGAAGGATTGCTTACCCCCGTTGCAGGTGTCCAATTGTATGTAGTGCCGGCGCTTACTGCGGCTCTCGAAAATGATCCCCCGAAACATAGCGCAGTATCGGCCCCCGCGCTCGCAGTAATGGCCCCCTGCAATGTAATAGTAATGGGGCTTGAAGAAACAGTACATAAAGATGCATCACGTGCAGTGACCGTGTATGTACCCGGCTGCAGGTTGGTAAAAGTATTGGTACTTTGATAAGCCCCGCCATTAAGACTGTACTGCAATGGGGCTGTGCCACCTGTTGCATTCACTGTTATCGTTCCGTTGGCGAAGCAGGTTGCATCCGTTTTAGCTGTCGTCGCCGCCAATGTATTTCTTTTTACAAATACCGTATCGGTAAATGAAACTTCGATCGCCGGATTACTGCAGGAACCATATACTACCCTGAGTACATAGGCTGTGCTGTCCAGGGTTGGGCAAACATTAGGGAAATTGATATTAAGCATGCCCGGCGCGCCGGATAAAGTATCTGTTGTGTTGGTATTGACCACCGCATTATTCACGAGCAATTCAGCCCGCTTAAAAACAGGAGCAGCGCCGCTTGGGATAAACCGGAATGCAGAATCCATATTGGCAGAGCCCCATACTGTAGCATTTTTGCCGGGGGCAGTTACTGCTTTGGTTTGGGTTTGATCCTGCACGCCTAAGATGGCCTTGCCTCCGTTCCAACCTGTGCAAAATGCCTTATCCTTTATATACATTTCGATGACACCGGTATTTTCATACAACACCATTTGATGTGTGGCTGTTATCCCGGGGCAGATAGTCCCGCCAAACAGTGCTACACTATTATAGCTGGCAATAAATCGTCTTCGGGGAGCTGTTCCTTCTACCCTCCATTCAACTTTTCTTTGGGTAGGCGGAGGATTATACATATTACGCGGATCTATATCGTGGTAGGGCCCAAAGATCATAGAAGGAGCATAGCTGCTACTGGGAATCCCGGAACCAATTACATACCCGCTTGGCGTTCCGGCTTTCGAGATGTCAAAAGTCATAGCTGAATTGGATCCCATCACCAGGGATGAATAGCTGACGCCATAAAAACAAAACAAAAATGCAAAAGGAAAGGGCACAACCTGTGACCAGTGATCATCACCGGAAATATCATCATAAAAGACGGTCATTTCTGTACCGGCTGGTGAAGTATAAGCGTACGGTAAATAAGGTATGCTGGTAACTGTATATGTTGTTGTTTGCTTTATATGAGGCACCTGCACATTGATGCTTGTACAACTTGTACCACATGGCAACACGATATTCCTGTTTGGGATGACAAAAACGGAAGCAGGATTCTGAGCAAAGACCGAAAGGCTAAAAATAACAGAAGCAATGAGTACAATTGATTTTCTCATCAGCGGTTGGTTTTGAGTAAAACATTTTTCAGCGGACATGTCCGCACGGAGGTTTCTCAGAGATTAATTCGGGGTGTCAAGGCTATGATGGTTGGGCGGTTTGCCAGGGAAATGGATAATTGAGATAGTAGGTTCAAACCTACGCAATTTTTGCGTGTGGAGGAAACAAAACTTTAACATTTTAATCGCAAGCTAATTTATTGAAGCTTTTACTAAGCTTTGTAAACTATCATTCTATGAAAATGACATACATTTGCCACCCGAATAAAAATCCCGGGATCAGGCCATAAAAATCAGCGGATGTCTTTGGCAGCGGAGCCTGCTTACAGGGATATTTTCAGCCGGATGTGGTGAAATTGGTAGACACGTCAGACTTAGGATCTGATGCCGCAAGGTGTGGGGGTTCGAGTCCCTCCATCCGGACGAACAAAGGGTGCGGGTTTAATGTTTAAGGTTTCAGTTGCAGTAATAACATTAAACCCCGGATGACTAAACCCTTAAACGACTTAAACGTTCATCATGGCTACAATAACTAAAGAAAATATCGGGCTGCTACACGAAAAGCTGACCGTGAAACTGGAAAAGACCGACTATCTCCCTTCATTTGAAAAAGCATTAAAAGATTATAGTAAAAAAGCCAATATACCCGGTTTTCGCAAGGGCATGGTACCTGCTGGTCTTATTAAAAAGATGTATGGCCCGTCATTATTCACTGATGAAGTACTGCGTTCTGTTGATCGTGAGCTGGTCAGTTACCTGCAAAATGACAAGCTGGATATTTTTGCGCAACCCCTGCCACTGGAAACTGATATACGCCAGCTCGATGTCAATAATCCCGCGGAATATACTTTTCACTTTGAAGTCGGAATGAAACCTGAATTTCAGTTACCCGACCTGGGTAAAGCAAAAATTACAGACTATAAAGTAACCGTCACGGACGATATGATCAACGCCGAGATCACACGGTTGCAGAACAGGTATGGCAATATGAAGGATCAGGACGCAGTAAATACGGATGAAAATGTTCTGAATGTGATCTTTTCGGAAGTAGACGAAAACGGGCATGAAGTGGAAGGTGGAATTAAGAAAGACAACTCATTACTGGTAAAATATTTTAAAGACGATTTCCGTAACAACCTGGTTGGCAAAGTGACTAATGATTTTGTCGTGGTACAACTGGGAAATGCCTTTGATGAAAAGGAACTTGACTTCATACTCAGCGATCTTGGGCTGGATAAAGATGACCCCGCGTCTTCAGGCCGCCGGTTCAAAATTCAGATTACTAAAATTGGTTTATTGGAAAAAAAAGAATTGAATGAAGAGTTCTTTAACCAGTTATATCCCGGCCAGGATATCAAATCGGAAGCAGATTTCCGTAACAAAATAAAAGACGAGATAGCCGCATACTGGAAAGGCCAATCCAAAAACCAGATTCATGACCAGGTCTTTCACGAATTGGTTGATCATACCGAAATAAAGTTCCCCGAAGGGTTTTTGAAGAAATGGCTGAAGACACAAAATAGTACGGACGAAAAAGAACAGGCTCCCAAAACAGACGAACAGGTTGAGCAGGAGTTTCCTGTTTTTCTCAATCAATTGAAATGGACACTGATCACCGACAAAATTGTCCAGGACACTGCCATCCAGGTTCAACCCGATGAGATCCGCAATTTTGCCAAACAACAATTGCTAGGATATATGGGCAATATGGGAACTGATGCACAGGACCAGCCATGGGTAAACGATTATATTGAAAGAATGATGAAAGACAGGAAATACATCGAAGATGCTTATACCCGCATACAGACACAAAAGATATTTGAGTGGGCGGAAACACAGGTAAAACCCACCGAAAAAGACATCAGCGCAGAAGAATTTTCAAAAATGGTTGAAGCGCACCAGCATCATCATCATTAACAATTCTTTTCTCCCGCTTACCATTAACAGCGGCACAGATCTGCAGTTTTTTATCTCTAAACTGCATGGTCTCAACGCGTAAGGAATGTAGTGGGAATTCTACATTCTGCATTTGGTAACCATTACATAGGATTGAGCCGTTGCTCTATTTTCTACGCCTCGCCCGCGTTGTTTCTTTGTGCTGTCGATGTCAGTATGCAACCAACCAGTATATATGCAGATCGATATCCTTGAAGAACACAGATGACCCTTTTACAACCATGTTTTCCACCCGTATCCTGAGAAAGATTCACCATCCTCGACCTGAGCGGACCAACAAATTGATTAAAAAACGTAAGCACTAAATGCAGATTCACCAGGTACCCGGTATACTAAACCCGCTGAAAGAACCCAATCTTTACAACCTGGTAAATGACGTGATCCAGGAAGCCGCACCACTGGCGGTACACAACCGCAATTATATCGTAAACAACATACCTGTTGACCTCGCCATTGAAACCAATGGTATCATGGTATCCGCCGTATTAAACAAACTCTTCCAGACAGTCATCAGGCATGCACAAAACAGCGTCATCCTGGTTTCCGCAAAAGTATATGGCATGACCATACTGATCCAGCTGAAAAGCAAAGGAAGTATTAGCCCCGGTTTACCTGAAGAAATCGGTCACGCCTGTTTAAAGGCAAAAAAATGCGGAGGCATCATTGAAATGACTCAATGCGAAAGCGAGCAGGCTTCTGTTGCCTATTGTTTTCTCAACGTAGCGGGAACTGCGTGAACATTTTCCGCCGTCTTCAATTGGCTAGTGCCATTTCGTCCTGAATTTTTCCATCTCCTGTCATTGATTTTGCCGTTTTCCCATTTGGACGGATATTTGAGGGATTGAAATCCTACAAAGACTAAAAGATCATTTATGAGTTTTAATTCGGAATTTGAAAAATATGCTGTGAAACACCGTGGGCTTTCCAGCAATACGCTTCACAGTTATGCCTCTCATCTTGTTACTGCTCTTACTCCAAACATCATTGAAGAACGGCCAATGAACGTCGCGGTCATGGATGTTTACAGCCGGTTGATGATGGATCGCATTATATTCCTCGGCTATCCTATCAATGATGAAGTCGCCAACATTGTCACCGCACAATTGTTGTTTCTCGATTCGACTGACCGCATGAGGGATATAAATATGTACATCAACAGCCCGGGCGGCAGTGTGTATTCAGGCCTGGGTGTGTATGATACCATGCAATTTGTTAGTCCTGACGTATCAACAATCTGTATTGGCATGGCGGCTTCTATGTCATGCGTATTGCTCGGCGCCGGCACCAAAGGCAAGCGCGCTGCTTTAAAACATGCCCGTGTCATGATGCACCAGCCCAGCGGAGCTATCGGCGGGCAGGCCAGCGATATTGAGATAACGGTGAACGAGATCCGGAAACTCAAAACCGAATTGTATGATATCGTTCATAACCATACGGGCAAAGTAGTATCGCAGATAGAACAGGATTTCGACCGGGACAAGTGGATGACCGCGGTAGAAGCCAAGGAGTATGGGCTGGTAGATGAAGTATTGTTAACAAACCCAAGAAAGCAAAAGAAGGAGAGTTAACCTGCACACCCTGCAATCAAGTCAATGCTGCCGGCAAAAAATTAAAACTGAAACGATAAAAGGATATTTATGAACAGAAAGAATTTTTTATACAATGACCCTTTGGTTACAGGCTGGAGAGGCGATGAAGAAGAGGAAGAAAAAGAAGAAACACCGAAGTCGGACCTTATGATGTTCAGCAAAAAGCTGGAGAAATATTTTTTTGAGAGCCGGAGTGTTTATCTCTGGGGCGTCGTCGACGATAAGAGCGCAAAAGACGTTGTCAGCAAATTTTTGTTGCTTGATGCTGATAAGCCTGGCGAAGAAATAAAATTTTATATTAACAGTCCCGGTGGCGTGGTTACAAGCGGCATGGTGATGTATGATACGATGCGGATGATGAAAAGCCCGGTCAGCACTATTTGTATGGGACTCGCTGCTTCTATGGGAAGTATTTTATTAAGCGGCGGAAAAAAGGGTAAGAGATTTATTTATCCAAGCGGCGAGGTGATGATCCATCAGCCGTCCCTGGGCGGTTATATCCGGGGCGTGAGTGCCGACCTGGAAATCCAGGCAAAACAAACAAAGAGGGTTAAAGATCTCGGCGCAAAAATATTGGCAGAGAATTGCGGCAAAACCGTAGAACAGATATTAAGGGACTTTGACCGTGATTACTGGATGGATGCCGGTGAAGCAATCCAGTATGGTATTGTTGACAAGATAGTGGACAAGCTATAAAAATTTGATCAGCAAACACTTACGCAAGTTTCCTTATCTTCCCAAAGGTGGAATAATATATGTCCCGAAAAAACCTTCCTTATCGGCTGGGTTTTTTATTTTTGTGGTACATTACGAATTAATTAGTAGCATTTCCTCATATCCTTGATACATGGCTAAGAATCCATTACATTGTTCATTTTGTGGCCGCAACCGCGACGAAGTAAAGATCCTCATCGCCGGACAGGAAGGGCATATATGTGAAAACTGTGTTGAGCATGCCCGCGAAATCATCGAGCAGGAACTAATGGTCCGTGATGAAAAGACCCCTTCCTCATTTAAGCTTACTGTCAAAAAGCCTGTTGAGATCAAGAAATTCCTGGATGAATATGTTATCGGCCAGGATGAGGCCAAGAAAGTGCTGGCAGTGGCCGTCTACAACCACTATAAACGTTTACAGCAAAGAAATAACGACAATACTTCCGGCAATGATGTTGAAATAGAAAAGAGCAATATCGTGATGGTCGGCGAAACAGGAACGGGTAAGACATTGCTCGCAAAAAGCATCGCCCGAATGCTGAACGTTCCTTTTGCTATTGTGGATGCGACTGTATTTACTGAGGCTGGTTATGTAGGCGAGGACGTAGAAAGTATTCTTACCCGGTTGCTCCAGGTTTGCAATTATGATGTAAATGCCGCCGAACGCGGTATCGTTTATATAGATGAAATAGACAAGATTGCCAGGAAAGGAGACAACCCGTCTATCACCCGCGACGTAAGCGGCGAAGGCGTACAACAGGGAATGCTGAAATTGCTTGAAGGGACCGATGTGCTGGTCCCGCCACAGGGCGGACGTAAGCACCCGGAGCAAAAGCTTATCAAGATCAATACACAAAATATTCTTTTCATCTGCGGTGGCGCTTTTGACGGTATCGATAAAATCATTGCCCGTCGTGTACAGACCAATACAATCGGGTTCAATGTGGATAAAGAACAGCAGGAAAGCATGAAGAAAAACCTGCTTCGTTATATCAATGCACAGGATCTTAAGTCATTTGGTTTAATCCCCGAGTTGCTGGGGCGCTTGCCCGTTGTTACACATCTCGATCCGCTCGATGCTTCTACACTACGGGCTATCCTGACCGAGCCGAAGAATGCATTGATCAAACAATACAGGAGATTGTTCGAACTCGAAGGTATCCAGCTCAGCATTGAAGATGAGGTGCTCGATTTTATGGTTGAAAAGGCTGTGGAATATAAACTGGGCGCCCGCGGACTGCGCAGCATCTGCGAAGGAATACTGACAGACGCTATGTTTGAATTGCCCTCTTCCAAGGACACTCATTTCAACCTGGATATAGACTATGCCCGGAGAAAATTTGATAAGAGCAAACTCAGCCTCCTGAAAGTGGCCTAATTTATATCCACTCAACTAATTTTATAACCGGAATAAGTTCCGGTTTTTTTATTTGCTACCTTCAGATACTCAAATCAATTTTTATGCAGGAACTCGTAGAAAAACTAAAAAGTGAAGCCGGCCTTTCTGATGAACAGGCAAAAAAAGCCATTGAGACGATTAAAAACTATGTGGTAGAGAAATTTCCAATGCTGGAAGGAGCCGTGTCAAATTTATTCGGATAATGACCCGCAGGTTGTTTTCGAAGATTATTGCCGGAACAATATTTTTTTTAGCGTCCTGCCATTCCACACCCGGGAGAAAAAACGTTACAGTCAGTCGCGGGTTTTATTACTGGAAATCGGTTTTCCGGAACATAGCTGATGAACAAAACGTTTTAAAGAAAGAAAAAGTCAGCAAACTATACATCAAATTCTTTGATGTCGATTGGAACTATGGTACGCATCAGCCTTTTCCCCTGGCCCGCATTCTTTTTGCTGACAAGCCCGACTCAGTATTACAGATCATTCCTGTCGTTTTTATTACCAACCGCTGCCTGAACCAGCTTGACTCCTCTTCTGTTCCCGCGTTAGCTGCCCGCATTGCAGCTTTGCTGGAAAATATCTGTACCGCGAGCGACATAAAAAACATTCCGGAAACCCAGGTGGATTGCGACTGGACTGAAAAGACAAAGAACAAATATTTTTATTTGCTGAATGAACTGCACAAGCATGCTTTCTTTTCAGCCAGGCTTCTGTCAGCAACGATCCGGATGTACCAGGCGAAATATAAACAGCGCACAGGTGTCCCACCCGTTGATAAAGGCTTGCTGATGGCATATAACATGGGAAATATCAGGAACCCGTCAGCCGGAAACTCAATTCTGGATCCCGCGGAACTGGATAAATATATCAGGGACATTGGCAGTTACCCCTTGCCCCTGGACCTTGCATTGCCTCTTTTTGGTTGGTATGTGTGGTTTAACAGTGACCAATCTTACAAAGGGCTTATTCACGAGTATGACTTCGTGTCGCCTGACAGTTTACCTGTTGAACACCAACCCGGAGGCAGGTTTAGGTTTGTTAAGGATTATAGTGTGGCGGGGTTTTCCTTCAGGAAAGGTGATATCCTGAGGAAAGAAGACTCCTCGTTTGAAGACATTATCAAAGCCGGTGAATTATTTGCAAAACATTACACGGGCACCGATATAACCCTCTCCTGCTTCCATCTGGATTCTTTAATTTTAAAAAAATATCCGCCGGATGTCCTGGAAAAAATTTTTAACTGCCTCGGCCATTAGTTTAATGGTGGCTTTTCCGCAAAACATGATCGGCTGCGGCGGCTGGCTTGATCCTTACGACTATTATATTTCTTTTTACTGGAATGACCAGGTGGACCAGCAGGGTTATGAGCCATTTTATTATACAGGCGAATTGCGCTGGTATACTGATACCGAACGGGTATCCATGGAAGATGTAAACACCCGATCATGGCAACGTTATTTTGATAATAAACCTGCCGACACGGCTGTACACGAGTTTATTTACGGTTATTCATACAAACAGCTATCGGATTTTTATAATATCCTTGAAAAAGGAAAAGCATACACTCCCTCAGAAAAAAATGAAGTGATTGATTGGTTTATAGCATCACAGGACCTGGAAGCCCTCGGCTATATTTTGTATGCCAAACAGGTTGAACCAAATGTAACCGGCGCGTGGGATAACTGGGAACCCATTATACGGGATTCAATAAAAATGAGCGGACTTATAAAAAACGGGTTGCAGTTATATAAGGCAGCAAAAAAGGAGGAGATCAGGCTGCGGTATGCTTACCAGTTAATGCGGCTGGCACAATACAGCAACCGCCCGGATGATTGCATCAACTTTTATGACCTCTATGTAAAAAACAATACGACCAGGCATTTCCTGAAGGCAGTATGCCTGGCACATAAAGCAGGTGCTTTTTTCAGAAAAGGTGAAGCTGATTCAGCCGCTTATCTATTCAGCCAGGCATTTGCCCAATCAGAAGTAAAACGTTTGTCCAACCTCCAGAGCTTTGAATGGGCCTGCGTTGCCGACTCAGGGCGCGAAAGGTACCTAAGGCTTTGTAAAACCAATACCGAAAAAGCCAATATGCTTGGCATGTTTGCTTTACATGCTGCACCCGATACAAGCGAAGGGATAAAAGATGAGATCCATGAATTGAAAATGATCGCATCGCTGGATCCTTCTTCTCCGTTACTGGAAATCATTACTGCAAGGGAAATAAACAAGATCGAAGAGTTTTATTTCACGCCTTCATTGGCAAGGATCAGTGGTAAAGAGCTGGAGTATTATTCGCGGGAAGTAAATGGCGATGCAAGCCTGAATGCCTATTCCGGGAGGATAAAACAGTTGGAAGAGTTGCTTGCTTCCTTTTCTTCCAATCCGAAGATTTCAAACAGCGGGTTTTATGCATTGGCTGTCGCATACCTGGCTTTTATGCAAAAAGATTATACAGCGGCAGATGAATGGCTGACCAGGGCTAAAGCCCTGCCGTTGAATTCCCGCCAGGAAGATCAATGGCACCTGACACGGTTATTGGTAACGATCAACAAGCAAAAAACGATCGATGCGGCTTTTGAAACGTCAATCGTGCCGCAATTGAAGTGGCTTGCCGGTAAAGCCGGCTCCAGCGAAACCTGGGAAATATTTTACAGGCACCTTTACATCGAAGTGCTGGGTGAAAAATACCGCCAGCAAAAAAATATTGCTAAACAAGCCCTTTGTATCTCTGCCGGCAGACGATTTGGATATGGAGGTGCTTTGAGTTTTCTGCGCGAGAATATGAACAGCACCGATCTGCTGAATCTCAACAGCCTGCTTGAGTCAAAGAAAAGAAATGCCTTTGAAGAGTACGTTATATCCTTTTCCACTTTCGGGGTCAGTGATGTGAAAGATGTAATTGCGACTTCCTTTATCCGGGAGAATAACTGGACCAAAGCAGAAGAATGGTTAAAAAAGATCCCGGCTGCTTATTATGCCGGTGATCCTTATAAAACTTACCTGGCCGCAAATTCATTTGCTGATCTTTTGTACGATACGCATATCCCGACAAAGCAGGATACAGTAAAATATACCAAGTTGAAATTTGTCCGGAAAATGATGCAACTGGAAAAGCAACTGGCTGCGACAAGCGATAATAACCTCAAAGCAAGAACCCATTACCAACTTGCCAATGGATTATACCAGATGAGCTACTGGGGCAACAGCTGGATGTTGCAGGCGTATGACTGGAGTGGCTCTGAAGCAGGTTGGGAAGCCCGCAAATCGGCGTGGGCAAAAGAATATTACGGTGTGAACCGTGCAGAAGAAAATTATAAACGAGCCTACAGCCTGTCGACAGACCCCGAATTCAGGGCGCGCTGCCTGTTTATGGCTGCCAAGTGTTATCAAAAACGTTTTGATCTCGATGGAATAGATGAATCCGAAATAGATAAGTTTAAAGAAACGAATAGCTATTTCCCCCAGCTTGTTAAAAACTACAATACCACCCGTTTTTACAAGCATATCTATACTACCTGCAGCTACTTCAGCGATTTTGTGAAAAAAACGAATAAGTAACCAAGGTGCCGGGAATTGCCGGCGTACTGCATCATATTATTTGATGGTTCTGCAATGTCTGCCTCTCGGATTATTAGCAGCTTCGTATGGAGTAATCGCTCTCATGCAGGACTGAAATACGACTAAAATGATAATTGCCCAGATAATGTGTCTTGTTTTCATCGGATGTCCATTTTATAACGCTAAAATAGGGCCCAACGAATGAACGGCATAAAGACATTCCCGCCTGAAATACCCTCCGTCACCGGCGGTAAATTCACATAGGATTTATGCAGAAAATCTACCTTTATAACAGCATTATCTACCTGATTTAGATAAAACCATAAAGGAATTAGCAAAATGGCATACCCAAATCCAAAGACTATGACTAATGACTAACTACTCCCAACTCAGTACTCCCCACTCCGGCTCACCTCACTCAAGCGCATTATACTTCCGCAAATACTCCCTCGTCCTGATACCCGATTCTTTCAGATCACTTGCACTCCAATTACCGTCTGACGCCGCCGATTTTTTTAACACGGAACAGGTTTCATCTTTATCGGATACCGACCAGGTGATCCAGCTCAACTGGTTTGCTTCCATCCAATCGATCCATTTCTGCCACTCTTCATAGTCCAGGGGGCCATTGCCCGTTGCTTCCATACCGGCGCACTCTGAAACGAAGATGGGCAAACCCTTTTTTATCGCTTCGTCAGTCTTCTCACGCAACCATTGCTTGTGCGTACCGGCATAAAAATGCATGGTATACATAAGATTTGTATATCCCCGGATCGGATCACTGGCCGGCAATTGAATATCCTGGTCCCATCTCGGACTGCCTACCAGGATGATATTATCAGGATCAACAGAGCGAATCGTTTTAATCACTTCTTCGGAATAGGCTTTTACCTCGGGCCATGTTTCATAGTCGGGTTCATTGAATATCTCATAGATGACATTCGGGTACTTTCCGTAAAGAGCCGCCATTTCAGCAAAAAAGATCCTGGCTTCTTCCAGTTTGATATTATGACTGTGCCAGTCAATGATCACATATATCCCCTCTTTAATAGCAGCGTCCACAACTGTTTTCACTTTAGCTGCTGAACCAACCGGGTTTTTCAGATAACCACTGTCATTCAATTCTACTCCCATTGCCGCTCTTACAACGGAACACTTCCAGTCGTTCTTTAACCATTTTACGGCACCCGCGTTATAAACCCGCGGCCAGAGATTATGCCAGCCAAAGCTCATCCCCCTTAGCACAACTGTTTTTCCGTCTTTATCCGCTAACCTGGTCCCGTCGACATGTAAAGCACCATGTTTCTTTACAGGTTGAGCAGCTACAACCATGGCGGTGACAAAAAACAAAATAGTTACTATCAGTTTCATCCTATTGAGATTTATTTCTTCAGTTTATAAATAGTATGCAAATCTTTTTCAAATAATGTATAAGGATCATTATAGAATTTAATAAAATCAGCCTCGCTTGTTTGCCCCGGGAAGGGTGCATAAAAATGTGTCGGGCTCTTTGTATCATTTCTCCAGACCAAAACATAGCTCAGCCGCAACTTTTCGGATCGCAGCGATTTCAGCAGGACCCCCGTCCACCAGGTTGCATTCGGTATGGATTCCAGGCCCGTTTCCGTAAATGCAGCCAGTTTGCCCGCTCTTTGTGCGTAATCGGATATGATCTTCAGCTTCATGATCCCCGCGGCCGTATCGTACCTTCCGTCCCGCCCGAAGTCACCGTAATTATCTACTCCCAGCATATCTACCCATTCATTGCCGGGGTAACGTTCCAGGTATTGTTCCTCTGTAAAAAAACGGTTGTCCGGCGAAAAAGCATAAATGAAATTGTGAACGCCCAGGCTATCTTTTAAATAAGAAACGGTAAACCGCCACAATGTTTTGAATTCGTCCGTGGTGCAATGGGCTCGTCCCCACCAAAACCAATCTCCATCAAACTCATGATAAGGACGAAAGATCATCGGTACTGATTTACCATCCTTGCCTTTAACGGATTTAGCCAGGCCAGCTATCGTTTTTAAAATTGTTTTATAGCGGTCGTGGTGTGAACCACCCGGGATAATATTTTTAACAGCTGCCGCTGCTGTTGAATCATTCCAGTAAAAATTAGTGTTGGAAACAGGATTATTAAAATGCCAGGCCACGGTCGTTACCCCACCCCGATTGTATGTTTCACTGATGTATCTCCGTAAAGATTCCTTTTCTTTTTCAATCATGCTGTCCGGTCTTCCCGACAAGCCGCTAAAATCAACACCGATCACTGCCGGGTGAGAACCCGTTACTGATTTTACATCCGACCGGTCGGGATCTCCATACCACCCATGTCCGTATTGCGTGGCATGCTGATGACCAAATAATATATGATCCCGGGAAAGTTCAAACAGGTTTTGAAACAGCGCCTTTGTTTCCTGTGTTGCCTTTCTATCGACCAGCTGCATGCGGGACTGGGAAAAACACAATCGCGGCGCAAACAGCAATATGATGATGAATAATCGCTTCATTGTATTTTAGATAAACGTATCGCACAACCACCTCCGGGAGCGAGGTGTATCTTCATTTTTTCTGTGGCGCTCACCCGTGTGACGGAAGATAAATAATCCGTCGCGTCCCTGTCGGCATTCATACCGTCCGTGAATTGCACAGCCTCATACATGCCCGGTTCAAGAAAAGAAAGATCAATCGTGATATCTCTTGCATCCCAGTTTGTCATCGCTCCGATATACCAGACCCCGTCTTTCTTTCTCGCGATAACTGCATATTGACCCACCTTGCCATCCAATGCAACGCTTTCATTAAATGTGGTGGGCAGTTTGGCGATAAAATCTGTGCATTCCTGCTCTTTCATATAAGCTGTCGGGTTATCGGCCAGCATCTGGAGCGGCCCTTCATAGACGATATACATTGCGATTTGGTGGCAACGGGTGCCCTGGCTTACAGGCAATGAATTATTGGGCCGGGCATTACCTTTTGTCATATTTCGCATCGCGCCCGGAGTGTAGTCCATAGGACCGGCCATCATCCGGATAAATGGCAGGCTGACTTCATGTCTCGGCACTCTTTCATCGGCACTCCATTTACTGTACTCCATTCCACGCACTCCTTCAAAGTTGATCACATTTGGCCATGTGCGTTGCAGGCCCTGGGGCGGAAACATACCATGAAAATCCAGCATCAACTGATGTTTCGATGCGATCTGCGCAATCTCGTAGCAGGAAGCGATTGTCTTTTGATCGTTGCGATCAAGGAAATCAACCTTGAAACCCTTCACTCCCATAGCCGCATATTTCGCACACAGGCCTTCAATGTCCCGTATCAATGCATACCATGTACTCCACAGGATCAGCCAGACACCCTTTTGCTTACCATATGCAAGCAATGCGTTTAAATCAATGGCCGGGTTCAGTTTATTCAGGTCCCAATCATCGCTCCATCCTTCATCCAAAACAACATATTCGATGTGATTGGCAGCGGCAAAATCAATATAATATTTGTAAGTAGGTGTGTTGACACCTGCCCTGAAATCAACATGAGTAACGTTCCAGTCGTTCCACCAATCCCAGGCTACTTTACCCGGCTTTATCCACGAAACATCCGGAATTTTCCCCGGTTCAGCCAGTCGCTGCACCATATCATTATTCAGCAGGTCTTTGTCCTGTTCACTTATCACAATTATTCTCCAGGGGAAATTGTTTGTCCCCGGCACTTTAGCGATATAACCGGCTCTTTTCTTCACCATGTAATTGAGCCTGCTTTGTGTTCCTGCTTCCTCAGCGACCGGGTAAGGCGCAAATGTTGCTTTAATACCGGTAGAAGATTGTCCGGCTTGCACAAACATTCCCGGGTAATTCTGCACATCGGCTTCCAGCACGACAACCTTTTTATTATTGTCCAGTTGTACCAGCAACGGTAAATATCCCAGCGTATCCCTGTTAAATTTTGAAAGCGGTGTTTCAGTATAGAATTCTTCGAACGAGCAACTGTATCGTTCACCTTCTCTCAGATCACTGGTGTGAGGGATCAGGGCCGTATAGTCTTTATCAAAATTGAATTCAGCCTGCTCGGACAGGATCGTAAGTTCTCCTTTTCTCTTTGTAAAAAAGCGATAAGCTGCCCCATCGTTATAGACCCGGAAAATAATCCCGTAGTCACCCTTACAGGCAAGTGCAAGCTGATTATAGTTGTTTTCGATTTTATCTTTCTTATAATTCACCGCGACGATTGATTCATTAACCGACTGAGTTTTCGCACCGGTTATGCTCGCATTCTTACCAATGATTTCCCCCGTGGCAAGTTGCAGCGAAATGGCCGACGGGTCGAGAATTACCTGCCCACTATGCGACACCGACCACCTGGTGGTTTCACCGGTGATAATCTCTACCTGTAATTTATTATCCGGAGAGGACACATGAAAGCTCTTGTCCTTTTGTGCGGAAACAACATTCCAGGTAACCAACCAGCAAATAAATAAAGCTGCCTGTTTCATAAAAGCCTTACGATTTTTTTTTCAGTATTTTTTCAACCTGGCTTAGTTCCGTTTTGCTTAGCTCCAGGTTGTTAAGACAGTCAATATTATTATCAAGTTGCTGAACGGAACTGGCCCCTATCAATACAGTTGTTATTCGTTTATCTTTTAATAGCCACACCAAAGCCATTTGGGCCAGCGACTGGTTCCTTTTTTTTGCGATCTCATTTAATTGCCGGATCTGTTCGATACGTTCCTCTGTAATTTCCGCAGCCTTTAAGAATCCATGTGCTTTGGAAGCCCTTGAGCCTTCCGGGATGCCTTTCAGGTACCTGTCAGTAAGCAACCCCTGCGCAAGAGGTGAGAACGGTATGCATCCGACTCCATATTCTTCCAGTACATCCAGCAATCCATCCTCCACCCATCTTTCAAACATGGAATATTTCGGCTGATGTATCAGGCATGGCGTACCCAATTGTTTTAATATCTCAATTGCTCTTTTTGCTTCCGGAGCTTTATAATTAGAAATACCGGCATATAAAGCCTTACCGCTCTTTACTGCAGTGTCCAGCGCCATCATCGTCTCTTCCAGGGGTGTGTCCGGGTCGGGACGATGAGAATAAAAAATATCCACATAAGCCAGCTGCATTCTTTTCAGGCTCTGATCAAGGCTGGAAAGCAGGTATTTCCGGGAACCCCATTCGCCATACGGGCCGGGCCACATATGATACCCGGCCTTCGTGGAAATGATCAACTCATCCCGGAGATTACCCGGGAAATCTTTTTTCAGAATATTCCCAAAGTTTTCTTCCGCTGTGCCCGGAGCAGGGCCATAATTATTTGCGAGATCAAAATGTGTGATGCCGCGATCGAATGCATGGCGGATAATGCTTCTTGCCGTTTCAAAATCGTCTACTGATCCGAAGTTGTGCCAAAGCCCCAACGATATAGCCGGCAACCGGACACCGCTTTTACCGCAGCGGTTATAGATCATTTTATCGTACCGGTCTGATGAAGGTGTATAATTCATATTTTCTTTTTGGCCTAAGTTCTGTCAAATTGAGATACCGTCCATATCAGAATTCAAATGGCAGTCTGGATTACGTCGGGTCAAAGGTCACAAAGGGCTGGCCTCACGTTGTGCGCTTTGTGATTCGTTGTGTTCTTTGTGTTCCCCATTTTCAAAAACCGATAAGTACCTGATGATCCCTGCTTATTAAACCGCTGCTCTACCATTTCATTTTCTCTTTTATAAAACCAATCAGCTCCCTGGCTATTTCCTGGTGTTCGGCCAGGTCGGGATGCCAGTCACAACCCGCGTGGTATTGTTTTGAAAAGAAATAGCTGGTCACCTTTTTATCTCCTTCCCTTGCCAGCTTATTAACGACTGCCGGTATTGTTTTTTTCATGAATGCAGCCAGCACGGCATCTGCCATCGGGCTGCTTAAACAAATGATCATGGCCTTTGGATAGTAACTTCTCAACCGGTTGAGGAATACAATATAATTATCACAAAAAATCGCGGAGTCCTGCACCCCATCATTCTGGCCGAGACAAACCGTGACAATATCAGGCTGGTACTTACTGAAATCCCAGCTGATCGTATCATTGCGCATGCTGATCTTATCGAATACGCCCGGCATGATAATATTCATATTGCAGCAGCTGTGCATAAGGCCAATCCCTGAAACGGCTGATAAAACATATTGTGCGTTGAACGCTCTCGCGGTGACGGGACCATAGCTGAGATACGCGTTATGCTGATCCTGCCACACACCCTTACCGCAGGGAATCCCGGAAAGATCGGCGCCGGTGCCGCAGGTGATCGAATTACCGATAAATTCAATCTTCCGCTGTGGCGGGGGCAACGGTTTTACCAGTTGTTTGCATAGCAGGCCAACCAATTCGAGGTACCCGATATTCGCTTCCGTGTTTTTGCAAATAACCAGTGTATGAACTTCATTCTTCAGATTTCCGGAAACCGTTATTGTGTCCCTTTTGGTCTTTGTCCGGAGGCGGCGGGCGTTGCCATCGACAACTATCTCCAGGTAATTGTGATTGGCTCCCCAAAGCATCTCATCATTCAAAATGATGCTGCATGACGGCCCGTTGAATGCAGCGGTGATATAAACTCCGGGCTGCCAGAAACGCGGCAGTTTCGGATCAGTGAAATCAATTCTGCCGGTGTACTGAATATAAGGATGGTCAGCGGCAAAAAAAACAAGGTCATTGTTCTGTGCGTTTAGCCGTTCCGGGGAAAAACAAATGCCTGCAAAAATTCCCGGCAGCATTACCATCAGGCGCTGAAGAGCGCATTCCCGAATGATTTTCCGGGACAGGCAAAACGAAAGATGACAGCAGCAACTGAGCCGGGTCAATAAAAAATAAATTCTGTGCATCCTTATCCTGGTTATCGTAATCTTCAAAACGACTGTCGTCATCCTATCGTTTATATTCCGGTCCTGACTCACTGGCTGATTTCGTGCACCGCGTCAGTGAATGGATTTAATCATTTTCGTTCATTTATACGTAAACATGGCCTTCTTATCGCCGATCATTACTTCAAAGTCGCCGGGCTCTGTTATCGTTTTTAATCTTGCATTGACAAAAGCCAGGTCGTTTTTGTCCAATGTAAATGATACCGTTTTGCTTTCACCGGCCTTTAAACTTATTTTTTGAAAAGCCCTTAATCTTTTCATAGAAGGCGTAATACTTGCATACAGGTCATGGGTATATAACTCTACCGTATGTTTCCCGTCGCGGTTGCCGGTATTTTTCACAATAATGGTTACAGCGAGTTTTGCATTACCGGTCAAGGTGGTACTCCCTAATTTCAGGTCACTGTATTCAAATGTGGTATAGCTCAAACCCGTACCAAAAGCAAACAGCGGATCATAACCGCTTTTTACGTTGTCATTAAAGACTTCCCTGACTTCTTCAGTTGGCTTACGGTCATACAGCACGATTTCCCCCATACTTTTCGGATAGCTGAAAGGCAATCTTCCATCGGGATTATAGTCGCCAAACAAAACATCTGAAATCGCCTCAGCCGTTTTTCTTCCACTCCAATAAGCCATCAATATCCCTTTCATGGATGGCTCGATGCTGGTAATAAAGCGTGGCCGTCCTTCTGTGAGTACTAAAATAACCGGCTTACCGGTTGCTGCAGCAGCCTTTGCCAATGCAAGCTGGTCGTCGGGCAAAGCCAGTTCTCTTGTATTACCCGGGCTTTCGGCGTAGGCATTTTCACCAACGCATAAAACAATAACATCTGCATTAGCGGCTGCGGCCGTCAGCTTTGCTGCATCATAATTCAATGCATTATCAAATCCTTTACCGGTTGTGGTAATTACATTAGCGGCCCCTGCTTTATCAGTTATTGCCTGCAGTATGTTTTTGTTGTCAGCAGGATACCATTCTTCGTCCTTTCCCTGCCAGGTATAGCTCCAGCATCCGTTTAATGCGCTGATGCTTTGTGCCGACGGACCGGCTACTAATATTTTCTGGTTTTTTGATAAAGGAAGCACATTGTCCTGGTTCTTTAATAATGTCATGGCCTCATGTGCTGCATTTAATGCCAGCGTTTGGTACTCCGGTTTCCCGAAATTTGATGAAGCTGCGGCTTCAGGATAAGGATTATCAAACAATCCAAGTTTATATTTCAGCGTCAGTATTCTTTTCACCGCATCATCGACGCGACTTATCGGCACCTCGCCTTTCTTTACTGCTTCCAGCAGGAGGTCATAAAACGAAAAATCTGAAGGCACCATGCTCATATCAATTCCCGCATTGACAGCCATCACTACTGCCTGCCGCGGGGATGAGGCCACATTATGCCGGTCATACAGACGTTTAATGTCTTCCCAATCGGTAACGATCACTCCCTGGAAACCCAGTTCCTTTCTTAATACATCGGTCAGCAGGTATTTACTTGCATGAACCGGTTCACCATTTATTTCACCCGAATTGATCATAATGGTTGATGCACCTGCTTTGATTGCTTCGCGGAAAGAAGGAAGATAGTATTCGCGTAATTCTATTTCGGGAATATAGGCGGGTGTCCTGTCCTTACCCGTCCGGGGACCCGAATAAGCCAGGTAATGTTTCATGCAGCAGGCTACGGCGGTTGGGTTTTTCAGGCCATCTTCTTCATACGCTTTTACGGCGATGCTGCCGAACGTTTTTGTTATTAAAACATCTTCGCCGTATGTTTCAGGAAAACGTGACCACAGCGGCTGACGGCCTATATCAAGCACAGGAGCAAAATTCCAGCGAACACCGGATGCTCTCAATTCTTTCGCAGTTGTTTTAGCGGCTTCTCTTACCAGTTCAGGGTTCCTGGCTGCTGCCATCCCGATATTCTGAGGAAACAATGTTGCATTAAGAGTATAGGTCTGGCCATGCATTCCATCCAGGCCGTATATCACGGGTATCTTCAGCCTTGTATTTTTTGTTTCATCCTGTATCTGTTTGATGATGTCGTGCCATTTTTCAACTGTAAATCCATGTGCATTTACATTCAGCACGGAGCCGATATGATGATCCACCACCGCTTTCTTCAATGCATCGGGATCTATGTTCCCATCCCTGTCACCCCATCCTCCTTTGGCAATGACCGCGATCGTTACCTGGGTCATCTGGCCCACTTTTTCTTCAAGGGTCATTTTTTTCAAAACGGCCTCTGCTTTTTGCTGGTCTGTTTGTGCCCATGTGCGGCAGCAACTGATAACCATAAACAGGAAAAGAAACTTTTTCATGATGCTTGTATTGAATTTAAAATAATGCACAGAACGATAGGTCCCGGCCGGTAGATGTGATAAGCTGTTGATCTATTTTATAAATACTTTTTATTTCTTTTCAATAGCCATAAATACCGCTCCTCTGGCAGGTACCATTATCCTGATGCCATTTGATGTTGTGGCGCCCTTCGGGCTTATGGTTTTATAATTTTCCGGTCCCCCTGCAGCATTGTTTGTCGTCTCGCCATTGACGACCACTTTCCTGGAAAATTCACCATTGTCACCGGCGCCTGTCAGCGTATACCAGTAGAAGCGTTCTCCTTTCCTGAAATTTTTTACCGTTATTTCTACCGCTTTATCGGTCGTTGATTTGTTAACCAGGATCACACCCACTTCACCTGATGTATAGGAAGAAGCATAGCTTTCAATATCTGTGCTCGAAGAGGTGGAGGATACCAGCCGGTCACCCAGGAATTTTTGAAAGAAGTACATGTGATAAAAAGCAGGGCGCGGGTTCCATTTCGGAACTCCATCGGGCTCATCCCCGTTATTGAACATGCCATGATCGTTCCCGCTATCCCAGCCATTGGCCATATCCCACCTTGCTGTCAGTCCGAATTTATTTTTTATGGCCTCGCCTAATAACAGATCAGCATGCAAGCCATTGATATGCGAAACCGGTTGTTTTGAACCGACGGCAAATATGTTCCATTCATCCAGGACGACCGGTTTCTGTATTGCGCCGGCTGTTTGAAATACCTGCTTTACATAATCCATCATCTTTTTTGTTTCCACCGTAGCAGAGTTCATCACGTCCGCTGCATTTGAATTGGTATTATAAGGTGTGTAATAATTATGTACTACATAGTAATCGGGGGAGTTATTGACATTTCCCAGCAGTCCCGTGTTCCAGTTAGCAGCAGTGGGTGTCCACCATGATTGCGGGGCAGATTCAGAGGTAACAGCGCCGATATAAATTGTTTTGCCAATCTCCGTTGCTGCTTTGCGCATTGAATCGGCAAACACCCTGAAATGTTGCGCATAAAGTTGCCCCGACAGGAATTCAGGCTGACCATCCTGGTTGTCGGCAACATTGATCCGGTAACCCGCTTCCCAGTCACCATAATTTTCATTACCAATCTCCCAGTATTTTGTCCGGCCATTATCATAGCGGACCCAATCTGCAGCCAGGTGTGCGGCCGTAGCGACCGGGTTGGCGCTTTTACCATAACGGGCATATCCGTAATTAATGGTGATCAATCCCTGGTTACCGGTTTGCTGAAGCATGTTATAATAATTATCCACTGAAAAGGTCCAGCTTGCCGCATTTTTTCCAAACCAATAGCCGGCCGCAGCAGTAGTACCGTTTGACTGCACCAATTGTGAAGGTGCATCAGCGGGCGGTGTATTGGGTTGAGCGTTCCAGAAAAAAACATCACTGATACTTCCACCCGGGAAGCGTATAACATGCGGGTGAATGGTAGAGATATAATCCATTAACGGCGCCTCAGTAACTATCTGCGACATCCATAAGTTGGAATTGTTGCCAAACATGGATCTTGGCACTTTGGTAATAATCGAGCTCCTGTCAACAGTAACGGTATTAGGAGGCGATGCCGGCGGCGCCCCGGTATTGAATGCTGAAGGCACCGTAAAATTTTTTGGCTGCCAGTCGTCCAGAAAAAATCCAATGGTGTTTGCCAGGGGCGGATCGATCGCCGGATCAATGGTAACCGTTGTGTCATTGCCGGGGGGCGGTGGAGTTGACGCAGCGCCCTTTTTCTTGCACGAAATGCAATAACAGGACAAGAGTACCGTAACGGCTGCAATGCCCAACACACTTTTTTTCATCTGATACTATTTTAGGTTGATCAATTTTGTTAGTTATACGGATGTTCTTTTTAAAATCTCCATACAGGCACGGCTGTTATGGTAAGGACACTTCCAAAAACCGGCCTTTTCTTTTTGCATGACTGAATAATCCTCATTCACGCCCCAGAACCATTCGCCGTTCCGGTGGTCAACAATATGGTTTTTGGTAAACCCCCAGGCGCCATTGAAATACTGTAAATATTTTTCATCACCCGTGAGCTGCCAGGCATTCAGGAACCCGACCATTGCTTCGGCCTGTGGCCAGGAATGTTTTTCTTTGATCAGCCTGTTTTCAGCCGGTTCAAATTCATACCACAGGCCCCCATCACTGTCCAGCCCTTCTGCTGCCGCATCGGCCAGGCGGATACCAAGCTTCCGGAACCGGTTGATATAATGTTCGTTCCGGATAGCCTCTGCACATTCCAGCAATAGCCATGACGCTTCGATCTCGTGGCCATAAGAAATCAAAGATGACTTACTGGTCCAATGTTCGCTCATGAACAAGCGAAGATGAAATGTACGAGGGTCAATAAAATGCTGGTCGAAAACATCCAGCAGGTGTTTTATACTTTCCGAAAGTGTTTCATCCGGCCATACCGTATAAAGATTTGCATACGCTTCGATGATATGCAAATGGGTATTCATTGTTTTCTTTTCGTTGCTATCCTTCTCGCTTAGCCGCAGATCATCTGCCGGTTTCCATCCCTGTGTAAATGCTTCGAAGTAGCCGCCCTGGTACTTATCAAAACTGTTTTTTTCTATTTGTTCATAAAGATTGCAGGCGAGATGTAACGCCACATCTTCCCGGGTAGCTTTGTAATATTCACTCAGCCCATATATACAAAAGGCAAGACCATAAATCTGTTTTCTTCCATTCAGCATTTTACCTTTACAATCTACGGACCAGTACACTCCTCCATATTTCCGGTCGATAAAATGATCGACAATATACCTGTAGGCTCTTGCAGCAACGTCCAGGTGCACCTGTTTCTTTTCCCGGTTATAAGCTGCCGAAAAGGTCCAGAGAATACGGCTGTTCATCACAATTCCCTTTGCTGCTTCTGCATCGGCGACATTATCGTTACCGATGCTTCCGACAAAGCCGCCGTGTTTTGAATCAATGGTCCTGTTCATCCAGAAGTCCAGGATAGAAAACAATTCGCCGGCAATTTCTGTGCGGGGAACCGGTTCAATATTAATATTCCCTGTTGCGATCATTTCTTGGATTGCTTTTTATTCGCTGATGAAAGGATCGTTTGAAGCAACGTGTCCGATTGGTTATTCTCAATGATACGGTTCAACGTCCTGACCGTTTCAGCCGAGCTGAACTTATCAGCAGGTGTATGCATTACATAATCGAGTAGCTGGTCCACAGTAGAGGTCGCCACATGTATCCTTGTATCGGATGAAGCATAATAAATATAAACCGTACCATCATCGTCAGCTATCCAGCCGTTGCTGAACAAAACATTGGATACATCGCCTACCCGCTCCTGCCCTTCCGGGGCTAACAGGTATCCTGCCGGTTTGCAAATTACTTTTGTAAGATCATGCAGATCGGTCAGGAACATATATAACACATAACGCAATCCCGCGGCCGTATTGCGAACACCATGGGCCAGGTGCAACCAGCCTTTCGGGGTTTTGATAGGTGCGGGCCCCAGGCCGTTTTTCGCTTCATAAATCGTATGATACGCTTTTGGATCAATCACTGTTTCTTTATCTATCCTGGCCTCTTCAATAGAATCGCTTATACCAAAACCGATACCACCGCCTTTGCCGGCATTAATAAAACCATCCTGTGGTCTTGTATAAAATGCATATTTGCCATTGACAAACTCGGGATGCAATACCACGTTACGTTGCTGGGGTGAAGGGGTCACCAGGTCGTTCAGACGATGCCATCGAATGAAGTCTTTGGTGCGGGCGATGCCGCATTGTGCAACGGCAGCAGTCTGGTCACCCGCTGCTGCGTCAGGATCTTTTCTTTCGGTGCAAAACAAACCGTAGATCCATCCATCCTCGTGCAGCACAATCCGCATGTCATAAATATTCGTATCGGGGTTATTTGTTTCCGGCATGGTGACGGGAAAATCCCAGAAGCGGAAGTTATCAATGCCATCCGGGCTTTCAGCGACAGCAAAGAAAGATTTCCTGTCTGACGCTTCAACGCGTGCGATCAGCAAGTACTTATCATTCCATTTGATGGCGCCCGGGTTCAGTACGGCATTAATACCAAAACGCTCCATTAAAAACGGGTTGCTGGCTGCATTCAGGTCATAGCGCCAGAACAAAGGCGTATGCTTTGCCGTTAATACCGGGTTTATATAACGGTCAATGATCCCGTTGCTGCAATCTGCCTTTTGATTAGGCAGATTCAGGAGCCGCTCATACTCTTTTTCCAAAGCTGTTAATCGTTCATAAAATTCCCTGCTCATAAAATGTCGTTTTAATTTTCCAGTTTATCCCACCATGTTCTTTTTAATATCAAAACAATTATAATGAGAACTATTACAGTGATCAGCAAAGGCAGCCTGAGCCACAACACGAAATACATGGGTAGTATGGTCAGACAACATTGCGCAATGATCCCCAATACCACATTCATCATATCCAGCCTGAATCTCCTGTTGGGTTCAAAGCCGGGATTCTCCTGCACCACCAGCGTATGCACCGGCTTCCAGAAACCCCATGGTCTTACCGTACTGTAAAATTTTTTCAATACGTTCATATCCGTTGGCGGCGCTGCATAGGTACCGACCAGGCTGCCTATAACGGATAAAGCAAACAATACGGGCCACCAGTACAAAGGCAGCGTTTCTGTAATATACCCCTCACGGAAAGCCCAGTCGATTGCATAAGGCATTGCCAGCGCACCGGCAGTCCCTGCAGCCATTCCCCAGAAAAACCCGCTTGCATTGAACCGCCACCAGTACCATTTAAAACAATTAGCCGCTACATACCCCCCGTACAATCCGCCTACGATCCATTGCAGTATTTCGTTGACATCCCTTGCTAAAAAACCAAAGAACACACCTACAGCTACCACCACGATACCCGTTACATAATTCATTGAAATGATCTTCCGGTTGGATGCAGCGGGGTTGATGTATTTCAGGTAAATATCATTCACGATATAAGCCTGCGCGGCATTGAGTGTGCCCGAAAATGTTCCCATAAACGCGCCCAGTAAGCCCGTCAGTACGATCCCCAGTATACCGACAGGTAAGAAATTATTGATGGTAGCTGGTAACACTCTTTCAAAATCTGTTCCGCCTGCAGTGGAGAGATGCATTTCATTAAAGTACAGCAATCCCAATACCGTTAACCCGATGATCATAGAATAACGGACGGGTAATAATATGATCGACACAAAACCGGTCATTTTCGAAGCCTCCTTCGGCGATCTTGATGATAATATCTTTTGCATATCATAGTTTGGTGCGGGACCCGCCGCGGCGGCAAACACACCTTTGAATAACATCATCATAAAAAAGAACCCAAACAACTCAAACCCGTCATTCATAATTTTTTTGTTGGCATCCGGAACGATACCTGACCAATCCAAACCCAGGTGCCAGCCGAAAAACGGGTCCGTCCATCCGTCCGGCACATGCAATGAGCCCCCGTCACTATGTAAATGCATCATGGCGATCACTGCAATGGATATGCATCCTATTGTCATGATAATATACTTGATCATGTCGCCGAGCACAATGCTATGCATCCCTCCCAGTATTGAATAGAACATCGCAAATAGCGTGAACACGATGCCGTAGAAATGAGGAACATACTGGGCGGCAATATGAAACGGCACATAAGGTTGCACCACACTCCAGGGAATAAAAATTTCAATGAACTTACCCAATCCTACAAATCCGTATGCCAGGAAGCCGAGGCATCCAATAATGGCAAAGGCCACCACTACGACATGTGATGCCTGCACGCCGGGTCCTTTTATTCCGAACCGGGTCGCAAGCCACGCAGCCCCGGTATCGGCATTCGAACGTCGCAACCATTTCGACAGGTACATCATGTTAAACACCTGGTTGAATACCGGCCACAGCCAGGGTATCCAGATGCTCTTCATACCATATACAAAACAAAGAGCTACCATCCACATCGTGCCGCTGATGTCAAACATATCCGATGCATCACTCAGGCCAAGCAGGTACCAGGGCAACTTTTTCCCACCCAACAGGTAGCTTTCCTTATTTTGCCTTGCTTTTTTCCGCAGCGTCCATCCTATCATCACCATCGCTACCAGGTAAAGAACTATTATACTTACATCTATAAAACTTAATTTCATCAGCGGCTTGAGAATTAGTTTAAAGTCCGGGGTTTAAGGTTTAAAGTTGCCGACTGTGGTTCTCACAAACCTTAAACATTAAACTTAAACATTGAACCTTTTAAAAAAACAGGTTGCAGGATGAAGAATCAACCCGCAACCCTCGTTCTAACGATTGCTGCTTGTTAAACGATTATTGATATAATTTTTCATTCGTTACATCTTTTTGAAACAATGTTCTGCCCGAGCGGTAAAAATTGACAAAGTCTGCAGCGGTCAATTGTCCTTTATACGGCACATAATATTCAAACTCACCACCCTGTTTTGCGCCGGCGTTTCTCCATCCCAGTGCATAGGATATCCTGTGATCCGAAAGAACTTTCAGGAAAACATTTGTCCACCAGCTGCTGTCATCCAGGTTTCCTCCAAACTCTGTCAATGCCGGTATCTTGTTTTTTTCTTTAGCAATTTCTTCCAGCGTTGAAAGCATTTTACCGATATCGGCTATATATTTTTCGTTCGGGCTGTTACGCTGGTAAATGTCAAATCCAATGATATCCACCCACTGATCACCCGGATATTTTTGCAAATATTCTTCCCTCGATGAATAACGATCGGTATTATACGCATACAACAGGTGATGCACCCTTTTTTCATCTCTTAAATAGGAGACTGTGAACGTCCATAATTTCGTGAACTCATCTGGTGTACAATTCTTTCCGCCCCACCAGAACCAGTTCCCGTTTAATTCATGATATGGCCGGAATATCACGGGGATGAATTCACCATTAGCTCCTGTCAATCCATTCATAAAAGCTGCGATCCTGTCAAGCCATGTTTTGAAAAGCTCATGTCTGCTGCCACCGGGCAAGACGGAAGCGACAGTTCCCTGTTCAGGGTTCCATGCGGTTTTACCTGTCAGCGGGTTATTCAAATGCCAGCTGATAGTGATCACGCCGCCGCGTTCATATCCTGTCCTGATCAGTTGCTGCATGGTTGTGAACGGCACACTGTCCAGATTTACCGGGCTGTCGGTTTCCAGGTGGCCAAGTTCCCATCCGTATACCGCGGGATAGTCCCCCGTTACATCCTTTATATCGCTTCTTCCGTTCTCGTATTTCCATCCCACACCATAAGCGAGGTCATCCTGGTGACCAAACATCACTCCCCTGCTGAGTAATTTCCTGAGGTTATTATAAAGTGCAACCGTTTCTTTCGTCGCTTTTTTATCAGAGGGCAATTCTGATGCAGCGGCCATTGAAAAGAGGTTCAATAAGACAACAACAGGAAAACAAAAAAATATGCAATGCGCTTTGTTCATATGAACGTAAACAAAAACTTGTTTAAAACAGGATTTAAAAAAACCTGGTTCTGTATGTCTGAACTCCACAGTAACCAGGTTTAATATGTCAATCCGCTAATGATGTTAATTTAGTCCCATCGCGTCCACATAGATCACAAATCCGGCGCTGCCGCTGAATTCCTGCAGCCATATATCCGATAATGTGGTAGCAGCAGTGATATTCGAGATCGGGATTGCATAATCGTTCCATTGTCCTTCTGCACCAAGGGTCACTTCATAACCTCCGGCACTGTTAAAAACAATTTTTACTTTTTTGCCTGCTGTGCCTGCCGTACCATAGATAGAGATCTTGAATGTCGTATAGGATGCCATGTTAATCGTAGCGCCGCCCAGTTGCATCGGGGAGCCGTACCCGCCCTGGTAAGTGATCTTGGCAGATTTTGCGCCTACCCTTACCGGTGTGGTATTATTATAATCTACCGTACCGCCCCATCCGCCACCGATCCATCCTGTACTGGTCCAGTTGCTGGTGACGCCTTCATCATAAAAAGGAAGCGCGACAGTTGGCGGAGGAGGACCGCCGATTATTGTTAAAATATTTGCAGATTGAACGGTCACTGTTGAATTCAATACGGCTAATGTTATTTTACCGGATGCCATTCCCGCCGGAGTCGTCACAACAAGTTGTGTTGGCGTTTGGCTCACAAAGGTTGTAACGGCCGGCCTGTTTTCAAATGTTACGGAGGTAACCAGGTCGAGGTTTGTTCCGGTAATCGTCACATCAGTACCGGGCAGAACAGGATTAGGATTCATACCGGTAACATCAGGTAATACGACATTTAAATCGCTACCCGATACTGTTTGAACACCTGAAGCTGCTTCCAACGTGACTTTGCCATTTCGTGTGGCGGCAGGAACTGCTACTACTAATTGTGTGGCTGTCTGGCTCACGAATGTTGTAACCGGTGATGCCACCCCGGTAAACAATATCTTCTTTGTCAGATCGAGATTGGTACCGGTAATAGTAACATTGGTTTGGTGTTTGACCGGGTTAGGGGCAAATGAAGTTGATACCGGCAGGGTAACATGTACCGTGTCTGTAACGAGGTCAGCAGAATCTGTTCCACCATACCGTATCACCAATGGACCTGTCTCAGCATCCGCCGGCACTTTTACCACCAATTGACTGAATGATTTGCTGACAAAGGTCTGAACGGCTTTATTTCTCGCGAATGTCACCGTGGTTACCCAATTCAGGTAAGAACCATTAATGGTAACATTTTCGCCGGGTCGTGCCTGGGCCGTCAGGGAGCTAACGCTTGTCGTCACGTCAAGGTTAAGCTGTGTCTTTGTAACAATATCACCCTGTGGAGTAGTTAATGTTACATAACCTTTCTCCGCCGCCTGCGGAACGATCACCTTGATCAGGTCGCCCGATTGAAGTTTAAAGGCAGGTTGGTCAACAACGGCCGCATTGCCTGTAAACTTGATGGACGTAACCTTATCGAGGTTGTGGCCGATAAAACGGAGAGTATCGCCGTGCTTTGCACCGGTAGGTCCGAAGCTTAATAACTCTATCTTATCGGATTTGGCGTTGTCATCCTTTTCACATGATGTCAATATTGCTACTGACACCAGCAGGCTCGTAATAGAAAGCAGTGTTTTATTAAATGTATTTATCATTATTTATGATTTATATACAGTTCGGTAATTGTTGATTTATGGCAGAACTTTCGGAACGACCCTCAGATTATCAAAGGCAATATCAGCATCCAGGCTTCCGGGACCATGGAACCACACTTTAACGCCATAGCCTTGTGGCCGTAATCCCCAATTGGTAACATAATGGGCAACCACTTCATTGAAAGGTATGACCACTGTTTGCCATTTGCCGTTGGTATTGAATGGTGCTTCCCAGTAATATGGTTCGGTATCCCAGTTCGGGTCGGGACCATTCACCTGGCCGATCATTATTTTGATCCGGTTTCCGTTATAAGGCTTCAGCGTATTGATCTCAAACTTTAAATTATAGTCCTGCGGATTTAATACTGCATCATCGGGAAGATTGTGGCTGGTGGCCAATGCATCTTCCTTGCCACCGATCCACTCTGTCCAGGCCCATGCCCCGATATTCTGTGTGATCCTTGTATAGTTTCCGTTGATGGCCATCGGATCGGATCCGCTGACGACAAGGTTCTGACCCCACCATCCAGTCCATGGATCATTTGTGATAAGCATATTGCGGTTGTCCCTGAACCAGAAATTCGATTTAGTCGATCCGAAATTCGTTGTTACTGTAATGCGTCCCGGCTGGGCACCAACCGGCACTTTTACCTGCACTTCCTGGTCGGTAAGTGCCACGATTTCGCCGGTTACTCCACCGGCAAATGTTACGGTCAACGGAGCATAGAAATAGTTGCCCCGTATCGTCGCTACATCCCCGGTGTTTACAAATTCGGAAACCATGCTGTTGACAACGGGCTCGCTGATCTGCACTTCAAAATCGTATAACAGTTCGGAACCATTCTTGAAAATGATTTTTACTTTGTTGGACACATCGATCGGGATCTGCGTGGGAACTACCACGAGGATCGAGGTATTGGTTATGTACGTCGGTGTCAATCTTGCCTGTTGATCGTTAAACCAGACCTGGACGGCATTTTTCAGGTTGTTACCAACAATGGCAATAAGCTGGCCCTGGCCCGCCCCGATAAGTAAGGAGTCGGATGATTCAGGCCTCGTTATTCTTACATAACTTATCGAAGGTGTACCTGTATCATCGTTGTTTTTTTCGCAGGAAGTAATCATACTAACTGCACCAACGGTCACCAGGAGTATCGCTAAGATTTTATGTACTGATTTCATGTTCGTTTCAATTTCTTTTTATTAAAAAAATATTAGCAGCATTATGGATAATCTACCGGAGGAGCCTGCAGGTTAGGTGCCTGGCTCAGCTCTGTATTAGGAATAGGTAACAAAAAGTTGCCTTCATTGGCATTGATTGTTCTTTCAGCAAACCATGAGGTCTTGGTAAGTGTCCACTGTGTCGGGTTAGGCATCTGGTCGGGCGCTGTAAAGAATAAACCCCTGTCCTGTGAATTCAATATTGAAAATGCCTTTGCCGGGTTCCAGTAATGAAGCGACACCAGGTCATACCATGACATACCTTCCATGGCAAATTCTTTAAATCTTTCTGAGAAAACGGCATCGAGTGTGAGCGGGCCGTTGGCATTGGGGCCGGATACGATCCATCCCGGCAGCCCTGCTCTCTGGTGAACCTTATTAAAATAATCAACAGCTGTTGCATCCGATGTATTGGCACTGTTACCTATTGCAGCTTCTGCATAGATAAGGTACATTTCTGCCAGGCGCAACATATACGTGTTATTCGGGTAATGCTGCTGGGTAGCAATTCCCGCGAGGTCAATCGGTGAGCCAATAACATATTTTTTTACAGCGAGGAAATTATTATCGGTGCCTGTAAAAGGATAGATCAGCTTGGTTCTGTCACTCACTTTTGTGATTTCAGGATAATAGAATCCTGGCAGCATGAATGTGGCATGCAGGCGCTGGTCCAGCGTTCTTCCTTTTAATGTACCATTGGGCTGCAACTGGAAGCCGTCGTATTGTTGCATCAGCCACCACGTCGCGCCTTTATCGCCTCCCCATCCGCCAAAAGAAATATCGGGATTATAAGCCAGGTATTCAGGCATGCTGTTGTTTGTTCCCCATACATTAGGTCCTGAGAAAACCCATTGCAATTCGAACAAGGACTCCGCATTATTGTCGTACGGATATTTAAATAAATTTTCGTAGTTGGATAACAGGCTGCGTCCGCTCATGGTAATAACTCGTTGTGCATAATATTTCGCACTGTCGAGGAATTCCTGTTTTCTCTGCCCGTTAGCTGATTCAACACCCGCCCTGGTCAGGTAAAAACGGGCCAGCATTCCTTCGGCGGACCATTTTGTAAGTCTTCCTTCCTGTACCGGAGCCGTTGGCAGATCTTCAGCCGCTGCACGCATTTCACGCGTGATGAAACGCCATACGCTCGTTACTGAATTTCTGCGGATGGAAGTATCAAAAAGATGTTCGAAATTATTTTCAATAACAGGAACGGCGCCCCAGTTCATTACCAAAAACCGGTAGGCTGATGCCCGCATAAATCTTGCTTCCGCAATAGCCATTTTCTTGACGGACGGCGTAACCGCAGCGCCGCCATATTTTTCTATGTTATACAAAAAGAGATTTGATTGCGCCACTACATTAAAAAATGCGCGCCAGGAAGCACCATTCTCACCGTTATCACCGGTCGTATTAAATAACACATTACCCCTGTCGTTCCATGCTGAAAATGCGCTGCCACCCCTGAAGTCACCAAGGTTGTACATAGCCTTATCATTATAATCAAACCACACTTTACTGTACAACAAACTTGTAGCAGCCAGTACCTGGTCATTCGTTTTATAAAAGTTGGCATCGACAACCGCACTTAACGGCGGTCTTTCCAGGAACTCTTTTTTACAACCTGAAACGGCTGCAATGGCCACCACCAGTGCCGCTAAATAAACTATACGATATATATTTTTCATATTGGGAAGTTTAGAAGTTTACATTTAATGTGGCTGTATAGAACCTTGTTAACGGGTAGCGGCCGAAGTCAATTCCTATTGCCTGGTTTCCCTGGCCGCCGCCTGCGGCCCCGGTGCCGATATACGATCCTACTTCCGGGTCATACCCTTTGTATTTTGTTATAGTAAATACATTTTGTACGCCCACGGTAACCCTGCATCCTTTTATCACTTTTGTATAATCGAGGTAGCGCGTAGGAACATTGTAGCTAAGGGAAACATTCTTGAGCCTTACATAAGAACCATCTTCCACAAACCGGTCAGTAATTTTTCCATAATTATTATCGGATGCGATCGGGTTGTTGGTGATACGTGGAATCCTTGTACCGGGATTTGCCAGGACAACGTCGCCGTTCTTGTCGAGCAAGCGGGCATAATTCATGGCGTCAACGAGAAAGTTACGGCTGAGATTAACATTGTTGGGATTACTGTTTTGTGCAGCAATGAAATTATAAACATCGTTGCCAAAAGTTCCCGTAAAAAGAATGTTCAGGTCAAACCCTTTATAAGAAAAATTATTGCTGAATCCGCCGGATAATGTGGGCCAGGGATTACCGATGTTGGTTTCATCATTTACATCGATCTTTCCATCGCCGTTAATATCCTTGTATTTCACATCACCTACCCAGATCCCGTTTTGCGGATCAACAGGGCGGAGATTACCATTGTTGTCGAGGGGCCTGGCACTCTTTGTAACTTCATCGACGGACTGAAATAAACCTTCTTCAATATATCCCCTGAACAGCCAGGGCGCAAGACCGATCGTAGAGCGTTGTGTCCAGTTATTCATCCACCATGAAGTTCTCTGGATAAAAGGATAATCGTTGGCGAGCGAAACAATTTTACTGTCGAAATGGGACAGGTTAAGATTGGATTCCCACTTAAAGTTCTTTGAGGTTACAATGACGGTATTAATCGTCAGGTTCCATCCTTTGGTTTTCATGGAGCCCGAATTAACCAGCGGAGGATTGATGGAGCCCGGGCTGCCGTTGGTACCCATATACCAGGGCAGGTTGGCAAGAAGTATCAGGTTACTTGTATTTCTTACATAGTAATCTGCTTCTATGCTGATCTTGTTTTTGAGGAACCCGATATTGATACCTCCGTTGTTTGTGTTTGTTTCTTCCCATTGCAGATCGGGGTTAGTGAATGTTCCGGGCAGAAAACCGGTGCCCCATGCAGTTGCATCTGTTACCATTGGCGCATATATGCCGGAGCCTGTTCCCTGGTTTCCTGTCAGGCCGGTTTCATACCTTAACTTTAATTCACTGATAAAAGGAACGGCAAAGAATTTTTCCTGGCTTATTCTCCAAGCGGCGGAAACAGAAGGAAAATTTCCCCATCTTTTATTGGATCCAAAGTAAGGAGAAGCATCTCTTCTGAAAGTACCGGTTACATAATAACGGTTATTATAATTGTATAATACTCTTCCAAGATATGATTCCTGCGACCAGTCATAGGTGCCGCCACCGTTGGTAGCCGACAGCGGGTCGCCTGCATTTACATCATATATATCATTGGTAAGGAAACCGGTTCTTCCCGCAGATAAAGCTTTATATAATGATTCCTGTGATTCATGGCTGGCCATGACCGTAAAATTGTGACCGCCTATCTGTCTTGAATATTCCAAAAGCTCGTTCCAATTCCAATAGGAGCTCGTATAAGTAGCATCCTGCAATGATGCGTTCAGGTTATAGTGCCATTGGTCGATCTGAAACGTCGGTGTGTAATAAGTGGTAGTCCCGTTGCCTAACGAACCATTGAATGAAGATCTGAACGTCAAACCTTTCATCAGCGTTAAAGCGATGTTCAAACCTCCCTGGAATTGCCTTTTCATGTTCTTGTTGGTGATCAGGTTGGCCAGCGCAATGGGGTTGATCGGTGCGAACTGATTAGCGCCATTTACCGGATCACTGCCACCCCATGAACCATCCAGGTTTGTTACAGGTATTTGCGGGGTCAGTCTCAGCGCATTTGCAATCAGGGGGCTTGCCGCATCACCATAGTTAGTCGTTGTAAGGGTTTCATTCGTCTGGTTGAAACTAAGATTCACACCAAATGTTGCCCAATCTCTCGGTTTGTTGTCGAGGTTTAACCGGAAACCATATCGTTTAAACCCGGAACCCTCGGCTACACCTTGCTGGTCCAGGTGTTCACCAGAAGCATAAAAGGTAGTGTTATTGCTACCCCCACTAAGACTTAACTGGTGCTTATTCATCGCGGCGTTATTAAATAGTTCACTCTGCCAGTCCGTGCCCGGACCCAACAGTGACGGGTCCAGAAATTCTCCCGGGGTTGTTCCGCCTGCCAATGCATGATATTCCTTTACCATTTGCGCATACTGCGGCAGGTTCATTACATCAAGATGCTTAGGTGATGTTTGAAGATTGTATTGATAGATATAGTTTATTTTGACATTACCTGCCTTTCCGCGTTTGGTCGTTATAAGGATTACGCCATTGGTGGCTCTCGAACCAAATATAGCAGTCGCTGAAGGACCCTGGAGAATCTGTATGTCTTCAATATCTGCAGGGTTCAGTGCTGCGAGCGGATTTGACGTACTGACAGAGCCGAACGATACATCTTCCGCCGACTGGCTCTGGATCCCATCGATCACATACAGGGGTTGTGTTCTGTTCAATGAACTTATACCACGTATGTTGACAGACATACCGCCACCGGGCTGTCCTGAGTTTTGCGTGACGTAGACGCCGGCTGCGCGGCCCTGGATAGCCTGTTCAACAGTTGTGTTGACAGTCTTATCTATGTCCTTTGATGAAACTGAAGTCTGACCGGTTGAAAGGTCGCCTCTTTTAATGCGTCCATACCCGATTAAAACCACCTCGTCCAAACTCTTTTCCACCAAAGTCATCGACACATCGACCGATGTTTTTCCTGCAATAGAAACTTCCTGGCTATTCATTCCGACGTAGGAAATAATCAATGTCCGGGCGGTAGCTGGCACACGAAGGCTGAAGCTTCCGTTAGATTCTGAAATAGATTTGACAGAAGGCTGGCCCTTCACAGCGATCGTAGCACCGGAGAGCCCTGTTCCGGCGGGCCCAGTGATTGTTCCGGTAATTGTTTTCTCCTGGGCGTAAATAAATGAAGAGATAGAAAGAATTGCAGAGAGGAGCGCTCCGCAAAGAAGCTTATTTCTCATATAGCAAGATTGTTTTAACCAAAGTTACCTTCATTGCTATTCCGGCAACTAATACTATTTTATCAAATCACAATGTTTTATCTTCTCTCAAATATTCGTATTTTTAAAAAACTATCGGCTTTACTATATAAAAATGCAATGGTTAATACCTAAAATAATACATTTATATAATACTATTTTATCCCAGTTGTTATAATTTTATTTCATAATAGTTACGATGCAGACAAATATTTTACGTGAGATCACCCCGTTGACAAGCAGCGATTGCTTTACCATCTTTGCCCGCGTGAAATCTGAATTTGATTTTCCCCTTCATAGTCATGAAGAACTCGAATTGAATTTTATTTCCAATGGTAAGGGGGCCAGGAGAGTGGTCGGCGATCATATCGGGGAGATTGATGATGTAGAATTGGTTTTGATTGGCTCCAATCTTCCGCATGTATGGCAAACGCATAAGTGCACAAGCAAAGAGGTCAGGGAAGTCACCATTCAGTTTCATAAGGACCTGTTTGATGAAAAGCTTTTACGGAGAAATCAATTAGGGTTCATCCGTAATATGCTGGAAAGGTCCGCCCGTGGTATTTTATTTTCAAGACAAACGATCGAACAGATAACGCCGCGTTTATTAATATTAAATCAAAAGCAGGGATTTGATTCTGTACTGGAGCTGATGTCCATATTGCATGATCTTTCTATTTCCCGTAACATGCATACACTTTCAGATTCCACCTTCAACAACGTGGAATTTTCTTACAACAGCCGTCGTATCAGCAAGGCTGTTGATTATATGAATCAGAATTTTCAGAAACCCATCACGTTAACCGAGGTGGCCAGGCTGGCTAACATGACTGATGTATCATTCAGCCGTTTTTTTAAAACACGGACCGGTATCACATTCATGGATAGTCTACTGGAAATGCGCCTGGGTCATGCATCGCGCCTGCTGATAGATACAACGCAGTCAGTTTCAGAGGTAGCTTATAATTGCGGCTTCAATAATATTTCCAACTTCAACAGGTTATTTAAAAAGAAAAAAGGTTGCACGCCTAAGGAGTTCCGTGAGAACTATAGTTATGGGAACAGGATATTTATTTGAATTAGCAGGTCAGATAAATCCGAATAAAAAAAATCGAAATTCGAAAAAGACTTCCCGATGTGATTACAATTGTATGATGTAAGATATCGGAACGCAGATAACGCAGATGATTAAGATTTGCGCAGCTATTCATAACTAATCATAATCATCATACAATCGGCGTTCCCCTTGTCTCTTACATTTTCACAAACTCTGCGGTAGTTTTATTATTGCTGTCGGGTGAGCTGATCTCCAGCACATAGACCCCTCTTCCATACAGGCTCACATCTATTGTTGTACTGATTGATACCTGTGTCTTATCGATCACTGCATCTCTCATCAGTCTGCGGTTGGCATCATACACCCGCACTCTCAGCTTGCCATTGGTATTCTCTACATACTGGATATTCAGTATGCCCTGTACCGGGTTGGGATATACCTTGATAAATGCTTTGGGACTGCTTTGGTTTTCTACCGTCACCTTCATCGTTTTTACCGATACCGCTCCGTCATCATCGGTTACCTTCAGCTCAAAAGTGTATATACCCGTCGTCAGGTTACCTACTGTTGCCACGGCACTGCTTGCCGCCGTGATCGTTGCCTGGCCCGGGCCCGACACCTGTGTCCATGCATACGCTGTTATCACTCCATCGGGGTCCGATGATGTATTCCCATGAACCTGCGTGGAGTTCACCGGCAGGGTGATCGTTATATCGTTTTCTGTTCGTGCCACCGGTGGTTGATTGGCTGTCGGTACTGCCGCATTCACCGTCACCGTGATGTTATCGGTGGCCGTGCCGCCGCGGTTATCGGTTACCGTCAGCCTGAACACATACACTCCCTGCACCAGGTTATATAATCCCGTGGTGGCTGAACTGCTGTTGGCTATCGTGTAACCACCAGGGCCGCTCACATAGCTCCACCCGTACGAGGATATCGTTCCATCGCCATCGGCTCCGCTTCCATACATCGTCGTCGTATTGGTGGGTAGCGTAATGCTGATATCGGCTCCGGCATTGGCCGTCGGCGCCTGGTTGACCGATTGATTGACCGTTACTATCACCACATCACTGGCCGTGGCTCCCTTGTTATCTGTTACTGTCAACCGGAAAGTATAGCTTCCCTGCACCAGGTTGTTCAAGCCTGTGCCGGCTGTTCCTGCACTGGTCAGTGTATAAGTTGAAGGACCACTCACATACGTCCATGCATACGACACGATCGTTCCATCGGGGTCATACCCGCTGCCTGTCAGCATCGTTGAGTTTGACGGCAGTGTCAGCGTGATATCACTGCCCGCATTGGCTGTCGGCAGTTGATTGGCCGGCGGTGCCGCTGCATTCACCGTAATGGTAACATTATCGGTGGCCGTGGCACCACTGTTATCGGTTACCGTTAACCGGAATACATATACTCCCTGCACCAGTCCATTTAATCCTGTTGACGCTGTGTTTGCATTATTGATGGTATACGTATTGGGACCACTCACGTAGCTCCATCCATAGGTGGCTATCGTTCCATCCGGGTCATACCCGCTTCCGGCTAGCATCGTTGCGTTTGACGGCAGTGTCAGCGTGATATCACTGCCCGCATTGGCTACCGGCAACTGGTTTACTGCTGCATTCACCGTCACCGTTATATCATCACTGGAGCTGGCACCATCATTATCGGTTACCGTCAGCCGGAACACATAGGTCCCTGCCTGCAGGTTGCTCAGCCCTGTGGCTGCTGCCGACGCATTGGCTATCGTATAGGTTGCCGGTCCACTTACTTTGGTCCATGCATAGGTAGTGATGATACCATCGGGGTCACCGGAGCCACCGCCATTTAAGTTCGTTGAGTTCAGGGGCAGTGTCAGCGTGATATTGTTTCCTGCATTGGCTACCGGTGGTACATTGGCCACACTGCTTACTATGATGGTAACATTATCATCATCGGTGGCGCCACTGTTATCGGTCACCGTCAGCTGGTACACATAGGTCCCTGCCTGCAGGTTGCTTACTGTTGTAGTGACTGCGCCAGGTGTACCCAGCACCGGCGTGCCCGGACCACTTATCCTGGTCCATGCATAGCCGGCTATGGTTCCATCAGGGTCAAAGGAAGCTCCTGCATTGAGCGTGGTGGAGTTTACCGGCAGATTCAGTGTTATATTATTCCCGGCTATCGCTACCGGCGCCTGGTTAGAGGGTGCCGATGCATTGACCGTTACTGTTACATCATCGCTTGCCGTGGCCCCGCTGTTATCGGTCACCGTTAACCTGAATACATATACCCCTTGGGCAAGACCCGTCACCGTGGTGCCGGATGCATTGGGTGTGGTAATCGTTCCGCCTGTTCCACTCACTTTGGTCCATGCATAGCTCACTATCGTTCCATCAGCGTCCGTGCCGCTTCCATTCAGGGTAACGGAGTTGGTCGGAAGGGTGATGGTAATATTATTGCCTGCATTGGCAGTGGGCGGCTGGTTAGCCGCTGCATTCACCGTTACTGTTACATTATCGGTGGCGGTGGCACCGCTGTTATCGGTTACCGTTAAGCGGAATACATAAGTTCCCTGGCTAAGACCGGTCACTGTTGTGCTGGCTGCATTTGGTGTGGTAATCGTTCCGCCTGTTCCGCTCACTTTTGTCCATGCATAGCTCACTATCGTTCCATCGGCGTCGGTTCCGCTTCCATTCAGGGTAACGGAGTTGGTTGGAAGGGTGATCGTAATATTATTACCGGCATTAGCGGCTGGCGGCTGGTTTACTGCTGCATTCACTGTCACCGTCACATTATCGGTGGCGGTGGCACCGCTGTTATCGGTTACCGTTAAGCGGAATACATAAGTTCCCTGGCTAAGACCGGTCACTGCTGTAGTAGCTGCATTAGGTGTAGTGATCGTTCCGCCTGTTCCACTCACCTTGCTCCATGCATAGCTGGCTATCGTTCCATCAGCGTCTGTGCCGCTTCCCACCAGCGTTACTGAGTTAACCGGAAGTGTTATGGTTATATCACTTCCCGCATTTGCCGTCGGGGGCAGGTTTACTGCTGCATTTACTGTCACCGTTACATTATCGGTAGCCGTGGCTCCGCTGTTATCGGTCACCGTTAACCTGAATACATAGGTCCCTTGCGTAAGACCGGTCACTGTTGTGCTGGCTGCATTCGGTGTGGTAATCGTTCCGCCTGTTCCACTCACCTTGCTCCATGCGTAACTGGCTATCGTTCCATCGGCGTCCGAGCCGCTTCCGGTAAGCGTTACTGAGTTAACCGGTAGTGTTATCGTTATATCACTTCCCGCATTAGCTGTCGGCGGTTGATTGGGCGCTGCATTCACTGTCACTGTCACATTATCGGTTGCTGTGGCGCCACTGTTATCGGTCACTGTTAATCTGAATACATAAGTCCCCTGGCTAAGTCCCGTCACCGCGGTAGTAGCCGTGTTAGGCGTAGTGATCGTGCCGCCTGTTCCGCTCACCTTGCTCCATGCATAGCTGGCTATCGTTCCATCAGCATCTGTGCCGCTGCCTACCAGCGTTACTGAGTTAACCGGAAGTGTTATGGTTATATCACTTCCCGCATTAGCCGTCGGCGGCAGGTTCACTGCCCCATTTACTGTCACCGTTACATCATCACTGCCTGTGGCCCCTCCATTATCGGTTACCGTTAAGCGGAATACATAGGTCCCTTGCAAGAGGGCAATTAATGTTGTTGTGGCGGAGTTAGGTGTGGTAATAGTAACGCCCAGGGGTCCGCTCACTCTTGTCCATGAGTAACCCGCTATCGTTCCATCGGCATCAGTACCACTGCCGGTAAGCGTAACAGAAGTTATAGGTAATGCTACTGTAATATCATTGCCTGCGTTGGCAACAGGAGGGATATTACCGCTGACCGGCAAATATGCAGTTACTCCAAACTCCAATAGCGGCTTACCTGCTTCATAAGCACCTGCATCAGGAGCAGACCCGGTATAGCCATCATTAAAATTCGGCAATATTGTTCCTCCGTTATACCCGATACTGTTGGACGTTAATTCATATCCCTGTGCACGCGGGCCAGCATTGATTGCGATTGGTGCAACCGGCACACCGGCAGCATATGAAGGATTACCACTCATAATATTGCTTGCTGTTCCTGCCAGCAGTACCAATGAAGTATTACATACATCATATTGATATGTACACCCGGCGCCTGACCCGTTATAATTTTCAGCCACCGATCTTCCGCCTTGCCCCTGGTAAGCAGCGGTCCAGATATTGTTCCGGCTCACTGTATTCTGAACGGGTCCGCCCCCGTTATCCATTATACCGCCATTCAATCCTCTTGGGTTGGAAAAACCTGTTTGTGTTGGTTGCAGCACCGTGTTATGAAATAAAAAAGTTCTTCCGCCGATAGCAGCATTATCCTGCGTACCGCATTTGTTGAACGGTCCCCTGTCTTCTATATCAAGACTGCTATTCGTTGCGCCCGCGCCATGCCGGCGACTTACATACGTGACATTTCTATAGATATATAAAGGTCCTATTGAGTTTGTAGCTGTGGCGACACCGGTAAAAGTATTATCCAGGAAATTTCCATAAATGCGAACATTGCAATCAGCTCCTTCTACTTCAATACCGTCATCATAGCAATAGCTTACCTTGTTTCCATAAATATCCGTGTTCTCTCTTGGAAACCCGCTCTTGGTAAAGTTGTTTAATCCCCCGATACCATCCTGGAAATGTTTGGTATCACTTCCATAAATATCATTGTACCGGATAACATTGTTACCTCCTGCTTCCTGGAAACAAACTCCCTGCGGGCCGTATGGATATCCATTGTCCCATGAACCGGCTGTACCGCGGGGGTCATGCATTTTATTTCGCTGAACGACTATTCTTGTAACACCATAACAATTTTCTGTGCTGCCCGCATCATTGGCGGCCTTGCCCCTTACTCTTACTGCGGAATGTGTATTGGGAAAAGAATTATATGCACTTGCAAACGTAGTGGCGCCCCATCCGCTGATATCACAGTTTTCTATAACGATATCATGCGCCTGCGGGCCCAGGCGGATAGCATCTTCCGTTGCACCTTTCAGCGTCAGTCCTCTTACAATAATATAAGCAGCGTTTATGTAAATACAATTGGCAGCTCCATTGGCAACATCAATGATAGCATTACCTGTATATAGCCGGTAACCGCCGGCGGAGCCTGAGGTAGTAATGTTCAATTGTGCAGATGAATTGGCAACAACCGTTGTATTGCTTACGGGCCACGCAGACGTCTCTGCCCAGGTAGTTGCACTAGTAGTGATGGTTGCCGCACCCGCTGTAAGTTGTATTTCATAATTGGTGCCTGCATTCAAACCGACTATTGATCCGCGGTATTGATTACCGGGTAAAGTGACACTGGTATAACCCGGGATATCCGAAGCTGCATGTACCCGTGAGTCAAACCAAAGCGGATAACCATCCGACCATGCAGACGCACCCGCCACGCGGTATTTTACATTACATATTGTATTGCTGCTTCCACCGCTCCCGGTCCAGTAAATGCTGATCGACTGAAAAGTCGGAACCGTTTGCACAACTCCCTGCGCCAAAAGTTTATTGCCGGTGATAAGGAGAAAGAAAAATGCAGATAAATGTAAAAGTTTTACATAGGGTTGTTGGATTTTCATTGGTTTCTCATTTCATAGTAGTATTGGATTCGGATATTGTTGCCGGCGCAATTGCTTGCTGTCCGTTCAGAAGATTCTGCCTGGACCGGCAAATATTATACCCTATGAAACTAATATTTAAATAAAGGACTCACAAATAGATTTTACTCAATAAAAATCACGAGATTATGATCCTAATTAAGGTAGAATCACGAAGAAGAGTTACGAGCTAAGGGTTTAAACTTATTGTGTTATTCGCCCTGGTTACAGGGAACACTGCTTTTCTTCAGAAAGGTATAATAGTAACGCGAACTTTAATGATCCAACGTGCGAAACGAAATGGCATCTTGTTTTGCCGGTTAAAAATCAAAAGATAAAGATTTGTTTTCAGCGATCGTCGTCATTCGTTGCAGTTTTACTGTCTTATGATTACTTAAACGGACCTCCTGCACGTCGAGATCGCCATGATGTACATTGATCGTGGCTTTGTTCGCCGTCACTACAACATTACCCCAGCTATATCCATTCGACCAGAAATAGTTTCCCGGTTTTGCGGTAATAGAAAAACTTTTTGTAACGCCGGAATAATTAAACCGGCTGATGGCAGGGATCAGCGACCAGCTGGCCATACCGCGGGTATAATGGTTGCCGCATTCTTCTTCATTAAACGGGTTTCGTTTGAATCCATCATGACGGTCGCGAACATCCTTTACAATCCGGAATGCTTCTTTATCCATTCCCTGGTAAATCATGCCGGTGGCGGCGGTGTATTCCAGGCCGGTCCATACTTCAAATGCATAGGAAAGCGGGATCTTCGGTCGTTTGGAAGGATCGGGATAAACGGTGACCACTACACCTGATTCGTTGCCTAATGCATAAGAACGCATATTATTGAAGCGATCGCCGACATTCGATACGTGGTTATATTTCCAGATGCTGGCCAGCGCTTTTTTTATCTTATTTGAATCAGCGAGATAACCGAGGCCACAGATAAAGGCCATATTTTGTCCGACCAGCTGATCAGCCAGGCAGCCTTCGCCGATCTGGAAAGGCGGATTGGGCGTGGCCGTGTAACCATTGCCACTGATAATATGACGGGCTACATCCTGCACACTATTGACGGGCCGTATCTGCTGGTAATAAAACTCGCCATTAAAAATATTTGCATCGATCCATTTACTGCCCCGGTTAAAAAGATCGGTGCATGTTTTTTCAAACTCTGTATCATTCATATAATGCGCCATAGCGGCGGTGGCCTTTAATGCGCCGAGATACCAGAAACCGATTTCGGGATTGGGTCCATAGTATTCAATGTCCATCGTGTTATGCTGGCAGCCTTCCATCACACCATCTTTATCGGCATCCCATCCTTTGTCTATCCATGCAAAGGCCAGCGCTTTTTTAACTTTCGGGTAGATTCCCCTGATGAAATTATCATCACCGGATAGTTGCCACTCGCGGTATACCCGCATGATTGTGCCCATTTGCCCATCGGCCGCAGCGAGATTATTACCGGTATTTCTTTCAAATGGTAAATAGATCCTGAAATGCATAAACCCGGTCGTATCATTCAATGCATGGTAGTACTCGGTATGCCGCATGCTCATGGCAAGTGACCCGAATAAAAAAGCTGACGCATGCTCATAGTTCCAGACATGGGTGCAATTGCCTTCACAGGAGCCCGTGTTGGAAAACACACCCTCCCAGCCAAAGAAATTTCCTTCTTTATCCCGAAATGTTGTTTGAGAACGAAGGGTGCTTGCATTGAACAATGCTGCTTCTTTCACTGCATCGGGATAATCACTCTGCAGCAAAAGACTGATAAAATCGATCGTCTTTGCTTCGAGCGCCGGCAATGACGGCAATGTTTTTTCAATTACATCCCATGCGTCTGTGTACCTGGTGGAATAATAGTTGCCGATGATCGCTTCATCAAACCAGCTCATCCTGTTGGGAAAATCCCAGGTCAGGAAGAATTGAACGGTGCGGGTTTGTTTGGGTCCCAGTTTGAATTTGACCGCCAGCGCTCCGCGGGGGTCATCCCATTTAACCGGAAAAGTGGTGTCCTTAAATATACCATCGTCTGAAAAATCATCCCACAGATCTGTGAAGTTGGAGTTCCATCCTCTTGTGTCAAATTCTGTCCTGTAACTGATATTATCACCGGGCACACCAGCCGGTGTCGTCAATGCAATCGTGCCCCATGCCCTTGCATCTCTTTTCACGCTGTCAGAAGTCATATAAATGCCCGCCAGCGTGGAAGATCGCCTGAATGCATTCCGGTTATTTTTCGTTCCTTTAAAATCTATTGTATTGTTCCAGCCGCTGATCTCTGCAACAGAGCCATCCATACCAATAAAATTATCCAGTGATCCCGCTACCGAAACGCTAAGAGGCGTGTTGGTTTTATTCGTTATTTCATAACGTATCACCGCAACCGGAATTCCGCTCGCATCTGCATCACCGGGAATAAAAGGGTTAAACACTTTTGCTTTGGCGGATACCGGCATAGCATCATCCTCAAGGTTTACAATTCCAAAAGGATAAGCTGCATCAAAAGTAGAAGAAGCAAATCTTGGCAACCCATGATTTGGAGTACGGCTTCCCTCTGATCCTGCAAATTCTGCGGGAGGGATCGGGCCCATTAATGTTTTGGTTTTCTTTTCTCCCTTTGCACTTTGAGTAAATACCATAAAGAACGGGGCCTGCTTGGGATTATGTGCACCATAAAATCCCATTGCTGGTTTGTTCATGATTTCGACATCTTTCCATTGGCCATTTCCGCCGATGGAAATATTTCCCGCGCCCAAGCCACCGACCGGCATCGCTACTTTTTCGGTAAACCTTCCTTCGTAATGTTTTAATACGGGCCAGTTGTGTTGCTGCGCTGTCAGCGTTGTACTGGCAAATAGAAAGAATATGGTAAGATTCTTCATGTCTGCTGGTTAATTCAGCTAAGTTAAAAGATTTTATTGCGGGTTATCTCGCGCAAGGTCCTTCCGATCAAAACTCATGTCACTGTGTGAACCCAAATTATTTCACGCAGAGCAGCAAAGATTCGCCGGGACGCAAAGGAGAGAACTGTAGTGAGAACATCCTTGCGCCTTAGATCAAAACTTAGCGCCGTTGCGTGAAATCAAATTATTTCCCGCAGAGCAGCAAAGATTCGCCGGGACGCAAAGGAGAGAATTGTAGTGAGAACAT